>JABNAD010000411.1_pt1 | contig 26780 bp, 15 predicted proteins | sample 7240381 | NCBI WGS metagenome assembly JABNAD01 (sample SAMN11332834, study PRJNA596920) | anaerobic digester metagenome | biome: digested sludge; isolation source: digested sewage sludge-derived enrichment culture grown on H2/CO2 | place: Germany: Goettingen
GCAGCTGAGGTAACAATTACATGGTAGTAATCTGCCACCAGGGGTTCATAAATCTGATTTACAGCACCCTCAATGATTCCCTGGCTGTTGTACCATTGATTGCCTTCAGGTGCGCTGGAAATAAGTTGGGCTGAGAACTGTTCAATGGTCGGGGTGGGAGGAATGTCGAATACCGGAATCTGAAGGGTATCGCTGGCTGCATAAAGCAGGTTTACAATGTTCACAATAAAATCGGTACTCTCTGAAAAAACAGCTACCGGATTAAATGCATCCGGGCTTGACAGGAGTCCGGCAGGCGACCAGTTATATTGTACCTGACCTGAAGCATTGGCGACAAACGCGAAGAGGTTTGCTTCACCTGTTCCGCAGAAAGAGGAGGGATAAGCAAATGCTTTTACTGCCAGTGCTGTGCCCTGGCCGCTTCCGTTGGATGACGGGAAGTTGATATCGTCGATAAATACGGCATCCGACCCGCCTGTAGCACTGCCATCCTTACTGTAGGTCCACTTGAAAGTATGCTGTCCGGGTGTTACCGGATAGGAAACGGTGGCCCATTGTTCGTTGCCCGACCATGAGCCTTTTTCACTGTTGTCGATATAAAATTTGAGGAAATCATATCCGCTTTCGCTGGATACCCTGCGGGCAAATGAGATTTCGTCGTTGGACTGAACGTTCATGGTGATCTGCAGGGTGGTTGAAGCGTTATGTCCGATGGCTCCGGAGCGGGCGGCATAGGTTCCGCCATTCACAGATGTTGTGGTAATGGTCCATGGTAAACTGCTGGTATTGTTCCATGGATATGCCGAAAAATCACCGGTTTCAAAATCTTCAATGATCAGGCCGACTTTCGGGTTGTAGATTCTGGTTGAATTATACACCCCGGCTGCATTGGTAAAATAGAGATCAACGGTAGTCCCCAGAGGGATATCAGGGCTGACGGCTACCTGATAAACTGCATTCCTTGTTGCCCCGGTTTCAATATCGCCTATCTGGTATTGGATCAGGTCGATGTCCAGCCATTCACTTTCAGTAAAAAGGTGTGATAAAGCCTGAGGAGCTGCACAATGTCCCTGGTTGTTTACCGGGATTGAGAGTACCACATTTTCTCCGGGATCCAGGCGCCTGTTCCCGTTTCCGGTGCCCTGCATGAAGTCGTCAATGATGAGATCGCCTGCAGCAAGCAGGGGCGCATTGAGTTTCGTTGTAAAGGAAGCAAGCCATGTTTCAACTCCGTCAGTGATGGTTAGTTCAAAAACGGCGGGATGCTGATCGGGAAGCCATATGCTGGTGGTAACCTCAAAAGCATATTCAAGGCTCACGATCTCGCCGGGCCCGATGTTTGGCCAGGTCTCAGAGCCTTCCTTCACTTCCACATAAGGACTGCTGGTGGTAAGTGTTACCGTCAGGTTTTCAGCTGCCGAGTTCCCGACATTTTTCAATTCCATATTGAATCCAAATGATTCGTCATATTCCGGAAGTTGATTGTTATTGGCATTCTGGTCGTTAACCACCTGAGACTGTAACAATACATAAGGTCCCTCCGGTGATGCTACCAGCACAGTTCCGATATAGGGCTGTTTGTTCTGGGCAGTCACGATAACGTCGGCATTACCTGGTACGGAGATGGGGTCCAGCGAAACAACTGCAACGCCGGTTTCATCGGCCAGGGCACTTCCGTATAATACGCCGTCTTTCGAAATGCCGACATAAGCATATGGCTCGGCATTCACAGTGAATTCATCAGATTGCAATGGCATCAGCGCTTCATAGGTAACATTCATAGGTTCCGGTACCCCGAAATAAACCATCAGGGAGGGGTCTCCCATCAGGCAATATATCTGCCAGTAATAGGTAATTCTGGATGAACCGGACTCGGTAACGGCAAGGTTGCCTGCGAAAAACATCTGCGACTGTGTGGTAAACCAATCTTCAAACGCTTCGCCATGATCGTGGAAAGCCCTGTCATAACTTCCCAGCGTTGTGCTTTCGTAGGTTGGGTTGAGAACGATAGGACCCACACCCACACCGAAGTAGAAATCTTCGTCCCAGTAAGTGCTGTTTGAAGCCCCGATGTATCCGATCGCACCCTTATCCTGTGCCCTGAGCAATTCCTCTCCGAAACAATTGGTATTGTATGTGCTTGTCAGGCAGCAATTGCCTACCAGCAGGGGATATTTTCCGTAGTTCTGTAAGCCGGGGATGTCCGAAATTTCGAATGAAGGATCTGACCATCCGCTGGAGCCGCCGTGTGCCGTGTAGTTGCCGTATCCAACCCCGTCGCTGACATGTTGGATAATGGCAGAAGAGGCGCTGCCCGAAGCCGGATAGAGATAGGTATGACTGGTTATCCCATGAGCTTCATTGAAATAGGTTGACGTTCCGTAATTGATCTGACCATTGCCATGGATGGCCGCATAATTGCCATCGACACCCGATACCATCAGGCTTTCTCCCAGGAATGAAGGATCGGGGAACAAATACTGTTCGTACATCAGGGTTTTGTCGATCTGGGGCTGCAACTGCGCCACGGAGGTGGCTGAGAACCGGCCGTAATATACTTCAGGAAGGATGTCGTTGGTGTACTCGCAGTAGTACAGGTCGGTAACGTGTCCGCCCTGGCTGTAGGCCGGGATCTGCGCCACATCTCCCACAAATAATACAAAACTGGGGGCCGGATCTTCGGGAGTAGCGGAATTGTAAATATTCTGCAGATAACTCTTGATGGAAGCGGTGGTGGTTCCCACTGCAGGGTCATTGGTGTATGCTTCAATCATCGTAAACCCTTTCCTGGTCTTCCACTGAATGAAAGGCTGAAGCGTTGCCTGGAACATAGGGTCGGAAACTATCACCATCTTCACAGGGTAACGGGTCAGGTTTTCCCTTTGTGAGGATCCTTTGGGCAATGGATTCAGGAATGAAAATCCGCTGAAAAACGGTGAACGTGTTTTGCTGTAAAGTTCGGTGGCGGCAGCATAATCGGCGCCGGAAAACCTGATATCCACTTCAACATTGTTGTAAACCCTGATCGTCCCCTGTACCGGATTGTATTCAACCGGTGCGATTTCGAGGCGGGCGACACGGGTATTGCGCATGGTGCCGATTACCTCAACCCTGGCAAGGGTGTTTTTCTGAAAATTGTTTTTCTGATAAGCATCGCGGTTGATAACGAAATCAATCCTGCCCTGATGACTTTTGGCAACGCCCGGCTGGGTAGGCATCAGGGGATGGAATATCCCGAAATCACTCAGGGAATATTCCCTTACATCGTATGAAATAACCCTGACTTCGGGAACTGCACCGGCAGGGATCTCGATAAGCCTCCGCATAACAGGCAGTTTTGGGGAACCTTCTTCCCAGGTAAAGGTGTAACCATTGGCTGAAATTTCAGTAAACAAACCTTCATCCGTATTTACATCAAAGAAATCGAAGGAAGAGAAATAGTTTTTAACCCGGATGCCCTGGAAGGCATTTTCTTCAAGTATGATACCGTTTGCCTGAGTCGTGTTTAAAACAACCTGTGCAAAGGAAAACTGACCGGCCAATAGAATAACTGCCAGTAGCCCGGCGGAAAGCAATTGTTGTAAAGATTTTTTCATGAATTTGAAATTAAAAAAGGAGATCCCGTTCATAGTGCCCTGCAAATCTATATATAAATCAGAGCAATTCAACTTTTGTGTTAAAAAAATCAAAACGCCTAACAGTAAGAAAAACAGGCAAATAGATATTTATTTTGATTTTTTTCGTCAATTCTTATTAGAATTTCTCCCTGCTTTGGAAAAAATTTTATTTAGTCAGGCCATTGTTAATCAGGAAAAATTTCTTTGGTAATACTTTCTTGCACTTATTATCCGGTGATCGTAGGGCAAACCAGGATGTTACCTTGAATGCAGAGATGCCGGCAACGAGCCGGTTTTACCTGCATTTCTTACCGGCAGCCAGGCAGCGATGAATCCGATTGCTGAGACGATCAGGAAAATGTAAAGAAAATCCATCCCCTGCATAAGTACAGGGTAGGCATCAATCAGAAATGATCCGCCTTCAGTATTGATTTTAACCAGCCCGAATTGCTGCTGAATGAGGCAGACCAGGGCTCCCAGGATCATGCCGGCAATGGCGCCGCTGAAGGAAACCATCATCCCCTCTGTTAAAAAGATTTTTCTTATCAGTTTGCTGTCAGCGCCCATACTGTATAGCACGGCGATATCCTTGCGTTTGTCGAGGATCAGCATCGAAAGGGATCCGATCACATTGAAGGTCGCGATGAAAAGGATAAATCCCAGGATCATGAAAATGGCCCATTTTTCAGTGCGCATAATGCGGTAGAGCACTTCCTGCTGTTCAAAGCGGTTCTTCACTTCGAAGTTATTACCCAATAGCTGTCTGATGCCGGATTGTACGTTTATCATGTCGGAGCCCTGGTGTAACGCAATCTCGACGGATGAAAGTTCCCCTTCATACCCAAGCACTTCCCGGGCAAAGGATATCGGGACAATCATATATTTTGAGTCGAAATCCTGCTGAATGGAGAATATTCCTGCAGGTCTTATATCCATCCGGTTGAATGCCTGTTCGGGACTTACACCGATCGCTCCTTTACGCCGGGGCGCATATACTTCGATTTCGCGCTGGAAGTTATCAAGATTCAGGCCGAGATAGTAGGCTACACCCTGCCCGGGGATGGCAAGCGGCTGACCTTTAAATTCCAGCATCAGCGCTCCTTCGGTAATCATACTGCTGAGGCCGGTCCAGGTTTCATAATTCTGATCTACCCCTTTGAGGGTGGCCAGGTATTGGTTATTGCCATAGCGCAGCAGGACTTTCTCTTCAATGGTTCCGGTTTGTGCCCTGACTCCGGGTATTCCGGCAATTTTGTCCCAGGGGTAGGTATCAGGGCTGAAGGTTTTGCCCCGGGCAGGCATGACCTTTATTTCAGGATCAAAAGTATTGAAAAGTGAAATGACCAGGCTTTCAAACCCATTGAAGACGGAAAGCACGATTACCAGCGCCATGGTGCCTATGGTGACTCCGGCTACCGAAACCCCTGAAATAATATTGATCACATTGTGTGATTTTTTTGACTTCAGGTATCTCCAGGCGATGAAAAGCGGTAATCTCAATTTGCCCCGAATTAAGGTTTGAAAATATCAGGATTTCAACAGATTATCGATGTTCTCTATATAATCAAGTGAATCATCAATAAAAAAGGCAAGTTCAGGGATAACCCGCATTTGCTTGCCTACACGCAGGGCCAGCTGGTGCCGGATCTCTTTTTTATGCGCCGTGATTTTGCCGAAAATATCTTCTTTATTTCCGGCGCCGAACAAACTCAGATAAACTTTCGCCAGGGAGAGATCGGGCGTAACGTGGACTTTGGTAACAGTAATCAGAAATCCGGGGAAATTATCACGGGCCAGCAAACGGAATATTTCCCCCAGGTCTTTTTGTAGCAGTCTCGAAATCTTCTGTTGTCTTGTACTTTCCATGGTGCAAAGATAGATAATAAAAGAAAGAACCCTTGCGTTATTCGTCTGGGTTAGCGTTTTCAGTGAACCAACAAAGCTGTTTTAGCCATATCTTTGCCCCACTGCTTTAACAGCAGCAGCCTTTCCTATGAAAAACCTCTTAAAAGTTCTCAGGTATGCGATTCCTTACTGGGGATTTGCCTTGCTGAACATCCTTTTCAATATTCTGAGCGTGATCTTTTCGCTGGTGTCGTTTGCCGCAGTGGTTCCCGTCCTCAATATCCTTTTCAAGCTTGACAAGCCGATGGAGATCCGGCCCGATTTTGAATGGAACGTGAATGCCATCAAGGATTACTTTTATTTCGAAATCGGCCAGCTGATCACACAATACAATGAATTAACCGTTCTGGCATTTATCTGTGGCACACTGGTACTGGTTTACCTCCTCAAGAACCTTTTCCGGTACATGGCGATGTTTTACATTGCCGAAGTACGCAACGGAGTAGTGAAAGATATCCGCAACGCGCTTTACCATAAAATTCTGATTCTCCCGCTGTCATTTTACTCGGAAAAGAAAAAGGGCGATATCATTTCGCGCATGACCACCGATGTTCAGGAAGTGGAATGGTCGGTGATGAGTTCGCTGGAAATGATGTTCAGGGATCCGGTGTACATTCTTTCCTACCTGGTCACCCTGTTTATCCTTGATTACGAGCTTACGCTGATGGTGCTGGTACTGCTGCCGGTTACCGGTCTGATCATCGGGCAGATCGGGAAAAGTCTCAAACGGACTTCCGCAAAGGGGCAGATCAAGATGGGTGAACTGCTTTCAACCATCGAAGAAACCATCAGCGGACTCAGAAATATAAAAGCTTTCAATGCCATCGACTGGGCCAACCGCAATTTCAGGGAAACCAATCACCGCTACAACCGACTGATGGTCAGGTTATACCGTAAACGTGACCTTGCATCACCACTCAGCGAGTTTCTGGGAATTGCCGTTTCTGTTTTTGTGATCTGGTATGGCGGTAAGATTATCCTTGAGCCGGGATCGACCCTGGATGCGGCTTTGTTTATCATGTACATTCTGGTCTTTTCCCAGATAATCAATCCTGTAAAGGCCTTATCTACTGCTATTTATAATATTCAGAAAGGGGCGGCATCCGTGGAACGCATCGAACATGTCCTGGCTGCTGAAGAGGTGATTACCGAAAAGCAGGATGCCCATCCCGTTAAGGAATTCCGCGAAAGGATTGAGTACCGGGGCGTATGGTTCCGCTACGGGCAGGAAGATGTGCTGAAAGATATCAACCTGGTTATCCCGAGGGGAAAATCCATCGCGCTGGTAGGCGCTTCCGGCTCCGGTAAGTCAACGATGGCGGATTTACTGCCGCGTTTTTACGATACCACGCAGGGCGAAATCCTGATCGACGGGGTGCCCATCCGGGATTGTATCATCAGCGATGTGCGGGCGCTGATGGGGATTGTTTCGCAGGAAACCGTGCTTTTCAATGCCTCGGTTTTCGACAATATTGCTTTCGGGTTGCAGGGCGTTACGGAAGCGCAGGTGATGGAAGCCGCCAGGGTGGCCAATGCCCACGAATTTATCATGCAGATGCCCGAGGGTTATCAGACCAATATCGGCGACCGGGGTGTGAAAATGTCGGGCGGGCAGCGGCAGCGCATCAGTATTGCCCGGGCGGTGCTGCGCAACCCGCCAATAATGATTCTCGACGAGGCCACCTCTGCCCTGGATACGGAATCTGAGCGCCTGGTTCAGGAGGCCCTCACCAACCTGATGCAAAACCGCACTTCGCTGGTGATTGCCCACCGGCTGTCCACCGTGCAGCATGCCGATGAAATCATTGTGCTTCATAAAGGCGAAATAGCAGAGCGGGGATCCCACAATGAACTGATGGCGCTACAGGGAGTGTACAGGCGGCTGCACGATATGCAGGCGCTGGCATAATCGTTTTGCTTTACCGGCCCGGATCATTTTTTAGTGTTCCGGTATTGGGCTGACGCCCGCTTTTTACCTTTCGTTTTCATTCTTATCATTGCAATCCATACACTGTTAAGCTGCGTGGAATACAGGTGTTTAGTTTATTATCATATTAATTTTTTTAAAATTTATCTGGCATTCTCCGGACTTACAGACTAATTTTGTGTAAAAACATCAGCATATGTCAGTAGTTACCAGCCGCACAGGCACCGAAAACGGGCGTATCATTATAAACCATGAAAAATGCAATCTCTGCGGACTTTGTGTCAAGGTCTGCAAGGATTTCTCATTGCTTATTGAAGATAAGACATTAAAAGTGAGCGATCAGCCGCTCTTTGGCTGTATTGGCTGCGGACAGTGCGTGGCGGTTTGCCCCCGCGATGCCATTATGGTCGAAGGACGGACTCTTTCGTCCGGCGATTTTGAACCCCTGAAAGCGGATCATCTCCCGGATTATGCCTCACTTTATCAGCTGATGCTGAACCGCAGGAGTACCAGGGACTTCAGGGATAAGCCGGTACCGCGCGAAATTACGGAACAGATACTGGCCATGGCGGTGACGGCCCCCATGGGACTCCCGCCCTCTGATGTAGGGGTGATGGTACTCGAAGGAAAGGAAAAGGTCAGGGCGTTCTCTTTTGATTTTATTGATATGCTGCAGCGGGCAAAATGGATGGCATCGCCCCTGGCCCTGAAACTGATGCGCCCCTTTATCGGGAATGACAACTATCTGATGTTTAAGTCTTTTGTGATGCCGATGGTGAAATTTTTTACCGGGTCCAGAAAAAAGGAGCAAAACTACCTGTTGTACGATGCGCCCCTGGCCATGATGTTTTATGGTAACCTGAGCGATCCTGCCGACCCTTACATCGCGGCCACTTATGCCACCCTTGCCGCCGAATCGCTGGGACTGGGCGCCTGCATGATCGGGAGTGTGGGTCCTTTTCTGAAGAACATGGGATCGGATTTCAGGAAAAAGTATCACCTGCCCTCCAAAATGAATGATTCCATAATGGTTGTCTTCGGTTATCCGCAGGTGAAATACCGGAAAACCATCAAACGCAGTTTTGAACGGGTATTTTATGCCTGAAAAAGGTTGTTCAGTTTTTTATAAAAATGCAGCGGGCCGGTTTGCCATTAATTTCAGTGCAGAGCAGGTAAGTGCCCCGCAATAATCCGGTAATATCAATTTCGTGATTCAGGGGCGTAATGTATTTTACCAGCTTCCCCTGAAGGGAAAATACGTAAACCTGCCCGTCGGGAACCGGTAGAATTCTGAGCATGTCTGATGCGGGGTTCGGGTAAGCCGACAGGGTGTGCAGACCTGGTTTTTCGTCGATATACTGGGGCTGAGGCAAGATGATTTCATAAAGATATCCCGGTGTGCTGCCACTGCCTTCTTCCGTCATATAAAGCTTGTTACTGCTCACAAAGGCCAGCCCCTCGTTCTGACCGGGCAGAGCCTTAAAGGAATATTCGGTTTTTGTGCCTTCAAAGAAGTGGTTGCCGGGATAATCCTTGAATGAAATGAGTTTTTCGTTGGTCAGCAGCATCAGTTCGCCGGTATGCAGGTTTATATCAGCTGCCGTGACCCTTCCGGAGCCGGTGGTACTTCCGGCAAATAACGACCCCGCCAGCCGGGCGGTGTAACTCCCGGGTTGATCAGGCAATACATACATTTTTACAATCCCGGTAAACGGATTACTGCGGTCCTTGGTGAAAAGATAAAGAGAATCGGCGTACCAGGCCATGGCTTCAATATCGTAGTTCTTGCCGGATGATGGAGGAGGGAAAGCCGATTGATCAGAAAGGCTGAAATTGATGATTCCGGCAGTTACTGTATTTTCTGTGATGGTTTCCGGATCAGGAATGATGTAGATGGCCAGGTCAGTCCGCTGATTGTTGTTGTTGCCAAAGTCGCCTATAAACCAGGTCTCATCATTATCGGCAGTGATGTCTTCCCAGTCAGTATTCGATACATTGCTGATAACCAAAGTTCTCAGAAGGGTCCCGGTAGTATCGGAGCAATACAATTCATTGCTGTTGCCTGAATCTTCGTGCGACCAGATGCGGTTGCTTCCGCTCAGTTCAATGCCTGAACTTTCGATCAGTACTGAAGGCAGTCGGTTTATGGCTCTGAGGGTAACGGCATTTTCAAGCCCTGACCTGTGCTTATTGAATCCCTGGCAACCTCCCGATATGGAAATCATAAGGAGAAAGGCGGGCAAAAATGCTGCAATCCGGAGCGTTGCCGGATTAAAATGTTTCAATTTCACGGATTCCTTTTCTGTTCAAAACAATTCTGTAGCGCTTGTAATCCAGTTGTTCCTCATTCTTAAGCTGAAGCACAAGGTTGATGTAATACATTTTCTCGCCCTTCACTATTTCAAAATCTTCGTTTTCGCCGGGAGCATACAATGGCACAACCGGATTGTCCATTTTCTGGATAAAATTTGAAACATTGAACCTTACGATATCATTCATGCCTGCAGTCGGATAGGGGCTGCAATCATTCAGGCTTTTTCTGTTGAGCCTTACAAGTTTCCGGTAGAGGATAATTTTTTCGCGGTTATTGCGGTTGTCTGCTTCGAGAATGGCTGAACGGTTTCTGATTTTTAATACCTCGGCAGGCACCTTGCTTTCCGGGACAAAGACCATGCTTTCCTTACTCCAGCCAACCTTGTGTTCGCTCAGCGTGATGTCAGTGCGATGGTCGAAAAAGCGCCGGCCAAGCTTGTGGGCAAAATAATACCTGGTAAGTTCCTTGATCCTGTCTTTGAGCATATAACTTACCACCAGTGCAACAAAAAATGGCATGGTAAAGTTGCCGTATTTCTGCTGAAATGAAAACGCCACAGCGGTGGCAAATACCATAGACAGGCCTGCGGCAATGCTCAGATATACCTGTTCAATCCATACCCCGTCCCTGCGCTGGCTGGTATTGAGAAAAAGCTCATTTTCGGCATATTTTTTCAGCAGGCTGAGCCTGAAAACCAGCTCGCGGTTTTTATCGGGACTGTTTTTTTCAACAACCAGAAATCCTTTTTCCCGTTTGTAGGCAACCTCTTCATTCACAAAATCCATGAGTATGGTTTTGCGCTCTTCGGTGAGGTTGTTGCTTTTTTTCAGCCCGTCAATCAGTTTAAAGGCATGTTGTTCAAGAATATTGCTCAGAAATTCATCACCGAAGAAGTAATAGTTCATCAGTTCACGCCCGATGGTGGGCACATTGATCATGCGGCGAAGGCTGCGGTAATTTCCGGCCACTGCCCGCATGTTTTTTACGAATCCATCTATCAGATAATCAACATCATCGGCGATACCATTGCTGTGAATATGATGTATTTCTTCACGCAGCGACGATTTCACAATCGATACAAACATTCTGATGTGGTACTCATACTCAGCAATCCTGGTACGGGTAGGCTCTGAAGCCAGATCCGACATGGCTTTCTGCAGAATGGTAAAAGGTTCTTTTTCGGGATTGGCCAGGTCGCGTAGCAGGTAAACCGGTGTAATGAGCCTGATGTTGGATTTAAGGTCGCGGTAGAAATCTGTTTTCTGATAGGTCGTGCGGTTGATATCCAGACTGTTGGGTATAAATATCCATGTATTTACCGAAAAGTCATTCACCTCCTGTTTCCGGCGGGCATTGAAACCAAGTTTGATTTCAACGGAGAATTTGTCATGTATTTTTACCAGTTCTTCAATCATTGGTCAAAGGTAATCAATTGTGACCTTTATCTGTCGTCAGAACAATCCAAAAACCCCGTCGGGTGTGATACCCAGGAATCTGAACCAGGTTTCGCCGGCAAAAATATTCAGCACCCAGGCAATCACCATAACGGTAAAACCAAACCTGAATGTATCTGTGAGGCTGTACTGGTCAGTTTCATACAGAAGAGCGGCGGGTTTGCTGTTGAATGGTAACACATAGACATGTTCAATCATAAATGCCACGGGGAGTGCCAGGCTGATTACCGGAAATCCGAAACGGTTTGCAACGCCGATGGCGATGGGGATAAAGATCATGGCGCGCATGGTTTTCGACTGAAATATCAGTGCGCTGAAGATCATGACACCGGTCAGGATAAGGTAAAGTACCCAGAAAGGCGTGTGGTTACTGATGCCCAGGTGGTCGAAAAAGGCGTTTACGCTGATGCTGGGCAGATCGGTGACATCCAGCCCGGCCCCCAGGGTGTAAGCGCCGGCCGAGAAGAGCATGAGGTGCCAGGGGATGTCCACTTCATTCCATCTGATGATGCCGATACGTGGCAGCAAGGCAACCACTGCGCCAACAAAAGCTACGGCAGTCGGGCTGATTCCGTGCAGGCGGTCGGTTGACCAGAAGCCAAGGATCAGTATAAAAATCACCACGGCTTTGACTTCATCCGTTTTTAACTTGCCCAGTTTATCGTATTCCTGCCTTAAACGGGCCATTCCACCTTCTATCTGCGGCAGTCGCTCACCCGGAGCCAGCGGAAAGAAGACTTTCATGGCCAGGATATAACCGATCAGGATCATTCCCAGCATCATCGGAAACATGGCAAAAAGCCAGTCTGAAAAGAATACCGTTGCGCCTGTTGCACCCGCGATCAATGCGGCAGCCAGCAGATTGGCGCCAGAGCCGGTGAGAAAGCCGCTGGCACCGATGTTGATGTAGAGGAGGTTCTGCAACACGATGCTCCTTCCGAAATTATTCCGGTTTTCGCCGCCGCGGGCACCGTAGATGGCTGCAATTACCATGAAAATCGGCAGCAGAATGGCGGCCTTGGCTGTGGTGGCCGAGATGAAAGCCGAAAGCACCACGTTAATGACAATGAAACTCATGAAAATGGTGCCTGCATTTTTCCCGAAGCGCAGAATGAACCAGAGGGCAAAGCGTTTGGCCACCCCGGTGGCAACCAACATACTTGCCAGCACAAACGACATGATATTCAGCCACATAACCGGATGGCCCAGTTGGGCGTAAGCACTCTTCTCGCTCAGTACACCCGTAAGCACCAGCGTGACAATAATGATAAGGGAGGTGAGATAATTCGGAATTGCCTCGGTAATCCAAAGGATAATACCTGCAACAAAAATGGCAAGCATCCACTCGTTGCTTCTGATAAATGCGGCTGATCCCAGCTTTTCCCATGCTTTTTTTGCTTCGTCCGACACCAGCTGAGCTGAGTCAATTTCCTGCAGAAAAGGCAGTTTGATCACAAAAGCGAACAATATAAAAGCCAGTATTGACAAAATTGGCCCGGCAATGGAAAGCCATTTTTCAAATCCCGTTTTTTCCCGTTTGGGAAGTTTCTCAATGCGGTAATTGTGCATGTCGAGCGGGTCGAAAGCGGGAATCTCCGGATTTGATTTCTGATTCATTTCTGAGGTTTTATGTTAAGCAACACGAACCCGGCTGTTAAAGCCCGGCTAAACATTAAATATCGGCTCATTTTGTTAAAACACAAGGCCGGCATTTTTGAAATGCCTACCGGCCTTGTGCCTGCCTACCATTTTGTATACGGATGCTTCATCAGCATCGAATTGTAGTATTTGGTGATTCCGGTTACCTCTTCGCCCAGCCAGCCGGGTTTTTCAAAATTCTCGTCTTCACTGGAGAGCTCGACTTCAGCAACAATCAACCCCTGATTTTCACCGTAAAATTCATCTACCTCATAAGTATGCGGCCCGGCTTTTACCTGATAGCGGGTCTTGTCAATAACACCCGGTTCGCAGATTTTCAGCAGGTCGTGCACTTCTTCCACCGAAATTTCCTTTTCCCATTCATAGCGGCTTGCCCCCGATTCATTGCCAATCCCTTTTATGGTGATGTAACCGTGGTCGCCCTTGGTACGCACCCTTACCGTGCGCTCGGGCACCGAACAAAGGTAACCCTGGGTGATGCGGGTCTTCTTGTGGGCAAGGTTTCTGAACTCGCCCTTTACCAGAAATTTGCGTTCTATCTCTTTTCCCATTTCAGTGATTTTTATCAGTTTGCCAAAGGTTTGTCAATCATGCCGATCACTCTCTTTATGGCCTGAAGGTAGTTGATATTCTCAATACCATCAGCACCGATATCCTTCATAGTTTTGAGGATATCGTCCACTTCTGTTGATTCGGAGTTAATGGTAACCACCCTTGCGCCGTTTATCAGCACGATACCGTATTCGCAGATGGTATCATTCACCATGTACCCGAAACGCTGCTTGTACACCCTCACTGCCTGAAGGTCCGGATGGGAGTTGATCATCTGCATGAACTCTTCATAGGTATACTCCTCTTTTGTAAGCGAAGGAATTTCCACCTGAAAAGCGGGGAAAACCTCCTTCAGAAGCATTTCAGTTTTCATCGGGAATTCGCCCTTCATCAGCGGGTTCCACTGCTCAAGCCCGTCAACGGTCTGTACATAGGTTTTTATGTCCATTTTGCCGTTACGGATTTTGGTATTGTTGATATCGTTGGTACGCGACATAATGTAGATTTCGTCTGAGTGCCGCTCCCAGACTTTTTCAGGAATGGGAACGGAGAGCCTGGCCATACGTTTATGGATCTCATCGAAATTCTGGCCAAACGTGCGGAATTCAAAACGGGGTTTTGATTGTTCCCCGATCTCTATTTTTTCTTTTGACATATACAGAGGGTTAATAATTACTACATCCGGGCTGTTTACAGCCGGCATTAAGGATAAAAGAAAGACCTGACAGGTTTTTTCGGAACCTGTCAGGCCGGGTTATTATTTCCGCCTGGCTTTGGGCAGGGTGCCGGCGTTGTTGTTGGATGATCCGCGGGTGATCTCGGTAAAAATCACGAGGTTTGAAGAACCGTCAGGCTTGCGGCCATAGGATTGTGTGGGTTCAAAAGCAGGGAAGGTGACATCGTCGATTACGGTGCCTTCCGCGTTTTCAAGCCATACCTGTTCACCTCCGCTCGACAGTCCGAAACCGCTGGCATCTGTATCATCGGTAACGATGACGTAAAATCCGCCTGCCGGGATGATGGTTCCTGCAGGGAATTCCTTTTTGGGCTTGGTGCCGGCCTGTCCGCCGCCGTCGTAGATTTTGTATCCCGAAAGGTTCACATCAAAGGCAGAACCGTTATAAATCTCAATCCAGTCAGGGTCTTCAGCGGTTCCCCGTGAATAGATTTCATTCATCAGGATAATGGTAGCCGGAGGAGGCGTGGAATTATCGTTGGCAGCGCCTTTGGTTATAACGCTCAGAATCTGAAGATTTGATGATCCATCGGGGTAACGGCCGTAAGATTCTGTTTCGGCCAGTGCCGGGAATGTGATATCGTCAACAACAGTACCGGCCGTATTTTCGAGCCATACCTGTTCTCCCCCGCTCGAAAGGCCGAAACCGCTGGCATCTTCATCATCCACAACAATTACAAAGAAACTTCCCGGCTGAATAATGGTGCCGGCCGGAATTTCCTTTTTCGGCTTTGTCCCGGCTTGTCCGCCGTTGTCGTAAATTTTAAAACCACTGATATCGGCAGCTACACTAGTAGAAGTGTTATATATTTCTATCCAGTCGGGATCTTCTGCAGTTCCGCGCGAATAGATTTCATTCATCAGCACCACAGCCGATGGGGCCGGGGAGTTGTCGTTGGCTGAACCAGGTGTGGCGACATAAAGCACCTGCCAGTTGGCATCTCCATCCGGATAGCGGCCGTATGACTGGGTTTCTTCAAGTGCGGGGAAAGTAACATCATCAATCACGGTGCCTGAGGTGTTTTCGAGCCATACCTGCTCGCCCCCGCTTGAAAGGCCAAATCCGCTGGCGTCGGCATCATCCACAATGATTACATAAAATCCTTTGGACGGGATGGTGGTTCCGGCCGGGATTTCTTTTTTAGGCTTGGTGCCGGCTTGTCCGCCATTGTCGTAAACCTTGTACCCGCTGATGTCCACACTGGCTGTGGTGGCGTTAAAGATTTCTATCCAGTCGGGATTTTCGGCTGTGCCGCGGCTGTATACTTCATTGATCAGGATCACCGGAGCAGGAGGGGAGTCGTCGTTGGCAGCGCCGCGGGTAATTTTATCAAGAATCTGCCATGCGCCTGTTCCGTCAGGGATACGTCCGTATGACTGGCTGGGCTCAAATGCCGGATGAGCTACATTGTCAATGATGTTTCCGGAGGTATTTTCAAGCCATACTTCATCACCACCGCTCGAAAGGCCGAATCCGCTTTCGGTGCCGTCGTCAACCACGATCACGTAAAAGCCCTTGCCGGGGAGGATGGTACCGGCCGGAATTTCCTTTTTGGGTTTGGAGCCCGATTGTCCGCCCGGATCGTAAACCTTATAACCGCTGATATCAGCCGGGCTGTCGGAATTGTTGTAAATTTCCACCCAGTCGGGAGCTTCAACCGTTCCCCTGCTGTAAACCTCGTTCAGAACGATGCTTGGGGCGCCAACCGTATAGGCAGCAGGGGTAGCCGGTGCTCCTTCGGGAGTATAAGCTTTTTTCCCTGATTCGTTTTCTGCCTCTACATAGTAAGTTACCGTTTTTCCGGCACCCTGGGCAGGAATCTGCGCGGTGTACACATTGGCGGTGGAGCCTGCCGACATGCTTACTCCGGTTGCGGAAACGCCGTCAACGGCATAATGCAGTTTTATCGATTTGATGCCGTTCATGTCGGTAGCTTTTACAGATACCGTAACGATGTCACTTTCGCCGGGAGCCTGGGGGGTTATGGAAAGTTCGCTCAGTACCGGCGGGCCTTCAAATACCTCATCCTTTACACAGGAGGTGAAATTCAGCCCGATAATGATCAGTAACAACAATATATTTCGTGCTTTCATTGCATTAGTTTTTTAGGATTTACAAAATGAATTAAAAGTCAACCTCAAACCTGACACTGATAAAACTAAAGTCTTCACCGGCTTTTCCATTGGCATCCACCACTTTCCGCGGGTCCCTGGTCAGCGCTCCGTTTTCGTCATAGCCTACAAACAGTTTGTTTTTGCCGCTTGCATAACGGTCGTGGTTCAGGTAGGCATAGTTCAGCATGATTTTCACATTGTTGTTCACATGGTAGTTGATACCGAGTGTATAACCTTCGCCGGCGCCACCCATGATCTGGTCCATGCCCGAATTAAGGCTCAGGTAATCATAGCGGAAGGCAAGTTCCACATCGCCCCACGACTTGCCGCGGGTTGGCTGGGTAAATTCTGCATCGCTGGTATTGTAATTGTAATTTCCGCCGAACAGCAGCACACTGCCAAAGGCATACCATCCGTCAAATTTTTCGGTTGGCAGTTCTTCATCCCATTTTTTGCGGTGTACATTGCTTATCAGATATTCGCCCTGAAAACGGAAATTTTTGTGATAAGCCGCAAATTCCAAACCACCGAGCACGATGTGATCAACATTGGAAATCAGGTCGGTATCCATATATTTCTTACGGTTGATCGAGGTGAGTGAACGGGTGCTGTAGCGCTCATGGCCCCTGATTTCGGAATCCGTTTTCGGAGTCCGGTACGAACCGGCTATCCCGATGTGCAATCCCTTATTGAAGTCGCTGTGGAAGGGCATGGCAACCAGCTTTCCGGTGAACGAAACCCCTTCGTCGGTGCCGTAATCTTTATTGTTATCTTCAGAAAATAGTCTTTCTTCGGGGTCTCCGACTGTCTGGAAATGGATTCCTCCCATCCCGAACAGCCAGCCTTTGTGGTATATCGCTCCAACCCCGATATGACGCGAAGGAGCAAAGGTATAGACTGCGTTCGGGCGTTCGATAAAGGTCAGGTACCTTGAAGTGGTTGTTGACTCAAAAGAAAACCCCTCTTTGTAATTTCCGGCACGCAGGCTTAGCCTTTCATTAGGCGAAAACTCCAGGTAGGCATCTTTCAGTTCCAGTTCCGAATTGGAAATGTCCATATCAAACTCGCCGTACCATTTTTCGGCAAACTGACTCTTGACGGCAAACCTGGCGCGGCGGATGGAAGTTCCGTTACCGATGGGGTTGTAAGTGTCGCCGAAAAACATGGCGCCATCCACCTGAACACGGGCGTCGTACCATATTTTGTACTTCTGGTCCTTGCTTTCCAGCACAAGTACTCCGTTCCTCTCCTCCGCTTTCAGCGGGGTACGGTTCACTTTGGCACCATACTGATTGTAACGTACCGTGGTGTCGGTTTCCTGTCCGAAGGCATAACCTCCTGTTAACCAGAAAACAGCCAGTAAAAGCATTAGTTTCGGATGATTCATTTTTCTCATACTTTTTGGTTTTTAAAGGTTGTGTATAAATTGGGTAAGGCTTTCACCTTGTTTTAGATTCAGTTTTTTTCGCAGCCGGTAACGGGCAATTTCAGCACTCTTTGGTGATATCCCCATCAATGACGCGATTTCTTTGGAGGAGAAATTCAGGCGAAGCAGCACAGCCAGCCGTTTTTCCTGTTCGGTAAGACCGGGGAAGGACGCTGTCAGTTTTTGCCTGAAATCTTTGTGAATCAATTCAATCTGCGCATATAGCTCTTCAGTTTCATCACTGAAATTCATTTTCTGCTTTAACATCAGGGATAAGATGTTCAGTTGTTCCAGCTGATGTTGCTGATCCTCAACGCCCATGATTTCTTCAATTTTTGAGGCGACAGATTGCAGAAACTCCCGCTGTGAAGAGATATTCAGGGCAATGTTAACATATTCGCGCCGTTTGGTTTCCAGTTTCTGGCTCAGCAGGCTGTTTTCCAGGTGAACTGCTGTAACTTCCATTCCGCTCAGTGTCTTTTGAGCCTGATAATAATTATTTTGCTGTTGAAGGAGCTCGTTTTCAGTTTTAAGGCGCAGTTTTTGCTGACGGAATACCAGGAAGATCAGTATGATAATCGCCAAAGCAGACAATGTCATGATGGCCGGCAGAATCAGATTAATTTCCGTAGCATTTTCTGCCACGGCAGTTACTGCTTTCCGCTGTATTGTACCGCCCTCTGAAATGCCTGAGAATACTGGTAATTTAAAGACATTCTGGACAAAGAAAAGCGCTATGTAAGTGAGAAAACCGGCTGCCAGCGGGGTGACCACCCAGCCGGCCGCAATTTCACCGAGCGCCTTTAATTTGATTTCGCGGGCCCCTTTCACCAATCCGATTCCGATCACCGAACCGACCACCACCTGTGTGCTCGAAACCGGTACCAGCGGAATTGCCGGTAAACCCATCGACAGCAGGAATGCGGAAAGCGTGGATGATGAAAAAATAAACAACACCAGGGCCTGTGATAAAACAACCACTATGGCGGCTTCAGGACTGAGTGAAAGGATACCGTTGCCAACCGTATGCATTACCCTTTCGCTGTAAGTAAAGATTCCGAGTGCAATGGCTAGCCCGCCCAGCAAAAACAGCAGCTGAACCCCGTCGAGGGTGAAAAGGCCGAAGTTAAGCACAATGTCAGGTGCGGCATTAACGAATACCCCCATGACATTGGCAATATTATTGGCTCCCAGACTGTAAGCTCCGAAAGCCCCTGCCACAATAAGTGAGATCCGGATATAAGAATCAAGTTTGATCACATGGATTTTAGTTCGCCGGAGAAATCCCCTCAGCAGCATAAACAGTCCTGCAGCAAAGGCCATTCCGAGGATGGGACCTGAAATCCATGTTGAGACGATCCTGGTAAGCACCGAATAATTGGTGGGCAGACCGGCAAACATGCTCCAGCCGATGATCGCCCCGACAATTGCTTGGCTGGTGGATACCGGAATGGCATAACGGGTCATCCAAAACACAGTAAGCGCGGCGCAAAGCGAAACGGTGAACCCTCCGGCCAATGCGTCCACGGCGCCGAGGCTTGAGAGGGTGTCGGCTGTGCCCCGGCCCTGAAATACTGCGCCCAGGACCACAAATATGCTGGCAATGATGGCAGCCTTCCGGAAACGGATCATTTTTGATCCTACCGCCGAACCGAAAATATTTGCCGCATCATTGGCCCCAAGGGACCAACCCAGAAATAACCCGCTCGACAGAAAGATCAGCAGCAACATCCGGTTATCTGATGTTAAATGGTACGTTTTATGGCCATGATCGACAGCACGTCGGCTGTTTTTTCAGCAGCATCCGACAGAATTTCAATGTGTAAGGTAAAATACCTCAGATGGAATTTTTCGCTGAGCTTAAGGTTGGGCATCTCATGAAAAACCCTGCGTTTGATTGCATCAGCCAGTTTATCAGCCTCTTTCTCATATAAATAAACCCTGTGCAATTTTTCTTTGACCGATTCAGGATCTTTGAAATAGGCCCTTGCAGCCGGTATCACCGACTCTATGGCAGAAACAGATAATTCGGTCAGTTTTACCAACTCCTGGTTTAATTCGGCAGGAATAAACGGAATCTCTACATCAAACTGAAACAAATTCGTCTTGGCAAGGTCAATGATATTATCAAGTTCTTCGAGCAACTTCAGGATATCGCCCCTCAGCTGCGGCATAAGGGATTGGGTGTAAAGAAGGTTTTCCGCTTTCCGCTTGATGATATCCGCTTCAGTTTCAAGCGATGAGAGCGTTTGCAGATTGCTCAGAAAGTTTTCCCTGTTGCCGTAGAGGTAATTTCTGACCCCCTCTTTGAATAGAATGGCCCCCTGATCAATGATATTCAGGAAGTTATCTATCAGTTCAATGGACTTTGTGGCATGCTTGAACAGAAACATAAAAAACCCGTTTAAAGATCAATCAAAGCTAAGAAAACTTGTGAATCTAAAAAGTAAATTGTTGTGTACTGGTTTTTGTATAAATTATCAATTGTAGAGGAATCGCGATTTTTTAGAAAATTAGTAAACAGACTTTTAAAATTATGAATGTAGAGTATTCAATTTTGTAAACTGCTAATATATCTGACATCTGTAGAGGTTATGTTTGGTTGATATTCTATGTTCAGCAGTGTTAATACCTCCGTTTAAGCCGGACAATGATACATCTGCAGGCCTGGATTGCCACGCTAATCGTTGCTGACAAAATGAAAGATTACACTGGTCTGATTTGCTGATCATAAAGCTTACCGGGGCGCACGGAGTTTACAGGGGTGATTATTTGACCAGATAGTGACAAATCTTTAAGATTTGTTAACGGAGGGAATCCAAAATTCCACTAAATTTGTACATTGGAAATCCGGGAAGATTATTCCCTCCTGCCTCAAAAACATCTGAAGTTTCAACCATTTAATCCAATAATTTATGAAGAAAAATTACACAAGAATGTTCATGCTGGCATTATTAATGATTGCCGGTTTTGGTTTCACCGCTGAAATGGCTAATGCCCAGGTTACCATTACACAGTGGACTTTTGAGGGCGACGTTATTACCCCAAGCACCGGGTCGGGAACCGCTGCACTGATCGGTGGAACGACAGCCACCTTCGCAACAGGGTATACCGGAACGGGCACCGGCGGGCGGGCCTGGAATTCAGCTGCCTATCCCGCGCAGGGAACCGGATCAGGTACCGCAGGGGTTGAGTTCCTGGTTTCAACATCAGGCTACAGCGCCATTGCCCTGAGCTGGGACGGCCGCCACAGCAATACATCGGCAAACAGGCTCCGGGTTCAGTATACGCTGAACGGAACCGATTGGGAAGACTTTGAGGCCAATGAAGGCAATGCCACCAATGCCGCCGCCGGCGTGGATAAAGGATTTGACAACGGACGCTATATTGCTGATGCAGGCGATACCTGGTATCAGAGAAGCGCTGATTTCTCCGGAATTTCAGGCGCAGCCGGGAATGCTGCATTTGGTGTAAGGATTGTAACCGAGTTTGTCGACGCATCGGGATATGGTGCTGCAACCTCCACATCATCCTACAGCCCTAACGGAACCCTTCGTTACGACAATGTCACTTTCAGGGGTGTGGGCAGTTCTCCGATGATTACAGCCACTCCTTCAAGCCTTTCGGGATTTACTTACGTGGAAGGATCTGGTCCCTCTGAAATGCAGATTACCACCCTGAACGCCTTCAATCTGACACCGGCATCAGGTGCCGTAACAATGACCCCTTCAGCTGATTATGAATATTCTGTCGATGGCGTGAATTTCACAGGTGATCCGGGCAATGTGGCCTACGAGAACGGAAGTTTCCCCGGCAATGGGGATGTTCCTGTCCGCATCAGGCTGAAAGCCGGATTACCGGCCGGCAGCTATTCAGGTATTTTCACCGTTACCGGTGGCGGAGCTCCTGAACTTCAGATCCCCCTGAGCGGCAGTGTTACAACAAGCACTCCTGCATCCATTTCGGCCTACATTCTGCCTAAGTTTATCGAAGGGGCCACTCCATCCAATGGTAACAGGGTGCCGTTTGCTTATCATGCCACCCTTTCTAACCTTCTGCCTTCTTCAACATACCGTTTTTACAATAAGATTGTCAGCGGATCCGATGGTCCTGACTACAACGGAGCAGGAAATTGCATTTTTGTGAATCCCTCAACGGGCGAATTTGTGCGCACTACCAGTGCTTCTATGACAACGCCCGGTCAGTTTGGCGAGTTTACGACCGATGCCAGCGGAAGTTTCAGCGGCTGGTTTATTACGGAACCTACCGGCAATGCCAGGTTTAAACCGGGCAATGAATTGTTTATGCGCATCATGCTTAACGACGGCGCCGGCGGAACTACTGAAGCCACCCGCCTTACCATTGCCGAAAGCGTGAAATCCCTGGGTTTCTATACCAGCGCTGCCGACTCGACCGGAACAGCCATCCGCGGAATCAGCAATTTTACTCCTAAGAATTTTGTTTTTATTTATGACAATACTGCCGGAACCGGACGCCCATTGTATGGCACCCAGGTAGAAACCACAGGAGTAAGTTTTATTGCCGGAACCTACGCGGAATTTTATGCCAATGATGTGGCAGGTACCGATGGCGCCTGGGGCGGAATTGTACCGAATATCAACACGGAAGGGGTAAAACGGGTTGAAGAACGCAGCCTGACTACCGGGGCCATCGTCAGTAATTATACCGATGATGATGGCGTATGGGGTACTGTGGATACGAAAAATCCTGCCGGAGGTCTTGATAATGTGCTGGTAATCAATACCACCCTTGGCATCGGCGCTCCTGAAAATCAAATGGGTAAAATATTTACCTACGGCAAAGAACTCAGCGTTCAGCTTGATCAGGTGGTAATTGGACATATCCAGCTCATTAACCTTTTCGGACAAGAGGTTGCCCGCTATACCATCAGTGGCAGCCAGGCTTCGTACACCCTGAATGTGCCTGCAGGCGCCTACATTGTGCGCATCCTCAGCGATAAAGGCATTGCTGTAAGTAAGGTGATGGTGAGGTAAGTCTTATAAAAAATAATTGACTCCCTTGCCTTTTTTGATTGTCTGAAATTATTATCAGACACAGAAAAGCAGAAATTGTGAAGTTGAAAGGAAACTGAAATTTAAATGAAGATATCATGAAAAAAAACAGGAATTATTTTAATAGAATAACCTCAGTTCTCGCAATGATGATAATGATATTCAGTGCGACAACTCAAAGCTGGGGTCAGATCATCAGTCAGTATGTAGAAACAAATTCAGGAACATTTCCCAAAGGGATAGAAATCTGGAATAATACTGCAAGTACATTGGACTTCAGTTTGAATAACTTAGTTATTCAACAGGGGACTAATGGCAGTGCATTGTCTGATCTGGGTTCAACATTAATTAATACCGGTACTCTTGCTTCTGGTGATATTCTTGTAATCGGTACTCCTGAAATGGGAGACTATCTGACAGCTCAGGGACTTACAGAAGTGTTCTTTTTGAATTATAATTTCACGTTTAATGGGGATGATGCTTTGGCTGTGAAATTTGGTGAGAATATCACCGATGTTTTTGGTACACCCGGAGTTGATCCCGGATCTTCCTGGGCCAATAATGGAGTTAGCACGGCCAATCAGAACATTGAGCTTCTCGGGGGAATTAGCGCCGGTTCTTCTGGCTGGACCGACCCCAGCGAAAGGTTTTCGACTGTATCTACAACTCCTGCAACACTTCCTGATGGTTTATCCGGATTTGGTATAGCTCCTCCTGCTGTGGGTAATCCGGTATTGACAGCTATTCCCATCACACTCTCTGATTTTAATTACGTCATCAACAACGGACCTTCCGCATCTCAAAGTTATAATCTTTCAGGTTCTAACCTGACACCTGCCAGTGGTAATATTACCGTTACCCCACCGGCAAATTATGAAATTTCTCTGGACGATGTCAGTTTTTCACAGACTGTTCTAAATGTGCCGTATACTGAAGGCGCGCTGAGTGCCGTTCCTGTTTATGTAAGGTTAAAGGCCGGTTTAAACGGCGGAACCTATACCGGTGAACAGGTTATCAATGCCGGAGGTGGTGCTACTAATGCTGTCGTCACATGCAATGGTAATGTGGAAGCGCCCGCCACAACTACATTGCCCTATACTGAAGATTTTTCATCAGGTTTCGGACTTTGTTATACAAAAAGTGTTGCAGGGCCCTCACAGTTCTGGAAACACAGTACATCCGGAGAATATGCCTATATGAACGGTTTCAACACCGGCGTGCTTGAAGAAGATTGGCTTATTCTGCCAGGAATCAATCTGAATGAAAACTTCAATTGCAACCTTTCGTTTGAAAGTTGGATGCGTTATGGCAGCGATGATGCGGATAATTATTTCAAGGTGTTGTATTCTATAGATTATCCGGGTGTTGGAGACCCCACTTCATCAACCTGGAATGAACTTACCTTTAATTATCCGGCTGAGGAGCAGGTTTGGACACCTTCAGGAGCTATTGATCTTTCTTCCATAATGGGATCAAATGTTTATATTGCTTTCAAATACCATTATAATGCAGGGTTCTATCGCCTCTGGCAGGTCGATAATGTCTCGGTAATGCCAGGAGATTTGCCTGTGATCACAGCGACACCAGCCTCCCTCAGCGGATTTACCTATGAGATTGGCAACGGGCCTTCATCTGCTCAAACCTATGAGCTTACCGGAGAAAATCTGGCCGGAAGCGGCAATATTGTTGTCACTGCACCTGAAAACTATGAAATTTCATCCAATGGCAGTGACTTCGTTTCGATGCTTGAATTCCCGTTTGCGGGAGGGGTCGTCACCGGACAGCCTGTTACCGTCTCCGTGAGGCTTAAAGCTGATCTTGCAATAGGAAATTACAACAATGAGGTGATTGTACATTCAGGAGGGGGTGCCGCTGCTGCAAACGTTACCTGCAGTGGTACGGTTACCGATCTGGTTCCTTATTTCAGCGTAGCTACAATACCTGTATATATTCAGGGAATCAATGGAACGAATTCGCAGCGGGTTCCTTATGCATTTAGTGCTACCATCAGTAATTTATACCCAAATACCACCTATCGCTATTTTAATAAGATAGTTCTTGGTACTGATTCGCCGACAAGCAATGGGGCAGGGAATACTATTTTTGTCAATTCCGATGGCAGTTTCCTTCGAACCACATCTACCAATCTTGGAAATCCCGGAGAATATGGAGAGTTTACAACGGATGCGAACGGAGAATACACAGGATGGTTTATGATCGAACCCAGCGGTAACGCCAGGTTTACCCCGGGTAATCAGCTTTTCATGCGGATTATGCTGAATGATGGTAATGAAGGTACATCTGTGGTGAACCGGGTTACATCTGCGGAAGCTGCAACAGTAATCAATTTCGGAAATCAGAATCTGCCTGAGATGGGAACCGGAATCCGGGGAATCTCCGAAGCTGCAGCGGGTAATCTTGTTTATCTATTTGATAACATGGCCGGTACCGGAAGGCCTGTTTACGGAAGCAGTATTGAAACTACCGGTGTCGATTTTGCTGCTGCGGGTACTTATGTTGGATTTTACACCGGACAGGTACAGGGAGTCAACGGCTCCTGGGGCGGTATCGTTCCCAACCTGCTTCCCGATGGTATTCGCCGGATTGAAGAACGCAGCAATGCCGATGGAAGCCTGGTGGCCGTGCATACTTCCGAAAATGGTGTATGGGGAATCTACGATACCCGGAATCCCTTCGGAGGGGAAGTTGATATTCTTGTAATTGATCTATTGCCCTCAGGTGATCCTCTGCTTACCGTTTCTCCTGCTACACTCAGCGGGTTTAATTATGTGGAAGGCAGCGGACCGTCAGAGGTTCAGACTTATCTGCTTAGCGGAACCGATCTTGAAGGCAGCGGGAATATCATGGTTTCGGCACCGGAAGATTATGAGTTATCAGCGGATGGAGTAAACTTTACTGCTTCTCTGGAATTTCCGTTTGCCGAAGGCGTGATTACCGGTCAACCGGTAACCGTTTCCGTTCGCCTGGTGGCCGGACTCCCCGCCGGTGATTACAGCGGACAAACCATTCTTAACGCCGGTGGAGGCGCAGCAGATAAAGTGGTTACCTGCAGTGGCAGTGTTACCGCCGCTGTGCAGCCGGGAATTTCAGGTGTGATCCTTCCGCAGTTTGTACAGGGGATCAACGGTACCAACAATACCCGCGTACCTTATGCATTTTGGGCTACCCTCGAAAACCTGACACCTGAAGCAACCTACAGGTATTTCAATAAGGTTGTACTTGAATCAGACCTGCCAACGGCTGATGGCGCGGGCAACTGCATCTTTATCGCCGCTGACGGAACATATTCTCGCACTACCAGCACTTCCCTGGCAAATCCGGGTGAGTACGGCGAATTTACTACCGATGTCACCGGAGCTTATACCGGATGGTTTATCGCGGAGCCTACCGGTAACGCGAGGTTTACCCCGGGTAACCAGATTTATATGCGTATTTCCATAAATGACGGCGCCGGGGGAAGCGATGTTGCCCATCGTCTTACTACTGCCGATTATGCTACCGTGCTTCAGTTCGGCGTGGAAGCAGATCCCACACAGGGTACGGCCATCATGGGCATCAGTGAGGATACTCCCAAGGATTTCGCCCTGCTTTATGACAATACAGCCGGCACAGGCCGCCCGCTTTATGCAGCGCACATCGAAAGCAGCGAGGTGGATTTTGCTTCCATCACATCCTATGCGCCTTTCTATATCAGTGAAGTTGCCGGCGATAACGGATCATGGGGCGGAATCGTTCCGAATATGAATGATGCCGGAGTTCAGCGCGTGGAAATCCGTAGCGGTGAAGACGGAACCATTGTACATACCTATGAAGTTCCTTCAGGAGTGTGGATAGAAACCGACACACGCAATCCTTCGGGCGGACTTGACAATGTGCTTGTGCTCGACCTGATATCCATAGGAATTGATCAACCGCAGATCAGCGGCCTTAAGGTTTTTGCCTTCGGCAGGCAGATTACCGTGAATGCGGCTGACCATGGCGCCATCAGTTTTGTGCTTTATAACCTTCAGGGACAGCAGGT
>JABNAD010000412.1_pt1 | contig 26718 bp, 21 predicted proteins | sample 7240381 | NCBI WGS metagenome assembly JABNAD01 (sample SAMN11332834, study PRJNA596920) | anaerobic digester metagenome | biome: digested sludge; isolation source: digested sewage sludge-derived enrichment culture grown on H2/CO2 | place: Germany: Goettingen
CCGGTCATCTACGGCGACGGGGAGCAGACCCGCGACTTCACCTTCGTCGCCGACGTGGTGCAGGCGAACATCAGAGCGATGGAGAGCGACGCCAGAGGGGTCTTTAACATCGCAGGCGGCCGCCGGATCAGTTTGAACCAGCTTGCGTCCATCCTCATGGAGATCACAGGCACGCGGTGCGACCCGATCTACGAGGCCCCCCGTGCCGGGGATATCCGGGACTCGCTCGCTGACATCAGCCGCGCCCGGAAGGCGTTCGGGTACGACCCGCAGTATTCCGTCGAGGAGGGGCTCTTTCAGGCAGTGGCGTGGTTCCGGGAGCGAGTTTGAGGGCGCTCATTGATCCGACGCCATCTCAGTTCGGCTTCAGTCCTGCCGCACACCAATCATCGAAACAATCAAATAATAGAAACCCGGGAATATCCTGCACAGACGAGACTCTAAAGGGGGGGGCGTCTTATGATTCAGGGATCCGTGAACGATACAACCGTCTGCGTCGTCGGCCTGGGCTACGTCGGGTATCCCCTCGCCGATGCGTTCTCGCGCCATCTCAAGACGATCGGTTACGACCTCGACGCGACGAAGATCGCGCGGATCAACGCCGAGCCCGGCAACAGGGTCCTCGCCACCACGGATCCGGCCGCGATCAGGGAGGCGGACGTCGTGATCGTCGCCGTCCCCACCCCGGTGACGAAGGCGAAAGACCCCGACATCTCCTACGTCGTCTCGGCCGCCGGGACCGTCGGTCAAAACCTCAGGGACGGCGCCGTCGTCGTCCTCGAGTCGACCGTCTACCCCGGCCTGACCGAGGAGGTCGTGGTCCCGACCCTCGAACGGGCCTCCGGGAAGACCTGCGGAAAGGACTTCTTCGTCGGCTACTCGCCCGAACGGATCAACCCGGGCGACACCGACCACACACTGGAGAAGATCACTAAGATCGTCGCCGGGATGGATAAGGAGACGACAGAACGCCTTGCCGCGCTCTACGGCCTCGTGACCAACGTCTACGTCGCACAGGACATCCGGACCGCCGAGGCGGCGAAGGTGATCGAGAACGTCCAGCGGGACTTGAACATCGCCCTCATGAACGAACTCTCCCTCATCTTTAGGAAGATGGGTCTCGAGACGAAGGCGGTGCTCGACGCCGCCGGGACGAAGTGGAACTTCCACAACTACCGCCCCGGCCTCGTCGGCGGCCACTGCATCCCGGTCGACCCCTACTACCTGGTCTACAAGGCCGAGGAGCTCGGCTACCACCCGCAGGTGATCCTGGCCGGCCGCGCGATCAACGACGCCATGCCCAAGCACGTCGCCGAGATCGCGATCAAGGAGCTGAACCGGGCCGGCAAGGTGATCCGCGACTCGAACGTCCTCATCCTGGGCCTGACCTACAAGGAGAACGTCCCCGATACAAGGGAGAGCCCGGCCGGGGAGATGGTCCGCGAACTCAAGGAGTTCGATGTGGATGTCTATGGCTACGACCCGCTCCTCGCGGCCGCGGAGATCGAGCGGTTCGGGGCGAAGCCGGTCGCGTCGCTGCAGGGGCTCAGCGGGCCGGTGGACTGCATTATCGTGAATTCTCCGCACGGGGTGTTTGTGGGGCTGACGTTGGAGAATGTGCTTGCGATCTGCAACGGGAAGCCTATTGTCGTGGACGTGACAGGGATGCTCCGGCGGAATAACGGGATGCGGGAGGGGTGTGTGTATTGTACGTTGTGATTAGGGGATTTCCCCTTACCGACTAACCGTCGCATGGTCAGATATAACCTCTTTACCCACCATCTGAAATCCGTGTCACTCTTCGCCATTGAAACTCCATACGTTAGCGAGAAATCAGAACGTATCATGAACTTAGGATGATTAAGTAGGGGCGGCCATATCCGGTCAGGCAGGAGCACGTTTAGATTTTGTAAAAAATAGGCCGATTTGCTTCAGGTTACTGAAAACAAGATCGCCCTCCCAGATGTAAGCGATCTATCGCACATAGGTTCAACAAGTAGAGTACAAAATACATAACCGCCATAATGGCGCCGTACAGTGTCAGTGTGACCAGTGGCCCAAAGTTGAACATGCTAGCGAAATAAAATCCTCCAAAGACCATAACCGTCCTGGCACAGTTGAAATATAAATCCCAATGATTAAAACCATACACGGCCAGTTTAGATGTTGGTGTCACAATAAACTGTGACACGGCAACCAAGGCCAACGGAAGACAGAACAAACCCGCTTCTTCCCAGGCACTGCCAAAAACAATTGGGAAGATCCATGGAGCAATAATTGCGATCATACCCAGTAACGGGATCCCAATCAGCGCTAATTTTTTTGTTGTATCTAGATATAAACGCCTTAAAATCTCTGGACTCTCACGAACACCCTTCGCTGCTTCGCCATAGAACGCCTGAGCCATTGACCCTGAAATAAGGGCCACAGGCAGAGCCAACATCTGGTGAGCAAGCGTGTACCAACCAACAACATCGAGACCATACATAACCGTAAGCATGAATACAGGGATCTGCAAGGAAACTGCAAAGAGAAGGGTCGCCGGGGCCGTGTACATTGGGAAGGATCGATAATCTTGTGCTACTGACTTAATCCCAATAACTGAAATGTCCCCAAATGCGTCCCGATCCTTTTTCACGATAGCCTTTATAAAGGTGTAAATCCCAGCAACATTTGAGACTATATGGCCTAGTATTAGTCCAAGCGGCCCTAATGATAATAAGCCGAATAAAATTTTGCTGAGAGAGCCTCCAAGACTCTGATTGATCTTTGTCCTGGTAATACGGGGATAGTCCCGTTGCCGGATGGCCCAGTAATTGAGAGCTTGATAAATACCAGCGCCCAGAAGACCAACTAGAACCAGCCATGAATATGGCAGGAGATCTTGCAAGTCTAACATCTCCGCGATCCTGCTTCCTATCAGTAAGAACGAAATGCAGAGTATACCAGTGACTCCGGTGATGATCATTAAACACAGGATAAGAATATTTGCTGCTCTGGACGAATCTTTTGGGACTGGTATCGCGTATTCATACCGTAACGATGCTATAACCAGCAGAATTGTGAGAATCGAACTATAGATCCCTAGAAGCCCGAAGTCTGAAGGGATATAGAGTCTAGTTATAATGGGTGTTGAGATTATAGTTATTCCCTGAGCAAGCGCAGTCCCACCGCCAATTACAACTACACCTTTCCACAGAGGACTGCTCATGGCGCTGCTATACTGCCGATACCCAATTTGAAGAAAGATATTCCTCAATTTTTCAAAACCGGGCAACTTAGACATTATATTAGAAATACCCTCAAGCGACATTAAATGTTAAATTAAATAAATGATTCCAATACACTTCGTCGTTCTGAAATGGATCTAAGGTTTGATCAACCCCGGGTTTATCGTTCGGATCTATTTCGCATGCTATTTGAGGAACGTGATGTTATGCACGAGTCCCCGGGAAGAAATCCCTCAATACTCTCAGCTATTTCCTGGCATTCCCGGATGTTCCGTCACCGGTAGGCCTCCCCTAAAACAACTCACAGGGGTCCCGCCGGTGTCAGCCGATGTGCAGCTTCGTCAGAGGGAGGTGATGTCAGATAATTTCCCAGAGCCAGTCTACCAAATGGTTTCAATAAGCCATTATAATGAGCACACCACACTAAATTAGAGAGACAGCAAATAACGAGCGTAATAACAGAAGAAATTGGCGGGAAAATTTCAACTGTATAAAGAAGATTGGCCCAACCGAGGGTGGTGTACAAACAGCAAATCGCATATACAGATAAGATATTCCGTTTTATCTGTATTATTCATCTAAAGGCGATAGATCGCTTTAACTTGCCGAGAGGGTCTAACTTTCAGTAACCTGAGGTCTGGGGAGGAATTCAAAAGGGGTCTGATAATGATAGCCCCTCAAAATAGCGATGATCACCGTTTGATCTTGTATCGTAAATTTCTCACCAATTTAGAATCTTTCAGGGCATATTCAACGGAAATGCATTTAGATGTTAACTGTCGAAGTAAAGGCGAAAATATCAAATTTTTGGCATTATTTCCATCCCAATGGAGGTTATAGATGTCCCTAAGAATCTCTAACTGAGCGATCATTAAGATTAATTGATAATCATCCATTCGATCATTTTGCCAGCTATCCCACAATTTTTTTACATTACCCATGTTGAAGAAATTGAGTTCAGACAATGTACCATTAAATATACGATCATATAGCATGTTTGAAAAATGTTCTTTCAACCACCTATTGTATTCGTGATGACTTTTTGTTAATTCGGTATTATCCACATTCCCATCGAATGATCTCCCTGTTCTTGCCCAGGGCATTGAGTACAGTCTCACATCTATTTGCTTAAATAATTCCGCGTATATCAAATTATTGCGACAGCGAGGATTAAGTGACCAGATATATGAAACGACATCATCTGAGGTGAACATTTGTTCTAAGTGGGTCCATTGCCTGATATAGCCCATTGCGGAAACTATCAATCTTCTCATATAGTTCTCTTGCAAGTCCAACTCACATAGTGCTGAATATGGCTTATTTTCGGATAATTCAAAAGCAGTTTCTCGATCTTGATTCAAATAAGGAATGCAATTTTTATGTAACTCATATAACATACATCCCCGATAATTTTTAAATTTTAAAAGTTTAATTTTACTTAAATTTCGTCCGCTAAATTCACCCCGTCCAATACTGTCGCCGAAACTTGAAGCCAATACCACGTCATCTTTGCTTAAATTTTTGAAAAATTTCTCACCATGTAGATTGATTCCGGTCACTTCAGAACCGCAATATCGAACACTCTCAAAAATTGCATCATAAAGCGTTTTTTCATTCAATGGGGTGTGGATACAGTCCCATTTATATAATCTAGAGATTTTTTTTGCGTAATCCACGTCCCTGCTTCTTTCGACACCCCAGGTAATTGCTGTTACGTTGAATGAAGGTGATTCATCTTGCAATACCTTCAGCAAACCTGCGGTCACCCTGCTATCATAACCACCAGAAAGCAGCAGATATACATTAGAATAATTTTTTATATAACTGGTTAGTTCATTTAAGAGTAAGCGTCTCAGATTGGATGCGATTTCGAATGGAGACGCATATATGTTATCGTGAGGGATTGGTGGTTCCCGCATAAGCGTGCCGTTACTCAGCAATGTTGCCCGCCATGGGATCCTATTAACGCCTTTAACCAAGGTTCGATTTCCGTGGATATAGTTAAACTGCAATAGTGACGCAACTGCAACAGGATCTATAAATCGTTTTTCTGAGGGGATTATAGTTATTATTTCATCAAAAGACTCCGAAATATGTACACGACCATTTTCGTCTTTCGTCCAATAGGGACAAAAATCGCCAAATTTGCTGGTCGTATAACTATCTCCACCTTTCAAAGATATCATTTCATCGAACCCCTGAACCCTGTACATGAGAATTTATATTAGTAATCTTTTGAGGTGCTAATTCGTCACGTGACAAATTCTGGTGAACGTGTGTTCATCTATTCTTTAGATTAGTCCTCCTGGTTTTACTTGAAGACTATGATTTTCATGCTGCCAGTGGGAGAGTTCAGATGAGATCTATGTTATAATAAGTATTATTGAAAGAGAACAATCGTCTTAGGGAAGTGCTCCTGGAGTGAGACCGTGATTGGAGACAACTGTTTAAATGGGCGCCCACGGCGAGGAGGGAGAGGAAACAGAAACATACACAGCGGCTCACGATGAAATAAACGTTGTCTTGTTCGAGGGACATGTCAGTTTTTGGGCGAAGAAGAATGAGGAGTTACGAATGGTTCGAAGGAGAACATGTGAAATTTCAGTTACTGGATAATTAGGTGCTTTATTGCACCAACTCACTCTTGATGCAATGCTCATAGTTAGATAGTTAAATCCTATGTTTACAATCATTGCTTAAAATTTCATGCATCCTTATTATGATGTATACCCGAAAAGCCAATATATTCCCGTCTATAACGGGTGAATACGCTTTACTAGCCAGGTTTTTGATAAACGAAGGTATCATATTAATGATCTTCTGTTCGAGCGATCTTTTCGACGCTTGGCTCACCGAATCTGTTTTAATGCTTTTCAGTATAAAGGATACAAAGCCAGGCCCAAATATTTCCCTTGCACGCTCAGATTGAATTTCTTGTCGTAATAAATTCATCACTTCCTCCTTTTTCAGAATATCTCTTGGTGGTAGATTAGCTCCTTTGTCTGCATACACAATATTTGGACCAATTGCATCAACAATGGACCTGAATAACGCCTTATCTGTTCTCAGGTGATCTGGCAACTCCCTTACTTGATGAAGAATCGATCTGGAGGTTAAGGGGTTGATTATCTCTACGTAAGAGAATTTAAGATCAGAGAGAGCAGCAAGTACTGCTGGAAGCCGGAATACGTGGTAGAGCCTATCCCTCCACTGCTCCAGAGATTCACTCTCCCTCATTTCGAGGTCGGCAGGTAACTCCTGATTGGGAAGTTTGTAGTCAGTTATTACGTTTTTTAAATTAGGAATGTTCGAGCAAAGATTGCACCCGACACTTTGTAAAACATTTAATCTCGATGAGACAGGATTCCATCCAAATCCCTCATCTCCTCTTATTATTCCTTGTACGCCGTCTTCATGTAACTTACTCCAAAGTTTAAACCCATCCATATATCCCGAAAGGTGGTCAATACGACCCTCTCCACATAATATGAATCTATCAATAACCTTCGCAATTGGTTCTTCAGAGATATCTGTATGGTAATAACTATGCTTAACACCTAACGTCCTGGCCAGGTCTTTCGCGACTTTGGCATCATTGCCATTTTCATTGATTGCATCCTTAAGACCCCAGGTTATTGTTTGTAAATCCCCGGTGTTTTCCCCGGTGCTATTAATAAAGCACAGTATCCCCCTGCTGTCGTATCCACCAGAAAGAGGCAGCACCCATTCATCATAGTTAATGCCTTTGAAGGATTCAATCGTTTTCTTAATAGCATCTGTTAGCAATCGTTGATGTTCACTGTCAGAGCGAGGTACCTCAGCAAACTTGATGGGGAGGTGTTTGGTGGATATAGACCAGTTCTCTTTATCGAGGATAACTGAGGAATCTGGACCCAGTCTCTGTAATCTCTTATCCCATGATAACTCAGGCCCTAATGATCCGGTTGATAGCATCCATGGGATCACTCTTTTATCAAAAACAAAGCCACCAATGAACATAATGATGGCTCTTTGCGATGTTGAAGATACAAATAAACTATCATCACAGTAGTACCAGATCGTCCTTGAAGCGGCGGGATCGCTTACCACCTCTAAGTAACCGGGACTATCCCGAAAAAGTGCATATGAGCCATCAGGGGATTCAGATAATGGTTCATACAACCTGCTGCTGTGTTCATATAAATGTCCCAATAACAGGCTGGTGCCATTGCACATAATGGATTTAGTGGGATTCATTATCCCGAATGCTATCTTATCGTGTACAAAAACCTCATGATCCACAGTTGCAGAAAGATTATCGGGTCCAAGTCTCTTACATATCTCTAGTATCCGCCTCCTATCTTTTGAATCGAAAGGTCTGCTTCTACTGCATGCGTAGATTACTTTTGACATGTTCCCCCCTTAGTTTGTTTGAGAGGCCCCATTATCGGTATCATACATAAGAATATCCTAACACGGACAGATCTTTCTCAGACAATTTTAGGCCATGCTCATATAATGGAACAGCAGTTTGATTAACAAAGACTCCAATACCTGCAATTAAAAAAACATGACCTCTAAATTTCAGATTAACTAACAACCGATAGCGAGCGTGTACTCATGGGAATGGTTAAAAACTGGGTACAATAGTCCCCATTTACACAATTTATTATGGAGCAGGAATGTAAGACAAATGGAACTTCATCGAAAATATCCCCAAAACGCCCCGCTGGAAATACTTATATGGAATCCAGTGTTTGGAAATGAAGAACGAATACCAATCTAAGAACAGAGACAAACCACGGTGGTAACTGATCTGGTTGTCCAATGCCTAGATCTCAATTGATAACTCCCAAACCGCAAAATCTCTGCTAAGAGGCCATAAAATGAAAATTGCGATAATAGTGAGTAATTTCCCTCCAAAATGGCTTGCCGGGACAGAGATTGCAACGTACCACATGGCAGAGCACCTGGCACAACACGGGCATGAGGTGCATGTGATCACATCCCTGGATGAAGGCCTGCCTGAGGAGAGTTGTGAGAAGGGGTTTCACACCCATCGTCTGCCCAGGGTCCGAATCCGCTTTGTCGGTGTGTTTGCTTTCTGGGTCGATATCATCAGGACATTACGAAAAATTAATCCAGGTATTGTCCATGCACAGGGCCTCGGAAGCGGAATGCCGGCTCTCCTCTCAAATAGACTGATGAAGAACCCTTATGTGATCTATGGGAGAGGGTCTGATGTCTACCTTCCAGATTGGTTCAACAAATTAACCGCTAAGGGGATTCTGAAAAATGCCAGTGCAGTGATCGCCCTCACAGAACATATGAAAGATTCCATGCAAGCAATCTATAGCAGGGATGTAGTTGTAGTTCCAAACGGGATTGATCTAAACGAGAATGCGGAGAGAGAGGCAGAGCGAGGGGATCCTGGCAAAAGAGTTCTGTTCGTCGGCCGTCTGCACCCCGTCAAGGGTGTCCGGCACCTCCTTCAGGCAATGAGCATAGTTCACCAGGATCTGCCTGAAGCGAAACTGATCCTCGTTGGCGACGGTGATGAGAGAGAGCATCTCGAAACCCTGACAGACAGTCTCGGGATAAGAGAATGCGTTGAGTTTGCCGGCAAAGTCCCACACGAGAGGGTTCAGGATTACATGAATCAGGTAGAGGCCTTTGTCCTCCCCAGCCTGTCCGAAGGCTTCCCTGTTACAATTCTTGAAGCGATGGCCTGTGGCCTGCCTGTTGTTGCAACACGTGTGGGGGGCATACCAGATATCATTGAAGACGGCACAAACGGATACCTTGTCGATGCCATGAATCAGGAACGGATGGCCGAAGCGCTACTGAAGGTCCTGCGGAATGAACCGTTGCGGAAAGACATATCGAACAATAACAGAGAAAAAGCAGAAAAATACAGGTGGGAGGCAGTTGCTGCCGAATTAGAAGAGATCTATCGAAACTCTCTCTAATCCGGTGAAGCCTACCAGAGATGTCAAATTCAGGAACGAGCACTTATCTTGCTTGTAAGAAGGAATAATTCTCTCAAAAAACGCTTAACACTACTGTTCCTTGATATAATTATGAATCAGAGCTTTGCTGGAACCAAATTCAGGTTTTCATTCTTACCGGATCGAAGTGGATGTCGGACTCGATTCGTCTCTTATCATTCACCTGAGCCGATATTAGCCTGAAAGCCGGGATCGTTCCGCTCTCCCTTCACCTCCACAAGACACATAACAGGGTATGAGTTTTCAATCATATATTGGAATACATGGTGACCGAGTTAGCATTATATGTTTTAGAATACCCCTGTCCTTCTATTCTCTGTCCGAGATCATAATCCAGTCGATACGGGCCTTGAAACAACTTAAAACTATTTTCTTTTATATCCTCTCGAATTAATACGTCCCTTTGCTCCAATTCAGAATAATCTCCAGTGAATATGCTTTCATCTATCTGGGTAAGGTCGATATCGAGGGGTAGAAACGATATAACATTTGTGATATACTTTTCTGTCCCGATCTCTCTGGTGTACATCTCAGCGATAGAATTTATCGAGTGCAATTCAGATTCGGTAAGCGAAGATCTAACCGCAGTATTTGGCGAAAACATATGATTGTCCACGTTAGCATTGGGACTCATAATCAGTAGGAACGCAAACGTAGAGATGGAAATGAGCGAACCAAGTGCAATTATTTTTTCACTGGTTATCATCGATGCCTTAAGGAGCAGTACAATTGCTGCTCCAAGTGGAACACTCAGTAATATTTGCGCAAAATACCACCATCGGTGTTCAATCACTCCAAATCCAAATAGTAATGATAAAAATCCGATCGCGAGAGGGATAATCCCAATAACTGCTATAATAAAACTTTTGTTGTCTTTTCGAGACAATAAGTAAAATACGCCGATAAAAGAGAGGGCAAAAAACAAAAACATCCCAAACTGATTGAAGACCTGCTCACCCACCGGGATCGCCGACAAATATGTCGATGTGGCCCCAGGCACTCCTTTCGCGACGAAAAAATCCCTGCTGAATCCCAATTCAATCAATTGCGCCAATATTTTCGTGTGACCGCTAGCGTAAACCCACCACGAATACATTGCGAGCGTAAAGAGGACAGGGAGCAGCACAGGTATAGTGGCATGTTCCCTCGAGTGAATTGCATTAAAAGCAACCGTCGACAGCCATGATGCGAGCAGGAGTATTGCCAAACATGCAGACACCAGCGTGTGTGTAAAAATAGTGGTAAGAAATAGAATAATTATAATTAGATTTTTGGAGATCGATAGATCTGAAAGATCTTTCAAAGCCACATAAAACACGATTGGGATGAATACGGCGGCAAACGAGGTCGGAATCGAACCGAGACTCATGAAAATATGGTGATTTGCTATCACAACCATCAAAGAGGCAAACAAGCCGACTTTATGGTTTTTAAAGATTAAACCTGCAAGCAAGTACAAAAATAGTACATTACAGATGATCTGAACTAAACTCACCGATAGCATCGCAGCAAGCTTATAACCCAGGTCGGTAACCAGCGAGGTCATTGCGACCATAAGATGGAATATCGGCAAATAGCTGTAATTCCTCCCACCGGGAATCGCTTGCGACTCTAAAATCCAGGTAGTAACCATCTGATGGGCCCAGGGGTCCGCTCCCACCACATTCGGGAATAGCAGTAACTGAGACCATACAATAATCGCACCGAGAGCGATAATCTGGGGTATAATGAGCCACTTCTGCCGTTCATTTGAGAACAGAATCTGGCAGGCAATTGCTCCGGCCATTAATGATGTCGATATAAAGAAAAGCAGCGGTCTTTCATAGAGTTCGGGCCTGAACCCGACGGAGAGAATACTTCCAATCAGAAATATGACATAGAGAAGAAGAAATAAATGCACCTTTGATCTGGATTCTCCAATCTGGAACGGTAACGAGACCCTCTTTCTCATAACGAGCCACGTCACGCAGGCAAGGAGCGTTAAAACCCCGGGTAACACATATACGACCCGACTGATGCTTATTGCTGTGTAGGAAATCAAGAACAACGAAGCAATTGCTCCCACAACTGCAAGATTCCTGTCAAGGTTATCTGTTATGGTAGCAAGGGAGAGTCTCATTCAGATCCCAAACCCGGCAATAGTGTTTATTCCGCACAGACGAACGCAAAAAAAACAACCCGTTCGTGACAGAACGCCTTCTTCCTCCACAAATCCCGGCGATTTCGCTGATAAATGAACCCGCCATGAACTTAAGGTGTCCCACAACCCAGGATCATACTTCTTCAAGCACCTCCTTCCATCGAGCAACCACGCGCTCAAACGTGAAATGCTCCTCCACAAACCGCCTCCCGTCCTCCGCGATCCGCTCCAGGTCCGGGGAGTTCAGCGCCCGGTTCACGTTCTCCGCAATGCACTCAAGGGAGTTGTTCTCCATAATAAATCCTGTCACCCCATCCACTATGACATCCGGTACCGCCCCAACCGGTGTGGCAAGCACCGGGGTTCCGCATGCCATCGCCTCGAGCATGATGTTCGGGAGCCCTTCGGTGTAGGAGGGGAGGACAAGGAGGCGGAGCTGGTTGAGGTATCGGGGGAGGTCATCGTGGGAGATCCAGCCCGGGAGCTCGACGCTGGCGGAGACTCCCTGTTCTTGCAGAGTGGCCTCGATCGTCTCTTTTAGCTGCCCGTCCCCACCGATGAGCACGCTGAGATCCTGCCGGTCGCTGAGGATGGCGGGGAGGGCCTGGACGAAATGCTGGACACCCTTTTCCCCGCTCAGCCGGCCGATGTAGCCGACGAGGGCCGGGCGGTCGGGTAGGGGGGTGGTGACGGTGAAGGTCTCGAAATCGAGGTAGTGCCGGTGGGCGATGAGGATTTTGTGGCGATATCGTCCGAGGTTCCATTCAGAAATGTGCATCGGGCTATAGACAATAAGGTTCTCGCATAATAACCGATTAAACGTAGATATCAAGAAGATGACCGGCCTCATCCTATTTTTTTGCACCGTTGACTGATACAATGGAGAACCGGCAAACAATAGTATCACCGGTTTACGAGTTAATTTTGCGGAAACTATCGGAAATATCAGCAGTTCCCCACCTACAAAAAATAACCACGCATCAACACTTTTTGCCACCTTAAGTATGGAAACCGAGATCCTTAGCTGCGTAATGGCGTATGCTATGCCTCTACTGAAGATATGCTGCTTTGGTCGATGAGATATACTTGTAACTCGAACTCTGGCATCGATGTTGCCGACCTTCGATCCCTCGTTCCCGGTTATAACATACAGCGGATTGTTTGACCGTTTTAGCAGAACTTCTGCAAGATTTAAAAGCGGCCCACTCCCGGACTTGCTCACAGGAAATGTCACCACCGCTATCTTTGTATCATTCGTAACCGGCACTCAAAACACCCATGAAATCCACATTCCCTTTACTTAAGAGATTACTGGTGAGAAATCTTCACTCATTTAAAACACCCAGATAAAGTCGCTCCGTCTTCGTCGCAATCGCGTCCCAGGTAAACGGTTCGCATTTTTCCCGTGCATTCGCGCCCTTTTCCCTCCTGACCACTTCATTTCGCAAAAGATAAACAATCTTTTGAGCAAAATCCACCTCATCGTCGATCTGTGCGAAGAGGCCATTACACTCCTCATCGACGATGGCTCTAACGCTCCTGATATCACTCACAACAATCGGCAGGCCGGATGCAGATGCTTCTAATAAGACGTTACCAAATGCTTCATGTCTTGATGGGAGCACGAATATATCGGCAGCCTTATAGTATTGACTCTTCTCGTCAGAGACGAAACCTGTAAATCGAACTGAAGCCCCGATTCCAAGTCTTTCTGTCAACTCAATGAGTTCTTGCTCCATCGGCCCATCGCCGGCGATAACAAGGTATGCGTCCGGAATCGAATCCAGAACAATTTTCATTGATTTTACAAGAATGTCAGGTGCCTTTATCGGAGTGAGCGAACCTAAAAACAAGATAATCTTTGCTTTTCCCGGTAAACCTAAATTCTCCCTGCACTGCTCCTTCGTATACGGGATCTCAAACTCCTCAGGATTCAGACCGTTCGGGATAACTACAATGTTATCGAGATATTTTCCCAAAATTTTAGATTCATGAGCATGCTCCTTTGAAAGAGCGATTATCTTATCCGCGTTTGATAAAATATAATCGCACAACAGATTATTAAAGAGAAAAACGCCCACTCTCCGACCGGGGCTTCCAAAGGTAGCATCCCAGTCTCCATGATAAGAAACGATGTATGGTACGCTATGCCGTCTGGAGTACCAGTAACCAGTTAGCGGAACCGGGAGGTTTCCCATCCTTGCATGGACGATATCGAGTTTAATACCCGAGATAATTGGTTTATATAGCGAACCGAAAGAGATCGGGGCCCGCCCAATGGAAAAGTTCTTACTGTATCGATGGATGTGGATGTTACCGTATTCTTCGTATGAGTCTCCGCCATTGTCGGATGTGGTAAATACAAAAACATCGTGACCCTTCTTCGCCATCTGCTTTGCCAATTGGTACGTACCATTCTCCACCCCACCGTACGCGTGAGGAATTAATACTCTGTCAGTTCCCGGATCCCTATGCGGAAAGCTGCTTGTAAAATACCCAATCCTCACTACATCTCACCACCGGGTATTGGGATCGCTCTCTGGCCGTCACCATCGAAACGGTATGCCCGACCTTTCCCGAGCAGTTCTTCGGATCCCCTCAACACCAACGTATACGACCTCCGTTCTCCTGTTTTTAGAGATTCCGGCAACCTCTCCCGTCAAACCTCCAAAAAACGATCCCCCAATCCGTCGAAGAAGATGATACCGCAAGAGAATCCCTCTGCAGCCTCATATTATATATAGACACGCGTACCCGGAGTTTGACTCCGTTTACTGAGGCCAAGAGTTTTTCTTTGTTTTTAGCGGAGTATACCAGGATCATTGAATTTCCACCTTTGAGACAGCACATCTGACCTTTCCCGAAGGGTCCCGCGGGATCTCCTCAACGATATCCACGTCAACCACCATCTCCTCACCCATGGCAGCCTTGATCTCTCGTTGAATCTGCGGGATCGTTGCCCCTGAAAAATCCGAATCCTTAACGACCAACACATTCAGGCGGTCAATTCTCTCCTGGATTACCTTGAATTGTCCAATGCCGGGGATCTCCCTCATGAGCACCGTCCAGATAATGGGAGAGAAGATCTGCCCGTTGGGAACTTTCATAAAGGCATCAGAGCGTCCCTCAATAAGTTTCATCAGCGGCAGTCCCCGGCCGCAGGGACAGATCTCATCGCTGGGAACACCGACATCCCCAACGGCGTACCTGATTAACGGCATTGTGTAATTGTACAATCCCGTGTACACCATTTCCCCTCGCTCCCCCGGGGCAACCGCCGAACCGTCCCGTAGAAATTCCATAACTACCGCATCACAGTCGATATGATATCCGGCATGTTCATGACATTCCCAGGCGGTCCGGCCAAGTTCGACGCACCCGAACTGGTCAAGAACATCCACTCCAAAGGTAGTCTCGATACAACGGCGCATATCTTGAGTGAGCAGTTCGGATGTGCTGTAGATCAGTCTCGGGTGTATCCCATCGGTACCGGTTTCCTGCAACCTTTTTGCAACCAGATGAATTGATGATGCATACCCGTCGATAACATCCGGATTAATCTGTTTTAAAGCCTGGATTTGATCATCGGGCTTATCAAACAATGAAACAAATTCAGGGGTGAAAATTCGCAGTTTCTGGAACCATTTCTTTTTCACGACATGGCTCGGGGAGGTGAAAACGGCCCATCGGTCTCGAAGATTTTGGCCACAACTCAGGTTTGGCCGGAGAGCAACAGCTTTCTGGTAATCCTCATCTCTCGTGCCATAGACCATCCTGAACGGGATACCTGTCGAACCGCTTGTCCGGGAGATCCAGCACCTGCTGAGATCGGTGCCCGGCGGCAGTATTCTGGAAGGAAAACTTTCCTGGACATCTTTTTTAGTTGTCAATGGAAGTTTTTGCAGGTCCTCGACGCACTTAATATCATCAGGGTATACACCTGTCGATCGGAATTTATCGCGGTATAGCGGCACATTTGCATAGGCATGCTTTAGTATCCCCCTGAGCATCTTTACCTGAACGGCATCCAGCTCCTCCGGCTTCAACCATTGTTGTTTCATGAGATTCTGCAGGTAGAATGCTTTCCGTAAATGACTCATAACCCCCCAACTTCAATGTGCACTTGAAATGACTTCCTGATAAACATTGAGTGTTCTGGCAACGATCCGCTCCCACGAATACTCCCACACGATCTTCTCCCTGGCGTTCCGTCCCATCTTTGTCCGTTTATCGTCATCGAAGATAAGAACCCGGAGATGATCAACAAGAGCCTGGACATCCTTCTTCGGAAACATCACGCCCCCGCCATCGATCAGGTCTCTCAAATGGGGCAAGTCGGAGATCACGACAGGTAACTCACAGGACATCGCCTCCAGTGCTGTTCGAGGTACCCCTTCGTGCAGGCTTGGGAGCACAAAGATATCAGAATCCTGGAAAAACCAGGGCATCTCATCATAGGGAACAAAATCGATGATATTGATATTATTGTCTAATTCCAGGCTCTCAATAAGTTCGCGGATACAATCCCTCTCCGGCCCTTCCCCAATCAGAGTCAGGTGCAGGCTCGGTATTTCCTTGACCAGAATATCCATTGCCTGCACGATATACTCCACACCTTTTCCTTTAACGAATCTACCCACCCAGAGGAGGTTGATCGTATCTGCAGCATGATCACCCGCCCGGGGATGAAATTGTTTTGTATTAATACCATTTGGAATCACAGCAATTTTCGATTCGGGGATGTGGAGAATGCTGATGAGGTTTTCCTTCTCCTCCTCGGTATAACAGATAATCCTGTCTGCGGTATTCAGTGTCCACCTCCCGATTGTTTTGAGATAGAGCAGGTTGAACCAGTCGGGGGCGCTGGCGGACATGATTCCATGGTTGGTGATCACCAACGGGGATGAACCGATCTTTCTGATCAGGGCACAGACATTGGTCGAGAAGAAAAGGTGGGAATGCGCATGAATGATATCGTAACTCTTGCGGATTCGGAATAGTTTGAAGAGCAACCCTAAGCTTATGGTGTTGCCCAGCAGTTTCGCGTTATTCTTAAAACAGGCTACCCGGAACCCGTCCAGATTATCCGGCATTCTATCAGCCATACTCGTTGTGAGTATGGTCACCTCATGCCCCAACTTCACCTGGGACTTGGACATCTCTCGAGCATGCACCCCCAAACCTCCTACGACATAGGGATAGAGATCGCTGGTGACACGGAGTATCCTCAAACAGATCCCTCCTTGATGACCTCCGGCCCGATGCTGAGCACAGCCATCTCAGATCCTCTCGGGCCAGCGAGAACTCCTTCGCTCACCCTTTCCAGCCTCCTCACCAACCGGGGAACCAGTCGCTCTCCTCTTCCCCCGCTCGATAATCGGCACAAACGTCTTGTCCTTATGGGGGACGTCGTAGGTGACCGAGATCGGGACCTCGGTCATCTTCAAGCCGAGAGGGGCGATCGCGGCGGTCCGGTCCGCGGAGCCGTCATCAACGATGATCACCCGGTCGGCGTGCTCCTTCACCTGAAGGACCACACTCCCGATAACCCGCTCCTCATCGTAGACCGGGATAATGGCAGCAAGGGCCGGACGTCCTCGCTTCCATAGCGGTCGCCTCCTGCAGTCCACCGGGTCCCCGGCAAGAACGCCTCCTCTCTCGCCGTTATCGTTGTTCCGGATGACCGGCTCGACCAAGCCGGCCGCGCTCCCGGTGCAGTCGCCCGGAGCAACCGTCTCCCCCCTATCCACAGACAGGCCAACCGCAACGGGAACAACCGACAGACACATGCAGACTATCCTCCGTCGGGCGTCTATGCTGCGGTACCGGGTGTCTCCCGAAACTGAACCTGAGGATGTATGGGACGGCGGATCTATGATGATGAGTGTGATCTCTCCAGCCACGCCACCCGACACCCAGCCATATCGTTGGCTGGATATAAATTTTTCCACCAATATATTTTTTAGTGGGATAACCCAAGAGCATTTAGACGGGATCTAGACTCAATTGCAGCCCGATTTGGAATTTCATCAGCGGACAGCCCCTGATGACACGCAGATCCCGACAGGAGGTCCAGGAAGAATTTATATATCGAAACCTCGATAGCCATCCCCTGTACGACATGGCTCGAAAACACCTTCTCCTGATCTCCGTCGTACTCTGGCTCTACGTGGCCACCGGGGCGATGCTGGTGAACGGGTTCTTCGACCCAGGGCTGTTTTTCGTGCTCTGGCTCATCGGCACGGCAATCATCGTTCAGGTTGCCACTCTCCCTTACGCCGAGCCGGTCTACCTGACCCGCCAGAAGTACCTGATCATCGCCGGCATCATTCTGTTCGCCCATCTTGCCGCGGTGAAGATACTGGAGGTTCTGGTCGCATGAGAAAAATCCGCCGCCACGTACTCTTCATCGCACTCCTCATTACCGTGGCCGCTCTCACGCTCATCCTCTCGGCAGGGCATCCCGGGTACGGAAGCCTCACAGGAGGACTGCCCAACGGATACACGGGCCAGACACACGATACACGAGCAAACCTGTACTCCCGCGACCTCCAGCGCGAGCAGCAGACCCCCTTCCGGTGTTCGGAAGAGGTTTCTCCGCTCATGGAGAATGTCCTCGATAGCACGGCAGAAGTCCTCTCTGCGGCATCGGAGGAGGACTACAAACGCGCCGGAGGGGGGCTTGAGGGGGTCGGATCAGACATCAAAGACCTCAATAAACAGATCGCTCGGCAAAACCTGATCGCGACCGGAATTTACGAGTTCACACAGGCAAGCCAGGACAACCACCGATCGCTCTCGGGTTACCTGAGCGATTCCGAGAAGCTGGATCGCCTGCAGGGCCGCGAAGGAGACGCCGCCGGCCTCGAGGGAAAGGCCATACGAACGAGGCTTAACATAGAGAAAAACGCGATCGTGAAGAGAAGTGACAGGATAATCGATGTCGCACTGCAGTTCGGCGTCAACACGACCAAGTTTGAAGAGAGCCTGGAAGCATTTGCATCCCCATCGGATGCAGCGGCACCGGCGTCTTCCGGCAACAAAACCGGACCCGCACCCATCAACCTCACCGTCGAACCGGAAGACGGCGTATTCGGGGACACGCTTCTCTTCTCCGGGGAACTCCTCGCCGGAACGCAGGCGGACTCCGTCAACATAACCGTCGACGGAAACAACGTCGCCTCGGTCCCTACCAACGGCAACAGGTTCCGCTACGAATACCTCATCGACCAGGGTAGTCCAGGGGTGCATTCCGCCTACGCAACCGCCGCAGGACGTTCCTCCGGCGAGGTCAAGTTCACGATCCGTCCCGTCGATGCGCATCTCACGTGCGACGCCTCGTACAATCCGGATGCCCCGGGGTTTGCGATCTGCTCCGGGATGCTGATCACCATCACCGGGGCCCCGGTGGCGGAAGCCCCGGTGATACTCTCAATCGATAGAGAACGCACGATTCGCGTCACAACGGGGAGCGACGGCAGGTACGTTCACAACGGTACATTCACGGCAGGACGCCACACCGTCACCGCCTACTTTACCGGAGATGGTCTGACGCCCCTGAACGCAGCAGAGAGCAGACCCGCAGATTTCGTCATCCCCTCCCTGGGCAGCGTTCTTGCACCGACATTCCTGCTCACGTCCTCGATTGCCATCACCGCACTCAGCGCCGCCTGGTTCCTGCAGCGCTCGCGACACAACACAGGCTACCAGGGGATACGGTCGTTTCCCGACGAAGAGGGGCAGACCGCACCGCAGTATGACGATGAGAGCCCGGAGCCGCACTCCGTCCTGCCGGAACCTTCCGCAGACCTTCTGCACGAACAGACTCCGCACGAAGCGATCGGCCGCATCTACTCCGGTCTGCGGGACCGCATCGCCGTACTCCACGGCCCGGCCAACGCTGCGGCCATGACACCGCGGGAATTCGCAGCCCGGCACGGCCGGGCACAGTTCGGATCCGACCTGGAAACATTCGTCCGTCGGGCGGAAGCGTTCCGGTACGGGGGGCTGGTACCGACCGGGAACGACCTTGACGATCTGGCGGCACTCGCCGTTGCGATACATCGGGAGGCAGGAGGTGAGGAGGATTAGGGGTTACACGATCCCGGTCCTTGCCCTCCTCCTCTTCGTGGCTCTGGTGGCGGCGGTTCACGTCTCCACGACAACTCTCGAGTACAGCCGCCACAACATCCAGTGGAACGGAACGTCGCTCTTCTTCGACAGGCTTGATGCAGGGGGTGCCGTGGCGATCACGGATTATACCCGGCTCGACGGGTATACCGGTTCGCTGTTCCTGATCATCGCACCATCGGGGAACCTGACGGACGAAGACGTATCCATGATCGACCGCTACCTGCAGGCGGGGAACATGGTTCTTATCGCCGACGATACCGGCACCGGGAACGAGATCCTCACCGGGCTTGAGAGCGGTATCGAGATCAGTCCCGGCAACCTCTCCAGCCTCGACAGAGAGTACCGGGACCCGGCAGCCCTGACCGGCACCGTCTCCCACCCCCATCCGCTCCTCGCCGACGTCACCACGGTCCAGTTCAACCACCCTTCGGCGGTGGCAGGCGGCGTCCCTCTGGTCAACACCTCCCGGCTCAGCTGGGTGGACACCAACGGCAACCAGCGTCCCGATGCAGATGAGTCGATGAAAACGTTTGCGATTTGTGCGTTCGAACGAAGAGGCAGCGGAGAACTGGTGGTTCTCGCGGACCCGGAGATATTCATCAATTCGATGTCCGGTCTCGGCACCGGATTGGACAACGATCGGCTTCTTCTGAACATCCTGGAGGCGTATCCGGTAGTCCTCTACGACAGAACGCAGAGCAGGACCGCGGATACGGACGGCATGGTCGCGATGGTGCAGTGGCTGAAGACCACGCCCTTGCGGGATCTTCTTGCGGCGGCAGTGATCGCCGTCGCGACGCTTGCCGTCATCCGGCGGGCGCGATAGCAGGTGATTTGATGTACAACGAATACGAGGTTACAGTCCCGGTCAATGAGATCCGGGCAGCGCAGAGAGAGATGCTGGCTGCCACCAGGCAGCACATCCTCGGGAGCGAGGCTCTCATAGAACAGATATTCATCGGGATCCTGACGGGCGGGCACGTACTGGTGGAAGGGCTTCCCGGAACGGCGAAGACCACCATAGGAAAGATCGTGGCAAAACTCATGGGTTACGACTTCAGTCGGGTGCAGGGCGCCGTCGACGTGCAGCCTGCCGACATCATCGGGATACGGATCTACGACCCGGAGCAGAAGGCATTCATCCTCCGGAAGGGGCCCATATTTCACAATTTCATCATGATCGACGAGATCAACCGTCTCACCCCGAAGACTCAGAGCGCATTCCTCGAAGCGATGAGCGAACGGCAGACGACGATCGATGGTGTCACGTATCCGCTTGCCGAACCCTATTTCGCACTGGCAACCCAGAACACCTACGATGCGGAGGGTACGTTCCCCCTCATTCAGGTGCAGAAAGACCGGTTCATGTTCAGCATCCTCACGGCATACCTTGACGCCGATACCGAACTCGAACTCCTCAACCAGAGCCAGGAGGGAAATCTCGACTGGTTCCGCTACCAGAAGCAGATCCACCCGGTCTTAAACCCGGAAAAGATCCTCGCGATGCAGGAGGCGGTCAGGAGGATCTATGTCGACGAAACAATCCTCCAGTATATCAGGGATCTCGTTTTTGCGACCAGGACGCACGAAGATATCCGCCTGGGCGCCAGCCCGCGAGCCTCGATCGGCATGCTCGCCGGTGCAAAGGCAAAGGCAGCCCTTGACGGCCGGGAATATGTTATCCCTGACGATGTCAAGGCGATGGCACTCCCGGTCTTCAGGCACCGGATCGCCCTCTCATGGGAGGCAGAGATCGGGCACACCATGCCCGAAGAGATCGTTACGGCGATTCTTGCCACAACGGAGGTGCCCTGACACGTGATCCCAACCGGGCGCACCTCAGGTATCCTGGCGCTGTTCGCAGCCGTTGCAGCCTTTGCGCTCTTTTTTGACGACGTAATCGGGCTCATCGCGACCGGCATGCTCGCGTTCTTCCTCATCTACCAGGCGTTCTCCTTTAACCACGCTTCCGGAAAAGCCCTCGCCGCACTCACGGTCGACCGCTCGATAGAGGCACGTTATCCCGGTACAGGCGTCCCGATCGGCGTCTCATCGCGCCTGACAACGGTGCTTGAAGGCGGCATGACCCTCAAGGCGGAGGATTTGCCGCCGTCGCTCACCCTGATCGACGATCCCGCCGAAGACACGGCATATGCTCAGGGAGAGGACGGAGCCTGGATCTCGCGGTACACCCTCATTCCCGTCGCACCGGGGGGAGCGCGATTCCGCGGGGTGGCGCTCACGCTGAACAACCCGTTCTTCGAGCGCAGGGAGGTGTGCCGAAACGACGTCTGCATGGCCCCGGAACTCAAGATTGAGCCGTTACCGTCCGAGAAAGACCTTCTAACCTCCCTGCGACGGGAGGGGCAGCGGCGGGGTACACCGCGCACCCTGCTCGCCGGACAGGACACACGGATGTTCCGGCCTTACCAATCGGGCGACGATACGAGAGACCTCGACTGGAAACTGACCGCTCGATACCAGGAGTATTACGTCCGGGTTCCCGAACTGCACCAGGAAGGTTCTCCTCTGATCATCGTCGACCTGCCGGAGCAAACCGGGCCGGCCGTCAGCGAGATGCATGCCCGCTTCCTCATCCGGGTAGCCGGCGCCGTCAGGAGGACCCTGAATACGAACGACAACTGTTCTCTCCTGCTGATCTCCGGGGGCGACGTAAAGAGTTATCACCCTCCTCTCGGGAGCAGGATAACTGCCGGGCACTTCCTGCACGAGATCAGGCCGGAGGTGCGGAACGTTCACCAGTTTCGAACCCAGGATACCTACCAGCTCAGGGCACGTGCGAGGCAGACAACGATGGAGGCCGACGGCGTCGCCTACGGGAACCTGCTCGGCGGCATCTACCGCGCATTCGCCGGTGCCCGGAGCCCGGATACCCTCGACGTTTACCTGACGGAGTCGCTGGCGGCCGCGCCATCCGGGGACGTCCACCTGTTTACCACCCTTGAAGGGGATACCAGCCACATCACCCGGATCCTTCTTGCGGCACGCAGCCGGAGACGCCCGGTTTACCTGCGGGTACCGCAGGGCTGCCCGGAGAAAGCCCTGACAGGGCTGGAAGCGGACAGCCTGGAGGAGATCTGATGGAACTCGACCGGGGATCGGCGGCTATCGTTGTCGCCATCGTAGGAACGGGAGGCATTGCCGTCGCAGGGCTGATTGCACTCGGTCAGACGGCCCGCGGGGTTTTTGCGGCTGCACTCCTCGCGATCCTGATCGTCGCCTGGATCGGTACCCGCCGTGTCAGGGAACGGGAGATCGTCCTCCTCGCGCTCGGTGAGATGGTCGTGCTCTCTGCAGGGGTCGCAGGTCCTGCGTATGCTGCCCTCCTCCAGCTCCTTGTACTGGGTCTGATCGCGAGAGAGGCGGGAGTGCTTGGCGATCGGCGACAAACAAAGCATTTCATGCTGTTTGCCGTCATCGCATCGGCAGGAACGGCCCTCCTCCTCATACCCGCACACGCGCTTGTCCCGTTTCTGGCCGTGATCGTTGCAGGCGTCGTTTCCTACCTGACTATCCAGGTATCGGAGTACGTCCAGATGCGCACACCGGGGGGCAGGGCATGAGCGAGCACAACGACCCGTACCTCGCTGCGCTGGCCCTCCTTGCCGTCGCCGCCGGAGCCCTTGCCCTGGCCCTGCTCACCAACAGGGGCGATCTGACAAGCGCCACGCTGGTATTCACCGGAATGGGATGCGCCGTGACTGCCATCTTCCTCCTCACCCTGTACAAGGGAGAGCCTCTCGAACCCGAACTCACCAGCCTTCTTGCGACCCAGGGCACGATCAACACCGCCACGCTCTGCGCCGACCTCGGCATCAGGGGAAACGCCCGGTTCATGCCGGTGCAGAACGGCGCTCAGCCGGAGGTGATCCAGTACATCCCGGTCTCGGAGGGCATCCTGCCGCCGGGCTACGAATACGACAGTTCGTTCATCCTCGACGGTAAGAACGCCGGGATCGTGATCACCCCGGCATCTCTCCCGCTCATCCGGTGGCTCTACGAAAAACGACGGCTGAGATTGCCCGGGGAAGAAGTCAACCTCCCGGAACTGATGCGGAGCACCGTCATAGGGGTCCTGGAACTGGCGGATAGGATCGAGGTAGAAGAGAACGGCGATACCGTTGCACTGACGCTCTCCGGATACCGTCTCACGCAGGGATGCCTGCAGGTTCGTGCCGCGTCACCGAAGTGCTGCACAATGGTCGGCTGCCCGGTCTGCAGTCTCCTGGCAACGATGACGGCACAGGCGCTCAACCGGACATGCACAATGGTCCGGTCGGACGTCGATCCGCGGAAACGAAGCGTCCGCCTGATACTGTCGCTTGAGCCCAAAGGCGATTCGGATCGGATCGAACAGGAAGACGAAGGAGCCTTGCCGGAAGAACCGGGCAGAACGGTGGATATGCAGCGACATCAGCCCCCTGCTTCATCACCGGATCAGTGGGGGTAACTCTCATCATCTGCCGCCAGACGATCCAGGTACATACTCGATGCATAAGCAGTTAATGGTTCGGCATCACGAGTTCCACCGTTACCGGAGCCACTTCCTGCCCCGCCGGGATTCCGGAGTTTTCGGGAAGCCGTAGGCATCGGGATACGCATGTCGGGGGCCTAATCAGGGCAAAATATATATTGTCGCATCGCCTGTCTGGAACTCAACGCATCGGGGAGGGAAGGCAGTATTCACGATTACCCGTACATGAAAGCTTCTCTCGCAGACGTCAATGGGGTTCCATCCCTACGGTTCAAGAGGGTGGGGACCTTCAGATCGACGACGAAGGCCGGCTGCAGGCCCGGATCTCCCGTCCCGAGCAGAGATTCTGCAGGAGAAGAGGTATGACATCGGTGCGGCTGCGAGCGGTCGGAGACGTGCTGCTCTGGATCAGGAACGGCAAGAGACCTTTTGCCCTGGTTCAACACGAACTCCGGCAGAAAGATCTGCTTTTCGGGAACCTGGAGACGGTTCTCTCCGAGAGCGGAAGCGAGAGCAGGAAACGCTGGGTCAATACAACCCCGCCGGAGGCAGGTGAGTTCCTCAAAGAAGCCGGATTCGATATCCTCAGCGTGGCAAACAACCACACGCTCGATAGGGGCCGGGAAGGGTTTGAGAATACCCTTGAGGGTCTTGAATCCCGCGGCATCGCCTACGTCGGAGGGGGGCGGGGCGACAACCCACCTGAAGGGCTGGTCGTCGAGCACAACGGGACCCGGTTCGGTTTCCTTGCGTATACGAGCGGAAGGTTCCGGTCGCCGCCGGGCGTCACCGTGGCCAAACTGAAGAAGAAGGCCGTCATCGACGACATCAGGGCACTGAAGGACCGGTGCGACCATGTCGTCGTCTCCCTGCACTGGGGGATCGAGAACACCTACTACCCCTCCCCCGACCAGGTCAGACTCGCTCATGCCTTCATCGATAACGGGGCAACCCTGATTCTCGGGCACCACTCGCATACCATCCAGGGGCTGGAACGGTACAAAGGCGGCCTGATCGCCTATTCACTCGGGAACTTCCAGTTCGATACCGAGATCTTCAAGGAGAAAATTCACAGCACCATGATCCTCTCGGTGGACTTCGACCGGGACGGGATCCGGGACTACGCGACCATACCCTGCGTCATCAACAGCGACTTCCAGCCCGAGGTGGCGGAGGGGCGAACCCGGGAACTGGTGGAACGCTGGATAGTGAAGTGCTCCGAGAGGGTGCGTAACGGAAACGTCACCCGCCGGTGGTGGTTCGAGCAGATCGGCGCGGATTACCTGGAGTACAACCTGGAGAGTTACCGCTACCGGATCCGGCAGCACGGGCTTGCGCCCCTGATCGAGTGCGGGATCTGGCTTTTTACACCATTCTGCCTGAACTGCTACGCGGGCCTGATCAGGAAGCGGCTCCGGGAACGCAGCATCGGGGGGCAGGCATGAAGATCCTGCAGGTGACCCCGTTCTTCAAACCGCTCTGGGAGTCGGGCGGGGTGGCACGGGTTGCCTACGATATCTCCCGGACACTGCACGAGAACGGGCACGACATCACCGTCTACACGACGAACCGGAGCATCTACCCGAACGACCTGCCAACGAACCGGCTCACCTCCGTCGACGGGATGGACGTCTATTACTTTGAGAATTTACGAAAATACGCCCTGGGCGTGACCCCGCCGGTGATGCCCTACCGGATGCCGGCGGTCGCGAGGCGGGAGACTGACGGGTTCGACCTGGTCCACATCCACGACCACCGCACCATGCTCACCATCATCGCCTCGCACTACGCGCGGAAGTACGGCGTGCCCTACGTTCTCCAGGCGCACGGGGCGCTCCCGCAGGATACGGGCTCTGCGCGGATGAAGCGGCTCTTCGATCGGTTCTGGTCGGAGAAGGTGATCCTCGGCGCCGCGGGGGTTATCGCGCTCAATGAGACGGAAGCGGAGCGGTACCGCGAGCTGGGTGTTGCCGATGAGAGGATCGCGATCATCCCGAACGGCATCGACCTCGCCGAGTACCCCGATCTTCCCGTCCGCGGCAGGTTCCGTACGGCATGGGGGATCGACGACGCCACGAAGGTTGTGCTCTATCTCGGGAGGCTCGACCCGACAAAAGGGATCGATCTGTTGATCCGCTCGTTTGCCGTGGTCGCACGGGAGTTCGACGACGCCGTTCTCATGCTGGTGGGGGGGGACATGGGCCACAACGATGAGTTCAGGCAGCGGGTCGAGTCGCTCGGTCTTGACGACCGGGTGGTCTTCACGGGGTTCGTGAGCAAGGAGGACAAGATGGCCGCGTACACCGACGCCGACGTCTTCGTGACGCCGAGTTTCACCGGTTTTCCCGTCACGTTCCTCGAAGCGTGCCTCTGCGGGACACCCATCGTGACGACGGGCAAGGGGGATCTGCTCGGGTGGATCGACAACTCCGTCGGGTTCAACACCGGGTATACGGCGGAGGCGCTTGCCGACGCCATCGGACGCTTGCTTGCTGACGAAACGCTGCGGGCAGGGTTCGGGGAGCAGGCGAAAGAACTCGTCCGGACCAGGTACAACTGGCAGGCAATCGTCAGCGATATCGAGACGTTCTACGCGAAGGTTGCCGGGAAGGCGGAAGGGAGTATGCCAGCGGGGGTCTCGAAAGGGGTAACCCCGAAGGCTCCGGATACTTTTTGAGTGCACCCGGCGGAACGGCGGGTGCGTGAGCACTGTTAGGAACGACTGCCCGTAGG
>JABNAD010000413.1_pt1 | contig 26627 bp, 23 predicted proteins | sample 7240381 | NCBI WGS metagenome assembly JABNAD01 (sample SAMN11332834, study PRJNA596920) | anaerobic digester metagenome | biome: digested sludge; isolation source: digested sewage sludge-derived enrichment culture grown on H2/CO2 | place: Germany: Goettingen
CCCCAATTGTCAACCCTTTTTCGACTCTTTTTTCGCTTTTACTCATATTCACCATTATCCGCCCTTATACCACCCCTCCCTATGGCTATTTTTTACAGACCAGCCTGCCAGTTCGCCTTCTTTTGCGTGTGATCGACTCATTTTCCTTTTTTCTGTGTGCCGGTTGCGGTGGTGCTGCAAAAATGATATGATGATTTCATTGCAAAATTTAATATATTGTGCAGGAAGAGCTGCACAAAGAGGAGTTTCTACAATGTTTGAAAATTTCATGACGGCGCTGCGCGTCGTACTGCCGCTTGCCTTCCTCATGGGAATCGGCGTTCTGGTCCGAAAAGCCAAGGTGGTTGACCGGCCCACGATGCGAAAGGTAGACAGCCTGTGCTTTCGTCTTTTCATGCCCACGCTGCTGTTCAAAAACATCTATGAGTCGGATCTGCTTCACAATGTTGACGGCTGGGGCTTTTTATATGTACTGCTCTGCCTGCTGATTCTCTTTTTTATCGCCGGCATTTTTCTTCCCCGCAGGCTGCTGACGGACAGCGCCAGCGCCGCGGCAGTGGGCCAGGCGCTGATTCGCCCCAACTATATTCTATTTGGTATCGCGGTGGCGGAATCCATCTTTGGCGAGGGCGGCGCAGGCACAGTAGCATTGTTCGGAGCACTAATTGTTCCAATGATTAATGTATGCTCCACACTAATTCTGGAGTTAAATCGCTCCGGCAGCGCTGATTTGAAAAAGCTGTTTCTCTCCGTCCTGAAAAACCCCATGATCATTGCAACACTTTTGGCATTGGCATTGCAGGCTTTGCGCATTCAAATTCCGGACCTGCTCTACGGCGTGATCAAAGATGTGGCAGGCGTTACCACCACCATTGCGTTTATCTCTCTGGGAGTCAGTTTGGATCTTGGACAGGCCCTTTCCAATCGCCGCACGCTGATTTTGGCTGTATTGGCGCGTATGGTTCTGATTCCGCTGATCTTCATGCCCCTCAGCATTGCGCTGGGTTTCCGGGACGGAACACTGTGCGCTCTGATGATCTTTTTCGGCGCCCCAACCGCAGTCTCTTCCTATCCCATGGCGGTGGCCATGGATGCCGACGGCCCTCTGGCGGGGCAATTGGTGTGCTGTACCACTGTGGTATCCATCTTTACAATTTTCTGCTGCACGTTTATCCTGCGCACGCTGGGCCTAATGTGACGGCTTATGCGCTTCCCTATACATTATATACGCTAAACCTTTTTGACAGGCTGAGCCCCGGCATCCAAAAGGATGCCGGGGCTGCTTTTCACAGTCAGCATATAAGTTCAGAAGCCAAAAGCGTTTGCCCGGCGCATCACTCCTCAATATGCTCCTGCCCTTGGGCAATGATGGCTCGCACATGGTCGTCCGCCAGAGAGTAAAACACAGACTTTCCATCCCGGCGGCTTTTCACCAGCTTGTTCTGCTTCAAGATCTTCAGCTGATGAGAGATGGCGGACTGCGTCATATTCAGTGCCGACGCCAAATCGCACACACACACCTCCGCCTCAAATAACACAAACAAAATTCGGATGCGGGTGGAATCGCCGAATATCTTGAACAGTTCCGCCAGATCGTACAGCTCCGTTTCCTCCGGCATTGTCTCATTAATGATCTTTAGCAATTCTTCGTGGACTTCTGTGCTCTCACAGCAGAGATTCTCTTTCTCTGTCATGCAATTTCCTCCTCAAAGTTTCTTCACTAGCAACGCCCGAATGGCGTTGAGCACCGCCAGAACCATTACACCCACGTCGGCAAAAATAGCCACCCACATATTCGCAAGACCCACAGCACCCAGCAGCAGACATACCATTTTAATTCCAATAGCCAAATAGATGTTCTCGTAGACGATGCGCATACATTTGCGGGCAATGCGGATTGCGCTGACCATCTTCATCGGGTCGTCGTCCATCAGGACAATGTCCGCAGCCTCGATGGCGGCGTCGGACCCCAGCGCGCCCATGGCAACGCCGATATCCGCCCGAGAGAGCACCGGTGCATCGTTGATGCCGTCTCCCACAAAGGCCAGCTTCTCCTTATCTCCCTTTTTAGCAAGCAGCGCCTCAATCTTATCCACCTTGTCGGCAGGAAGCAGTTCACTGTGAACCTCGTCCACGCCCAGCTCCCGTGCCACCTGCTGCGCCACCCGGTCCGCATCACCGGTGAGCATCACGGTCTTTTTCACTCCAACTTTTTGCAGCTCACGAATGGCCTGCGCGGAGGTGGGCTTTGCCACGTCAGAAATCAGGATATGCCCCGCATAAATCCCGTCCACCGCCACATGAACCACGGTTCCCACCTGATGGCAGGAAATGGCGGTCAGCCCGATTTTGTGCATCAGCTTGTCGTTGCCCACCGCCACACTGACGCCGTCCACCTTGGCAGTAACGCCGTTGCCGCTGATTTCCTCCACATTCGTCACGCGGCTGCGGTCAATCGTTTTTCCGCAGGCTTCCTTCAGACTTCGGCTGATTGGATGAGAGGAATAGCTCTCTGCCAGCGCCGCGTATTCCAGCAGCCTTTCGTTCTCCATCTGGCTGTGATGGATGCCCACCACCTCAAAAACGCCCCGGGTCAAAGTCCCGGTCTTGTCAAAAACCACGTACTTCGTCTGCGCCAGCGTCTCCAGATAGTTGGAACCTTTGATCAGCACACCGGCCCGGCTGGCTCCGCCAATGCCTGCGAAAAAGCTCAAGGGAATGCTGATGACCAGTGCGCAGGGACAGCTGATAACCAAGAAAGTCAAGGCGCGGTAAATCCACAGTCCCCATTGCGCCGTCCCGCCCATCAACATCTGGATTACCGGCGGCACCACGGCCAGCGCTAAAGCACCATAGCAGACGGCAGGGGTATAATAGCGCGCAAAGCGGGAGATAAACCGCTCGGACTGAGATTTTTTGGAGTTGGCGTTTTCCACCAAATCCAGAATCTTGGACACCGTGGACTCTCCAAACGCCTTGGTTGTGCGGATTTTCAAAACGCCGGTCATGTTGATGCAGCCGCTGATGACCGCGTCGCCGACCCGAACCTCGCGGGGCAGGCTCTCTCCGGTCAGGGCGCTGGTGTTCAGCGTAGCATTTCCCTCCTCCACAACGCCGTCGATGGGGATTTTTTCGCCGGGCTGGACCACGATCACCGTGCCGATTTCCACCTCGTCCGGGTCCACCTGCTCCAGTCCATGCTCTCCTTCAATATTGGCGTAATCGGGGCGAATATCCATCAGCTGGCTGATATTTTTGCGGCTCTTGCCCACGGCATAGCTCTGGAACAGCTCGCCAATCTGATAGAACAGCATCACGGCTACGCCTTCCGTATACTCCCCCAGAACAATGGCGCCCACTGTGGCTACCGCCATCAAGAAGTTCTCGTCGAAAACCTGCTTGTTGCGGATACCCTTCAAGGCTTTCAGCAAAATGTCATAGCCCACCACGAGATAGGGAATGAGATACAGAGCCAGCCGCGCATATCCAGTCACATTCAGCTGACCCAGTATCACGATCAGCACTGCGGTGACCAAAATCCGCGCCAGCATCTTTTTTTGTTTCTTGTTCACTGGTCTTTCCTCCAAGCCAAAGATTGGGGATCAACATCCCCGGGGAAACACTTACAGGAAGATCTCGCAGTCGTCCTCAATCTTCTTGCAGTTTTTGCGGACCTCCTGCATAACCGCCTTAGGCTCCTGTCCGTCCTCGAACTCCACAATCATTTTCAGCGCCATGAAGTTTACCGTTGCATTGGCAACGCCGTGTGTCTTTTGGGCGGCCTCCTCCATCTTGTTGGCACAGTTGGCGCAATCCACGTCGATTTTATAAGTTTTTTTCATAGCCGGTTCCCCTTTCCACTCAAATTAACATATGAGCATTTGTTCATTCGTTGTTTGTATTCTATGCCAACAACGGCAAATTGTCAAGTCTATTTTCTTCTCCCTTTTCAATATTTTTGACGTGCAGACGGTGTACCTGTAAAATATTCGTTCAGAAAGTAGCTACTTTTGTAAATTTATGCTATAATAACCGCAAAACGGCCGTGATACGCGCATTTACCGCTTCGCAGACGGGTATTTTAACCGAAAAATAAAGTGCGACGGTGCTTCGTGCTTGTGCTATAATAGCCACAGAGCGGCTGCTATCCGCGCAACTGCCTGCTTCACGGGCGGGTGTTCAAGTAAAAAATAAGATCGCACAGCGGCGCTTTACGCCTGTGCTATCATACATAAATCCAAGTACGATTCAATTGGGGGAGGCCGACACATATGATGGAGCTTTTGGAAAACCATTTGCTGATTAATTCGCTGATCGCTTGGGCGGCGGCGCAGATTATTAAGACAATTATCTATGCTTCAGTCAATCGAACGCTGGATTTTCACCGGCTGGTGGGTGACGGCGGAATGCCCAGCGGTCATTCCGCAACGGTCACAGCTTTAGCCGTTACAGCGGGATTGGAATACGGCGTCGATTCCGCCATATTCGCGGTGGCGACAATTTTGGCCGTTATTGTCATGCACGACGCTATGGGCATCCGGCTGGAAGCCGGGCGGCATGCAAAAGCACTTAATGAACTTTTGGAGTTGTTCAGCAGCGACATTAAGAGCGATGAAAAAATGAAGGAAATTCTTGGACATACGCCCTTGCAAGTGGCGTTCGGTGCGCTGCTGGGGCTGGCTGTGGCCCTGCTTTTGGGTTAAATACGCGAACCATCCGGTCTGCTCTTAGACAGCCAAGTTTTCAATCAGTACAAAAAAGCCGATTCCCAATCAGATTGGGAATCGGCTTTTCAAATGAATTGAGCGCGATTTCAGGAGGCAGTCGCCTTTCGTTTTGCAGTTACTTGGTAACGGAGGCGGCGATGGCATCCGCCATTGCATCCAAATCAGGCATGTTCTGCTCCTGCAGAGAGGACGCCAGCGTCATGCCCTCATCCAGAATCTCCATGTGCTTGAGATCCTCTAGACAGGCACGCATCAGGCTTCCGGAGCGGGGCGCCCAAGAACCATTTTCCATAATGGCGCAGGTGCGGTTTTGAAGATTCAGGGCCTTCATGTCCGCCAGGAAGTTGTGCATCGGCGGGAAAATGCCCAGATTGTAGGTGACGGAGGCCAGCACCAGATGGCTGTACTTAAAGAGGTCGGAAATGAGATAGCTGACATGGGTGGAGGAGACATCGTAAAGCCGAGTATTGGTGATGCCCCGCTGGCACAACTTGGCGGCCAGCAACTCCGCCGCGGCCTCTGTGTTGCCGTACATGGATGCGTAGACGATCATAACGCCCCGCTCCTCCGGCTCATAAGTGCTCCAGTGGATATATTTGTCCAGAATATATCCGATGTCCTTGCGCCACACCGGGCCATGGAGCGGGCAAATGTACTTGATGTCCAGTCCCCCGGCTTTTTTCAGGAGCGTCTGCACCTGTGGCCCATATTTGCCCACAATGTTGGTGTAGTAGCGGCGGGCATCGTCCAGCCAATCCCGGTCAAAATCAAACTCATCGGCAAACAGCTTGCCGTCCAGCGCCCAGAAAGAGCCAAAGGCATCGGCAGAAAACAGCACGCCATCGGTCACGTCAAAGGTCACCATGGCCTCGGGCCAGTGAACCATCGGGGCATTGACAAAAGTAACCGTGTGCTTGCCGAAGCACCGGGTGTCCCCTTCGTGAACCTCCTCTACGCGTTCGCCCAGTTCAAATCCAAACTGATGCAGCAGGATCACGGCCTTCGGCGTGGTGATTATATTCACCTCCGGCCAGCGCAGCAAAATCTCCTCAATGGAAGCTGCGTGATCCGGCTCTACATGGTTGATGACCAAGCAGTCCAGCGGACGACCATCCAGCACCGCCGCAATATTCTCAAGAAACTGCCGCCCCACGGACCAGTCCGCCGTGTCAAAGAGCACGGTCTTCTCATCCAGAAGGACATAGGCGTTGTAAGACACGCCGTGGTAGAGCGGATGGATGTTTTCAAACAGAGCCAGACGGCGGTCATTGGCTCCGACCCAGTAAAGATCGTCGGTAATTTTCCGAACATTGTTCATAACGCGATACCTCCTTTAAAATATCAGCTAAAATATCAGCAAATTTACACGTCGATTTTAATGAACTGGTCGGTCGACTCGCCGCAGTGGGGGCAGCTCCAGCCATCCGGCAGTTCGCCAAACGGCGTACCGGGACGGACGTCGCCTTCCTCGTCTCCCACCAGCAGATCGTATTCATAGCCGCAACCGTTGCAAACGTATAGCTCTCTGGGCTGTGCAGTCTTCTTCGCCGTGGCGCGCTTCATCTTGACCATGGGCGGCGCAGGCTGTTTTTCTCCGGTGTCCAGCGCGGCAGTCAGCAGAGGCAGAATCTCGTTCACATCGCCCACAATTCCGTAGTCACAGTTTTTGAAAATCTTCGCGTTGGGATCAAGATTGATTGCCACAATGGTGGAGGCATCCCGAATCCCCTTGAGATGCTGGCCCGCGCCGGAGATTCCGCAGGCGATATACAGATTACCCTTGAATTTCTGGCCGGACATGCCTACATAGCGATTCAGCGGGACATATTTCAAAGTCTCCGCCACAGGACGGGAGGAACCGACAGCTGCGCCCGCGGCCTTTGCCAAGTCCTCAATGAGCTTCATGTTCTCCTTGGGGCCAATGCCCTTACCGGCGGAAACCACTCGCTCCGCCTGCGCGATGGGCGTATCCATCGGGATACCCACCGTGAAGTCATAGCCGTCCTTTTTCAGATCCGCCACCAGCGCGCTCACGCGCTCATCCGTAGTTCCTTCGGTAAACAGGATCTTTTTCCGCACACCGGTTTCAGGGCCGCGCTTGCTATGAACCGCGGGCTGATCCGCCTTGGCGATCCGGCCCAGAACGTGGGACGCGATGACCACCCGCTGAATTTCGTTGGTTCCCTCGTAGATGGTGGTGATTTTGGCATCGCGGTACATCCGCTCCACTTCCATCCCCTTGAGATAACCGGTGCCGCCGAAAATCTGCACCGCCTCATTGGTAACTTCCAGCGCAATATCCGAAGCATACTGCTTTGCCATGGCGGACTCCATGCCGTAAGGTGCGTGTTCATCCTTCAGCGCGGCGGCAGAGTATACCAGCAGACGAGCAGCCCGGAGTTTCGTTGCCATATCTGCGATCTTAAAGGCGACGGCTTGCTGCTGACAGATGGGGCGGCCAAACTGAACCCGCTCCTTGGTGTATTCCACAGCGGCCTCAAAAGCCCCCTGTGCAATGCCCAGTGCCTGTGCCGCAATGCCGATGCGCCCGCCGTCCAGCGTGGCCATAGCAATATTAAAGCCCTTGCCCTCCTTGCCCAGAAGATTTTCTTTGGGCACCTTTACGTTGTTGAAAATCAGCTCGCAGGTTGCGGAGGACCGTATTCCCATTTTATCATAGTGATCGCCAAAAGCAAAGCCTTCCCAACCCTTTTCCACGATAAAAGCAGAGATGCCCTTGACCCCGATATCCGGCGTGGTGACGGCAAAGACCACATAGGTATCCGCCTCGCCGCCGTTGGTAATAAAGATTTTCCCGCCGTTGAGCAGCCAGTGGTCGCCCATATCCTCAGCAGTCGTCTCGGTGCCGCCGGCATCAGACCCCGCATTCGGCTCCGTCAGGCCAAACGCGCCAATCTTTTTGCCGGAGCACAGATCGGGCAGATACTTTTTCTTCTGCTCCTCCGTGCCATAGGCCCAGATCGGCCAAGTCCCAAGGGATGTGTGGGCCGACAGAATGACGCCGACGCCGCCGTCCACCCGGGCCAGCTCCTCCACCGCGATGGCATAGCTGAGAACATCCAGTCCCGCGCCGCCGTACTTTTTTTCATAGGGAAGCCCCATGAGCCCCAGCTTTCCCATACTACGGACTGCGTCGGCAGGAAAAGTATTCTCCTTATCCAGCATAAACGCAATGGGTTTGATTTCGCTCTCCGCAAATTCCCGTACCTTTGCCCGCAGGGTCTCCTGCGCTTCGGTTGTTTGATAGAACATATGCTGACCTCCTTCTTGAACTCCTATTCATCTCACGGCAAACCGCAACAAGTTTTCTATTTATTAGTATATAAGGAATTCCTTGTTTGCAAAGTGATATTTGCAACTGTATTTATATTTTATAAATTTGTCGATTTACACACCATTTTTGTGCATTTTGTAAAATGGTGCTTTATTTCAAAGTAAGCATCTTCCGCATCCTCAATCACATTTTTCTCTGACAAAACACTTTAAAAATCCTCTATTCAGAGATCGAGTATCTAAGATTCCAAAACCGTTCTCCATAAAAAGCAGCGCGCCCCCGGCGGAAAGTTCCGTCGGGGTGCGCTTCTGCTGCTAAAAACAGTGAATTTTAAAATTTAAAATCAGGCGCTCTGTTTGAGTGGTTCGGTGAGCCTTTAAACCAAACGGACTTACTTCTTCTCCACCGTCTCCGGGGTCAGAGCGTCAATGTCCTTCAATTCGATTTTCTTAGGCAGTGCAAGGGAAAGAACCATTGCCACCACAAACACACCAGCCACCGGATTCCCGGAGAAAATGTCGCCGATGACCTGCGGCATATGGGCGAAGAATCCATCCACCTGCGTCACACCGATGCCGATGGCAAAGGATGCGGCGGCAATCAGCGTATTGCGCTGATCCAGACCGCACTGGCTTAACATGGTCACACCGGAGACAATGATCGCACCGAACATAATGACCGTGCAGCCACCCAGCACACAGCTGGGCAGTGTGGAGAAAAATGCACCGATGGGCGGAAACAGCCCCGCGATTACCAGTGTCAACGCACCAAACATAATGGTAAAGCGGTTGACCACCTTGGTCATGGCCACAAGCCCAACATTTTGGCTGAAGGACGTGATGGGGGTGCAGCCGAAAAGTCCGCCGGAAACCGCAGAGATGAAGCCGTCGCAGCAAAGGGACCCGGAAAGTTCCTTCTCTGTGATATCCCGGCCAAGACCGCCAGTACACACGGCGGTGGTATCGCCGATTGTCTCCGCCGCCGACACGAAAAACACCAGCGTTACCGAAATAATCGCGCCCAGCTCAAATTTAGGCATATAGTGCAGCATCATGGGGAAGGAGATTACGCCCAGCTCCCCTACCGTGTCACCAATCGAGTCAAAATTCACCATGCCAAAGCAGATTGCAGCGATGTACCCCACGACCAGCCCGAACAGCACGTACAGCTGTTTCCAAAAGCCCTTGGCAACAGCCTGAAAAATCAAGCAGGCCGCCAGCGTGATCGTTCCCACCAAAAGGTTTTGCCAGCTGCCAAATTCAAAGGCGTCCGACGCGCCATAGGAACTGATTCCAACACCCAAAAGCGAAAAGCCGATGGTCGTCACCACGCAGGCAGAAACAATGGGGGCTACAAACCGCCGCCAGTATTTCACGGTCAGTCCCAAAATGCCCTCGATACAGCCGCCGACGATGATCGCGCCGATCATAATCCCGTAGTCCCGCGCCGCCACCACCATCATGGCGGAGACAAACGTAAAGCTGACGCCCATGACCACCGGAAGCCGGGAGCCAATGCGCCAAAGAGGATAGAGCTGGATCAGCGTGCCGATTCCGGCAATCATCATGGCATTCTGAATCAGCCGAGCCACCTCTACCGCAGTAAAGGACGCTCCATCGTACATGGCCACCGAAGCCACCAGAATGATCGGTGCAACATTGGATACGAACATGGCCAACACATGCTGCAAGCCGAAGGGGATTGCTTTTCCAATTGGGACGCGGCCGTCCAGTTTGTAGATATTCTCGATCTTCGCTTCCTGTTTTGTGTTTGGGTCCCTCATCCTAAAGACTCCTTTTATTTTATTGGCCAAAACCAACTGCGTTGGCGGATATCCTCCGGGCACGAAAAGGTGCTCAAAAGTTGCCCGTGATCTTCCCTACGTTGGCCTTGGTTATAGTATAAAAGGTTGACCTATTAATTGCAATACTTTTTGTTAGTTTTGCTAAAACATTTTTTGGATTTATTTCCGTGTCCGATACCGGATATTTCTCTATCGAACCCCGCGCTGCTTTTTCCCATATTTCACAGTTCCGCAAATTCAGGGCTGTTTCTCCCTGAAAACAAAGCCCTAACCGCCAGCAGGAAGCGGCATGGCCAAAGGCCATGCCGCTTCCTGCTGAATCTGTTTTTTGAGAGTTCTCCCGCCAAGGAAGATCAATTCCGCCGCAAAAGTGCGCCGGAGCTGATTTAATCAGCTGTTCCCCCGCGCTGCATCTTTTCCTTGATTTCCCGTCCAAAGGGCGTGTCTGCAAGACCGCCCAGAGCCGTCTCCCGAAACTCCACCGGCATCCGCCGACCCACCGCGCCCATGCAGTCGATCACCTGATCCACGGGAATGCGGCTCTCCACGCCCGCGATGGCCATATCCGCACAGCTGACGGCGTTCACCGCCCCGATTACGTTTCGCTTCACGCAGGGAACCTCCACCAGTCCCGCCACCGGATCACATACAAGACCCATCAAATTCTTCAGCGCCATGGCGGTGGCATGACCGATCTGGGCACAGGTTCCGCCCCGAAGGGCCGTCAGCGTCCCCGCCGCCATGGCGGAGGCAGTTCCAATCTCCGCTTGGCAGCCGCCGGAGGCCCCGGCGATGCAGGCTCGATAACCCACCACCGCACCAATTCCCGCCGCCACGTACAATCCACGAAGAATGGCTTCCTCGTCAAAATCCCCCCGGTGATACAACGGAATCAAAACTGCCGGCAAAACGCCGCAGGCTCCCGCCGTGGGCGCCGCCACAATTTTACGCATACAGGCGTTGGATTCGCCGGTGCAAAGTGCCGTTGCGATGACTTCTGTCAGGTACTCACCGGAAAGGGCAGTCCTCTCTGCCGCGTAACAACGCATCCGCTTTCCGTCTCCGCCCACCAGTCCACTGGCGGAGCGGCGGTCACCCCGATAAGTGTCATCCGCCTCCAGCATGGCCCGCCAAGTGAGCCGCATTTTTTCCATGGACTGCTCCGCCGTGGCCTCGCGTTCCTCCATGTCGGTGTCCATCACCACTTCCCAAAACTGCTTGCCGCTTGCATCAGCGGCGTCAAAAATCTCCTGCATGGAATCCAGCGCCATTATGCGTCCTCCCTCTCGTAATACGTCACATGAATCACGTCCTGCAGCTCCTCGATCAGCGTCCGCACGACTGGCGGCACCTGCTGATCCGTCTCAATGACCATCAGCACGCTGCCGCCCCGCTTCGCCCGACAGAGATTCATATTGGCGATGTTCACTCCCCCTTGTTCCAGCTCTCGGGTCACTTCCGCCAGCTTGCCCGGCACATCAGTGGAGCGGATGATGAGGGTGTTGAATGCGCCGGTAAAGTTCACATCGATGCCATTGAGCTTGTCCACTCGGATGCGCCCGCCGCCGGTGGACGCGGCCTGCAGCTCCAGCGTCTGCCCTGCCCCGTCAGAGACGGTCAGCAGCGCGGTGTTGGGATGGGCCTCCTTCAGCTCCACATTGCGGAAGGAAAATGCAAGCCCTGCCTGCTTTGCCAGATCAAAGCTCAGCGGAATCTGCAGATCGTCCGGCTTCATGCCTAAAAGGCCCGCCACCAGCGCCCGGTCCGTGCCGTGGCCGGGCCCTGTCTCCGCAAAGGAGCCGTGCAGCCCGATCTCCGCCGTTTTCGGCGGGCTTCCCAGCAGCGCCCGGGCCATCTTTCCGATTCGCACCGCGCCTGCCGTATGAGAGCTTGACGGCCCCACCATAATGGGACCTAAAATATCAAAAATATCCAACACGGGAGTTCTCCCCCTTTAATTCAAAAATTAATTTCAGCTTACCACAAACTTTATCAGGTTTCAAGTTGCTTTTTTTCACGCATCTGGTAGAATGGTAAAAAGCCGTCCCAATTTGAAAGGAGCTGCTCTCATGCCCTCTCTGCTGATTAAAAATCTTGCCGCTCTGGTGACCTGCGACGACGGGGACCGGGTTTTGAATAACACGGACCTCTACTGCGAAAATGGTGTGATCCGCGCCATAGGGCCTGCCCTGCCCCAATCTGCCGACAAGACGATCGACGGGTCCCATCTCTGGTGCTATCCCGGTCTTGTCAACACCCATCACCATCTCTATCAGGTCTTCTCCCGAAATCTGCCTCAAGTCCAGAATCTGGAGCTGTTTGACTGGCTCACAACTCTGTACGAGATATGGAAGGGGCTGGGCGGCGAGGTTATCCGCCTTTCCACGCTGACGGGCTGCGGGGAGCTTTTGAAGCACGGCTGCACCACCGTCTTTGACCATCACTATGTCTTTCCCAACCGCGCTGGGGATTTGACCGGCGTTCAGTTTGCCGCGGCGGCGGAATTGGGCGTCCGCTTCCATGCCTCCCGCGGAAGTATGGATCTCTCCAAAAAGGACGGCGGACTGCCGCCGGACAGCGTGGTTCAGACGGTGGATGAGATCATGAAGGACTCTGCCCGCTGCGTGGAGACGTATCATGATGCGTCCTTTGGCTCCATGCGCCAAGTGGCGCTGGCCCCCTGCTCGCCTTTCTCCGTCTCATCGGAGTTGCTGCGCCAAAGCGCCATTCTCGCCCGGCAATACGGCGTTCGGCTCCACACCCATCTGGCGGAGACGAAGGACGAGGAACGTTTCACTCTGGAAAAATTCCATATGCGGCCGTTGGAGTACATGGTGTCTCTTGGCTGGATGGGGCCGGATGTGTGGTTCGCTCACGGTATCCACTTCAACGAGGAAGAGCTGAGGGAGTTGGCACGAACCTCTACCGGCGTGGCCCACTGCCCCATTTCCAACATGAAGCTCTCCTCCGGTGTGGCGCAGGTGCCGGAAATGCTGAAGCTGGGCGTCCCCGTGGGTCTTGCGGTGGACGGCTCTGCCAGCAACGACGGCTCGTCCCTGATGGAGGAACTGCGGGTAGCCTACCTGCTCCATCGGCTGCGTTCCAGCGCCGCCGCGCCCAGCGGATACGACATGTTGAAAATCGCCACCTGCGGCAGCGCGCGTCTGCTGGGCCGAACAGACATCGGTTCTTTGGAGATCGGCAAGTGCGCAGACTTCTTCTTGGTGGATTCCCGACGGCTGGAGTTGGTCGGCGGTGAATACGATCCCGCCTCCGTTCTGGCCACGGTGGGCCTCCGCGGGCCAGTGGACACGACGGTGATCAACGGTAAAATCGTTGTTCAGGACGGGCGGCTGGTCACCGTGGACGAGGACGCCGTCGCCGCCGAGGCACGGCAGGTCTGCCGGAATTACCTCGCCAAAGCATAATGACAAGCGCACCCCTGCGGCTCACTAAGCGGCAGGGGTGCGTTGATTTTTAGTGAGTCGCCCGATACTTATCCATCAGCTCGGCAAAAAGCTCTCCGTTGCTGGGCGGCGTATAGGTAATGGCGTTGGCCCCGGCGCGAATGGTGTTGAGGATACTCTCCTCCGTGGGGCCGCCGGTGGCGATGATGGGAACCTCAGGAAACTGTCGGCGGATGTGGGCCACAATCTCCGGCGTCCGATCCGCGCCGGACACGTTGAGAAAATCGGCTCCGGCTTCAATCCGTCCCCGGACGTCCGTATCCTCTGACACCACGGTAATGACCACGGGGATATCCACCTCTTCTTTAATCTGGCTGATAACCTCATTGGCCGTGGGGGCGTTCAGTACCACGCCATAGGCCCCTTGGTGCTCCGCTTGGATCGCCAGCTTAACAGCCCGCGCGCCGGTGGTGATACCGCCGCCTACGCCCACAAACACCGGCACGTCTGATACCGTGATAATGGCTTGGGCTATGATAGGCTGAGGGGTGAAGGGGTAGACGGCGATGATGGCATCGGCATTGATGTTTTTCACAATGGCCACATCCGTAGAAAACGCCAGCGATTTGATGCGCCGCCCAAAAACGCGAATGCCGCTGCACTCACTGATGCAGAGGGGCAGCGTCACCGAGTGGCTGCGCAGTGTCCCGGTATAGGTTGGAATGTACTTTGCCATAGGAGCACTCCTTTCATCACTTTTGAGGATTTTTTGGAAAAAATTGCAAATTTTCATTTCTATTTTATCATGACTATGCGTGGAACACAAGTAAAACCGCCGTAAAAATGCTTGCGTATTTTCCTGTTGTGGTATATGGTGGATCACAAGAATACGAGCTCCGAAAAGGAGGCGCTTTTATGGGACGTTTTTCCATTCTTGTGGGAGATATTACCCAGTCGGACGCAGAGGCCATTGTCAATGCGGCCAACGAATCCCTGCTGGGGGGCAGCGGTGTGGACGGAGCCATCCATCGCGCTGCGGGACCGGAACTGCTGGCGGAGTGTCGCACACTTCACGGCTGTCCCACCGGACAGGCAAAGCTGACAAAGGGCTACCAGCTGAAGGCGCGCTATGTGCTTCACACACCCGGTCCCGTCTGGCAGGGCGGCGAACACGATGAGGCGGCGCTGCTGGCCTCCTGTTACCGCTCCTGTCTCCAGTTGGCGGAAGAAAATGGCATCCAGTCGGTGGACTTTCCCTGTATCTCCACCGGGGTTTTCGGCTACCCGGCGGCTCAGGCCGCATCAGTCTCTCTGCGGGCAATCATGGACTTTCTCCGTGACCATGACACGCCCCAGCAGGTGCGCGTGGTCTGCCACACGGAGGAGGCCGCCAAAGTTTTGCGTCAGATGTACAACTTCTGGTTTGCCGGTACCAAGGCGGACCGACTGTAATCAAAAATCGAAACAGCGCCCGATTCCGGTACCTGCCGAAATCAGGCGCTTTCCCATTGTTTCCATATGGATGCGGAGAGTTACGCGTCGAACACGCCCAAAATCACGATGCCCACGATCACAGTCGCCACCGCCGCATAGTGTTTCACGGAGAGCTTTTCCTTCAGGAAGATACGGCTCCACAGCACAGAGGCCACACAGTAGGCAGAGATAATGGGCGCGGCCATCATGACATGGTCCTCGTCGCCGATGGCATAGATATAAGCGAACTGGCCCGCTGTTTCGCACAGGGCGCCCACGTACTTCGCGCCCTCCTGCTTGGGGACCAGCGGCTGCTTTTTCACCAGCACCACGTAGATAAAGCAAACCACGGCACAAAGGAAAAAGGTCAGCTCATAGGCCGCGTTGGCGGAATCCTCGTTCAGCTTCCGCAAAACCAGAGAGTCCGCAAAGGTTCCCAGCGCATCCAGCAGACAGTATAGCACCGGCAGCACCAGAGCCAGCGCGGACTTTGCATACTTATAGTTGGACGCCTCCTGCCGCAAAGCCCGCAGGCCGTCATCCTCCCGAGCTTCCACAATGCCGAGGCCCACCACGCCCGCGCACACCAGCGCCACGGCGATCAGCTGCCAACCGCTCACATCGCCGATGCCGCCGGTAATCAGAATCAACACGGCTACCAATGCTCCCGAGGAATTGCAGATGGGCGACGAGATGGACAGCTCGATATAGCGAAGGCCTACATAGCCGATGGTCATAGACAAAATATACAGTGCGGAAACAGGCAGATACGTCAGTATAACAGAAACGGAAATCTCCGTCCCGCCGATAAAAATCTCATAGGCCGCGTGGATTCCCATAACCACGCCCACGGCCATGACCATTTTCAAGTGGGCGTATTTATCCTGCCCGCGGCAGCCGATCTTAGAAAAGAGATCCGACCCACTCCAGCAGAGCAGGGTGATGATTGAAAGCCAAAACCACATAAGAGAAAACTCCTAAACATACATTATAATATTAGAATGTTCTTATTTCTTAACGAGTTTTGACCGGAGGCGGACGCCGCCGAAAAAAATGGTTGGGCATCGACATGTTATAATTTTACGATGCCAGCTTCCACCAGCTTTTCAAGGCTCATGAGAATGCCCAGCTTTGCGTGATACCAAGTCAACCCACCCTGAAAATATACGGCATAAGGCTCCCGGATAGGACCGTCGGCGGAAAGTTCAATGGAACTGCCCTGAATAAAGGCCCCCGCCGCCATAATGACCTCCGAGTCGTAGCCCGGCATGGCCCAAGGTTCCGGGGTGACATAGCTGTCCACCGGCGCAGCGGACTGAATGCCCTTGCAGAAGGCCACCATCGCCTCTGCCGAACCCAGCGTCACCGCCTGAATGATGTCGTGGCGATCCTCCAACCCGCCCGGAACACAGGCAAAGCCCAACTTTTCATAGACGTTGGCGGCGAAAATCGCACCCTTCAACGCGCCGGACACCACCGTGGGCGACAGGAACAGTCCCTGATAAAACGAGGGCATCAGCCCCAAATTCGCGCCGACCTCCTGCCCCAGTCCGGGAGCAGAAAGGCGGTAGGCACACCGCTCCACGCACTCCTTCGTGCCACAGATATAGCCGCCGATGGGGGCAAGTCCGCCGCCGGGGTTTTTGATGAGGCTGCCCACCACCATGTCGGCTCCCAGATCAGAAGGCTCCAGCACCTCTACAAATTCACCGTAGCAATTGTCCACCATGCACTTTACGTCCGGCTTCACACCCTTACAGAAGGTAATCAGTTCCCCAATCTGCGCCACGGAAAAGCTGGGCCGGGTGGCATACCCCTTGGAACGCTGAATGGTGATGAGTTTGGTGCGATCGTTAATTTTGGAACGAATCGCTTCATAATCAAACGTACCGTCGGGTCTTAAGTCCGCCTGCGCATAGGTCACGCCGTACTCCTTTAAAGAGCACTTGCTCTCCCGGATACCGATGACCTCCTCCAGCGTGTCATAGGGTGCACCCACAGGAGAAAGCAGTTCGTCCCCAGGCAGAAGGTTGGCGGAAAGCGCCACCGTCAGCGCGTGGGTGCCGCAGGTAATCTGGGGACGCACCAGAGCCGCCTCGGTGTGAAACACGTCGGCATACACCCGTTCCAAATTGTCCCGGCCCTCATCGTCATAACCATAGCCGGTGGTGGCGGCAAAATGAGTGGCGTTCACCCGGTTTTTCTGCATAGCCAGCAGAACCTTTCCCTGATTGTGCTCCGCCACGGCGTCGATCTCCTCGAACCGGGGTCTCAGGTCCCGCAGCACCGCTTCGCCATATTCATATACAGCCCGGCTTACACCCAGCTGTTCATACATCATCTCGTTATTCAAGTTTCTCCATTCCTCCGCCGTCTTCAGATTTGCCGGGCAGTCCCGGCGGAAATCAACGGCTTTTCTACTTTACCATAGGCATCCAAAAAACGCAAGGAAAAGGACCCCATTGGCGTCCCTGCGATTTGTTGGCAGTGGGATTTATATCCTTACCAAAAGAAAAAAGCAGAAATATTATCCATGAATATACACTCCATAAATTAACAAATTTTTGGTGACAATTGAAATATTTCCTGCTATACTGATTTCGTTCGTATAGTTTCTTAAAAACAACCTCATATTCCGCAGACAGGGGGACAGGCATGTCAAAGAGCAAGCTGACAGACAGTCAGATCGTACAGCAAAAGTATCGGGACATCACCAATGCCTGGATGAACATTCACCTGTTGATTCTGACCGGAACGATTCTCGTGTCTGTGGTGATGGAATTTCTGATCTATTTTGTGCTGGGCCCTTCTCAAATTTCCAGTTCTCCTGTGCGATACATCCTGCGGTATATTCTGGCGCCTTTGGGTCTCAATCTGACTTTGCTGATTGCCGCCCTCCTCATCCGCCGTAAGAAAGGGCTCAGTGAGTCCTTGCAAGTCGGGGCGGTTTCCCTTGCCACGGCGGGAACAGCCCTGACGCTTTATACAGTACATAGCTTCTTTCCTGCCATGATACTTGCACTGGTTGTGCCGGTGGTACTGACCATCCTCTATGGGCGGGTCCGCTTGACCGCGCTCACCAGCGCGGTGTGTATCGGAGGAAAGCTGATCTCCGACCTCTTTTTTCAGTGGGACCCCGATGTCGCCCCCATCAGCCTGCTTGGTGCGGCTTCGGCAGATCAGGTCGTTTGTCTTGTTTTACTTCTTTTCTGCTGCATGATCTCCCTCCTTCTGGTGCGGATGGACCGCCAACGAATGGACTTTAGCTTGAATATTATGCTGGAGCAGCAGCGTTTGCGGGAAAAAACAGTCACCGACAGCCTCACTCGCGTGGGAAACCGGCGGGCGCTGCGGGAGGCACTGCAAAAAATGGAGCGCCGCAAAAACGAACGCTGGTTTTTCATTATGATGGACATGGATCAGTTCAAACAGATCAACGACGAATTTGGACACAGCCGGGGCGACTATTATTTGCAGTCTCTGGGCCGCATTCTTTTGCGTTATGAAGGCGATACATTCCAGCCTTTCCGTTTCGGCGGCGACGAGTTCTGTGCTATTCTCCACGGTCGTGATGCGGAAGAGACCGTTGCTTTCTGCCGTCGGCTTCAGTCCGACTATGCTCGCATCGTCGCGGCGGAAAACGATCATCTCTCCTGTGGCATCAGCATCGGAGTGACGGCCTGCCATCCCGGCGAAAGCGCGCAGATGCTCCTGAATCAGGCCGACAGAGCGTTGTACCGGGCAAAAGCAACCCACTGCGGCAGTATTTGCATCTGGGGTTCAGAGCTTGAAAAGGCAGAGTAATTTCCGTTGCTGCCCAGTACCGTGTTTTCCCGTTTGCCCATTATCCTTTCAAACCAATCGCGCCGTCCGCAATCAGCGGACGGCGCGATTTTTCATACTATGCAGAGCGTGGGAAATTTGAAAAACAAATCAACCTTCCTTCAGTTTAAAACGACTCACCAGCTCCCGCAGCATTTGTGCCTGCGCAGACAGTTCCTCACTGGATGCGGCTGTTTCCTCCGCGGTGGCGCTGTTGGTCTGGACAACCCGGGAAATCTGATCGACGCCCTGAGAAACCTGATCAATGGAGTGAGCCTGCCGGTCAGATGCCTGCGCAATCTGATCCACGGACTGGGTAACGGAATTCATATCTTCCACTGTGGAGCGGAGAGATGCGGCGGTCTGGTCTGCCAGAGCACTGCCGCGCTGAACGGCCTCGGTGGAAGCCTGAATCAAATTTGCGGTACCCTTGGCGGCCTCCGCGGATTTGGAAGCAAGGTTTCGCACCTCATCCGCCACCACGGCGAAGCCGCGTCCGGCAGCTCCGGCCCGGGCAGCCTCAATGGCAGCGTTCAGCGCCAGAATATTGGTCTGGAACGCAATGTCGTCGATTGACTTGATGATTTTACCGATTTGCCCGGAGCGTTCGTTGATATCGCTCATAGCAGAAATCAATTGCTGCATCCGATCGTTACTCTCCGACACACGGCCCGCCGCAGCATCCACGTCGCCGCTGGCCTTTCGAGAGTCGGCAGCGTTGGCTCTCACCTGCTGAGATAGTTCAGCAATGGTGGCGGACAGCTCCTCCACAGAGGATGCCTGTTCCGTGGCGCCCTGAGATAGGGTCTGCGCCCCAGCGGAGAGCTGATCCGCACCCACGGAAACTTGATCCGACGCCTGATTGATCTGGGCCAGCGTCTCGTTTAGAGACACCGAGATATTTTCCAGCGCCGCCTTAATTCGGGCGAATTCACCCACATATTCGCGGGTCAAGGTAAAGACCAGATTTCCCTTGGCAATCTCGTCTAGAACGGTGGAAATTTCATCAATGTAATCCACGTAGTCGTGGAGGCGGTTTACCGTTTTGCCAAAGTTGGACGACAGCGTACCGAACTCGTCGTTGGAACGGTGATCCAGCTTGGCGGTTAAATCTCCGTCGGCAATGCGGCTGGCAACATCGTCCAGTTTTTTCACGGGAACAATTACGATTCGGCGAATCAGGATAAAGACCAGCGCGATCATGAGTGCAATGGCAACGACGGCAATCACAGAGATCAAGGTCGTTAACGTCGTCAAATCCTGCAAAATCTCCGTTTTGGGCGCGTAAGTCACCGTGATCCAGTTGCATCCAGGCACCTGCTCCAAGTCCATGCAGACTTCCTTTCCATCAGCCTTGCAGGTCTGGAGTCCGAACGCTCCGCTGGCAATCAGCCGGGTAAGATCAGCATAGAAGGAGTTGGCGGATTGGTCAGCCAGAAGTGTCCCCACCAGAGCCTCGTCGCGGTGCCCGATAATCATGTTGGTGTTGGCGTCAATCAAAAATGCGCCGCCGGTCTGCTCAATCTGTACCTGTTTGACAATATCAGAGATGGCGCCCAGCTGTATGTCCGCCGCGGCTACGCCGCGGGTGCCGCCATTTTTGTAGTGCAAAGCGGCGGAGGCGCTGACAACGTTTTCTCCCGTAATAACGTCCTGATAGGCGGAGCCGAATATAAAGCTGTTGGACAGCAGTCCCTCTTTATACCAGACCTTCTCTCTGGGATCATATCCCGAGTCGGGAACATAGCTGGCATGAACAAACTCCCCCGCAGTGGTGGCGAAATAAATGCCACCGGGAAACGCGCTGTCGGGGTCAGCCGAATGGCGGAGATAAGCCTTTTCTTCGTCCGGCGTCATGGTGATGTACTCCAGCGTGTCCCGCTGCATATCCAGCGTGGCGGTGATATCGTTCATCCACGCCTGAACCATGCTGACCACACTATCCGTATTGGCGGACAGCAGTGCATCGCTCTTCTTCAGCAAGATTTCAGAAACAGCGGACTGAACCGTCAGCACGATTCCGCCCACCACAACAATGATAATGGGAACTAAGGCGACCAGCAGCTTTGCCTGAATACCGAAATTCTTTTTTCCGTCAGGGCTTTTAGCCGGCAGGTCTTCCTCCTTCTTTTTTTTCGTGAATTTTGGAAAGCCCTTGAAACTGAGTTTCTTTACATGTTCTCTCTCCAGCAAATTTTTCATCTCTTCTTCGACCTTTCCTCACCCCAAATATACCCGTTCATTCCCCTCTAAATGTGCTGGATCCCGTTTTGAAAAGCGCGGAATCCGGAAGAAAATGGTCAGCTTCACATGGACAGTGGGAAGCTGGCAATGACCTCCGAGCAACACCTGTATAAACGGGCTTCTTCCATTTCCGCGATTGGCCCGGTCCTGTGCCGGAAAACCACGAGATAACGAAATTATATACATTATAACAGTTAATTTGTGTCATGACAAGCTAGATATGGAAGATATCACAAATAAATTCAAATTTAGAAAAAATACGCAAGTGCCCCAAAAACCTGTCACCAAGTGCCTTGCTTTGGACAGTGCAGCTGTTCGTCTTCCTCTGCTTGGAATGCGCCCGGTCATAAACAATTCCTCATATTATCGGTCTTTTTTCCTGCGGTGATCTCGCAGCAAACGCCGCATCATCGCCAAAAATAAATTACAACCCCTTTTATGATTGCACCGTCTAGCAAGTTGTGCTAAAATAAAAGTCACGTTTTGCGCCCAGCGGCGCGGGGAGGGGAACACAGATGCGGTATGGAACCGTGCTTTCCGGTCGTTTTGCCGAGAGGCCGAACCGTTTTATCGCTCTGGTAGATACAGCGGAGGGTCGTCAGGTCTGCCATGTGAAAAACACAGGCCGCTGTCGGGAACTTCTGGTTCCCGGGGCGACGGTCTATCTGGAACGGGCCGAAAACCCGAACCGGAAAACCGCCTATGACCTGATCGCGGTGGAAAAAGGCAGTCTGCTTATCAACATGGACGCGCAGGCTCCCAACCGGGTTTTTGGAGAGTGGGCCGCCGTCGGCGGCTTTCTTCCGGATGTTATCTCGGTGCATCCAGAGTATACCTACGGTGCGTCCCGCATCGACTTTTGTCTGGATACGAGCCGAGGTCCGCATCTGGTAGAGGTCAAGGGCGTCACACTGGAAGAAAACAGACACGCCTGTTTTCCGGATGCTCCCACAGAGCGGGGCGTCAAGCATATTCATGAGCTGCAAAAGGCGGTGGAGCAGGGTCTTTCGGCTACGCTGTTTTTTGTGGTGCAGATGGCAGGGATGCTGGATGTATCCCCCAACGACACAACCCACCCGGCTTTCGGCGCGGCACTGCGGACGGCAGCAGCCGCCGGTGTGCAGGTCCGGGCGTTTGACTGTGCAGTGACGCCGGACAGCATCGCGATCCATGGGGAGATCCCCGTCATTCTATAATTTGTCAGGATGGGAGCGAAATTTCTTGGGACTGCTTGAACTCTTACTAATCGGCATAGGGCTGTCGATGGACGCTTTTGCCGTGGCCATTTGTCAGGGCCTGTGTATGCGAAAAATCAACTGGAACTACACGTTTGTGATTGCCCTGTTTTTCGGTGGATTTCAGGCACTGATGCCGTTTTTGGGCTGGCTTCTCGGCTCGCAGTTTGCTGGATATATTCAAAGCGTGGATCACTGGGTGGCCTTCGTGCTGCTGCTGCTTATCGGCGGCAACATGGTGCGGGAGAGCCTGAGCAAAGAGGAGGAGGCCACAGAGTGCGCCGTGGAAGAGCGCATAAACCTGAAACGCCTGACGGTTCTGGCGGTGGCCACCAGCATCGACGCACTGGCAGTCGGCGTGACTTTTGCATTTCTGGACGTAGAAATTATCTCGGCGATTTCCATTATTGGAACGACCACATTTTTCCTGTCCCTGATCGGCGTGGTCGTTGGGAATTTCTTCGGCGCGCGCTACAAGCGCCGCGCAGAGCTGACCGGCGGGGTGATTTTGATTCTGCTGGGCACAAAGATTTTGCTGGAGCATTTGGGTATTTTTGCTTGATGGCATATAAGAAATCCCGGATAGGATGCGGACGAGAGCCGCGCCCTATCCGGGCATTTTTTTACCCTGCTCTCATATTCTCCGTTCAGGAGGTGAAACGACATGGACTGTTTATGTACCATGCTGGGCGGCGTGGTCTTATTTTTATTTGGCATGACGCTGTTGAGTGACCATTTGCGGGAGCTGGGCGGCGGGCGGGCGGAACGCTTGCTGCGCCGCGCGACAAACAGCCGTTGGCGGGGCGCGGCACTGGGCTTTGCCGTGACGGCGGTGGTCCAGTCCTCCTCCGCAGTGACGGTGCTGGCGGTATCTTTGGCGGATGTGGGCATTTTGAGCCTGCGTCAAACCGTTCCGGTTCTGATCGGCAGCAACGTGGGAACCACAGCCACAGCGTGGCTGCTGTGCCTGCGCACAGGGCCGGGTGCAATCGCCCCGATGCTGACAGTGGCGGTCGCGTGCATCGGCCTTTTGCTCTATCTACTGATTCCAACTCGCCGGGCTTGGGGCGGGTTGCTGCTGGGGCTTTTTCTCCTTCTAAGCGGAATGGAGCAGATGTCCGCCGCTGCCGCTCCGCTGGCGAGAACAGAGGCTTTCCGCAGTCTAACCGCTCTGGCAGACCGACCGGTGCTGGCCGTTCTAGCAGGAGCGGCGGTCACCGGCGTTCTGCAAAGCTCCAGCGCTGCAATCGGGCTGTTGCAGGCATTCTCTGCCACAGGGACAATTCCTTGGGGAATCGGAGTCCCGCTGGTTCTGGGCGGAAACATCGGCACCTGCGTCACGGTACTGCTGGCCGCCATCGGCGGCGGGAAAAACGCAAAGCGTGCGGCTCTTGCCCACCTGCGGTTTAACCTGCTGGGAACCGCCGTACTGCTGCCGCTGTGGCTGGGCTTTGGAAGGCCGCTGCTGGAACTGCCCATCACTCCGGTGGGCATTGCGGCTGTTCACACGGGGTTCAACCTGATCTCGGCAGCGCTGCTTTTACCGCTGTCCGACCATTTGGCGGGGTTTGTACCGCTCCCTGCCGGAAATAGGAATCAGGCTAAGCGGGTCTAATGCTTACAACGGGGGTAAAAAGACACCGTGCGGGACCGAATTGGTCCCGCACGGTGTGGATGTATCTAGTTTGCAGACGGGTATTTCTTAGAAAATGCCCTGAGCCATCATAGCATCGGCAACCTTCTGGAAGCCCACGATGTTAGCACCGGCAACCAGATCATAGCCCAAGCCGTAACGCTCGGAAACCTCGACAGAAGAATGGTAGATGTTCTTCATGATGCCCTTCAGCTTCTCATCCACTTCCTCAGCGGTCCAGTACAGACGCTCAGCGTTCTGAGCCATCTCCAGCTCGGAGACGGAAACGCCACCGGCGTTGACGGCCTTGGAGGGAGCCACGACCATGTGCTTCTGCTCCTTCAGGAACTCCAGAGCATCGTTGGTGGTGGGCATGTTGGCGACTTCGATGTAATACTTCACACCGGACTCGGCAATCAGCTTGGCGGAATCCATCTTAACGTCGTTCTGGGTGGCGGCGGGCATGTAGATATCCACGTCCTTGACGCCCCAGCACTTCTTGCCTTCGACGAACTCGCAGCCGAACTTTTCAGCATAGGGCTTGCAGTGCATGGGATCCTTGGCGCGCATCTCGAGGATGAAGTTCAACTTCTCGTCGGTGCTCACGCCGTCGGGATCGTGAATGTAGCCGTCGGGACCGGCAAAGTAAGTAACCTTAGCGCCCAGCTCCTTGGCCTTCTTCATGATGCCCCAGCCCACGTTGCCGTAGCCGGACATTGCGATGCGCTTGCCCTCGATGGACTGGCCGTCATGTGCCAGGGCTTCCACCAGATAATAGACAGCGCCGTAGCCGGTGGCCTCGGGACGCAGGATGGAACCGCCGGTGCAAACTGCTTTGCCGGACAGAGCGCCAAACTCGGAAGCGCCCACCAGACGGCGATACTGACCGTACATATAGCCGATCTCACGGCCGCCGCAGCCCAGATCGCCGGCGGGGCAGTCGATGTCCTGACCGATATGGCGATACAGCTCGCTGATAAAGGCCTGGCAGAAACGCATGACCTCAGCGTCGCTCTTGCCGCGGGGATCAAAGTCGGAGCCGCCCTTGGCGCCGCCGATGGGCAGACCGGTCATAGCATCCTTGAAGACCTGCTCAAAGCCCAGGAACTTGATAATAGACAGGTTCACAGAGGGATCGAAACGGATGCCGCCCTTATAGGGGCCCAGCGCGCCGTTATACTGCACGCGGTAGCCGCGGTTCACCTGCCAATTGTGGTTGTCATCTTCCCAAGTCACGCGGAACTCGATGGTACGCTCGGGCTCGACAATGCGCTCCAGCAGAGCGGCCTTCTCATATTCGGGATGGGCGTCGATCACAGGCTCCAAAGAGGACAGGACCTCTTCAACAGTCTGCAGAAATTCAGGCTCGTTGCTGTTCTTGGCTTTTGTAGCCTCCAGTACGCGGGCAAGGTAAGCATTCATCAAAAACTTCCTCCTTCATTTTTTACGCAGCGGTTTTTTGTGTAAATCAACCAAAGGATACATTTCTCGCTAAATGTATTCTAGCACTTCTAATGTATGGAAGCAAGCCTACATTTCTTCATATGGGCTATTTTCTTTTGGTATAACGAAAAAATTCATGCAGGTTTTTGTGCATTTCAACATAAGAATTGCAGGATTTGCTTCTTTTGAAGGAAGATTGTCGTTCATGGATTGACAATCTTCTACGAAACTATATAATATTTATGTTTGGAAACCGACAACGACGACTTAAATTCGACTGGTTTTGGGAGGCATTTTGATATGCGGCATACTTATCCGATCACCGTGGCGGGCCTGAAGCGGGACCTGCCCATCTGCAAAGTATCAGACGAGCTGTACATCGGCGCGTTTGTGGTCTTTGGCGATGCGGAGCTGACCGTGGCCTGCGCACGGGAGCTTTTGAAGCTGGTCCCCGCAGACAGCTATGATTACATGCTCACCGCCGAGGCAAAGGGTATCCCCCTGATCCATGAAATGGCTCGCCAGTCCGGGGCGAAGAAGTATATCCTCCTGCGCAAGGGTGCCAAAGTCTATATGCCCGACCCCCTCCATGTGGAGGATCAGTCCATCACCACTGCCGGAACACAAAAGCTGTATATGGGCCGGGACGATGCAGATCTGATTCGCGGAAAGCGCGTGCTGCTGGTAGACGACGTGATCTCCACCGGCGGGTCCATGCAGGCCATGGAAGCATTGGTGAATCTGGCCGGAGGCTCGGTCACAGGCCGCATCGCCGTCTTGGCGGAGGGCGGCGCTCAGAACCGGAACGACATCAAATACCTCGCTCCCCTTCCGGTGTTCAACGCCGACGGAACGGTTAAGGGCTGACAAGAGAGACTCCAAATCCTTGATTTGGTTAGTCGAACTTATGCAAGGCAGCCGCGAAAAACAGCATCTAATTTTGTAATACGGCAAGGGGGCATCGTTAAAAACGGTGCCCCCTTGTCGTTTGTTCTGCAGTCTTCCCAGCGGAAAGCTGTCTTGGTTATGGAATCGACGCACCCAGATCGTATGCCTCCTGCAATGCCGGATGTTCTTTAATCGCGCCCAGCTCTTTGACATTTCTAACAAGGACCATGCCGGCGTTTTCCAGCTTAAAGAAATTCAGCACCATCTGATACTGCATCTTGATGGGGTCGAACAATTCCGGCAGCACTGCTCCGCCCACCAGCAGCAGCGCCATTTTTTTAATTTTAAACTCATCGCGCATGGGGGTGTGAAGCCGGTCTACAATGGCCTTCAACTGGGCGCTGATCCCATAAAAGTAGATGGGAGAGGCAATCACCATCACCTCGGCTTGGCGCAGCTTTTCGTAAATCCGGGTCATGTCGTCCTGTTGAAAACAGGCGTGTCCTTCTCTTTTGAAACAGGAGTTGCAGCCAACGCAGGGGTTCACATGATAGTCGGCGACAGACAGAATCTCCACCTCATGGTTCCTCCGCGCGCCATCGGCAAATGCCTGCGCCAGCAGCTCTGTGTTGCCGCCCCGTCTCATACTGCCAGTC
>JABNAD010000414.1_pt1 | contig 26581 bp, 20 predicted proteins | sample 7240381 | NCBI WGS metagenome assembly JABNAD01 (sample SAMN11332834, study PRJNA596920) | anaerobic digester metagenome | biome: digested sludge; isolation source: digested sewage sludge-derived enrichment culture grown on H2/CO2 | place: Germany: Goettingen
ATTACCGCGTTAGGCGGTCGGCTCCCGCTAAAGAACATCGGGACAAGTTCTGCCGTCGTCGGACTATTCTTGCAGGCTCCTGCCTGCGGTTCCCCTCGCTAGCGCGGATTTGCAACCGAACGAAGTGAGTTCGGCATAGCCAATCCGTGCGGTTATTTCATAAAGCAAAGTTCGAATAAGTAATAAAGTGTACGAAGTATTTGTCACAGACTTCAAGTACGCGCCAGCAATAGCTGTATGGTAATAGGCTTGAGTTTATAGGGTACAACACAAAAACCCCATTGTAACGGGAAGCAATCCTCAAGTAAGCAGAAGCAACCCACATGTAACCAGAAGCAGTGTAATTGCAGGCAAAAGCAACCTAAAAGCGGCCAGAAGCAACCCATTTACAACCGTAAGCAATCCAGCTGTGGCTTGAAGCAACGCTAATGTAAGGTGAAGCAATGCTAAAGCAACCAGAAGCAATGCCTCTGCAACTTAGTTCGCGGGGCAGGCCAAGTATGCGCGGTTGCTGCGCTAAGGTCGCAATGTATGGTTCACAAAACAGCCCTATACAACTCCCCCTCCCCCTTACATATTGGCATTCAGCATAGGATTGCACTGTATAGCAATGCGCTGCCGATTTGCGGGATAAGGCAATAGAACACGCAAAGTGCTGCTGGGATAAGCCTAAAATATTACTTTTGCAGCCGTATAGCAAATAATACCCATTCATGGAAAATCAGGAGCAACCCAAGCACGTTAGGCGGAAACGCTACAAGGGCACACACCCCAAAGCGTACCACGAGAAGTACAAGGAGCTAAACCCCGAACAGTACGCTGCCGATGTGGAAAAGATTAAGGAACAGGGCAAAACGCCTGCGGGCATGCACCGCTCCATCTGCGTTGACGAGATAATGGAGTTCCTTTGCATTAGCCCTGGGCAAACGGGTATGGATGCCACGCTGGGTTACGGCGGTCATAGCCTTGAGATTCTTAAGCGGCTACAACCCAACGGACGGCTTTTTGCTACTGATGTTGATCCCTTTGAGCTGCCCAAAACGGAACAGCGACTCCGCTCGCTGGGGTTTGGGGAGGATACGCTCTTTGTTAGGAAGATGAACTTTTCTCATATTGATGCTATTGTGGCAGAATCGGGGCCGCTGGACTTTGTACTTGCCGACTTGGGGGTATCGTCCATGCAGATTGATAATCCCCATAGGGGCTTCTCCTTTAAGGTGGAAGGCCCGCTGGACCTTAGGCTAAACCCTAAGAGTGGGATTCCTGCATCGGAGCTGCTTAGCACCATATCGCAAAAAACGCTGGAAACAATTCTAATACTAAACTCCGACGAGCCATACGCCCAACCCATTGCCGAAACAATTAGCACTAGGGTGATGGGCGGCATTAGCATTGAAACCACCACGCAGCTAAAGGAACTTGTAGAGGAGGCTCTGCAGTTTATACCCAAGCAGCAACGCAGGGATGAGGTAAAAAAATCGTGCCAACGAGTTTTTCAAGCCCTACGCATTGAGGTTAACGATGAGTTTGAGGTGCTTGATACGTTCCTTGAGAAGCTTCCCGATGCCCTTGCCCCGGGAGGAAGGGTTGCCATACTATCGTTCCACTCGGGCGAGGATAGAAGGGTGAAAAAATCGTTCCAGCAGCTATTCCGCGAGGGCGTTTACAGCGAGGTGGCATCGGGGCCAGTTAGGCCATCGGCGCAGGAGTGCAATACCAACCCCCGCGCGCGCTCGGCAAAGCTCCGTTGGGCAATTAAGGCGTAAACCAGAACCAGTATTATAGCGCTAGGATGCCCTGCTACTACGGGTATCCTAGCGCGTGGAGATAGAACTACTAAGGCAGGCCGCGTTAATCAAAATAGCATCTACATCACACTACAAAAAATAGGGGGCAAGTTATGAATTTGTCCCCTGCTTTTACCCCAAAAGTTAACCCGCTATAATATCTACAGTTAGCTGCTTTATGGCTGTGTTTGCACCAGGCGGATAGAGCTCAAACCGTACCTGCCCCTCTCCTGCTTTAAGTGCGCTAAAAATCCAAATTTGCCGTCCCAACGCACTATCGGTACCAACCGATGGCTGCAACGTAACCTCCTCAACAAGCTCGTAAACGCCAGAATTATCGGATATGCAGCGCCACACGTAACCCGCCAGCGCATTAATTTCCTGAATAAACCAACCCAACTCCCCATTAACGCGCATACGGTTTGGGGATTGACTCTCTAACAGGATCTCGTTGGAAAAACTCATGATACTATAGTTTTAATAATAAGAAGGAATACTTATCCTACAATTGTATCGGCAGTAGCAAACTTAACGGGTGCATTATTTACCTCGTGCCATTTTCCTGTACCATCCATAAACTTATAGTTGGCAACACCACTTTTCCAGTTCTCCTCAAGCACCATACGTAATTCAAAATTTGGCTGTTCTACGGGTCCAATACCTGCACCCTGAGGCCACTTTACAATAGGATACCCCGTAGCTGTAACTAAAATATGGCAATTCTTGGGCATTACACACATGTAGGTATAGCCGCCACTAATTTTGGTGGCAATGTTAACGGGAGGATTTACTGCTTGTGTAATGTGCCCAATTCCCGAAAGGGTCTCCTCTGGAGTAAAAACGCTGAGGTTTAATGCTAAATGCAATGCTCCAGGCATGTTCTCACCAATTTCGAAATTTGCAATAAACAATCCTGTTTTAGTTTTTTCTGCGGTTTCCATTTTATGTAACATTTATTATTTGCCTACTCTTAACAGTTTTCGGCATCCCTGTTTTTAATAAAACTCTTTTTAATACAAACACTTAACAATCATGTAAAAGTAAAAACATACACAGGGCAATTCAATAGCCCAATGGGGCTAAGAATTGGTAACTAGAGCAAAGTCGGAATAAACCTTTCTTACTTGATTACAGAATTGAGCTATTTATCACCGCTAATCACAATCTCCACGCAATTAGTAACCAATCAATCAAAACACCAACGTAATACATTGACTTGCTGCTAAATCGGCGCTAACTTTCTAAAACCAAACTTAACCCCTACCCATGAGAAACTTGCTAATATTGGCTCTTTTGCTGCTAAGCATAGCAGCAAAAGCACAGGAGAGCATTGCGCTTAGATTTACCCGTGCGCATAGTTCTCAAGGTTCCGACGCCAAGTTCCAAATTAGATTTATAGGCAAAACCCACGAGATTGGAGATGGTGAAACCATTACCATTACCGAAACACCAAGCTACGTATCGGCTGCTAAAATTGAGTGTTCGGTGGCCAAAGGGTATCAAGCCGTTTACTTTTTCAATCCTCAAAAGGGGAATGCTTACCTTTTTGAGGTGGGATATAAGCCCAACGGCATATACATTAAGCTGCTTAGCCAAATGAGTATTGCCGAAATGGAGCGCGAGCAGCCCCAGCCCAAAGTAGCCCCTCCCACTCCTGCTGTGGCACAAGCCGTTCCACCCAAAGCATCAACCGATACTGTTGTTGTAAAAACTGTTTCCCCACCCAAACAGAAACCAGATACCATTACAGTAAGCGCAGTTCCTCCACCTCAGGTAAAGCCAGATTCTGTTGTTGCACAAAAGGCTACACCACAAACACCTCCTAAAACGGTAGTTGTAGAAACCACTCCTGTTCAAACGCCACCCGATACTGTGACCGTAAAAAGGGATACAACCATATACAATCAGGTTGACACAAATATTAAGATTAACAGAAAAAAGGGGAGCATAGCGCTTACCTCGGAGCAGGTTCACAGCTCCGATACCATTAGGCAAGCTTGGCTTGAGAAGGGCGGAAAAATTAGGTACGACTCCTACCTCCTAACCGCACTATACTTTAGAATGGATATTGAGAACTATGGACCAATTTCTGGGTACGGCGGAGGTTACTCTATGGCACAGAACTGGATTAACCTAAAAATTCCACAGTACAAAACGGGGCTATCCACATGGAGTAGCCTAAATATGGGCTACGGGCTGGATATGAACCTGTTTTTTACCGATTACACCATGGAAATGGAGTCCATAACAACAAAGATTAGCAGCCTAAACATTTCCATGCTAATAAATGGGAACTTTGGTTGGACCATTGGTCTAGGGAAGTTCCTTGACGAGGCAAACTGGAAGGGCGTTGCGCTAACGCTTAAGTACAGACCATCAATAAATATGACCAACACCATTTCTACCATCGAAATGAAAAGTGACTCACCCTACTTCCCCGATCAAACCACCAGCGACTCCAATACCGATATCATGCTAAACATGGCTGGTTTGGGTTTTGATATTGAGTTTTCGAACTTTACAGCCACCATGGCGAAGATTGCACCCAAGCCAAAATCTAAGTTCTCATTCTTCTTACTGCCCCCTGTTGGCGATAGTCCTCTGTTTGTTTCGGTAAGCTTTGGTATGACCATATACTCCCGATAGGCTGGCGCACAACATAAAAAAGCCGAGCGGTGTGCTCGGCTTTTTTGTGTAAAACAAAGTAATGCTTCTACTTATTGGTCTCCTTAAGCAGCACCTCAACAGCTTTTTCAAGCTGCTGGTCGCGCCCCTTAGCAATTTCCTCGGGGGTGTTCTTAACCACATAGTCGGGAACAGCCTCAAGGTTTTCCATCCAGGTACCATGAATATCCTTTGCGCTAACAGGAACCATACCCCAAAGGGTTTCGCCATCGCTAAGCATTTCCCAGCCAGCAAAGCTACAAGTACCAGGTACAGGCATACCAATCATTTTGCCAATGCCCAACTGCTGATATCCGCAGGCAAAGCAGCTAGCATCGCTATAGTTTGACTCACCCACTAGGGCAACGGTTGGCTTAGTCCAACGGAACGATGGCTCGTAGCCCAGTGCGCGGGTCTCAGTAGTGTACTCAATAAACTTGTGACCAGTAAAGAACATGGCAAGGTCGGCCACAAGGTCGCCACCGCCATTAAAACGGGTATCAACTACAACGCCCTTACGGTTGTGGTACTTACCCATCATCTCGCTGTAGGTATCGCGGTATGGCCCATCGCCCATGCCTGGGATATGCACGTAGCCCAGCTCGCCACCGCTTAGGCGGTCAACCTCTTCCCTGTTCTTCTTAACCCAACGCCTGTATAGCAGCTGGCTCTCCTCGCCAAGCGATATGGGCTTAACAGTAATTTGCTGAGCTTTACCTGTTGCTGGGTCAAAAATATCGAGTAGCGTAAACTTATCGGCCTTACGGTTTAGGTATGCAGCATAATCGGTGTTAGCAGCAATGGTCTCGCCATCAATCTGACGGATTATCATACCCGGTTTTACGCTGAAGCTAGCCTTATCGAGTGGACCCTCCTCAAGCACTTCGGCAATTTGCAGCCCGTCGCCCGTGTGGCTATAGTTGGCAAATACGCCAAGCGATGCGGTTCTGTCGCCATCGGATGGGCGGTAGTAGTAGCGTGCGCCAGAGTGCGATACGTTAAGCTCGCCTAGCATTTCCGATAGCATCTCGGTAAAATCGAAGCCAGTGCCAATGTATGGCAAGTACTGCTTGTAGTGCTGGGTTAACGTATCCCAGTTTATGCCGTGATAGTTTGATGTGTAGAAGCCACGCTTTGTGCGTAGAACAACATGGTTAAACATGGCCTCGCGCTCGGCATAACGATCCATGCGAATCTCAGAGCTAATCTTTACCCCTTCACGTTTTCCTTTATCAACATCAACTTTATATATTCTACCATCGGCCAAAAGGAACAGATTCTTCATCTCCTTATCCCACTCAAAAGATCCTGAACGAGCATCCATTGCAATTTCCATTTTGGCCTCGTTGGAACGGAGCTTCACGCTCCAAAGGTTGTAGCCCTTCTCAAAACGGGCAAGGTAGTAAAGGGTTTCTCCATCCTTAGATAGCACAGCATCGGCAATTGATGCGGAGTTAATGGTTAGGCGGGCAAAACGCTCGGTTAGGTTATCCCAATCAATCTTAAGCGATGAGTCGGGCTTTGCTGCATCGTCCTTTTTCTTCTTTTTATCCTTACTCTCCTCTTTTTTCTTGGCATCATCCTTAGCTTTCTTCTCCTTCTCCTCTATAGCCTTAAGCAGCTTGTACTCCTCCTCATCAAGCTTAAACTTATCCCAAGCATCGCGGGTAAGGAACATGCTAAACACATCAACCTGACGTGAGCCGCTGTTGGCTGCGCTACGAAGCCCCTTGCGGGTTGAGAACCACAAAATTTGCTTGCCCTTGTTAACCCACTTAGCACCATAATCCTCATAACCACTCTGGGTGAGATTGGTAAATGGTGCGCTACCATCAACAGGAATAAGTATTACCTCGCCATTGGCCATGGTTGGAGAGTAATCGGCAAGCAGCCATTTGCTATCGGGGCTCCAGGTAAAGTACTGTCCGCCATCGCTCATGTAGTAGAGTTCATTGGGTGTTAACAAAGTACGCTGCTCCTTGGAGTCTAGGTTCATCACCTTTAGGGTTGTACGATTCTCTATAAAAGCAAGCATTTTACCATCGGGAGATATAAGAGGCTGGTAGTTATCGTTCTCGTTGCTAAGCAAAACCTCCTCCTTTATAAGGGTTGATGCAAAGAAGAAAGGCTCCTCGGCACGTACCTTACTTGCCTTAAATATTTGCCAACGGCCATCGCGCTCGCTGGCATACACAACAGATTTACCATCGGGGGTAAAGCTAACAAAGGCCTCCTGCTCTGGAGTGGTGGTAATACGCTTGGTAAACTCGCCATCAACAGCGGCAACAAATACCTCGCCACGGGCAATAAAGGCAACCTCTTTGCCATCGGGCGAAACGGCCATCTCGCTAACATTTCCGTTGATACGGATTAGCTGCTCGCGGTTAACCTTTTCGTCGCCTTTAACGGTTATATTCACCTTTGCTGGGCTACCACCCTCGGTAAGGGTGTAAATCTCGCCATCGTAACCAAAACAGAGTGTTCCATTGTGGCTAAGGCTTAAAAAGCGAACGGGGTGCTCCTTAAACGAGGTAACAGGCACGCGAGGCGCATTTGGCTGCAGGTTCTGTTTGTAAACGTTAAATGTACCTGGCTCCTCGGTTAGGAAGTAGATAGCCCTATCGTCGGTTGTAAGCACAGGGTTACGATCTTCGCCCTTAAAGGTAGTTATCTGGGTATGCTTGCCTGTTTCGGGCTCATACATCCATATATCGCGGGCAATGGATGATTGGTGGTGCTTACGCCACTCGTTTTCCCCACCCTTTTTATCGTGGTAAACAATAAATTTTCCGTTTGATGCAAATTTAGCCGCTTCGGCAGGAGTGGTTAACACCTGAGTAACCCTTCCACCGTTAACGGGAACGGAGTAAAGTTCGGGCTGTGAACCTGCTGGGTACTGCCTATGCGATACCAAATCCTGACGTGCAGCGCCAAATAGCACGGCATCGTCGGTTGTGGTAAAGGTTTGGGGCAGCTCATCGGCCGAGTGGTAAGTAAGACGGGTTGGCTCGCCCCCTTTGGCATCAACAACAAACACATCAAAGCTACCAAACCTATTAGAAGCAAAGGCTATGCGTGTACCATCGTTGCTCCAAACGGGCATGTAGTCCTGCTCTGGGTGCGTGGTTATGGCCGATGCAACACCACCGCTAACGGGCACAGTGTAAATATCGCCCTTGTAGGTAAAGGCAATGGTTTGCCCATCGGGCGAAATGGCAGGGTAGCGAAGCCACTTTGGCGACTCCTGTGCCTTTACACTCACAGCAACGGCTACCAGTGCAATGAATAGGGTTATTCTTTTTATCATTATAGAGTTAATTTAAGTGATACTAATCTACTTTCTTTGTAGGCATACCCTCTAATATATGGTATTACCAGCCTAATGCTCATCCTAGTTAAACTAAACAAAGTTAGTAAGGTTTACTCTGGTTTTGTAAAATTTAGGAAGATTGTATGGTGTATATTTTTATAAAAAGGGGTATTTAGTTATGGTTGGTAACTATTTGCAGAATTAGATTAGCGCATCAGCGGAGTTGCCACAAAAAAAGGGTGAGAAATAAATCCCACCCTTTATTCTATATCAACAACAAACCTATCGTTTAATAACCTTAAGCACTCCTACTGAGCTGCCAACCGTTACCTTTGCAAGGTAAATTCCTGCGGCAACATTGTGGGTTGGGAGCTCAACGGTTGTGGTTCCGTTCCCCTGTACTTGTGCAACCTTTACGCCTGTTATGCTAAATAGCTCAACTAGCGTTATGGGCTCTTGGGTATCTATCCTAAGAATATCTGTAAAAGGATTTGGGTATGCACTAGCCACAACGGTGCTATGGCTGCCAACACCCTGAATGGTTAAGTCAACAGCAACGGCAACAGCAGCATCGGTAACGGTAACCTCACCAGTTACGGTGCTATGACCGCTGTGCGAAGCAGTGTAGCTGTAAGTCCCTGCAGGAAGGCTAAACACCGCGTTGCCACTTGCATTGGTTAACCGTGTGCCAAAGCCATCAATAAATACCGCTGCGCCTTCCAGAGCCTCTCCGTTTGCCGCAGCGCTAAAGGTAACATCGTAGGTTGATGTCCCTGTTGGGAGCATTATAACCTTAATTGTTGTATCCTTGTTTAGCGCAACAGCACCTGTTACATCCTGATAATCGGCTGCAACAATGCTATACTCATAGCTACCAATGGTTAAACCAGAGAACGTGTAGGTTCCCTCAACCTCGGTAATGGAGTTAAAGGTTACTGTGGCAGTAGTTATTGCGCTGTTATCGGGGGTAATAATATTAAACGTAACAGTATAGAAGTAAGGTACCAGCTCTACCTTAACGGTTGTATCCTTATAAATGTCCATCGACCCCGTTTTGGCAAAGTACCCTTCAGCCTCAACGCTATACTCTACCTCTGTAGCAGGAGTTCTATTGGCAAAAACATAATTGCCAGCACTGTTAGTCTCTGCGCCCAAGGTTATAACGGCATTTGATACGATACTACCAACTGTTGATTTAACCTCAAACGTAACATTGTACGAAATAAGGGTTAGCAATACGTTCTGGTCAACATCGCTGTTAGTAACTGTAACCTCGCCGGTTGCCTCCAAGTAACCATCCTTGGCTACGGTATAGGAATAGGTTCCAGCCTCAACACCCTGAAACAGATAATTACCCGCATCGTTGGTGCTTCCATTTAGGGTAATAATAGCATCGGTAATGGGGTCGCCATCGGCATTGGCCACGTTAAACGTTACGGAGTATGTAGCCACATTCTCTATGGTTTTAAACCACCAACCATCGGACCAAGGACCTGCATTTCCATTGCTCACACCTGCAACACGCCAATAGTAAGCTGTATTTAGGCTGAATGGCTGAGCAAAAGTAGTATCGGTTAAATCGGTAGTTTCGGTAATGATGCTGGTAAAATCGGCATCGGAGGCAATTTGAATCTTGTAGGTTTGAGCATTTACCGCACTGCGCCACTTTAGGGTTGCGCTAAGCGATATATTCTGTGCCCCGTTTGCGGGTGTATGCAACGTTACCTTTTCAGGTAGATTTGCCACAGTGGTAAACTTCCAAACCTGCGACCAAGTGCTTTCGCCCATTGCCGATACCGCCTTAACACGCCAGTAGTAGCTAGTATTTGAAGCAAGCTGATTTGGTATGGCCAATGAAACATCGGTTAACCCATCCATATCAATAATGGTAGTAGCAAAGCCCATATCGGTTGATAGCTGTATCGTGTAGCTTTGGGCACGGGCTGCAGCATTCCAGGTAAGAGTTGGCTGCAGAATAACCGATTGCTGGTTATTGCTTGGCGCTAGTAACACTGGTGCCGATGGAGGATAAACCGTTCCCTCCCACTCGTAAGCCCCCATATCAACAGTGGCAGTTCCATCGTTATTGCCATCAAAAATGCGGTTATTCTCGTCTAAATCAACAGTTACTCCACTTGGTAAAAGTGCGTTACTACCAGCATCAATGGCTGGAGATGTACCAGGAATCCTGTAGTTACCGCTTGCAACATCAGCAAAATCGGGATTAGCATTAATATTGCCAGTTCCAGAAACGCCACCCTTAACATCGCTGTTAACAACAATAAGGGTTCCCGTTCCCGCAACGGTTGATGTTTGCGATTCGCCCCATATAATGGAGTTCTTAATGCTCATATTGTCGGCACCACACTTAATACCTGTAGATACATTATCGGCAATGGTTACGTTAATAAGCTCAACCGTACCTGTGTTTGTGCCGCCTCTGTATCCCTCTGGTTTGTTTTTGGCAATTAGGGTATTAGTAACAGTAACTGTACCTCCATTATTGTATATACCACCGCCAGAACCGTTGCTCTGGTTATCGGTTATTGCTGCACGCTTAATGGTTACCGTTCCCGCAGCAATGCTTAATCCTGCTCCTAAGCTAGAACGATTTCCACGTACGGTAATACCTGTGAGCGTTACGTTGCTATTCTGAAGATATAATGCACCACCACCTATTCGCCCCTCGTTTCCATCTAACGTGATGTTTAACAGGCCAATTGGAGAGTACTGCAAAAAGATACCGCCTCCATAGTCGGCATAGCAGCCCGATACGCTGATATTACTTATGGTTGCTCCTGCAGCCGAACCATAGATACCCGCGCCAGCCCTATCGGCCGACGACCATGAACTTGTAGCCTTATCGGCACGACCACTAACAATGTAGAAACCATCAATAACAGCAGTGCTATTAGTGTTTGATGCGGTTACAACGGTGTATGCATTATCGGCGTTGGTAGATGAACCTGAGCCGTTGCCAAGTAAATCGCCGCTAAGGTACGCTGCATTGAGCTTCCAGTTACGCTCGGCACGAGTTGCCTCGGTTCCTGCAAACCCTCCGTAAATGGCTACACCATTTTTTAGCACAAACGAAGAGGTACGATCCACATTGGCGGCATTGGCGCCAGGTTGCGGGGTATAGGAACCTGCTGCAACCCAAATCTCGGTTCCCGATGCTGCTGCAGACAGGGCTGTTTGCAGTTCGGTGTAGGCATTAGCCCAGCTCTCGCCAGTATTTGAACCCGTTGCCGATTTCTTTACATAAACCACTTGCTGTGCAACAAGCGGCAAGCAATAAAACGAAAGGACTAAGGCTAATAATACAATCTTTTTGAGTAAACGGTGGTTCATAGGCTTATTTTTAGTAAACATCTATTTTTTACGAAGATAATTATAAAAAGGATTAGCAAAAGGAACAAAAAGTTGATTTGGTAGTTTTACACTTAATTGTTCCCTGTTAGAGCACGTTCCACCACACTAAGCATTACTATTGATTCTGTTTCCCAGCAAAGCTGTTGCGCTGCCGCTTTGGTATTGGCAACCCATTTCTTATACCTAGCAGCATCGTTAAAAATTGTCTCAATTTCCAGAGCCAGCTCGCGAGCATTTTTTGCGTTGGATACCACCCCAACGCCAAACGCCTCAACAAGGTTGCACATTTCGGGCAGGTTACTAACTAGAACGGGAACGTGTAGCTGTATGTAGTCGAATAGCTTATTGGGTAGCGCAAAGCGGTAGTTTAGACCTAAATCCTCCTCCAACGAAACGCCCAAAGAGGCTCTTGCCGTTTGCTCAGCAAGCATCTCTAGGGGTAGCCTTCCCAAAAAGTGTACTCTACTATGGAGTTCAAGCTCATTAACCAATTTGCGCAAAGCGATGCTTAAATCCCCTTCGCCTGCAATAAGCAACGTGTAACCCGGTAAATGGACCATGCTCTCTATTAACCGCTCTAGCCCTCGGCCCACATTAAGAGCGCCCTGATAAATTATGGTAAGCGGCTCATGTGCATCGTCAATACGCGTGGAAGCAAAGGGAACATTCCTTACAACGCGCATTTCTACGCCATAAAGCACTTTATAGGCACTTGCAATTCCCTCCGATACGGTAATACAATTGCTGCAGGTAGGAATTAGCATACGTTCAAGAAAAACCCATACCCTTTTTACCACAGGTCTGTTTACCAGTTCAGGAACCTCAGAGAAAAACTCGTGGGAATCAAACACCAATGGTTTACGCATAATAACGCTGGCCAGCTTACAGGCCAGAAGGGTATCAAGGTCGTTGGCGTATATTAAATCAACCCGAGTAGTTAATAGCCGAAAGAATAATCGCAAGTTGAACTCGGCATAAAAGAGGAACCCCTTACTAAAAAGCATGCCGAGCAAATGGATGGAATACTCTCGTAGTGGAACATTGGGAGTATGCGGTAGCCGCCGCCCGTACGCAACCACGCTATGCTGCTTACTAAGCGTAAGCGCAGTGCGATGCACACGCTGGTCGGAAACCAAATCGGTTGTTGCAACAATTGCTATTCGTGCCAAAGGGGAGTTTTAGTTGTTAGTTGTTAGTTGATTGTTTTTAGTACCTACTCTCTGCCAAATTCCTAATTTTGTTTTACTTCTATCCGATTTATTAATCTGATTTAGGCTTTGGATTTTGACAATAAGGTCTACACCAAATTGCTATCTTTGCAAAAATAGTAAGCAAATGAACACAATAAATACAAATTATCCGCTTAAAAGCAAGAATACCTTTGGATTTGACATTGTTGCAGCACATTACGCCGAAGCCAAAACGCCAGGCGAACTTATAGAGCTGCTAAAGCACTGCGCTAACGAGAATCTTAAGCTATATATACTGGGAGGAGGCTCCAATGTTATATTCCCAAGCAATTTTGATGGGCTAGTTATTCACCCTAGCATGGACGAGATTTCCCTTATTGATGAAACCGACGAGTTTGCAACCTACCGCGTTGGTGCGGGTATTTGCTGGGATTCGCTTGTTGCATTTACTGTTGATAAGGGGTTAGGCGGATTGGAGAACCTTTCGCTAATACCTGGTGATGTTGGCGCTTGTCCCATTCAAAACATAGGCGCTTACGGTGTGGAGGCAAAGGATTGCATTGTATCGGTTGAGGGCGTACTGCGCGAATCGATGTTCCCCTTTGAGCTAAAAAACCACGAGTGCCACTTTGGCTACCGCGATAGCATTTTTAAGAATGAGCTAAAGGGAAAAGTGGTAATTACCCACGTTACGTTTAGGCTAAGCAAACAGCCCACACTTATTACCCACTACGGCAACCTTGAGGAGGAACTGACCAAATATCCCGAAAAAAGCATAAAAACAGTTCGCCAGGCGGTAATAGCCATAAGGGAGAGCAAGCTTCCCGATCCTAAGGAGCTGGGCAACGCAGGCAGCTTTTTTAAAAACCCAATAGTTAGCGTTGATTTGGTTAAGGAGCTAGAGGAAAGGTTTGATAGGGTTCCGTTCTACCCCATCGACTCGCAAACCGTTAAGCTACCTGCGGGTTGGCTAATTGAGCAAAGCGGTTGGAAAGGCAAGCGGGTTGGCAATGTTGGCGTACACGCCAAGCAAGCACTGGTTTTGGTAAACCACGGTGATGGTACAGGTACCGAAGTTATTCAACTGGCAAAAACCATTATCGATTCCGTAAAGCAGCAGTTTAGCGTTGACCTAGAGATGGAAGTAAATGTAGTGGAGTAGCAACGAACATGCTATGCAAAAAATAGAATCGGCTATAACCCTTAAGTTATAGCCGATTTACTTTTATAACATCCAGCAACGCTTACTTCTGCACGTCGTAGAAACAGCGCTTTGGAGAGTGTAGCTTTGACTCGGCAACAAGCTTCTTAATGGCCTTGTCAACCTCTTTCTTATCTATACCTGTGGCAGTAGCAATATCTCCTGCCTTCATTGGCTCTCCAGCTTCGGCAATAGCCTTAATTACTTTTTCGTTTACGTCCATGATATTTAAAAAGTTAAAGGTTAAAAGTTAAAGGTTAAAGGTTAAAGGTTAAAGGTTAAAAGTTAAAAGTTAAAAGGATTAAGTTCAAGATTAAGGTAAATACGTTAATCGTTTCACGTTTCACGTTTCACGCTTAACGTATCTGCTAAAACAACTCGGCTACTTCCTTCTTCATAAAATCGATGGCAGCGGTTGTTGGGTGCTCGTCCAGCTCTACAAGAACCTCAAGTATCTTTTGAGCAAGGAGCACACCATCGTCCTCGGGATCAACCTTATCGGCACAAACGCTAATAAGCTTAAGTACATTCCCCTTGGCGTTACGCACCAAGCTCCAAGCCTCTTTGCTTACGTAAAGCTGCTGCGAAAGGTTATGCTCCCATTCGGCTCTAATGGCCGATAGCATTGCCGACTGCAAGCGCTTAACGTTTAGCCCTGGCTGGTTTACCCTCACTACCAACGACTCGGGCGAAATACGCTCAAGGTATAGCACCAACCGCTCGTAAGCTTGTAGCCTAATGGGTGTTGTAACCTTTTGGTTGGCCATTGCAATCTCGTTACGGCGGCGTTCCGCATCGTTCTTAAGCAGGCTGTAAACCGCAGCATATCCTGCTAAAAAAACAAACAACGAGGGTAAAACTATTGATAGTAAGTTAGTAACCATGTTCAAAAACATTTTGGAGGTAAATGAGCAAATACGGAGAACGGAATACAATAAAATGTATTTTTGAAGTTTTAAAATTACAAAAAGATTAATTAGTACAACAAAATACTAACAGAATTGGTAATGGAGAAAGTATCTGCCCGTGTGGCTTCGTTAGCGGTATCGCAAACGCTAGCCATGTCTCAAAAGAGCAAGGAGCTAAAGAAGCAAGGTGTAAAAGTTATTGACCTAAGCGTGGGGGAGCCCGATTTTCATACCCCCGATTTTGTAAAGGACGCGGCGTTTAAAGCAATAAACGAGAATATAACATTCTACTCTCCCGTTGCAGGTTTTCCGAATTTACTAGAGGCTATAAGCAACAAGCTTAAGCGCGAGAATGGGCTAACCTATGCCCCTGAGCAAATTGTGGTATCTAACGGTGCTAAGCAAACCCTATCAAACGTAATTCTTACCCTTATTGATAAGGATGATGAGGTTATTATTCCTGCTCCATACTGGGTTAGCTACTCGGAGCTGGTTAAGCTTGCCGAGGGTAAAAATGTGATTATCCCCACATCAATCGACGACGACTTTAAGGTTACCCCCAAGCAGCTGGCCGATGCCATTACTCCACGCACCAAGCTGCTTATTCTGTGCTCGCCATCGAACCCAACGGGTAGTATCTACACCAAGGATGAGCTGGCTGCCATTGCCGATGTTGTAGCCCAACATCCAAACCTTTACGTTATTTCCGACGAGATTTACGAGCACATAAACTTTGTTGGTAAGCATGAGAGTTTTGCTCAGTTTAAGAGCATTGCCGATAGGGTTATCATCATAAATGGAGTATCCAAAGGTTACGCCATGACTGGCTGGCGTATTGGCTACATGGCTGGGCCAACCTGGATTGCTAAGGCTTGCTCTAAGCTACAAGGCCAAACCACCTCGGGACCAAACTCCATTGCACAAAAAGCAGCTACCGTTGCCATTAACTCCGATGGAAGCTACCCTGCTCTTATGTGCAAGGCCTTTTTAAAGCGTCGCGACCTAATGATTGATGGCCTTTCTAAAATCAAGGGCTTTAAAACCAATGTTCCGCAGGGAGCATTCTACATTTTCCCCGACATTAGCTACTTCTTTGGCAAGTCCGATGGCGAAACAACCATTAACAATGCCGACGATTTTGCCATGTACATCCTTAACAAAGCGCATGTTGCCATTGTGTCTGGTAACGCCTTTGGTGCACCAGAGTGCATTCGCTTCTCCTACGCAGCATCCGATGAGGATTTAACCTATGCGTTGGAGCAAATTGCCAAAACGGTGGTAAACCTTAAGTAGATAGCTGTAGCAGTAACCGCTGCGCACACATTAGCATAACATCCCCTTTCACGTTGTGATTGGGGATTTTTTTATGCTACAACAACTGGAGGCGAAAAAAGTAGGAAGCGAGCATTCAATTAGTCTGCATTGACAACATCCTATGCTGTGATAGTCCTTTTTAGGATTCGGATAAAATATTGAATAGGTCAATATTCAAATAAACTATCTCCTTCCCAATCTTTTCTGGAACTAAAAGCCCTATTTCTTCAAGTTGCTTAAGATATTTCTTAACCGTATTGAGACTCTTTGCATTTTTGTCTAACAACTTCTTCGGGCTTATGTAAGGCTGTTCAAAAAGTTTCTCGATGAATTCTTTTCTTATCGATGGGTACTTTTCATTAACTATTTCTGTAGTTCTTGAAAACAACCTATCAATTTCTTCAATCTTGCTAATTGTATATTTTGATGTTTCCTCAATTGCTCTAAGAATATAAATTATCCACGGTCTCCATTTTCCAAGGGTTGTTACATTTTTTAAGAGTTCATAGTATTCATCCTTTTCTCTAATAATAAATGCACTTAAATAGAGGATTGGAACATCTAATAGTTGCTTTTGAATCATTAGCAGAATACTTAAAATTCTTCCAGCTCTTCCGTTCCCGTCTCTAAATGGGTGAATGGCTTCAAATTGATAATGTGAAATTGCAATTTTCAGTAATGGGTCATAGGGATATTTTGAATCATTATTAATGTATTCCATTAGATTACTTAACTTCTGTTCTATAATTTGAGTTCCTCTTGGTGGAGTATAAACCACTTCGCCCGACAACAACCCACTACCTCGTTTAAATATCACAGTTTCAGTTTGTGGGGGTCTAATACCATCATTAACCTGCTTTATTTCCTGATAAATATCTATAAGAGTTTCAATTGTTAACGTCTGATTTTTTGCAATATCATGATATCCTTTCCAAAGCGCTTGTCTATATCTTAAAACTTCCTTTGCATTTCCTTTTAGTCCGTATTCGCTAATTGTGAGCGCCTTATAAAGTTCGTCGTCAGTTGTGAATATGTTTTCAATCTCTGTACTTGCTTTTGCCTCTCTAAGCGCAATGGTATTCACTAGCATTGACTGATTTGGTAGTTTTTTTGCAATCCCTTTTAACTCAGCAAGGGCTTTGTTTGCATTGTTTAAAGCGATAAAAACATCTTTCGTCTCAACCTTGTCGTCATCTGGCGGAAGAAGTGGCAAACTATTATAGGGTTTATTCCTATCGTATGGTTCGGTTAGATTTGACATTCATTTTCCTTTTTTGTCAAAAATACGCATATTTTGACAAATACGGCATTTTGCTATCAAATTATTATAACCATTCAACACTTTTATCAAATATCATCAATAATTGACAGAAACATTTGCATTGCGCCAATTCTACGTTTAGCAGTAAAAATCCATGAGGAAAAAGTTTTAAGCCACCATATCGTTAGCCGCACTAAAAATCAACTTATCAGTTTTTCTTATATTTGGCATCCCAAAACCATGGAACAATGACCCAAAAATCTACTAAGATTAGTACAAACAGTAAGGTATTTATTGTGCTGTTTGCACTTGCCATTATAGGGCTATACTTTTTTTACCGTTCGTACCACAGCATAATGGCTCCCAACGTTAAGGTGGAGAGCAGCAAGGGAAAGCTAATTTACATCCCAACAGGCTCTACGTACAGCTACGTTCTTAGCATGCTTAAGGATGAGGATATACTTATTGATACCAGCTCATTTAAGCGAACCGCATCGCGAATGGGCTATCCGCATAGCGTTAAGCCAGGTTGTTACAAAATAACCAAGGGGATGAGCAACCGCAAGCTCATAAACATGCTGCGCGCCGGTTTACAAACGCCAGTTAAGGTAACCTTTAACAACGTTAGAACACCAGAACAGATAGCGGGTAAGATTGGAGGACAAATTGAGGCCGATTCGCTATCCATAATCACCCTATTCCGCAACCCTGGCACTGCCGCAAAGTACAACCTAGCACCAGAAACGCTCATTGCCATTTTTACACCAAACACCTACGAATTTTTCTGGACAACCTCGGCCGAGGAGCTGTTTGAGAGGATGCACAAGGAGTACCAACGCTTTTGGAACGATGAGCGCATAGAAAAGGCCGCAGCCCTTAACCTGAACAAGGAGGAGGTGATAACGCTAGCCTCAATAGTTGAGGAGGAGTCCGTGAAAAAGGACGAACGCCCCAGAATTGCGGGTGTTTACATAAACCGCATACGCAAGGGCATTCCCTTACAAGCCGACCCAACCATTAAGTTTGCCGTTGGCGATTTTGGCTTACGCCGCATCCTTACCAAACACCTCAATGTTGATTCGCCATACAACACCTACAAGAACAGGGGAATTCCTCCTGGGCCAATTAACTCTCCATCAATATCGGCCATCGATGCCGTTTTAAACTACGAGCAGCACAGCTACTTATACTTTTGCGCCAAAGCCGACTTTTCTGGGTACCACGCGTTTGCTCGCACCCTAACCGAGCACAACAAAAACGCCCGCGAGTATCAGCGGGCGTTAAATAGACAGCGTATTTACAGGTAACGGTTAAAAGCGCTCGTAACCATCGTCACCCTTTGAGGTATCAAATCCCTTTAGGTTTACACCTTTGGTTTGCGTTGACTTTTTATCGGGAGCCGGAGCAGCAGGTTTGGTAACCTTAGCCTGTGGCTTAACCTGTGGTTTGGGTTGAACCGCGGGTTTGCTTTTTGGCGTAGGCTCCGAATCGAACATGGCCAAATCGGCACCCTTTGACCTACCTATCTTCTTAACAATATTCTTAGCTGAGTCAACCTTAAAGTACTGAATGGCCTCCTTAAGCTGATCGGCTTGGCTGCTAAGCTCCTCCGAGCTTGTTGCCAACTCCTCGCTGGATGCAGCATTCTGCTGGGTAACCTGATTAAGCTGCTGAATTGCGCTATTAATTTGGTCAGCACCAGAGTTCTGCTCTGTACTTGCAGCAGCAATTTCCTGAACCAGTTTAGATGTTCGCTCAATTTCAGGTATTAGCTTGGCCATTAAAACGCCAGCCTCATCGGTAACCTTAACACTTTTTGATGCAAGGGATACAATTTCATCGGCAGCCACTTTACTACGCTCGGCAAGCTTACGCACTTCGGCAGCAACCACTGCAAAACCACGTCCATGCTCTCCTGCCCTAGCGGCCTCCACCGCTGCGTTAAGCGCAAGAATATTGGTTTGAAAAGCTATATCGTTAATAATGGATATCTTATCGGCAATATTTCTTATGGACTCTAAGCTCTCGCCAGCAGCCTGCCCAACCTTTGTAACCACTTCCGATACGTTTATGGATATTTTTTCCGCAACACGCGAGTTATCTGTATTCTGTTCAATGTTGGCCACCATTTGCTCCATGGAACTTGAAACCTCCTCTGCTGCCGAGGCTTGCTCGCTTGCACCCTGCGATAGCTGCTGCGATGCGGAGCTAACCTCCATACCTGCAATGGAAATGCTATCGGCGCCTGTCATAATGTTCTCCACAATATCCTTTAGCTTGGCAACCATCTCGCGCAGCGCTTGTGCAAGCTCTCCTATCTCATCCTTTTGGTAAACATCAACCGTGGCTGTTAAATCGCCAGCAGCAACAGTTTTAGCAAAATCTACGCCTTTGCGAAGTGCAATTACCACCGAACGGGATACTAACCTTATCAGCAAGAAAAGAATAAGAACTGCAAGCACTGTTGCTATAATCACTCCAAGTCTAACGTCACTTAGGATTTTATTCATGTCATCCTCATAAAAGCTAAGGGATACATACAAATCCATGGGCTCATAGTACTTAAAGAATTGTATTTTATGATCTCCTTGCCATACATACTCATCCTTAATAATCTGTCCCGTTTTGTTAGATTTCATGGGCTGGAAAAACTCTTCGTCCGAAGCATTCTTACCCTCGTTAGTTGGGTGTACAACAAAATCGCCATCGGCGGTAATTATGAACGGATAGCCATTGTCAAAATATTTTTTCTGATTAAAGAATGCCCTTACTGCACCCAAATCCTTTTCGGGAATTCCCACGTATAGCATCCCTTTTACCTCACCACCAATTATAATCGGATCATAGGCTGTTGTGTACCAGTCTCCAACCACAAATGCTCTCCCCCTATAAGGCTGCCCTTTATCTATTGCTTGGGCAACAGGACTTGATGAGGGTATAAACGTTCCAACAGCTCTGGTTCCATCGCCCTTTTTTATGTTGGTAGCAATGCGTAGGTAGCCATCGTTAATCTTTTGGAATACGGTAACCGTTTTTACCGATTGCGCACTAACCGCATCAACATAATCGTTATTACCATGAATTGCTGTACCACCTAAAAACCATTTTGGAACTGTTACATTAATGCCTGCACCAGTCTCTTGGTTTGTTGCGCTGTAGCTTACCTGCTGGGTTTTATCCTCACGAAGCTACCCCTGCAACAAGAACTGCTGCTTGGCAATTGCCATTGCCATCGTGAGTTTTTCTGTACTAGCCTTTTGCTCTATAGATAGGAGCTCGGTAAGATCCTTCACTTACTCTATCATATTAGCATCGGCACTTTCAAGTATCTGTTTTTGCAATATTTGATTGAAATACAAGCCAAACAGAATAAAACCAAAAACAACAAAGCCTCCCATTAACAGGTTAAGCTTAACTCCAATTTTAAGGTTATTAATCCAATTCATAGTGGTTGAGTTTTATTATAAGCACACAATTTGATTCTCTCAGAAATTTTTAAACACTCGTTCAATATACGGTTACGCAAGAGCGAATTCAATGTTTAATGATTGATATCATTCCTATTTTGACAAACAAACAATATTTAAGCGTCAATACTAAACAGTTTTAGAATAACATCGTAAATATCTAATCTTAATAATCACAGGGTTATATTCTATAATGGGCAAAGCAGCAAATACTTTTTAATTATCTACAATAATAACCACATTAGCCCGCAATAGTTCGTACATCTAACTGTTTTAAGGGGTAATATATATCACCTCTACGCTACAACCTTTTCCCCGCAAATAATCACATATATACCAACGGGTACAGGAATATCGACACCCAATATTTACTACTTTTATGGCTCTAACCGTTTAGCTATGATAACATTCATTATAAGCATTGCCATTCTTATTCTGGGCTACCTTATCTATGGTAAGTTTGTGGAAAAGGTTTTTGGTGCCGATCCCAAACGGGCAACGCCCGCCATAACCATGCAGGATGGAGTTGACTACGTTCCGCTACCCTGGTGGAAAATATTCCTGATACAGTTTCTAAACATTGCTGGGCTTGGGCCAATATTCGGAGCCATACTGGGTGCAACGTATGGCCCTGTTGCATTCCTGTGGATTGTGCTTGGGTGCATTTTTGCAGGCGCTGTTCACGATTACTTCTCGGGCATGCTATCCATAAGCCACGGAGGACTTAGTATCCCCGAGATTGTGGGCAAGTACATGGGCAACGGCTTTAGGCAGTTTATGCGTGTGTTTACCGTTCTGCTAATGATTCTTGTTGGCGCCGTTTTTATTGTAGGGCCTGCGGGAATACTAGCCAGCCTTACTCCCGAATCGCTATCAAAAACATTTTGGGTATGGATTGTTTTTGCCTACTACGTGTTGGCTACGCTGCTCCCCATTGATAAGCTAATTGGCCGTATCTACCCCATTTTTGGGCTTGCGCTGCTATTTATGGCGTTGGGCATTGGCATATCCATGGTGTACAATGGCTACCCCATACCTGAGCTGGTTCCTGCCAACCTGCATAACATGAAAGCCAACGCCGATAAGTTCCCCATATTCCCCTTGCTATTTGTAACCATTGCGTGCGGTGCCATATCTGGGTTTCACTCCACGCAATCGCCGCTTATGGCGCGATGCCTAAAGAATGAGATGCTTGGCCGCCGCGTATTCTATGGGGCAATGGTTGCCGAGGGTTTGGTTGCCTTAATATGGGCCGCCGTGGCCATGAGCTTCTTTGGCGGCGTACCCGAGCTTAACAGCGCCCTTGCCCAGCATAACAACGATGCTGCATGGGCGGTTAAAACCATATCGGATACAACGCTGGGTAAACTGGGTGGACTACTGGCCATTCTGGGCGTTGTGGCCGCTCCTATAACATCGGGCGATACTGCCTTTAGAAGCGCCAGGCTTATTGTTGCCGATTTCCTAAACTTTAAGCAGGCCAAAATATGGAACCGCTTGGCGGTGAGCCTGCCCCTATTTGCCATTGGTTTTACGCTAACCCAAATCAACTTTGAAATTATTTGGCGATATATGGCTTGGAGCAACCAAACACTTGCAACGGTTGTGCTTTGGGCCATATCGGTTTACCTAATATCGGAGAAAAAGCTTTACTGGATAACGCTAATCCCCGCCATTTTTATGACTGCCGTAATTACCAACTACATCCTTATTGCGCCCGAAGGATTCCAGCTTTCTCAGGCCATTGGATACCCCATTGGCATTACAGCAGCAGTGGTATCGGGAGTAATTTTTTGGTGGTACACCAAAAGACGGTTGGGTAAATAGCCCTTATTATGATACTAGGCAAAGGAGCGGACATTCCCGCTCCTTTTTTATTAGGCAAACGGTAATCACATTCCTATCAATAAAATACGCGCATTTTATAAAATCGCTTAAATTTATCTACCCAAAATCCCAAACACCAACCATATGAGAACAAAATGCCTATCGGCCCTGCTAATCCTAATAGGAATGGCCGCAACCAATACCCTTGTTGCCCAGCAACCCACTGGCAAGGCTATTTACACCTTGGAGCCCGATGAGTACATTGTTTACAGCGAGAGCTGCATTAACCTCACCGCCAACGCCAACGAGATTTACCTTGTTACCAAGCAAAACGATAAGTTCTATGTAATTGACAACGGCGTTAAGAAAGGGCCTTTTGATGAGCTGCCCGAGGATATGATTAGAACCTGCGGTAACGACTACTACAGCTGCGCCATATTTGAGGGGAACAACACCAACGATGAGGATTTATACAACCAAACCGTTACCCAAACCGATGAGGGCTTTGTTGCGCTAAACGTAAAGGGCAAAACCTACGGGCCATACCTTGGAATTATGGATATTCAGTTCTCGCACGAAACCAAGAACTTTTTTGCCGTTGCAATGGATCAGCAGAATAGGTTCCTGCTATTCTCATCGGTAACAGGAAAAGCAACGCTGCTTAAGGGTGCACCGCAAAACCTAAAGATTAGCCCCGATGGTACATTTGCCATAATCACTACAACCATAAACTTTAACGCCGAGGATTTTGATGCCAGCGCATACTCCTACGAGGAGCTAATGCAGTTCCACATAAACACATCAACGGGCGAGAGCTTTGGTCCATTCAGTCAGGATAAGGTAACCGACCGTGATATATGGTTTACCAAAACATCGGGCAGCAACTGGTTTATGCGCGCCCAGGGCAAGCTCTACCTAAACGGGCAGCCCCTTATGACCTTCCCCGAAACGGCCAGCACCTGCGACTTGTGGTTTAGCCCCGATGGCAAACGCGTTGCCATTAGCTCCTACGAAAAGATTGTATTCCCCGATAAATCGACCATTCAAAGCCCTGTGCACATTATCCCAATAGTAAAGAATGGTAAAACAACGCTAAAAATTATCACCCTTGAAAACGAAAAGAATCTGGTGCTTTACTCTCGCGATTTGTAGCATCTTTATTGCACTTGCCACCAAAGCACAGGATTACAGAATAGTTTACTCAGAGAGCTACGGCAGTGCCGTGGCTTTTTTCAACAATGCCCCTTGGATTACCGATACCCTAGCCCGCTACGGCATAAACCCATCCGTTGCCAAAGCGGTTGTTTTCCCCGAGGTTATGCGATACTCCGCCCTAAAGGATGCCATTGAGGTTAGGGCGCTAAAGGTTCTCTACATTCAGTACGGGAAGGAGTACGCCAACTTCTCCGTTGGGCAGTTCCAAATGAAACCCTCCTTTGCCGAGGAGCTAGAGCTTGCCTGGAACCAGCTAGTAGATAGCAGCAATAGCCCGCTACCCTTTGGGAAATTCGACACCGCACCCAGTGCAACTGCCCGCTTGGAACGAGTTAAGCGGTTGGAATCCGTTAGCGGACAACTAAAGTACCTTGCAGTTTTTATTAAAGTGATGCAGGCAAGGTTTAACGCCGATACCGCCAGCAGCACCTGGTTTTTGGCTGCAGCATACAATGTTGGATTCCAAAAATCGGAACAGGAAATACGCAAGCAGGGCAGCATGCCCTACTTCCACACAGGCACCCTAAAGCCATCGCAATGCCACTGCTACGCCCATATTGCGCTGCAATACTTTACGGAGCAAAGCGAAAACAGGTAGAGAGCAAATTAGTAGAGATACGCTAGCCTAAACTTCAAGAATATCCCAACAGCCAAACGTGGTAATGCTAGACTTTTGAGGGTTGCACAAACGGGCGTAGCACCAATTTACACTAGCGGCAATAGCTATATGGACTGAGAGCTCCAAAACACAGAAACATACACATACGCATCAACCCAATGCACCCAGAAAACAAATCTCCATTTGATGAGTTGTAAAAAAATATTTTTTTTCGATATTGTGTACCTTTGGTGTACAATATTTACTATATTTGGTATGGTTAATACACCTTAGGTGTATAGATAAGTAAGTTATGGGCAAGTTTAAAAAATCAACACAGCGGACAGACACAAGAACCACAGATAATACGATTTGACAATTCTTGAGTGCTGACTGATAATAAAAAATAAAAAGTGGAGACCAGAAACCACTTTAAAAACGGGGCGCTACCGAAAAGCCTTATGAGTAGGAAAATTTAAAAATAAAATATCATGAGTACAATTCTAGGAAAAGATGAGCAAAAAATTAAAGAGGCAACGTTCACTGCAAACCTTATTTTATTTTGGTTAAAAGCAAATTATGTTCTTACCAACAAAAGAGTTACAGGACACACACCTAATACACTTTTGGGTCTTATTCCACTTGGAAAAGCACAGATTGCTCAACCTCTAAAAACAATTGCTTCGGTTACAAGTTCAACAAAATTTTCTTTTATGAGACTGCTAATTGGTTTAATTTTAGTTATTGCTGGTTTTGCTCTCATTACATCATTTGGTATTATTCTTTTGCTTTTAGGTGCAATTAATATACTTAACTGTTATACAGCAACATTTGTGATAACTAATAATGCTGGACAAAGTGTAGGGTATGAAATATCTATTCTTGAAAAGTCAAAAGTAGTGGAATTTGTAAACGAAGTAAATACAGTTATTGCGGATTTATGATTTTTCTAAATAATGAGAGTTCTTTCATATTTAAGAGACCTCTCATTATGTTTAATGCTAAGTTATAAATCATAGTAAAAGAAATTGAAAACCAGCCCATAACACGCAATATAGTCAAAAAGGGGTTTAGAGGTATGCGAAGTTCATCACCCGCATCAAGTTTTGTGCCGGTTGATAGTGACGTTCTCCGAAATCCCTTTCAGGCCATATTGCCAACGTTATGGGCAAGTTAATTCGACAACTTAAAGAATAACTTTCGGATATTTATTTTTTTATCTTAAAAAAAATTGGCATTTGATTTGTATTTTTTAATTTTGAATTAGCGGAGTACTGAAACCGAAAAAAACGTGGAGTCACCGAAAATCCATAAGAGTAGGGAAAATTAAATTTTATAAGTATGAAAAGGATATTATTTTTTCTTGTTGGCGCAGTTCTTTCATTCAACTCATTCAGCCAAGACTACCAAAAAGAACTCATTAAGGATATTGTTGTAATAAAAGGAGATAAATTTACAGCAGTTGACTATAATCTATTATCTCTTAGCGATGGTACAACAACGTATCAAATAAAATCATATGCTGAAGCTCCTACAAGCGTTATAAGTCGTGATAATTTTGTTGCTTTTTTCACAGTAATTGTTTATGAAATGATTAACAATATGACTGATGATAAAGAAGCTAAACAAACAGACCTAGAAGAGATAATTGGGAATCCAGATGTAGAGATTAATTGCTATATGAATAAAACGGGTGTTCAAATTGAAATTAAAAATGCAAATGGGACTAATCGTGTTACCCAAAAATGGTCAGACTTTTTTAAAGAATAATAAGACTATTTTATTGTACAATAGATTTTAATCATTCCTAAAAGCCAGTTTAAATAACGACTAATGAAAACAAATTACTTTATTCTTTTTTTATTAATTGTAAACCTTTTCTTCGTTTCCTCGTGTGGAAATCAACAAAAGTCGCCTGAACAATTAAGAATGGAACTTGCAATACAAGAAAAATCTCAACCTTTATTCTATTTAAGCACTGATGAATTAACCATGAAACAGAACTTAGTTAAAGAGTCAAGTTTCTTTTCTGATGCAGAATATGACGGTTGGATTGTCGAAGGCGTTATTAAAAGCACTGCCACCATTGCGAAATTTAAAGATATAGTTATAACTGTCCAATTATATTCCCAGACAGAAACGCTGTTAGAGGAAAAAGAGTTTATTATTTATGAATTTTTTGAACCAAACTCCACAAAACCATTTAAGGTAAAACTTTACCCAACAGAAGTTTGTAAAAGGTTTAATGTATTTGTGAAAAGTGCGACTGCGGTAGATTAATAACCTGCCCATAACAGCTAGTTAATTGCATTTGGGTTGACCTTCGTTTGCGAAGTTCAGCCCTTTTTGCTAACTTTACTACCGTGGGACAAGAAAGCAGTTTCAAACTCCCAAACGCAACTAACTAGCAAACGTTATGGGCAAGTTTAAAAAACGACACTACGGAATGACACAGACAAAAGAACCA
>JABNAD010000238.1_pt1 | contig 26533 bp, 20 predicted proteins | sample 7240381 | NCBI WGS metagenome assembly JABNAD01 (sample SAMN11332834, study PRJNA596920) | anaerobic digester metagenome | biome: digested sludge; isolation source: digested sewage sludge-derived enrichment culture grown on H2/CO2 | place: Germany: Goettingen
GGTCAGTCTGAAAAACGACTGACCTGGTTATTTTTTTTTACCGGACAACAATGAATACAAATGACACTATTAAGATTGAGTTTAATAGTTTTATAACAGTTGACGGTAAAAATCCTAATTTGCCCCCAATACATTTTCTAGTAGATTCAATTAACAGACAAACAAGATAAGCCTCGGGAAACCGAGGCTTTTGCCCATAACATAGCAACATTTTCCTGAAAGAAATCCTTAAACTTTTTATTGGTAAGCATCTTTTCGATTAACAGAAGAACCGTTAGCCTGTATTCCTCGTCAAGAGAATGTATAAATCTAATATTCCAATTAATACAAAACTTAGCCCTAGACAGAGGGAACGAAACAAATTCTACCATTGGGCAGTTCAGGTGTAACAACCTGCACTGCCCAAAACTAAGATAAAGAGTCTCTTCTAGCATTACACAACCAAAAAAAATTGGCATCTCTCCCCGCACATTAACTAGAAACAAAGGCAATAAAGTAAAGCTACCTTAATTTCCTACAGCCCAAACGCCCCTTTATACTCGCTCTGCACATAGCTATCTACCCAATCGTAAAAATCCTTTACCTGCTTGGGGTTTATGCCTGTGGATCTCCACTTGGTAAACTCAGTGTTTGCTTTTGAAACAACTGCTGCTTCCATTCTTTCAATTTGGCTACGAATGCCGCCATTTGTGCTATTCTGATATATAGCCATATCGAAGTACTTGCTTCCAGAACCTCGCTCAATGGGAAAAATTCTTGACTTAAGCGCCATTCCGTAATCGGCAAGCAGTACATGCTGATCGTTTTTGGAGGAAACAACCGAAGGTAAATCTCCACTGGGGGTTAGCCACACTGGAACATTAACAGTTGTTAGCGGAAATGCTATTTGCGCCCACATGGTAGTTAGGTTGGCATTCTCGCCTGGCTTTACACCGTGAACCACAATGTTTGAGGCAGTTCCATATCGGCAAAGAAAATCCTCGGCGGCAATAAAGCTGCCCTTTGTTTGCTGTGGCACATTGGTAGCGTAATCAACTCCAAGTAGCGAGTTGTACATGCTACGTGAGAACGTGGAGTAAATCATCTCTAAAGATAAATCACCACGAGCATCGGCATTTGAAAACAGCTCCGTTGCGCTTTGGTAGCGGATAAACCCATAGCCAACATCCTTTTTGCCGGTAAACGAAAAGTTTGTGCGGATGATATAGCCATTTGGAGCAACTACAGGATCGTTAGCATCAAACTTAACAAAGGAGTAATTATCGGTTTCGTAATAGGCTGCGCCACCATTTGCATCAATTACTCCAAAATTGGCATTAAGCCCCATGGGCTTTGGTAGCGAGGCAAGTAGCTGCTCAAAATCGGCAAGGGTGGCACACTGCTGTAACGCAAGTTTCATTATTCGTCCCTCCTGATCGGCAAACTTTGAGGTATCGGTCAAGTTGGTATTGTATGATGCGGAGTTCATAATGGCAAACCCCGTGCTATTAAACCCACCCCACACCTGTGTGCCTTGTGTATCGGATGCGTTAACCAGCCCTAGATATGCATGCTTTCCGTCGGTAAAGTAGCGGAGCTTATTCTGGAATTCATCGGTATCGCGGAGTTTCCAAAGAATTGGTCGGCCATCGGCCGTGTACTTTCCCGAAATAATTGCTGTAGTACACGCCAAGGAGCTATATACCAAAAGCATGGAAAGGGATAGGGTTATAATTCTTCTCATGTAGCTTAGCTTTAGTTGTTTTTTTACATCAAAAGTAAACATTTAAGGAGAATAGAATAGGCATTACATCCAAATGCCCCACCCCAAAAAGCAAACGGGAACTCCTCGCGTTGAAGTTCCCGTTTTAAGCACCTAGCAATGGCCAGATGCCCCCCAGTAATGCTACATTAAAAATGCAGCAGCTTTTCCAAAAATTGTGGCAAAGAGCTGGTCAACAGCTCCTGCAATGCTCTTTACACCAACAGGAAACGGATTCTCGTGGGTATAATCGTATGGGAAATCCATGGGGCTAACAGGCACTTCGCCATACCCCGATGGGTTAAGCGCTGCCATTACCCCAAAGGCTGGTATTACCTTGTCCTTAACTAACGGGATTGCCATAATGCGATCCCGCATTAGCTCAAAGGACTCCTCGCGGAACTTCCTATCGTTATTTAGGCTAATCATGCTCTTAAACGCATAGGCAAGGGCATTCCCGTGCGCGGCATCGCTACGTACCTGGTTCCAAAACGGCTCCTTACGGATACCCTCAAGGTAGTAGCGCCGTAGCATCTTAAAGGCGCCATCGTCCATTATCATTTTAGAAACGCCGTTCATTTGGTCAAACAGGGCGCCACCGCAAAACATAAAGAGTCTGCTGCTGGAGTATAGCCCCTTGATGTTTGCCAAAAAGAGTATCTGGGCTAAAAAGGAACCTATGGAGTACGAGAAAAAATCGACCTTAGCGTTGGCCTCAAAAAGAGGATGCTCACCGGAGCTAATTTGGCTCATCAGGTTATTTACATCCATTGCTGTTTGGTAGCCCGATTTAAAGAATCGGCCCGGGTCGTCGGCTAGGCGCTGGCTAAGCGCAGCATTGGCAAAGGTGGCCATGCTCTCCCCCATTGCCCTGCGGGATTGAAACAGGGGCATCATCGCCCGTGGGTTGCCCCACGATTGGGGCGAACGGTTAACGTGAAACGATATGGGGAACATTATAACCGGACGCTGTGTACGCTGGGCAAGCGTGTATGCCCACGGATGGTACTTTGCCCAGTTACGCTCATTTAGCCCGTGCAGTAGCACAATGGCACTTGAGTGCCGTGTACGTGAGCTAGGAACGTAAACGGGATACCTAAAGGTAGCATTCTCGTCAATGGCCCTATCGGTAGCACTCCTGCTCCATAGCTCTTGGTTAAGCACGGCGGCATCATCAAAAGCTGAGGTAAAAGGGTAGCTAACGATTCGCATGTCGGACAATGGGAGCTGAACCTCCCCTTTATCTGCACTAAACTGTTCCTTTAACCACGAGTAAATTTGGGTATAGCTCATATGTATGGCGTTCTAATTTTTCAACATTTATGCACAATGCATAACAACTGCATATACAAATGAAGCGCGAAACAGGGTGCGGGGCAAATAAAAGGGTTTAGCGCTACCACAGTGGGGCATAAACCCATTATTTGTGGTCAAATTCAGAATACAGGGGTAGTTTAAAAATGTGCCATACCATTTTTGTAGCCCTTTAAGGCCAATGTAAGGAATAGAATGCCGTTGTTTTAATCAAAAGAATAACTTTGTTGATATAAAACCAATCTGATGCCCGATTTCCAACATCGAATACCTAACTACCTAATAGAAAAGCACAACCTTGTTAAGCTGGTTGTGTTTACCGCGCTATTTGCCTTACTCTTTATCAACTTCTATGCGCCATTTGGTGTAAAGTACTGGTTCGATGCCTCTAAGTGGCGCGTACTTGCATACTCAAGTCTAATAATTCTAACGGGCGTTTTGGTTGTTGCCCTAAGCCGTTTGCTTATGTATCTTGCGTGCAGGCGCTTTTGGCTTAACTACTGGCACTACTTTATTTGGGTTTTTGTGGAGGTACTTGCCATGGCATCGTTCTATGCCATTTTCGAAAAGTTTATACTTCACGATCCCCGCGAGTTCTTTGATTTACTTAAAGGCTCGGCCCAAAACACCGCACTGGTGCTGCTACTTCCCTACTCTGCTCTGTGGTTGTACTTCTCGTGGAAGGAGAAAAAGGATATGCTTGAGCTGGTATCGCAAAATAGGCAATCGGTGCAGGAAGGGAAGAACATGGTTCCTTTTCACGATGAGAAGGGTGAGCTGCAGTTCTCCGTTAAAACCGACGATTTACTTTACCTAGAGTCGGCCGATAACTATGTAAAGATTTACTACATCAGCAGCAAATCGGCCATATCGCACTTTACGCTACGCAGCACCCTAAAGCGCATTGAGGATACCTTTAAGGGAACGGAGCTGGTACGCTGTCATCGCTCCTTTATTGTTAACTTTAGTAAGGTTAAAGTGATTAGAAAGGAGAAAGACTCGTTGCTACTTGAACTGGATGCCACGGAAAATGTTAATATACCAGTATCAAAAACCTACGCAGAGAACGTTCTTAAGAAGTTTTCGTCATTCTAACGCTAGGTTTTATCAACAAAGCATAACCCTGAAGACATAATTTCGTAGATTCCCAAGCAGCATGCAACCATATTTCGTCAAATTAGCTCAAATTTGTATTATCTAACCGAAACAAAAACACACAATGAAAAGGGGTATTATTATAGCAGTTACACTAATTGCAGTAGCAATTGCCGTTTACATTATGATGCGTCCTAGGCTTGCAGAAAAAGCTTATCTAGAGGGGAATACCCTAACCGACTCATCGCTATTTGAACAGGCACTTGTAAAGTACAACAAGGCTATAAACCTAAACGGTAAGGTGGCCGAATACTATAACGCCAGAGGTTTTGTTCAATCGGCACTAGATAAGGACTCCTTGGCACTTGCCGATTTTAACACCGCCATAGAGATTAAGCCCAACGTTGACATGTTTCACCTAAACAGGGGAAAAACGTATCGTAAGCTTAAGAACTACAACAGCGCATTAGAGGATTTGAACAAGGCCATTACCCTAAACGATACCCTTGCTGCAGCATACTACCAACGCGGACTACTTAAGGCCACACAAATGGACTTTGATGGTGCCGTTGCCGACTACAACCGCAGCATTGAGCTGGATGGTTCTAACCTTGAGGCATTCTACAGCCGGGGCGAATCCAGAGCTCACCTTAACGACTTTATGGGCGCCATTGCCGACTACAATAAAATGATTGAGCAGGCCGAGAACCCAGCCCTTGCCTACAAGCAACGCGGTATTTTTAAACTTAAAATCCAGGATTACGAGGGTGCAGAGAAAGATCTTGAGCAATCGCTTACACTAGCCAACAACGATAAGGAGGTTCTTTTTAACATTGGCCAAGCCAAGTTTAACCTTAACAAGATTGACGATGCAATATCGTTCTACAACAAAGCCCTAAAGATTGACTCAAAGTACGATTTGGCCTACGGAAGTCGTGCTGGCGCCTACCTAAAAAAGAACAACTTTAAACTTGCCATTCAGGATTTTACTAAAGCCATTGAGCTAAATAGCAGCTACCAAAAGGCATACTATGGTCGTGGTATATCTAAGGCGCTTAGCGGCGACTACAAGGGATCGATTTCCGACTTTAGCAAGGTTATTGAAATTGCCCCCGACTTTGCACAAGCATACTACAACCGTGGTGTTTCCAATGCAATACTTGGCAACCACAAAGAGGCTTTACCCGATTACGATTTTATTATTGCCAAGGACTCCAAGTACGCCGAAGCATACTTTAATAGAGGAATATCGCGCATGAATACCCAAAACGAGAAAGGGGCTTGCGAGGACTTTAAAAAAGCAGTTGACCTTGGCTACAAACAGGCCGAGCCAATGCTTAAAATGTACTGCCGTAATGCAGAGCAGCAATAAGTAAAAACACAAAAAACGGTCAGCAAGTTAATGCTGACCGTTTTTTTATTCCCTTAACTTGACCTTTTATATAAACAGGTTCACGTTTGATTGCTCTGCCTCTTCAAGGTAGGTTGCAACACCTCCAATCTTAACGCCCTCGCGTAGCTCAGCCTCGGTAACTCCCATAACATCCATAGACATTTGGCAGGCAAGCAGCTCTACTCCATTAGCAATTGCCGATTGTAACATCTCATCAACCGATGCAATTCTCTGATTGGCCATGCGCTTGCCCATCATCTTGGAGCCAAGCCCCATCATGTTTAAGCGCGACAGCTTAAGCTCCGATGCCGACGAGGGCATCATAGCACCAAAAGCCTTAGCCATAAAGTCCTTCTTAACGCTAGGCGCATGGGGTTTCTTAATTACGTTAAGCCCCCAGAAGGTGAAGAATAGCGTTACCTTTTTGCCCATTGCTGCGGCGCCATTGGCAATTACCAGCGAGGCTAATGCCCTATCGAGGTCGTCGCTAAACACTACAATGGTTTTACCATCGGCCGTGGTTGCTTGAGTACTTTTTGGAGCAGGTGCGCCACCCTTCTCTATCTCGGCAATTACCTTACCCTTTTCCTGCGCAACAGAAACCAGTGTGTTGCCAGTTACCTTACACCACGCCTGAACATCGCGGTAGAAACCGGGGTCGGATGCCACCTGCCTAATCCTATCGCCAGGCTGTAGGTTTTCAATTACCTCCTTTAGCTTCATAATTGGGCCAGGGCACTGTAATCCGCAAGCATCAACCTCAAGAACAGGAATATCTATTCTAGGCGATTTAACCTCTGGTGCTACCTGATATATCTGGTTATCCTTTCCAATTAGGTCATTGGCAAAGATATCCTCGTTGCTCTGCTTCTGAATGGCATGCTCGTAGGTCTTATATCCGCCAGATAGGTTGTAAACATCGTAACCGTGCTGAGCCAATATGCGCGCTGCAACATAACCACGCAAGCCCACACCACAGAACACCATAACCTTTTTATCCTTTGGAATCTCGTTAATCCTACCACGGATACTATCAACAGGAATATTTACAGCCCCCTCAATGCTACCAATGGAGAATTCCTCGGCAGTACGCACATCAACCAACGCCCATTCCCTTGAGCTTAGGTTGCACACCTGGTGCCAGTGAATAACCTTTAGAGTGCCATCAATCATGTTCTCGGCCACAAAACCGGCAATGTTTACCGGATCCTTAGCCGATGAGAATGGAGGAGCATAGGCGTGCTCAATCTCCTCCAAATCGTAAATGGTTCCACCCTGCTGTAGTACGGTAGCAATAAGGTCTATGCGCTTATCAACCCCTTCGTAACCCACAATTTGGGCTCCGTAAAGTTTGCCTGTTTCGGGGTTAAACACAATTTTAAGCGTTAGCGGCATTGCACCTGGGTAGTAACCAGCGTGCGAGCTACCATGTATTATTGATGCCACGTAGGGAACACCCTCGCGCTTTAGCACCTTCTCCGATAGGCCACTGGCGGCAACCGAAATATCAAAAACCTTTGCAATGGCAGTACCAATAGAACCCTTGTACTCGCGTACATTTCCACGAACAACGTTATCGGCAACCATACGTCCCTGCTTATTGGCTGGACCTGCAAGGTATGTTGGGATTTTTATTCCAAGTATGGGATTGGTAAACTCAACAGCATCGCCAAGGGCGTAAATATCCTTATCGGATGTTTGCATGTAACGGTCAACCACAATACCACCGCGTGCGCCAACCTCAAGACCAGCCTCGGCAGCCAAGTGGCTCTCTGGCTTAACGCCAATGGATAGCACAACCATATCAACCTCAATGGAACGACCGCTGTTTAGGGTTACCACAACGTGCTCGCCATTTTCGGCAAACGATGAAACGCCATCCTTTAAGTAAAACTCAACGTTTTTGGTTTTTAGATGCTGGTGTACCTGCGACGCCATCTCGTAGTCGAGCGGCGACATTACCTGCTCCCCCAGCTCCACAATGGTTACCAAAATATCGCGGTGGTAAAGGTTCTCGGCCATCTCAAGACCAATAAAACCAGCACCCACCACAAGGGCACGCTTTGGCTTGGTGTTATCGATAAAAGCCTTAACCACATCGGTATCCCTAACGTTACGTACCGTAAATATTTTAGGATTATTGATTCCGGGTAGCGATGGCCTAATAGGTTCTGCTCCTGGGGCAAGAATTAGCTTGTCGTAGCTCTCGGTGTACTCCTCGCCAGTGTTAACCCTACGAATGGTTATCTCCTTAGCTGCGCGATTAATGGATACCGCCTCGTTTTCGACCCTTACCTCAACGTTAAAACGAGCAGAGAACGATTGGGGCGTTTGCACAAGAAGGTTATCGCGCTCCTTAATTACCTCACCAACATAGTAGGGTAATCCGCAGTTTGCGTAGGAGATGTTTTTTCCGCGCTCTAACATAACTATTTGCGACTGCTCATCTATTCTTCTGAGCCTTGCTGCAACAGTTGCTCCTCCAGCAACTCCACCAACTATAATATATTTTGCCATTGCGTAATGATTTTAGGATTGTTTTCGCGACAAAGATATTTACTTAACAACACATTTACATATTTAGCTTATTTGATGTTTGTTAAATAACAGCAGCAAGTCAACAGAGCAGGCAATTACCTTGTTACACTGCAATTTACGCAAATATGTTATTGGGCAGATTTTGGGAAAAGGGGCAGATAAGAGCTACCGCATCATCCCAATAAAGAAGTTCCTATCCAGCACCATTCTGAAGCAGTAGGCGTACTCAAGGGCTGACGATGAAAAATCGTAGTAGGTCTCAATGCCTGCGCTAATGCACAATCCGCCAGTAAAATTGTGCTTAACCATAAGTTTGGTGGTAATCAGCTCACGATTTTTCTCGTTGTAAATCTCATCAACGGTTGATATTGAACCAAATACTGGCTCTCCCCTTGGATTAAGGAATCCATTGGCATTCCAGTAACCCATCTCAAAAAGAAGCGATTTATAGCCACCCATTACACGTGGAAATAGGGCATCACCATTGGCAAACGGAAGGTGTGGCGTAGGAGATGAATCGCTAGAGCGAATATAGAGCAGCTCAGCGCCCAACCAGGCGTACTTACCACTAAAAGCGTACTTATACCCAATACCAACACCAATATTTGCAATGGTTTGGACGGTATCATTGCCAGCGTTAATTTGCCCGCCAGCATGATGAGCCACAAAGAACACAGGAAAGTAAATACCCGTTGGGCTTGCCTTAAACACAGAGGAGAAACCCATGGTAAAACGCTCCTGAGTGGAATCGCCATGCTCAATAAAGTTCTCCCAGTTAATCCACAAATCGGCATCAATTTGGCTTCCGCGCTGTAGAAACTGCACGCCGGTTTCGGGCTGATTAATAAAGAAACGCTCGGGGTTATACACTGGCTCTGGCAAGCCGTGATTGCCATTGGCAATTAGCGTTCCACCAACCATTTTAATGGATGAGGTTAGCTTGTGCTCAAGACGCAGAATGGGCATGACCTTATCGAACTTCTCTCGTCCACCATAAAACAGACCATGGAAACCAGCCGATACTCTGGTTTTGGGCGACAGGCTTGCAACCGCAGTGGGCTGCACGTAAAACCCAGGAAGCGTATAGCCTTTTACTATGTTACCAGTAAACTCGTTGTTCTCAAAAAATGCCGCAGCCGATAGGTTTAGCTGTAATTTTCCAGAATCGGATGCAACCAAATCATCCTGAGGAAAACCAGAAAACCCAGATTGGGCAGAGGCAGAGATACCTGAACCCAATATTAATGCTAATACTATTTGAGATTTAAAGCGCATGGTACTACTATTTAACGGGTAATTGTGTGGAAAAGAAATTCAAAACGGCCAGGGGTGTGAACGTTTGAGAGTGCGAGACTGGCATTTATCACAAGAAAAAATACCCTGCATGCTCAAATTGGTTACGCCCCCTTATTATGCATTCGTTGTTTTTATCTTCTACACTTGATTCTTCATTTTCAACGTTATGTCTCCAATATTGTAACTATATATTGATGCTGGTAAAAATGTAAACAATAACTCTTCCACCTTCTTTATTCCTAACTGGTCTATTGATGTTACCAAAGCATTTTGAAAATGATTGCTCCTACAAAAATGGATTAAACTTTTTAATTCGTTAGGTTTTTCAAAATATCTATTACTCCATTTTATCTCAACACCCCATTGAGGTTTAAATTCTTTATCATCAACCAGCACTAAGTCCACTTCACCTTCATTTCTCCCTTCTTTCCATCGGGCGTAGGTTAAATCTAATTTTTCCCTGTGCATCCATTGTGATAATACTGCTGTTTCCACCATGTTCCCCATTTCACTATCCGTTTCACTAATGGGTGAGAATAAGGCTGTCCGCAATGAAGGATTAGTCAAATATACTTTGAAACTGGTAATTCGTTTTAGTCGCTTTGCTGTTACGTCAACTTTATGTAATACCTTGATTAAGAATGCTGCATCTAAATATTCTAAGTATTTTTTTAAGGTATCTTTTTGTATGCCACTTTCTTTACTCATTGATTCATAAGAAAATTCATTCCCTGTGTTGTAAGCTATATAAGTAAAAAATCGGTTTAACTCTTGTACATCTTTTATGCCGTATAAACTTGGCAAATCTCTCAGTAAAACTTTATCTACAATATCGTTTTTTACGTATCGTCCCATATCGCTTTGTATCTTTTCACTTAAAACAACCTCGGGGTAACCACCAAAGTTCAAGTAATGTACAAACTCTTTATTTAGAGCCTTTATGTCGTGTGTAAGACAATATGGAATTTGCTTTTCTCCATAGCCAATTTCACCATTGTACATTAAATGGTTCATCTCTTTCAGATGAATGTATTCCTGAAATGTTAGTGGTGGCAACATAAAATCAGTAAATCTGCCTGCCCCACTTTCCGTACTGTGCCATTTTAGTGCGGCGGCTGCTGAGCCGGATACAATAAATTTCGTTTCGGGAAAGGAGTCAACTAGCACTTTAAGGTGGCGTTCCCAATCTTTCAGGTATTGTATCTCATCAAAAAAAACATAGCACCCTTTTAGATTGTCTTGATTGAGTGACTGTTTACACAGTTTTAAGATATCTTCTAAACTTAAGTGCACATAAATGGGGTTGTCTATGCCTATGAAAAATATTTTTTGCGGATTTACATTTTCAGCCAATAACTGTTGAATACAATGAAATAACATTACAGTTTTCCCAACACGCCTTGGCCCCATAAGTACCAACGCTCTTCTTACGTCTTTCTCAACTACAAAGGGATAAAACAGTTTAAAGTATAATCGCTTGGCCATTGTGCTGTAAACTTCAGGTATTTGTTTGTTTACCCACCAAGGATTCTCATAACGCAAGCGTTCAACTATTTTTTCTGTTGGAATAAGACTTATGCTGCTCATAAAATCACTTATTTCCACAAATATATTAAAAATAAGTAGATTCCATTCTGCTTATTATAACTTATTTTGTGATAATAAGTAGGATTCTCGTTTCTGGCACATTTATTTTTGTCGATTTTGAGCAAGTCTTTACTCCTACGGACGTATTACAACAATGCACAACTAGTGAATAAATGCCACCGAATAAAACCTAACATGCAGTAGTGACAAAAAAGTTATACTTTTGCCCTAATAACCCGAAAAGTGCAAACATGCAAACAATAACCAACAAAAAGTATCAGCTTATAAACAACCTTGCAGGCTGGATAACATTTATAATAGCATCGGCAGTTTACCTACTAACCATTGAGCCCACAGCTAGTTTTTGGGATTGTGGCGAGTTTATTGCAAGCGGATTTAAGCTGGAAGTGGGACATCCTCCGGGAGCGCCATTCTTTATGCTTTTGGTTAGATTCTTTACCATGTTTGCACCAAACAATGAGATGGTTCCCGTATTTGCCAATGCCCTTTCGGCGTTTGCCAGCTCGTTTACCATACTATTCCTTTTCTGGAGCATTACGCATCTTGCCAAAAAGTTTTGGGTTGATAACAACCTCACGCTAAAACAGGTTATTCTAATAATAGGCTCAGGTTTAGTAGGCGCACTTGCCTATACTTTTTCTGATACCTTTTGGTTCTCGGCAGTAGAGGGCGAGGTTTACGCAACATCATCGCTATTTACAGCACTTGTATTCTGGGCTATTCTAAAGTGGGAGAACGAAGCCAATGAGCCTTACTCCAATAGGTGGATTATACTTATTGCCTACCTAATGGGACTTTCCATTGGTGTACACCTTCTTAACCTACTTGCTATTCCTGCAATAGTTATGGTTTACTACTTTAAGAAGTACGAGCCAACACCAAAAGGGATTATTGTAGCACTTTTACTATCGGGTGTTCTGCTACTATCGGTAATGTACGGTATAATTCATGGTGCTATAACAATAGCATCAAAATTTGAGCTGCTATTTGTAAACGGTTTTGGCTTACCATATAACTCGGGATTACTTTTCTTCTGTGCAGCAATTACGGCACTAATTGTTTGGGGAATAATCTATACAAGAAAGCATCAGCGGGTTGTTCTTAATACCATTGTAACAGCATTTGGGGTAATACTTTTGGGATATAGCACGTACGGAGTTATTGTTATTCGCTCCAGTGCCAACCCACCAATGGATCAGAATAGCCCCGACAACATGTTCTCGCTACTTTACTACCTAAACCGCGAGCAGTATGGAGATAGACCGCTAATCCACGGACAGCAGTTTAATGCTCCGCTGGTTGACAGAACAGAGGGAAAGCCATTCTATATCCCCAAAGATGGGAAATACGAAATTGCTAGCTACAGGTACAACTATAAGTACGATGAGCGCTTCACCATGCTTTTCCCAAGGATGTACAGCTCCGATCCAGACCATATTCGCACGTACAAATCGTGGACAAACTTTAAGGGGCAACCCATTAGGCTAACAAACCAGAACGGCGACGTTGAAACCAGATACGTGCCCACCTTTGGCGAAAATATCGCATTTTTTATTAGGTACCAGCTAGGCCACATGTACTGGCGTTACTTTATGTGGAACTTTGCTGGCCGACAAAATGATATTCAGGGCCATGGCGACATACTCCGTGGAAACTGGATTAGCGGAATACCTTTTATTGATGATGCTAGGCTTGGCCCTCAGGATAACCTTCCTGCTCACATGAAGAGCAACAAGGCAAGGAACAAGTACTATATGCTACCTTTTATTTTAGGAGTACTAGGGCTTGCTATCCACTACATGCGCAACAGAAAGGATTTTTGGGTAGTAATGCTTCTGTTTATGCTAACCGGAGTAGCCATAGTGGTGTATCTAAACCAAACACCTTATCAGCCTCGCGAAAGGGATTATGCCTACGCTGGCAGCTTCTATGCGTTCGCCATTTGGATTGGACTTGGTGTTATTGGCCTTTATGAGCTGCTACGCAAGCTGTGGGATCACCAAATTATGGCTACAGGAACTGTTGCTATCTCCATGTTGGGAGTGCCAGTGCTTATGGCGTCGGAGAACTGGGACGACCACGATAGGTCGGATAGGTACATCTCCATCGACTTTGCATACAACATGCTTAACTCCTGCGAGCCTAACGCCATCCTTTTCACCTATGGCGATAACGACACCTTCCCCCTTTGGTACGCACAGGAAGTGGAGGGGTATAGAACCGATGTTAGGGTTAGCAACCTTAGCTACATTAGAGCCGATTGGTACATAGACCAGATGAAGCGCAAAGCATACAACTCTGAGCCACTTCCACTAAGAATGGAGCACAGCAAGTATGTTACAGGAGTTAGAGAGGCTGTTATGGTGATTGATAGAATAAAGCGTCCCATAGAGCTTAATCAGGCAGTGGACTTTATGCTCATGGACGAGGATGGGGCAAAAATACCTTCGCCATTCGACCCATCGGAAAAGATTAACTACTTGCCGTCAAAATCGCTATACCTCCCAATCAACAAAGAGGAGATTATGGCAAAAGGTGTTGTTTCCGAAAGGTACAAGCACCTTATTGTTGATACCATGCAGTGGACCCTAAGCAAGAACGTACTACTTAAAGATGGACTTTCCGTGTTCGACCTTCTGGGTACAAACAAGTGGGAACGCCCAATATACTACGGAATTACCGTAAGCAGCGAGACCTATCAGAACCTTGATAAGTTCTTTATGCTTGAAGGTATGGCGTACAGAATTGTTCCCATAGAATCCAAATCGGAACGCGGCTCCTACGGCATGGTTAACACCGATGCCATGTACGACGTAATAATGAACAAGTTCCAGATACGTAGCGTTAGCAACCCAAATGTTTATATTGATGAGAACAGCGGCAGAATAGTATCTAACTACCGCAACGTATATGGCCGATTGGCCAATGCACTTATTGACGAGGGCAAAAAGGATTCGGCAGTAGCTGTACTAAACCGCTGCTTTGAGCTTATACCGCCAAGCACCATGAAGTACAACTACTTTACGCTATCGCTTATTGATGCATACTACAGAGCAGGCGATATTGAGCACGGTGTTGAGAAAAGCCGCGAATACATGGAACAGTGCAATGCCGAGCTAAGATTCTTTACAGCACTTCCCGATGCCATGATTGGCTCCGTTAGAAACGATGTGCAGCTGAATTTGGCGGTACTTCAGGAGCTTTATAAAATGGCAGCAACCTACGAGCGCTCAACGCACCTTGAGGAGTTAACAAACGCATTAATGCCATACATGGCAAACAGCCCTAATTAGGATTATACATGATTAACCTTAGTCCCCCACGGCTAATTGCCAGATTTTTTAGACGTCAAACCTGGTATATCCCCAACGAAACAAACGGGATATACCTAACCTTTGACGATGGGCCAAACAGCAAGGTAACGCCTTGGGTTCTTGAGCAGCTTAGGAAGTTTGAGGCAAAAGCCACATTCTTTTGCCTGGGCAAGAACGCAGAAATGAATCCCGAAGTGTTTGAAATGGTAAAGGCCGAAGGCCATGCCATTGGCAACCACACCTACAGCCACATAAAGGGATGGGAAGTTGAAACGGGACAATACGTTCAGGATGTTGATTTTGCCAACGACATTCTACAATCAAAGCTATTCCGCCCACCCTATGGTAGGATAAAGCCATCGCAGCTAAAAATACTGAGCGAGCGCTACAAAATAATTATGTGGGACGTGCTAAGCATGGACTACAGTAGAAACATATCGCGACGCAGGTGCTTTAACATGGTAAAAAAGAACCTTCGCCCAGGGTCTATAATAGTTTTTCACGATTCAGTAAAAGCAGAGAAAAACCTTCGCTATGCCCTACCCCGAGTGCTGGAATGGGCAAAAAGCCAAGGGTATGAGTTTAAGGTGTTGTCGTAAAATGGGCAACCATGGCAAACAAAAAGAGCAAAGCCCGAGTACTATTCCTTGTTCAGCTGCCCCCTCCAGTACATGGAGCCAGCGTTATGAACGCCACGGTTTACCACCTAGCTGCGGCCTCGCCTAATGCTGAAACAAAGGTAATTGAACTCAGCTTTGCCAAATCGTTAGCCGACCTTCAGAAAATCAGCCTAAGAAAACTGCTAAAAGCCATAAGTATTGAGCTAAACCTAATTTACCAGCTAATTAGGTTTAGGCCCACCACATTTTACTTCTCAATGGTTCCGCACGGTTATGTGCTACTAAGGGACAGCCTTTACCTAATAACCGCAAAGCTACTATCGCCAAGGGCAAAGTTGGTGGTGCATTTGCACAGGTCGGGGCTACATGAGTTCAGCAGCAAGCACAATATTAAAGGGTACTACCAATGGCTATTTAAAGGCTGCACCATAGTACACCTTACAGAGCAGCTAGCCCAAAGAGAACTGGAGCCACTTCAACTTAAAAACACCAGTGTAACGGTTGTACACAACTTTATAGAGGGCAAGGAGGCATCTATCTGCTTCCAAAAAAATCGGAATCAGATTCTTTACCTATCCAACCTACTTCCAGGAAAGGGATACATTGAAACGCTAAAGGCTGTTGCTCTGCTGAAGAATGAATTCCCCCACATCCACCTAATACTGGCAGGAGCAGCACCTACAGCAAAAGTTGAACTTGAGGTAAGGGAGTTAATCTCAAAACTGGGAATAGCGAAAAACGTTACGGTAACCGGTGGCATCTATGGCGAGACAAAGAGAAGAACCCTTTGCGAGTCAGAAGTGCTGATTCTACCATCGGAGCAAGAGTACTTCCCCCTTGTAATACTTGAGGCCATGGGCTCAAATGTTGCTGTAGTTTCCAGCGGAAGGGAGAACCTTGGCGATATATTTACCGATATGCAGGAGATTCTTTTTCTGGATAGCCTAACCCCTGCGGCCATAGCCAGCAAAGTATCGTTCTTGCTAAATAATCGTGAACAACTAGAACAAGTAGCTCATAATGGGAAAGAGAAATCGATTAAGGTACAGAGCGAAAGCATCGGCAAAATAAAGCAAATACTGGGGTTAGATGATTAGCGGCTCAACATCAATCTAATTCAACTCAATAGAACACACAGTAAAAAAATCTCATTTCGGATAACACTTGACATTATGGCCAGTCGTTTTTTGCAGACTTCGGCTCTATCCGCTGTTACGAACCTTGATGCGGGTAAAATGCCAAACATCACCACTACACCCGATATTAACTTTATTGCGCATTAAACGCTAACATTTTATCCTATCAGAAAATATATCATTTATCACTGCTTGCGTTTTTAAAGCAGTCATTGGAAAATAAGCTAAGGTAATCCAACTCAAAGGCTTTTTATTCTTCCTAAACTCTTCGCCATATTTTAAAATCGAAATATTTTGCGAAATAAACTGAAACTGAAAATAATTACTGACAAATCCATACAAAAACACAAACAAAATAAAACCTACTATAAATCGAAAATCAGCCTTCACAATAAAAATTAATCCAACAAATAATGGTAAAACTATAAAGTTAAGAATCGAAATAGCGAGGAAAAATCTGTATGCAACATTTCTTCTCAATTTGCTAGGCACAAACTTATATGTCATTTGACCCATAAAGAATCGCCAAAACAGTCCAAAGTAGAAAAAACCGAACATGAAAGAAAAGAATAAGAAGATTAACACAAAAGACTTAAATAGTGCACCAAGAACCAATAATAATAAAAGTGTCACCATTGGTATGATGTTGAAGTAAAGGTTTGCTTTGTTAGGTTTTAATTCTAAAAACAATCTCATTTCATTTAATTATTAAAGTATCAGTATGTGTTTCATGCTCGTATCTAACCACCACATTACCTCCCTTTCACATCTACCTCATCCCAGAAACTCATCAGACTAGAGCTGATGGTATCAATACTCAACCTTGCACAAGCAAATTCCCGGCTCTGCACAGAGAGACGCTTCTTTAGCTCCGCATTGGTCATAAGGGTTTCAACACCAGCTAAAAATTCATCACGGGTTGAGAAAAGGATGGCATTCTTATTATTCACCAAATAGTCATCGGCACCAGCAATACGGCGACAAATAACGGGAAGCCCAGAGGCCATAGCCTCATTAAGCGTGTTGGGCGGGAAACCCTCGGCATACGATGCCATAATAAAAGCATTTGCAGCAGCATAGTAACTGGCAATTGCTGCTGTGGGCTCAACCAGAATGCATCTATCGCCAAGAATATCCTTAACCTCGTGTGTAACGGCGCTAATCCGCTCAGCGTGAAAATCGACCCCTTCCGCTTTAGCCGCACCATGATTTCCCACGTGTAGCAGCACAAATGGCTTAGACACGGAGGCCAGCCACTGGGCAATCTCGGGAAAGCCCTTGCGCTCAATCATGTGCCCAACCATAATAAAAACAAAGGTATCATGGGGAATTCCATGCGTTAACCTAAGTGCTTCCAGCGATTCCTCTTTACCTCCAAACAGGGATACATCAACCCCTTGAGGCGAACAGAAAATGGGAATGGAAGGAAAATCAAGCCTAAAACTCTTCTCGAACGCACTATTCAGCGCATAGTAACCCGCAAGGCGATTTGTGGCCATTCTCAGAATCGCTTTGCAAGTACTCGACCTGCCCTGCAACGAAGGAAAATCATCAAACCCAACCAATGTTGACCTAAAAATGATGCTTCGCCCCATTACAATTCCCAGAACCCAAATCCACAAATATCCCGGAAAGGCTCCAAAAAGGAGCCACCGCCTCTGCCCTGCCCCATATCGCAATGCGCTAATCAACAGCAAAACGCGGGAAATAAATCGGCCCAATTGCGATGCGGCAAGGTACCGCGCCCTAACAATTTTAACACCATCAACATTTTCAAACCCTTTATGCTGATGATTATAACGATACGCCAGCAGCGTTACACCATACCCCTTGGCTGCAAGGGTCTTGGCCAGCAAAAAGGCGTTGCGCCCATCGCCAGCATTGGAGGGAATGGTCTCTGAGCATACTATGAGTAGGCGCGTATTCACATCGTTAGGGATTTGTAGTGCAAGATATGAATAAAGAGGTGAAAAGTGAGACGTGAAAGGCTAAAGGCTAAAGACAATCCACTAATCACCTATTTCAGGGCTAAAGCCCAACATGCAGTAAGCACATCCTAACCCTGCCCTAAAGGACAGGGTTAATGGATGGCTGCTTGTTTTGCCAGTGTGTTTACATTATCTCCGATGATGAGGAGAAGATGCCCATCAGTAATCGTTTTGTTAATGTAGAGCAAACTGTTACTAGTTGATTTAGAAAGGTTTATTAATTTTATTCATCTAAGCCTTTTGCTATTGGCCAGACGTTGCCCTCCTCCGCTTCTGCTTCCTAATCATAACCCCGCCCTTTAGGGTGGGGACACTTCAGTCAGCGCAGCCAAAGGGCTTTAGCCCTGACGTAAAACAGCTTGTCTCGCCCTTAGGCGAGATGAAAGGTGAAACACTATCAGGGCTAAAGCCCAAAATGCAGTAAACACATCCTAACCCTGCCCTAAAGGACAGGGTTAATGGATGGCTGCTTGTTTTGCCAGTGTGTTTACATTATCTCCGATGATGAGGAGAAGATGCCCATCAGTAATCGTTTTGTTAATGTAGAGCAAACTGTTACTAGTTGATTTAGAAAGGTTTATTAATTTTATTCATCTAAGCCTTTTGCTATTGGCCAGACGTTGCCCTCCTCCGCTTCTGCTTCCTAATCATAACCCCGCCCTTTAGGGTGGGGACACTTCAGTCAGCGCAGCCAAAGGGCTTTAGCCCTGACGTAAAACAGCTTGTCTCGCCCTTAGGCGAGATGAAAGGTGAAACACTAATCACTAACCATCGCTTAGTGCCGTGCAAGGCAAAACATGCGGCCTCACGTTTCAAGTTTCACATTTTCCGTTGTACCTTTGAGATATGGTAACCGCACACATAGCAACCGTACACTGGGGCAGCGATAGCTGGATAGGTATTCAGCAATCGTACCTCAAAGCCTATTTCCAAATCCCCTATAAGCTTTACGGTTTTGTTTATCCGCACAAGGAAGCACAAAGCAGCCTAACTAGCGGCTACGAGTACGTAAACACAGAGCCCATTGTTGAGCATCACACCAAGCTCAACCTCCTTGCCGAAATCATTAAGCAAAGCGCAAACCCAAGCGATATCATTATTTTTATTGATGGTGATGCCTTCCCAGTATCAACCATAACCGAGGATTTTTTCAAGCCATTAGAGACCAATGAGTTTATGGCCATTAGGCTAGACGAAAACCTAGGCGACCCCGTTCCACACCCATCGTTTTTTGCCTGTAAGCTGAGCACATGGGTAAAGCATGAGTTTAACTGGAATCCAGGGCCCATGTGGCAAACCCCGCTAGGCAAGGTAACCGATACTGGAGCAACAATACTCAAAATATCAACAGAAAAAGGGTTAAGATGGAAACCCCTACTCAGGAGCAACAAAACAAATCTGCACCCGCTGTGGTTTGGGGTTTATGAGAATGCGATTTACCATCACGGGGCAGGATTTAGGGAGCCCATATCGAGAGTTGACCGCAAGGAGATGGATTGCGCCAAACCGGGGTTATGCCTCAGGCTAGTTGGCAAGCTGCAACGCTACCTCTCAATAAAAAACCTTTACCGATTCCAACGCTACTCGGGTATTAGGATGCGTATAGTACAAAAGAACAGGCAGCTATCGGGCAGCGTGTTTGAGCAGATAAAGGCCGACCAAACGCTAACCATTATCAAAAAACTGTTCTGCTAGAATGATACATATTGCCACAGTACACTACAACAGCACAAGGTGGATAGACATTCAGCTTAGGTTTATTGAGAAGCACATTGGCACACCTTACCGAACATACGCCTTCTTAACGGGTATCGACCCCACGTTTGCCCAGCGCTTTCACTATGCCGTTTGTGAGCCTGTGGTGAGCCACGCATTTAAGCTCAACTTTTTAGCCGATATCATATCACGAAACGCAGAGCCCACCGATATTTTAATGTTTATTGATGGCGATGCATTTCCCGTATCAAACATAGATTATCTCATAAATCAGCTATCGCAAAGCACCCCGTTAATAGCCATTCAGCGACTAGAAAACGGCTTGGACATACAGCCACACCCCTCGTTTTGCATAACAACCGTTGGTTTCTGGAACAGCATTAAGGGCGATTGGAACGCTGGCTACACATGGAAAACCCCCAACGGAAACATCACTGATATTGGCGGCAACCTTTTGGAACAACTTCGACAGGAGGGAATAGACTGGCTACCAATACACCGTACCAAAAGCCTAGGCTCTCACCCACTCCTTTTTGGGGTTTACGGCAGCTGCATTTATCATCACGGGGCAGGTTTTAGAGCACCGCATACCCGCTCCGACCTTGACACTAAGCCCAAGCACCCTTTCTGGAGAGCCATTAGCAAGCTAATCCCCGCTAGCCTCCCCATGAAAATTAGGTACAAGCTACACGCATACACTAGGCTTTATAGCGCAACGCTTAGGCAGAACATGAAAGAGAGCCAACAGATTTATGAGAAGATAGGAAACGACCCAACAGAAATTTTCTACAAAGAATAGCCATATCGCTCCAAATCCAGCTTATACTTGCTAGCCAATCGCTGGTTCGACTGCTTGTAGTAGTCCCTAATATACTTAATGTTGGCATCGCCAAGTATGAACCGGTTATCGGCTCTACGCCCCATGAATTTGTGTTTATTCACAGCAAGCAAAAACCTATTGGAGAGGACAAACAGAAATGGGATGTTAAGGATATAGCGCTTAAACACATGGTTCCTAACCGAGAAAAAGTTTAGCAACCTTGCAAGCCTCATGGTTCCTTTCCTGTACCGCTGATTATTGGTTATGCCAACACTCTTTTCAATATCGCCCTGAAAGGAAAAACCGTAATCAGCAGCAAACTGCTGCATAAAGCCCAATCTATTGCTAGCAAAATCCTCATAAACCTTAACGTCAACATTCTCTGCACCAAAAATGCTGGCGTATAAATCAATAATCTTATCGTACTCAAGAATCTTGAAGGAGAACAAATCATACTCCTTATAAAAAAGATTATACATGTTTCGCCTGTACAAGAATCGATTAACGGAGTAAGTTCCACCCGTTCTGATGTACTGGTAGTACCAAGAAGCAATCATATCAACCTGATTGCGAACAAGAATAAGCACACGCGCATTGGGAAAGGTACCCTTTAGTCGCAACGCCATCTCCTTAATGTAGCTGCCATTGCCATAACCAATATCGATACCGCCAAGCAAAAGCTCCTCACAAATTACAATCCTATGATTCTCTATATCAAACTCCTGTTGCACATCGGCAGGCACATATGAGAAAATATCGGGCTCAATGATACTGGCAAAAACATTAGGCCGCTCAATATACCTTATCCCCGAAACATTGGGATAATAGTTAGACTGAAACCAGGTGGTTCCTGTTTTAGGATAACCAATATGCAGTAGGTGCTGCTCGTTTCTGCTCATTCTCTATAACGGGTAATTGTAACGGCTCATGGCATGAAGGCCAAACTGCTCCATTAAAGCGCGATTAGATTCTTTGTAGTAATTCAATATAAACTCATAATTCTTTTGCCCAAGAAGGTCTTTACTTTTGGGGCGCTTACCAAAAAATGAAAGTCTATTTAGATAATCAAAAATAAAACTTTGAATTACGTTCCATTTGTAAATTGGAAAAAGGTAGTGTTTAAAAGGGAACATCTTGTAGTAAAAGGCATTTGCAATTCGTTTAGGAAGTACGAGCCCAACTCTAAGCCCTGTATTTATAGGCTCTAGGTTAACATTACTAAAATCAACATCCAAATCAAACTCCGAACAGAACTGCTGTAGAAACGCCCGTTTATTTGTAACAAAATCTTCATATAAGTACACATGCACATTATCTTTCCCAAACAAAGAGGCATACAAACCCACAATATTTAAGAAGTTTAGATGATCGAAGGAAAAAAGATTATAGTTAGAAGAGTTCAAATACCTTGACACACTAAAGTTCCCCCCATTTTTCACATACTGTAAATAAGCGGAAGCTATTAAATCGGGTTGATTACGTAAAAAAATAATAATCTGAGCACTAGGTATGCACTCCTTTATCCTTTGGGCATTTTGGGTTGGCCAAAACCCTCGTAGCCAACCACGGTTCATTGTACCCACCAAAAGTTCGGAACTCATCAAAAAACCGCCCTGCATATCAAGCTTTTCCAAACGTTGAGCTACATTTGCAGCAGAAAAAGAAAATGCATCAGGATTTGCAAAAACCTCATTAACAATATGCTTATCAATATAATTAATGTTTTTTACCCGAGGAAAGAACTCTTCCTGCAGCCAAGTTGTTGCTGTTTTTGGAAAACCAATGTGTACTAAACGCTTAATCATTTTGATAAACAGATAGTTTGTTTGTGTATAAAACCCCCTCAAACCGAAGTGTTTCTAAGTTAAATATCGTAAAATTACTAGATTATTCTACAAATTGCTAAGACATGAAAAGACTAAAGCTATTGTTTATTTTGTTATCAACCCTTGTCGTTACCAACAGTTTTTCCCAAACATGGCAATGGGCAAATAAAATAAGCGGAACTAGCGATATTGAGGTAAGGGATCTCACAAGGGATAGTGATGGGAATATTATTGTTACCGGATACTACATTGGCAGCATTACAGCCTCATCAACAAACCTTTTGCCCTTAGATCAAGCAACGGAACGCGACACCTACGTTGCAAAATACAATCCCGACGGAACACTTTCATGGATTAGAAGAATGGGAAGTGTTGGGCAAGAAGACCCTTTTGGAGTTACAACCGATGAGGATGGGAACATCTACGTTACGGGTGGTTTTCAGGAAACAGCCACATTTGACTCCTACGTATTAAACACCGTAGGAACAGGTCAGGACATTTTCCTTGTGAAGCTAAACCCCAGCGGAGCGGTTGTATGGGCTCGTAATGTTGCCTACGGAACGGGAGGAGACAGAGGATACGATGTGGTTTATTCAAACGGATTACTTTACCTCTCGGGCATGGTAAAAACCACGGCAACATTTGGTGCTGCTGGTGAGCCAGGAGGAGAGGTTACTGTTACTCAATCGGTAGGCTCTTACGATCCTTTCATTGCTAAGTTTGATACCACTGGTGATTTTTACTGGGTAAATAAGTTTACACATACCGTTGCTGGGGCCAGTCTTATTGAAGGCTTAACCATTGGTTCTTCTGGAAACATCTATGGAGGTGGTGCGCTCCTTGGAACTCTTCAAATAGATGGCACAACATACCCATCGGCAGGATCTGGCGACATGCTATTTGTTAAGCTAAACCAGACAACTGGTGCCGCTACCTGGGTAAGAACAGGAGGAGGAACTCTTGATGATCAAATTAAATCCATAGCTTCCGATGGCTCTAACTCAATTTATGTTGTTGGGTACGCCCAAGGAACAGGAACCTTAGATAGCACCGCAACGCTCCAAAGCAGCAGTTATACAGCAAAGTCAACCGATATGTTTATTGCACGCTACACATCGGAGGGCCGATTAATGTGGAAACGACTTAATGGAGATATTGGAATGGACCAAGCATATGGTGTAAATGTTAACGAGAACATCATCCTTATGTCGGGTTATTTCTCTGGCTCTGTTACCTTTAACCAAACCACAATAAACTCTGGCAGCACTACTAATAACGACACCGGCTTCTTTGTTTACGACAGTGATGGCAACCCATTAACTGCAGAGTCGCTAAGTGGTTCGGGCGAAGACAGGGGACAGGGTATTGCATACGATCCTGATGGGTTCACATACATTGGGGGATACTTTAAGTCGCCAACCCTTACGGCTGGAACCTTTACCCTTACTAACGCATCTGCCTCTAAAGATGTATTTGTAGCAAAATACCAGAATCCCTTTACTGCTGTTTTTACTACAGCAGATAACATTTCATGCTTTGGTGCAAATGATGGCGCACTTACAGTAACTCCTTACTTTGGGACATACCCTTACACCTATAGCTGGACTAAGGATAGCAATCCTTTTGCAAATACTGATTCTACAGCAACAAATCTAGCCGCTGGCGCCTACGCAGTTCTAGTAACCGACAATAACGGAAAAACTGCTAGTGTTTCATTTACCATAGCAGAACCTGCAGCAATTCTTGCAAACGGGACAACATCTAATGTATCGTGCTATCAAGCTGGCGATGGAGCCGTAAATCTATCTCCTACTGGGGGAACTTTACCCTACTCTTTTTTCTGGACTACAGCAGATGGTTTTGGTCAGGTAATAGATGCCGAAGACCAAACAACGCTTTCGGCTGGTACATATGACCTAACCATCACCGACAAGAATGGCTGTACCTATAATCAGCAGTACACCATAACAGAACCGAGCCAAATTAACATTGCAGGCGTTGTTACAAACATAACCGCGCCAAACAACGGAGGAGTTAATGCTACAATAAGTGGTGGAACAGGAGTTTACTCCAACTTCTCATGGAAAGACGAGGCTCTTGTAGAAGTTGGAACAGGTGAAGATCTTAGCGGTCTCAACGTTGAAGGGGATTACACCCTAACCGTAACAGACAATACTGGTTGCAATGTATCCGAAACGTTCTTTGTTCAGGATGTACGGGTATTCTCTATCTCTGTCACATCGCAAACAAACATCCTTTGCAAAAACGAAGCAACAGGAAGTATCACCATTGGTTACATCAATGAGTCAAACCCATCAAATGTGTCATTCTTGTGGGCGCCAGGCGGAGAAACTACCGCAACAATATCTGGTTTAATTGCAGGAACCTACACCGTTCAGGTAACCGACAATGTTGACGGAATTACAGGGAATGGGGACGATAAAGTGCTTACCAGAGATGTTGAAATCCTTGAACCTGCTATCAATCTTGCCGGAAGCATTTCTCAGGATAATGTAACATGTTATAATGGATCAAACGGACTTATTGACCTCACCGTTACTGGCGGTTCGGCTCCATTTACCTATCAATGGAAAAAGAACGGTGCAAATTATAGCACATTCGAAGACATATCTAACCTTACCATTGGTACATATGAAGTTACAATAACCGACGATAATGGTTGCACGGCACAAACCTCAACCGTTATAACACAACCCGATCCTATAGCATACACCATTGCATCAACCAGTGTTTCGTGCTACGGTGGAACCGATGGTGCATTAGCTATTCAGGGTTTAACTGGTGGTGTACCCGATTACACTTACGAATGGTCAAACGGACTTACTTCGGCATCAATACAAAGCCTAAGAGCAGGTAGCTACACCGCTACCGTAACCGATGCTAATGGGTGCAAAAAATCAATATCCCAAACCGTTACACAACCTAGTAGAATATCGGCAACGCTAACCCCTACCATGCCACAATGCAATGGGGGCAACGATGGTTCTATTGCCGTATCAGCATCGGGAGGAACGCCTGCATACCTATACTCAATTAATGGCACCGACTTTTTTGCAACAAGCACCTTTAGCGGCCTATCAAGCAACACATACACCATTACCGTTAGAGACGACAACTCGTGCGAAAGATCATTCTCGGGCATTGTAAGTCAGCCCGATGCCATTAGCGTAAGTCACATTGCAAACAACCCTACTTGCCCAGAATCGACCAATGGAAGCATTGGATTAACAGTTTCGGGGGGAACAGGAACCAAGAGCTATTTCTGGACTGGCTCAGGCATTACAAACAACACCAACAAAGATCAAACAGGACTTGGCGTTGGCACGTACAGTGTTAGGGTAACTGATGCTAATGACTGCTACACCGATTACGAGGTAATACTAGTGGCTCAAAACGCATCGCCAACACCTACGCTATCCTCATCTGACCTAGACAATACCATTTGTTTGGGAACAGAAATCACTTTCACAGCAGGAGGCGGAGCACAATACGAATTTTTTGTTGAAGGCGCTAGCGCACAGGCTAAATCTACAGACAACACACTCACTACCTCATCGTTGAGTAATGGAGATGAGGTTTATGCTATTGTTACTTCGGCCGAGGGATGCGTTGCTACAACTAGTACTATTGCAACCACCGTTAACCCTCTTCCTACCGTAACCGCACCCGCCAACGATGCTTTATGCTTAGGCGAACAAGTTACCCTTACAGCAACAGGAACAGCCGACACCTATGCATGGGATAATGGCATAAATAACGGAGTTGCATTTGCGCCTACAGCAACAACTACATATACCGTTACGGGAACCATTACGGCTACTGGCTGCGAAGCAACTGATGTGGTTACAGTAACTGTTAACCCACTACCTACTGTTACTGCTCCCGCTGATATTACTATTTGCAATGGTGAACAAGTAACCTTAACAGCCACAGGAACAGCCGACACATACACTTGGGACAATGGCGTAACCAACAATGTTGCATTTGCACCTACAGCAACAACTACCTATACCGTTACAGGAACCATTACAGCTACTGGCTGCAAGGCAACCGATGTGGTTACAGTAACTGTTAACCCACTACCTACTGTTACTGCTCCCGCTGATA
>JABNAD010000415.1_pt1 | contig 26489 bp, 22 predicted proteins | sample 7240381 | NCBI WGS metagenome assembly JABNAD01 (sample SAMN11332834, study PRJNA596920) | anaerobic digester metagenome | biome: digested sludge; isolation source: digested sewage sludge-derived enrichment culture grown on H2/CO2 | place: Germany: Goettingen
TCTACGGAGTTTATGGGGGCTTATGCGCATTATATGAAGCTGTACGGTTGCAGAGGTATCGGTGAAATTGATATTGCAAGCGTGAGAACTCGCGAGAATATTGAAGGATTTTATACCATGTTAAAACAACTTAATATTTATGATAATGCGCTGATTAAGGTTAGAGACAAGAAAAAATCTGCTTATGACAGACTTTTAAGAGAGGCCATAAAAATCGGCAAAAGGGAAAAATTCCTAAAGCTCGCAAAACAGCTTGAATGGATGGGTCTCCGTGAACATCCCAAATATATGTATGTCTATGCTATTGATGTTTTAAGGCATAATGTACTCAAAATTGCAGAGCAATTTGTTTTAGAGGGAAGGCTAAATAAGGTTGAGGATGTATTTTATCTTACGAGAGAGGAAATTACAAAAGCGCAAAAAGATAAAACCCTAGATCTAATTTCATTAATAAATGAGGAGAAGAAAATCCGGAAGCTAACTGAAAACGTGAAAAATTGGCCTACCATCTTCAATTCCAGAGGCGAGATTTTTATTGCTAAAAGAGAGGCAAAGGAAGGAGAACTTTCGGGGGAGCCTGTTTCACCCGGTGTTGTAAGCGGCAGAGCGAAGATTCTTCATGAACCGTTTGAGAAAAAGTTAGAAAAAGGTGAAATCCTTGTAACAATTGCAACTGAGCCGAGTTGGACGCCAATTTTTATTAATGCTTGTGCCGTTGTAATGGAGATCGGTGGTGCATTGCAACATGGTGCAATCATAGCAAGAGAATACGGGTTACCATGTGTTACGGGAATTGAAAACGCAACTGAAAGGATAAAGGATGGAGATTTAATTGAGGTTGACGGTACAAATGGATTTGTGAAAATTATTAAAGAAAAATAAGCTTAGGTAGGCATTAGTTTATCGAAGAAGGTTAATGTGTTTTTGTACAAATAATGCAATTAAAAGGATTTTCTTTTGCATTACAAAGTACAAATTATATTTGGGCTATATATGATATTTAGGTAAAGATAGAGCCGTTGCATCAAGATAAAGATACAACGGCTTAATTTATGATAAACCAGATTGTTAGGTAAAATTAATCGCTAACAGAGGGTTTGCTCATACGCTGTATATGAAAAATAAAATCTGGTTATTCTCTTTGCCTCATGAAAAACTTCCTTTTATCACGCTTTCATTCTCCGTGACCAAAGAGTAATGGTAATAGGAATGCACAGTATTCCCAGACACACAGGAACAATGATTAGTAAGTAAGGCGACCATACTACTTTGCCAAACAGGTGATATGCGTTTGTGCGGAATATATCCGTTGACTGTCCCACGAAGGGAAGCAAATCAAGTAGCTTTTGCACCCAAAGCGGAACAAATTGAGCAATTGCCATTGGAACATAGACCACGGCCAAGCTTGCCAACAATGATGCAAAATTACTTTTCAGCAGTGAAGAGAGAAGCAGCGTAATTCCAGTAAATCCAAGGGATGCCAGTAAAACATATGCATACTCATAAATCTCTGCTTGTAGCATATTCATGGGGGAAGTAGCCAGTAACTTTATAACCTGAATTGGCATGTCCCAACCACGGGTACCCATAAACAAAAGCTGTGCGCCAATTGCTCCTATGGAAATTAAAGTAAATAGTTCTAATGTGAATGCAATGCCAACGCCGATTTTTGCTAACGCCGTCTTTTGCCATCCATTTCTGGTTGTAACAATAAGGGATTTTGTGTTATTATGCCATTCACCAGAAAACATGGGCGATAGTACAATCGCTATAAACAAAGCCATCACAATACCAATGCCACTCACAAAATTGGCAACAACTGTTGACCAGCCTTCTACCCAATCATAGTTAAAAGGTATAGGTGTTTTGGCATCCATATTTAAAAAATAGTCTTTTTCTTGTCCGGTCTGTCCATTTAGTTCTAAAAATGTATCAACTGCTTGCTGCCGACGTTCATAAAAACCAGTAAGTTTATCCGGGTCAACGTAGTCAAGCATCATATATGGGTTTTCTGATTTCTCTAATTCAGGCCATAACGTTTTTACCCATGTATTCAGTGTATTCCAGTCAGTCATTTCATAGTCTTGCCGTTGGCCTGACTGGGATTTATCCTGATAATCTCTTACCATATGCTGCAATGTTTCATCTGTAAGAGGGCCACGCCACTGATCCGCATAGGCTTGATTGTTGCGAATATTTGAATAGCCATCAAAATTGTTGCCGAATGTACTTGTATAGTCATTAGAAGTTCCAAAACTAAACCACTGGTAAGACAAGATGCTTCCAAAAATTACGATATATACAAAGCAAAGAAAAACACATATTTTTAGATTCTTTTTTCGCCACAGCTTTTTATGTTCTAATATAAATAGTTCCATTTTTATTTAATTCCTTCCTCTGTTGGAAAATAGTACAGATATAAATCCTCTAAGGTGGCTGCGCAAGACACTGCGTAGGGGGATGGCTGTTTCTCAGAAATAATGCGGAGAATAACCTGCTCATTGCTATGACGTAGATTTGCAACAGTAACAGTATCTTCCCACTCTCTTGCTTCTTGTGGAGAAACCGTTAGTTCCCAAACCTTTCCTTCAGCCTCCTGAACCAGTTCTGGTATCGTGCCTTGGAGCAAAAAGTTTCCTTTTTTCATAAGGAATACCTTATCTGCAATTGCTTCAATATCCGATACGATATGTGTAGATAACAAAACAATTTTGTCACTGGCAAAGTTGGCAATCAAATTTCGAAAACGGACACGTTCCTTGGGGTCAAGTCCGGCAGTTGGCTCATCAAGCACCAATATTTTAGGGTTGTTCAAGAGCGCTTGCGCAATCCCAAGGCGCTGGCGCATTCCACCTGAAAATGTTTTTACTTTCTTTTTAGCTACACCGCTTAAATCTACCATATTTAATAATACCTTCGCTCGCTTGCCAGCGGCAATACGTGGAATGCCTTTTAGTGCCGCAATGTACATCAGAAATTCATGGGCCGTATAATCTGGATAATATCCAAAATCCTGTGGCAAATAACCGATAACGTTTCGATATCGAGGCCCCATATCCATAATTCTCTGTCCGTTAAACAGAACTTCACCGGATGAAGGTTCCAATATCCCACATAGCATTCGCATTAAAGTGGTTTTACCCGCTCCATTTGCTCCTAATAAGCCATAAATCCCTGGTGATAAGCTAGCGGTGATACCGTCAACAGCGATTTTAGGACCAAAGTGTTTTGACAATCGATTAAGCGATAGATCCATACATTTTTCCTTCCTTTCTGGCTTCTGTCAGAAAATAAATTTCCCTGACAAAAAAACAAGTAAATACAACAAAAGCAATTATCCATAATCCAATCGCAGATAATTGGTACAATTTAGGCGCTAATCGGGATAGTCCTCCAGCAAACATACTTGTAGAAAAACATACAATCATGCTGATTTGAAATGCATGTCGCTTACACGTTCGGATACACCAAAGCATAGCCACCATACATCCTAAAAAAGGGACAACCGCATACAGAATTAACTGAAACATATTCGCAGAAAAATCTGTTTTAATGGCCGCCAGTACCAAGGTAATGGACAAGCAAATTAAGTCTGCAGCCCCGGCCAAAACTAATTTTGCCAGAACGATTTGTGCACCAGAGGCTCTTGTGGCGGCTTCTATTTCACACATATTGTAAGTTTGATTCTGAAATAGTGAAGGAATACTGGCCAAAAGAAACAATGGCGTAAATAGAGGAATCGCATTAGGCACATTGTGAACGGATAGGATGCCAGCGCATACAACGATTAAAATCAATATCTGCATTCCCCAAAGGCGTAACCCAGAATGGCGAAATATATCGCTTAAAAAAATCCAAAAACCAGTTCGTTCTTCTTCCTGGGTTACTTGTTGCTCATTCAAAATGATCTTGCACAAATGCTGTGTTTCCAGCAGCCGTTTCGGAACAGGCCCTTTACTAAGAGCGTTTTTGATATTTTTTCTATTCATGGATTCTCCTTTCTCATAATTGCTAAAGCTAACCTCACACGGCTTTGAATGGTTCGGATAGGAACGCCTGTTATTTGGGATATTTCCTGAAAACTCAATCCTTCTGCAAACCTAAGAATAATCGCTTCACGCTGTGGCGGTGATAAGCGTTTTAATAAGTTATTTATTTCGGAACGATTTTCTACTTCCGAAAAATAATCTTTGGAATCCCCTACGTCTTCATCAAGTGCATAAAGTTTTTGCTTTCTGGATTCGTCAATACAAAGTCGGTGGGCAATCGTATATAAATAGGCTCGAAATTTGCTACGATGATCATATTGACTAAAATTCCGGAATACCCGCAAAAATGTTTCTTGCGTTAAATCTTCGGCTCGTTCAGAATCAGAACAATGCCATGTGCAATATCGCAGAATAGCAGAATAGTGACGTTCAATCAACTCATTTGCATATTCGATATGTCCGCGTTTTATTTGTTTAATTAATTCTTTATCTTGCACTGCTTTGACTCCTTTCACATAGATTAACGGTCAAACCTGCGATAATGATTAATATAGTTCAAAAAAATGTAAACTTCATGTAGTAATTAGTTTTCATCGCATATATTTGATGTACGTTCTTCTTCTTGTTTAAGGCATAAAATCCAGCGTAAAATTATGCCTCTGACACATGACGAAATGCGGTTCGGAAGGAGAAAAGTAGCGTTTGGTCATAATATGTTGTGGTTCTAGGGGGATTTTGGGGTTAAAAGACAGCAAAAAAATTGACGCTTTTGACCTCAAAAATTAATTATTGCACAACAAGTAATTCATTTGATGAATAATTATTGAATATAATGTCCAAACAATTTAAAAAAGAAATTTTGAGAGCAATGACATTAACGTATATGAATACAATGTTATAGCTCTTTTTTCATATAGGAAAATTAGTAGACTTTGGTTTAGCATGATGAAATTCTCATTGCAAAATTGAGTGGCAAAACTTTGAGTCTTGAAATGTTATGATAGTCTGATTTTAAATGTAAATAGATGAGCTAAATAAATATTTTGATTAGCGCATTATTATTCTAGTTTGAATAAATTATTCTAAAATGAATGGAAATTATTTGAATATTATCCAAAATAGAATATAAAAATCTAATGAGTATATAAAATACTACTATTTATAACGGTAAAACCGGTTTTGCATTTTGGCACAATTATTGCTTTTTAAAGAGTGTGATGTTTTTTGTGTTGACGAAGATTTTCCGACACCTGAACGTTTGGTTTAGATTATTAAATATGAAAAGAGAAAGACAGATCTAATTTATGCTACTTACTTTTAATTTGAGCAAGAAGGGCCATAAAAACAAAATCGAGGAGCAATTTGGTTGCACAAACAAGGGACGCTGCGATGGATATGACAGGTGTGATACACCAAGAGCGAGAGTCTCTCATTCCATTGCAGAACACAATGGGGTAAATTTTTTCGCTTCATCTATGGTTATGGCATGATGTACTTCGGTAAGATTTCTGCGTCCTGACTTTTTTCTATATAGAGGCGGAGGATTTTTTTGAACGCAGGCTTTACAACTCTCCTTATATTAGTTTTATTTAACCAAACTTACATAGGTGTTACAGCTTTATTATAGCAGATCATTGATAAAGCTTCTGTAATAAATGCGAATAAAAGTAACTTGACAGTTTTCCAGTACAAGTATCAATTGGTGCTTTTATGAGATATCTAGAAGGTACATAGACTTGTATTGTAAAGCAGATTACAGAACGGAGGGGATAGTATTTGCAACTATTACTATGGTATAGAACGGTTACATAAAAACAAATAGATCATTTACATATTATTCGGAGGGGATGTCTATGATTAAAAAGAAAAGTACTAGCTTGCAAGTTAAACTTGTTATTATTATTTTACTATTTGCATTGTGCCCGCTGATTTTAGTATCGTCAATTTTTATAAATTCAACAAAAAAAACCATAATATCTGAACAAAAAACATCATCTAATAAGCAACTGTATATGTTTAATAGCAATATTGATTCGATGTTTGAGAAAATGTTAAATGACGTAAGTGGATTAACAAATGATTCACTATTAAAGCAGACAGATAATACGATCACAAATTTTTTGGACAAAAATGGACATATCAATATGACTCCTAGCAAAAATGGAGAGCTTGAAAGAGCAATATATCAGATGTTTAAAAAATTTGGAGAAACGCACCCAAATTATCAAGATGTATATATGGGGACAGAATTTGGAGGATATTTGCAGTATCCTGAGGGGAATATGGATGCGCCTTATGATCCAAGGCCGAGACCATGGTATCATGGTGCGGTGGAAAATCCAGATGAGGCAATATTAGGGGAACCTTTTTATTGGGCATCGGAGGACACTAATTATATCGGTGGTTCACAAGCGTTGAAAGATAATAATGGCAATGTAATTGGCGTTGTAGCATTGGATATGAGTTTAGCTTCGGTTACAGAATTGGTTGAAAAAGCTGGACAGGATACAAAAGGATATTTTTCTATTGTTGATAATAAAGGAACCATTATCGCAGATCCTAGTAATAAAGAGAATAATTTCAAAAAAGTGGACGAGGTATACGGCAGTGAAATAGGATCTCTTATTTTGTCTGGGATAGATTATGATGAAATTAAATTAAATAATAAGGTTTATCTAATTAAATCAATAAAAAGTGAGAAAACAAATTGGACATATATAGCGCTTTTGGATAAAGAAAGTATGCTTATGCCCATTAAAAATCTAGTGAAATTGGAAATCACCTTAATTGGAATTGTTTCATTATTAGCTGTTTTAATTGGTGTGTTAATAAGTAAAAAAATCTCAAAACCAATAAAAGAAGTATCTCTAGCTGCAAATGAAATTGCAGATGGAAATTTTTATGTAGAAATAAATACAAAAGCAACTGATGAAATTGGCGAACTTGTTGATTCATTTAAATGTATAGGTGTAACTTTAATTCAGTATAAAGAGTACATAGAAGAAATCACAAATATTTTAAATCACATAGCGGATGGTAATCTGAATTTTGAATTGAAACAAGAATATATTGGGGAATTTTCAAAAATCAAGGATTCGCTTTTGAATATATCTAAAAATCTTTCATTTACAATTCAAAATGTAAAGACTTCTTCGGCACAAATTGGGTTGGCATCTAATCAAGTAGCAGCTGGTGCACAAACGCTAGCTCAAGGGACAACGGAGCAAGCAAGCAGTGTTGAGGAACTTTCTGCAACAATTACGGAAGTTTCACAGCATATCAATCGGAATGCTGGCAATGCACAACTTGCAAATACAGAAGCACTGTCTGCTGGAGAGGAAGTTAAGAAAAGTAATTCTCAAATGCAAGAAATGAAAATGGCTATGAATAATATGGCGGCGCAAAATCTAGGAGATGGGGGGAATTATATGCTCAGTCTTTCTCATCCCAGTTTGGAAGAACAACATACTGTATTAGAGGAAAATCCGTTTGATAACACGTTGTACGAAACCTTTCTCAGTTTGGATTTTGTCACTGGGGTTACGTGTTACAACAGCAGCTATGCAGAAGTAAGCTTGCCGAAGAATCCGGGGGGATTTTCCTTTATTGGATTGACACAAGAACAATTTGATCAGTTTTTATATCCTGAATTTATAAGCGAAGGGGACGTGGATTATAAGACCATGACTGAAAAAACAGGTGTAGTAATTGCTGATCCTGAACAACTTCTTGCACGGTATAATGATTATGCGCCAAACGTAGGTGATGTGCTTTTTTGCAAAGGATATGATGGCCAAAGTGTGGAGCTGGTTGTTCTTGGAATTGCAGAGAGCTATATTAAAACTGGTGTGAGCGCATCTCCCTTTTTGGTTACGGATAAAACGTTATCCAAGCTTTATCCGAAGGTTAAGAACTTTAATACGGTGTGGAATATATATACGGATAAAGACTCAGAAGAAGTGCGGAACGCAGTTTTCTCCGTTACCACCGATGGACGGATTGATATTACTTCCCGAACAGATCTTGCGGACAGTTTAAGGGATATGGCTGGTCAGATGATAAAGGGGCTATATGCATTGGTTACATTCTTGTTCTTGTTTGCGCTGGTCAATTTAGTGAATACACTGATGACGAATCTTTTGGCAAAGAAACAGGAGGTGGGAATTTTGCAGTCAGTAGGCATGAGTAGCAGACAATTGGTTTCTATGCTTTCCGCAGAATGTCTATGGTATGTTGGCATTGCGCTCATTCTCGCTGTTGCGGTTGGTGCTCCTGCAGGATTTGTTATCTGCACTTTCTTTAATCAAGTTGGTATCTTTGGCACTTTAACCTATCATTTTCCTTGGATGGCGGTCGCTCTGTTTACGGCAATCTTAGCAATAATTCAACTTTGCTATTCAACATTGGTTGTGCGCTATCTGGGAAAACAATCATTGATAGATCGTATTAAGGCAATCGAATGAGGCAAATCTCATTAATAATTTCTCTTGACTTGAATCAGCTTACATTAAAAATGTCGGAAGATCTTTTGGGCATCATTCCAATGATTTATGTATATTTGCCCCATGAGATTCCCCTGAACAGCTTGGCGGTGGTGCTGTGAGCCTGGCCTTGGTTTTGCTGCCACTGTATATGGGAGTAGTCCATGCCTTTTCCCTTGAAATTGGAGCGTTTATTTTTAAAGCATAGGTGAAAGCTTAAGAAAAGCAAGAGGCATAGGAGTTTCCAATGCCTCTTGCTTCTTTTTTAGTTTACATGCCATAGACGCCAAGTTTTTCTCGGGTCATAAAGGGGGGGTGAAGATATAGGCTGAATTAGAACCACCGTATGCTACGACGGTTTTTTACTGTTTCTTCAATGGGAAATTCTATCTTCATAGCCTCCCATGCTGTCAAATCAACGTTGTATAGAGATGGACTTCGCCTGGTTTTTCCAGATAATCGGCAAGCAGGGGGGATGCTTCTTGAAAGTGCTTTGACTTCATATGACTGCTCAGTGCCTCCTGATTTTCCCATACTTCCAACATAGTCAGAAGATTGGGAGTTTTCGCATCCTGCAAAAGTTCATACCGAATACAGCCGGCATCATTTTTCCTTGTGTCCTGCACCAATTGGGTAACGAGTGCAATAAAATCGTTTAATTTTTCAGTCTTAATTTGGTTTTGCGCAATTACTGTAATCATTTTTATTCTCCTTTTCATTTACCATTTTTCGTAATGTACACGTTCTGATTGATAGCGATCGACAAATACGTTTTCCTGACCGTCGGGATAGCCGACAGAGATTAAGGCGAAGGGACGTATATTTTCAGGGAGATCGAACAGCTTACGTACATTTTCCACTGCGGAATTAGCTGTGGCAATACCAAACCATACACCACCTAGACCCAAATGTACGGCTTCCAGCAACATATTTTCCGCTGCAGCACTCATATCTTGCTCCCAACCGGTTGGAACCTTTATATGGGCGTCATTACCAAGAAGAACAAAGGTTACTGGGGAATTTGCAACAGGTTTTGCATAAGGTGAAGTTTCGGAAAGCTTCAACAGGTTTTCCTTGTCCTGCACGACGATAAATTCCCATGGCTGCTGATTGGCAGCAGAGGGTGCCTGCATGGCGGCTTTAATTAACTTTTCTATTTTTTCCACCTCAACAGGCTGTTCGGTAAACTTACGGATGCTTCTTCTTATAAATATTTCTTTCATATTAAATAACCTCCTACCATAGTTTTTATTTGTCTGTTAATTTTTCCAAGAGTTTGCTGCTTAATTCAAGATAACTGGTGCTTTCCTCAGGTGTTAAAATACTTTGATAGCTGTTATGCAAACAGTTCCAAGAATTAACAATTTGCTGTTGTTGTGATAATCCTTCTGAGGTGGATTTAAGGGAAACATTTTTTCCCATAGACTGCTTTTCAACATATCCCTTTCGCTCTAACTTATCGAGTAATCGAGTAATGGTGGAAGGCGTTAAATGAAGAAGTTCGCCAATCTCTTTTTGTGGGATTTCACCTTTTTGATTGACAATGTATAGCAGTAACGCGTGGCTGGGGGACAGCCCGGTTGCCTGAAAGGCTTCCTCTGCCAATTTACCCAGTTCTCTTGCCAGCTTGGTTGTAGAAAAGAATAAACAGTCTTCAATGCTACAGTTCCATTGCTCTGTATTAAGTGTATTTTTCATAGCACACACTCCTTTGTTTGTACATACAAATATAGCGCGGTTAAACTGAATTGTCAATTGTTATTAAGTATTTTCTTAAAATTTCAAGGTTATACTCTCTATTTATAACAAAAAGACATGCAAAATTATGACATTAGCAAAAATACCCAAAACCAAGCATTGACTTCGTGACGGAACGTGAAATATTTCTAGGATATCAAAAGATCAGCGGGGCCCCAATGAAACAGATAAGAGTCATGTTTGTAACCGTTATCGGTGATTGTATGAAAACTCTTATGGCAGTATTTCGGGAGCAAGCACCTTTTCCGATGTGGATGCAGACCAGTATTACGCCAAGTATGTAGCATGGACCAATGAGAGAGGTATCATCAAGGGCATTTGAGAAAACAAGCTTCTACTACGAGGAGGTAACTCGTGAGTAAATGGCAGACATCATGCTAAACTTTGCAAACCTTTTAAAAAAGGCAAATACAGCAGATGGGTTACTCATTTATGCCGACAGCACAAGTATTTCATCTTGGGCGATTGACGGAGTTAAATATTGCCAGGTAACAAAAGTGATAACGGGCAGAGAGGGCGGCAGCTTTGCACCATATGAAAGCGCTACAAGAGCCGAGGAAGCAATTGTTATTAAAAGATTTATTAAAATTAATGTTGTAATAGTATTAGTTTGTAACAAACAAGTGAATCGCCATTGCCGATTTGTGCTATGTCGATTCATTAGTCATAGGCTTATTCTTAAAATTAAAACGAAGAAAATCTAGAGGAATATAGATGATAAAACTTGGTGCCTCTGTTATTATATAAAACTAAAAACAACTATAACTTTTACCTGTATAATTTGACTAAATGAATTAAAAATAGAGAGAATTTTGTTGAATGTTAACTTTTGAAGAAATATAATTATAATACTAATATTAAACGCTACAGAAAGGGACATAGACCAATGATCAAGATTGCAATCTGTGATGACGAGCCTCAAGAGCTTACGAACACGCAAGAATTACTCATGAAGTATGCTTATGAGCACCCACAATATGAAATTAAAACTTGCTCCTTCATTGCACCTTTAGAGCTATTGTCGTATGTTGCTGAGCAGGGGGGCTTTGATGTGTTACTGCTGGATGTCTATATGGCCGGGATGCTGGGTACGGATGCGGCAAGAGAACTACGTCATCTTGGTGATGAAGCCGAAATCATATTCCTCACCACGTCGCGGAACCATGCTCTTGATGCCTTTGAAGTGGATGCTGCACAATATCTGGTTAAGCCCTATACAGAGGATGGTTTTTTTTCTGCTTTGGATAAAATCATATCACGAATGAATGCGGACAAGCAAAACATTATCACACTAAAGACGTCAGAGGGTATCACTCGACTTATACCCCTAGATGTGGTATTTACAGAAACGGGGCGAAACAACTATCAGATCATTCATATGGTCCAGGGAAACAAGTTGGAGGTTCGCATGACAGCCTCAGAAATATTTGAGTTGCTTGCGCAGAACAAATATTTCGTCCGATGCGGCGCTTCTCTGACACTAAACCTTAAATATATCCGCCAGATTTCAAAGGATGTCATCATTTTTGATACAGGTGCACGTCTCCCTTACCCCTACCGCGCCTACCAGAAGTTAAAGAATGAATTTTTGCGGTTCCAAATGTTCACAGAGGACTGAAATTATGCCAATTGTCCCTAAAATAATAGCAATTACCCCAAAAACAGTTTTTATGCTTATTTTGAGATAAAATAAAGAAAAAGGAGGTGAAGGTAATGTACGAAATTCTGCTGTTTTTTTCTTTTGTCGAATCGGTGATCGGGGCAACTCTGACATCGGCCGCCACCATGTGCTTTCGGAAACCTGTCAAAAAACGCATCACAGCAGGACTAACGGTGATGTTTTTAGGGATAATCAGTCTTTGCGGAGTAATTTTTACTCGGGGCATTCATGCGGCGGATAGTGTTGCCATATTTATTATTTTGGTACTGATACTCGCATGGTTCTTAATCTGTTCTGCCGATACCTTTTTCGTGTCAGTCTTTAACTTTTTGACTTGTATTAACATATATATCGCCATCAGTTACATAAGCTCAATGTTGAGTGTACATGAAGGCGGTGTTGGGTATGTGACTGAGTACAACATCGCTCGTACCATTATCTATGGGGCGACGATCCCATTGTTGTTTAAATTTGTTCGCCCGCACTTTCGTAAGTTGGTGGATTCTTTGGACAAAGAGTGGCATGCCGCTACGTTGGTGCCTCTGCTGTTTTTAATTCTTCAAATCATTCTTCTGTACTATCCAGTTCCATATTTTTTTTGGGAACGGAAAAACTGGAATCAAATTGTTATCGTCATCGTCTATATGTTGTTCTTAGCGGTATACTATCTTCTGTATATCCAGGCAAGTGATATTGTAGAAAAATATGCTTTGGAAAACCGAAACTTACTCATGGTACAACAAGACAAGCTGTGGGAATCGGAGCTCGCACGGCAAAAGGCGGCAGTAGCAATGGCGTCACAACAACTGCATGATATGCATCACCACAATGCAGTTATCATGAAGATGTTACAAACTGGTGATACAGACGATCTGAAAACCTATATGAAAAGTTTTGACGCTGCGCTAGATGCATATAATGGAGATTCCTTTTGTTCAAACCCCATTGCCAACAGCATTTTTAACCTCTATGCTTATAGAGCATCGGTTAAAGGTATCAATATCGTGTTTCATGTGAGTGTGCCGGAGAACATCGGCATCGATAACATCGATCTCACTTGTGTACTCGGAAATGCTTTAGAAAATGCGTTGGAGGGATGTCTAAGGGTGAAAGGAAAAGACGAAAAGAAAATCATAGTCACTACTAAATTTATTGATAATCGCTTGCGTGTGCAGGTGGAAAACACCTGCCGAACGGATATTGTCTTTGATGGCGAATTTCCTGTAACTCAAAAGCAGTGTGGCGGAACGGGTACTAAAAGTATTTACTACATAGCTGAACGCTACGACGGAACGGCAGGTTTCTCCGTGATGGACGGGAAATTTATTACTCAAATAGTACTCAATGCACGTCAAATGGTTTCACAATGAAAGAAGACCTAAAACGGTTGTCAGTTAGCGCTGACAGCCTTTTTTTATAACTTCCAATTATCCCACAAACTGACTCAACTGTTTTAGTTTTATTCTTTCAAAAGACGTATTTGAAACCCCAATGACATTTTAAGTAAAGTGGATAGTCTTGAAATAAGAAATATAGAGCATTTACTTTTGATTTATACTGCTTGGCAATACGCTTCCGCCAAGTAACCAGTGAGCTTGCACCATATCATTATTGTTTACGCAAGACATTGCAAGGTTGTATGCCTGTTGCAACTGTCTGAGTTTTTTTTCGCTGTATTTACGAAATAACCTCCACACATAATAGCATGTGTACATGATTTTTTCGCTTTCCAAATTTTCTTCCTCATCTATAATACCACTTAGCATGATTGCAAATTCTGCTTCATCTTCCATTGAGTTTAGATTTTCATTTCTAAATGCATTTAATTCCTTTTTCAATTAATTTTCTTATAATAATTAATCGCTAAAACATTCCTAGACAATGTTCTCTAAACGAGTTCGTCCTTTTTGTCTAAGTCCTCTACGTAATTAAAATATTACACCTGCATACTCCCACTGTGAATTACTTAGTATGACAGTTTCATATTGGCTTTCAAATATTATGTTAGCCCTACAATACGCAGCAACCTTTTGCTTTTTCTTTTCTAGGCAAGTTTTCCTTCTTTTTAAGTTTTCATATCAGCGCTTTTCTCAATTTAGTGAACGAAAAGCTGAGAGCTCACTGCAAATGAGGAGCCCATTATCAGTCTTAATCTATTTTGGATGTGAATTTCAAAAAAAGAAAATCTCATATGGCAAACTCAATATTCAAATATGAATAAATTATTCTAAAATGAATAGCTGTTTTTCATCTTGTTATTCTAAATAGAATAATAACAAGAAAAACGATTAAAAATATTGCCTTTTTCTACAGTAAAATCACCTTTTTGTTTTGGCACAATTATTGCTTATTAAATAATACAGTTGAATTTCTTGTGAAAATATACTAACTATTTTTTGTTTTGTGTATGGTTTCAACTAAAGATTATATAAAGGGAGTGATTTTATTGACAGTAGCATTGCAGGGAGTTGTTATTTTAGACTTGACTCAGAAATTAACTGGCAGCTTGGCAACAATGTACTTGAAGAATTTTGGGGCAGAGGTTATCAAAGTTGAAACACCAGAAGGTGATAAGGCAAGAAATTGGGAACCTATGAGGGAAGATCAGAGTATTTATTTCAATTACTTAAACGGCGGTAAAAAGAGTATTTCCTTAGACTACACTACCGAACAAGGAAAGGAAATCCTATTGAAACTAATTCAAAAGTGTGATGTTTTCTGTATTGGCGAGGATATTCCTAATCCAGAAGAATTTGGTTTAGACTATGAGACCTTGAAAAAAGTAAAGTCAGACTTGATTTACGCAGCTTATTCTTATTTTGGCCAAGATGGTCCTATGAAATCAAAACCGGGGAGTAGCTTAGTTGCACAAGCAAGAGGTGTTGCTATGGATATGACAGGAGTGATAAACGAGGAGCCTTGTCAGGCTGGGCCTTCTATTGCAGAGCATTATGCAGCAGGCTTTTTTGCATCAGCTATTGTGATGGCGTTAGTTGATAAGTTCGAACGTGGTGTTGGTCAAAAAGTGGATATATCTTTGCAAGATTCCGTTTATTCATGTATTGAAGCAGCACCTGCGGCTTATTCAACTGTAGGTGAGATTCACACAAGAAAAGGTAATTTTGACCCTTCCTGTGCTCCGTATGACACATTTGAGACTTCTGATGGATATGTTGCGGTAGGGTGTGCAACCCAAGTTCAATGGGAACGTTTCTGTGATGTTTTGGGTTTTGATGACTTAAAAAATGATTCAAGATTTTTAGATAATGAGGGTAGAAGAACGGATTATCTCTTTATTTTAAGACCGCTTCTGCAGGAAAAAATTATTAAGATGGAAAAAAGCTATGTAGAAAGCCAGTGCCGTACCCAAGGAATTCCTTGTTGTGCTGTGTTTAATGTGAAAGAGATCACGGATATGCCAAATACGATTGAAAACCACTTTATTAAAGAAGTGGAAAGTAAAAAACTTGGCAAATTAGTATATCCAACATTACCGTTTACTTTAAGTGAAACTCCATCTGAAATTTTTGCAGAAGCTCCTGCATTAGGAGAACATACGAAAGAGATTTTGGAAAAATTTCAGATTGGCACGAAAAACAACTAAAAGGAGTGAAACAAATGGGGATTTTAGATGGTGTAAAAGTTATTGACTTCACACATGCATATGCAGGGCCTTTCTGCTCTTTGAATCTTGCAGATTACGGTGCTGAGGTCATTAAAGTTGAACGAATTGATGGTGGCGATCAAGCAAGAACATGGGGACCGTTTAAAAATGAGTATAGCGCGTACTATGCATCATTTAATCGTGGCAAAAAAAGCATTACTTTAGATATTGCAAGCCCCGAAGGGAAAGAAATAATTTTTAATTTAGTAAAAGATGCGGATATTGTGTGCTCAAACTTTAAAGCAGGAACCTTAGAGAAATATGGCATCGGTTATGATGATATGAAAAAAATTAAGCCTGACATTATTTATGCATCCATTTCCGGTTTTGGAACTGAAGGGTTTCTTTCAAAATTTGCTGCATATGACAACGTTATTCAGGCAATCAGCGGCGTAATGGATGTGAATGGTTTTCCTGAGAAAGGGCCTACCAAAATTGGGCCTGCAATCGGCGATAGCTATTCTGGATTGATTTTGTATCTTGGTATATTCATTGCATATTATCATCGTTTACGTACGGGACGGGGTCAGAAAGTTGATGTTACCATGTTGGGGTCTTTGTATACTTTATTGGAATACCCTATTTTGGAATATACAAACAAAGGCAATGTTATTTCAAGAACAGGAAATACAAGCCACTACTGTGCACCAGCTGATACTTATAAGGTAAAAGATGGCTATATTGCACTTACAGTAAGAAATGATGCTATGTGGGAAACATTTTGTAAAAAAATGTCCTTGCTGCCACTACTTGAGGAAAAAGATTTCCAATCTAATGAAAATCGTGTTGCAAATAAGCAGCGTCTGAAAGAAATACTGTTGCCTATTTTTGCAGAAAAAACCATGGGAGAGATGGAAGAACTCTTTTCAGATACAGATATCCCTCTGTCAGCTGTTATTGATATTGTGAAATCTCTTGAGGATCCACATTTAGTTGCTAGAAAAATGGTGATTGAAGTAAATGACCCTGTAATTGGTCCACTAAAACTGGTTGGTAACCCTATGAAACTATCTGAAAACCAACCCATTTTAGACATTCCTTCGCCAACACTTGGGGAACATACGAGTGATATTTTACTATCTTTAGGATACACAGAGGATGAAATAAAACAATATAAAGAGAACAAAGTTGTCTAGTAATATGGTTATACGAAAAATTTAGTTTTCACATTATTTAAATTTGAGGGGGGATTTTAAGTGAAACAAGAAAAAACAAATTCACTAAAGGATAGATATGAAGTTGCTTTAATGGTAATAAGTATCATGATTATTCTTGCTTTGGTGGCGGGTTTGACAGTTTTCCCTGAACAGGGAACGCAATTTGCTGGGCAGGTTATGAAAGTTTTAACCCATACTTTCGGCTCATCAATGCAGATTATTACAGTTGTTATTTTAATTTTCTTGATTGGTCTTGGCTTTTCCAAATATGGTAGTATTCGTTTTGGGAACGAAAAACCACAGTATAAAACAGTAAGCTGGGTAGCGATGATGTTCTTTACAGGTTTAGGTGCAGGAACAGTTTATTGGGCATTTTTGGAGTGGGGTTACCATTTTAATGCTGCTCCACAATTGGCTGGCGCTCCTATCAGCGAAGCATATGCATATGAACTTTCTCTTGCGTATACTATTTATGACTGGGGTCCAGCTGCATGGGCACTGCTGTGTGTATTTGTACTTCCCTTTGCTTATCACTATTACATAAAAAAAGATAATGAATTGCGTTTTAGTGCTCTTTGCAAATACTCCGTTGGGGAAAAACGTGTAAATGGTTGGTTTGGAAAAATCGTAAATTTCCTTTTCATCTTTGCGGCCGTTGGCTCCATCTGTATTTCAGCAGGTGCCTCTGCATCTACTGTTGCAGCAGCCATTGCAAGCTTATTTGGCATAAGTACTTCTTTTGTATTAATGGTTGGAGTTTTGGTTGGAACGGCAGTGCTCTATTCCATAACATCTCTTCTGGGGATTGAAAAAGGAATGAGAAAAATCAGTGACTGGAATGTGTATTTCTGTATTGCGTTGCTCTTGTTTATTTTGATTGCAGGTCCTACACAGTATATTTTGGATTCATTGGTTAACTCTTTAGGTTTGCTGTCAAAAGAATTTGTACGTATGACTCTTTGGACAGACCCTGTGGCAAAGACAGGTTATCCTCAGGACTGGACTGTATTTTATTTAGTATATTGGCTGGTATTTGGTCCTTTTACAGGCCTTTTTGTAGCAAAGATTTCTAAAGGTAGAACAGTTAGAGAAATTATTATTAACATGCTTATTACCGGAACTGCTGGATTATTTTTCTTCTTCGGAATTGTAACAGCATATCAGCAGGGCTTGAGAATGGAAGGCATTTTAGATATTCCTGCAATGCTTGCAAATGGTCAGTCTGAAATGATTGCAGAAGCAACCATAAGCTCATTACCTTTTAGCAAAATTGCAATGGTGTTATATCTGGTTGTTATTGTATTGTTCCTTGCAACTACATTAGATGCAACATCATTTACCCTTTCTTCCACTATAAGCAAAGACTTAAAGGAAAATGAAGAACCTAAAAAAGGTTTGAAATTTGCATGGTGTTTGATTTTAGTTTTGATACCTATTGCTATTGCATATATCGGTACAGATATCAATACAATTAAGGCAATTGTATTAGCAACTGGTTTGCCATTAATCGTTATACTAGGAATTATTTACCATGGATTTTTACGAGAAATGTATAGAGACTTTGGAAGCAAAACGAAAGATGAAATTATCAAGGAGTTTAGAATTGAAAAGTAATAATATTAAATTAATTTAAACTCTAGGCAACCTCTTTATATTTAACAAATTCTATAACATATAGATTTCCCATTTGAAGGTCTTTCGAAATAATTTCGAAAGATCTTCATTTTGAATGGTTTTTTTTGGTATAATGATGTTAATAGTAGAGAAAAAGGGGGAGGCTTTATGGAAGAAAAAGAAAATTCCATCTCTTCGGAGGTGCTTCATAGCATTATTGATCAGTTGCATGATGAAATTATGATTTATGATAATAATTACCGCTTGGTTTACTTAAACAAAGCAAGCTCGCGGCACTATGGCATTCCAGCGGAAAAACTAATTGGAAAAAAGTTTGATGAATTAGATCAAGTTTACTGGGGAAATTCCACCCTCCCTTTGGTTTATAAAACAAAGCAGATGGTAACAAAAAGGCAGATAACAAATTTAGGTCAGGATATTTTGACGATTTCAGTGCCAATTTTTGATGATAAAGGAAATCTTCAATATGTTGCCCAAAATGTAAATGACATCTATTACATTAATCAAATTAGCAAAACAGAACAAGCCTCCGTTTTAGTTATGAAGGACAAGTCTGAAAAAGAGGCTTTTGTATATAAAAGTGAAGCAATGAAGGACATTCTTTTTATGGCAGAAAAGCTTAAAAATATACAATCACCTATGCTTATTTTAGGAGAAACAGGTACAGGAAAAAGCTTTTTAGCGCAGCATATTCACAATTGCAGTAATCGCAACAAAAATCCTTTTGTGGTATTGAATTGTGCCTGTATGAATCCAAATTTGATAGAATCTGAATTATTTGGTTATAAGCGTGGAGCCTTTTCAGGAGCCAGTGCTTGTGGGAAAAAGGGTATCGTTGAAATTGCTGATGGAGGGACTTTGTTTTTAGATGAAATCTCTGAAATCCCTTACGAGTTGCAAAGCAAATTGCTTATATTTTTACAAAATCAAGAGTTTATCCCTATTGGTGGGGAGAAAAAACAAAAAGTTAATGTAAAAATAATTGCCGCTACAAACCGTAGTTTAAAACAAATGGTACAAGCAGGATCTTTTCGGGAAGATTTATATTTCCGTCTAAATACCTTTGAAATTACAATTCCGCCTCTTCGAGAGCGCAAAGAGGATATTATCACATTATTACAGTATTATTTACAACAGTTTAATCATATTCACGGCCAAGGACATTGGTTTGATGAAGAAGCGTTGAGGATATTGGAGCATTATGCTTGGCCGGGTAATGTGAGAGAAGTATCTCATATAATGGAAAAATTAGTGGTTTTATCAAAAGAAGAAGCAATTCATATCTCTGATTTGCCCAAAGATTTATTTCAACTTACTTCCGAAAAGAAAACGCTGGACATTCATCGTCGATTAGATGATGTTTTGGAGGAAGTAGAGCGCGAAATGGTTATAGCCGCATTTGAAAAATATAAAACGAGTGTGAAAGTAGCTAAGGTTTTAGGAATTAGTCAACCAAAGGCTTATCGACTAATTCAAAAATACATTAAAACATAAGTAGGATGAAAGTAAGTGAATTGTCTTAATCGGAAGATTCAGTAACGATATTCTAATAAAAGCATCTTCCCAAGGTTGATGCTTTTTATATGCGCATTTTAAAGGTGTGATCAAATAGGAATATTAAATGGACTTTTCAAGTCTAGAGATACACTGGTAGTGCCTATCGCTTTTTTGCGGAACGACAGCAGGAAAGCCTGTGAGCGAGGCTCCTTTATACAGACGACGGGTGTGCATTCTTGTGTTCGCATCTTACCGAGCGGCAACGAAAGAATCGAGTATATGGTGTGTTGTGTGCAGATTGCTTTTCCTATAGGATATGGAGATAGTTCATTAACTCAGGTGGTTTTGTGGCTTTTGGCGTTCAAATATTGATTTCACGGAGGTAAAATAGGATAGGGTAGCGGGATATGCCCTATCCTATTTCAAATGAAACTTTCGACTGGTCAATTGTATGCTTGACATACAATCGAAAAGAATGTATACTTGGCATACAATGTGTTAGCAATAGCTAACTGAAGGGGAGTGAACTAGTGTATCAATTTAAAAGAAATCAAAAGCTTTATTATAAAATGCTTCATCAGAAACGAGAAACAGAGCTGCTTCTATCAGCATTAAGATTGAAATTGTTTTCTTATCTGGAAAGCTGGGAAATTCCAAAAGCAGTTGCAACGAAATCAGGCTTAAATGAGCGAAATTTATCTTTTGTGCTAAATGCATTAGCATCCATTGGATTGCTGGAAAAAAGTGGTGAAGCTTATCGGAATACCCGGGAGAGCAATGATTTTTTAAATACAAACAGTCCTGTTTATTTGGGCGAGAGCATCCTTTTTAGGGAGAAAATGATGTCTCTGCAAAGTATTGAAGAGCGTTTAATAAATGGCCCTAACATTAGCGTTCTCCAAAATAATCAAGGGGTAGAGGTATATGATTTTTATGAGGCTGCACGGGTAAGCATTCCTGAAATGTATACAGGACGTGTTCAGTCTGTGATTCAAGCAGTGACAAGTCTTTATGAGAATAAACCCCCTGAAAAGATACTTGACCTGGGAGGTGGATCAGGCATCCTTGCAATAGAACTTGCAATTACCTTTCCAAATTGCAAAAGCGTTGTTTTTGAGCATCCTAACGTAGCACGGCTGCCACGGGAATTAGTATTAGAGAGAAACCTATTGGAGCATGTAAGCGTAATGGAGGGAGACTTTAATGCAGACGATATCGGAAAAGGATATGATCTGATTATTGCTTCAGGCATACTGGACTTTGCAAAAGATCATTTGGATTCTGTGATGAGCAAGTTATATAACGCTTTAACATCAAATGGTTACCTATATGTTGTAACGCATAATGTTAGTGAGGATTATCAGAATCCGCCTGAGAGTATTCTTGGTTGGTTATCCAGCCATTTGGATGGTCTGGATGTACTGCTTACAAAAAAGGATATTGAAAATGCTTTAGCAGATCATGGATTTCAACAAATTCATAGCAATGAGGCTGATGCAGTATTTGAAGGACTGCAAGGCGAATTTTACTTAAAAAGAACGGGAGGTTTCCAAGATGGAAAAGTTACAAAAACTTGTGATTAGTGATTTTATACAAATGACAGAGCGAATAGCCAATGGAAAGACAAATATATTAGATTTTGGCTTGGAAGAAATGCAGTTTTATCGTGGAGAAATCCACATGATTAAAATGGTGGGTGACCATCCGGGCATATTTATTTCTGAAATGGCACGCAACTTTAATGTAACACGTGCTGTAGTAGCAAAAACAGTCCGAAAACTTGAAGAACACGATTTTCTCGAAAAAAAAGAGGATGACAAGGATAAAAAACGCTTTTGCCTTTTCCTTACAGAAAAAGGGGGAATGGCTTATATGCTTCATAACCAGTATCATCAGGAATATGACCGCCCGTTATTTGCTTATCTTGAAAGTTTGAATGACAACGAACTTCATATCATTCGGGAATTTTTGAAGCATGCAAATGCTTTGATAGAAAATCATTTTTAAATAACAGGAGGGTAAAATGAAATCTAAGAAAATATGGTTCTCAATTTTATCTATTGTTTTGACTTTGGCTTTCGCAGGCTGCGGGGCGACTGAAAATGCATCTGCTACAGAGTCTAAAAATTCATCAGCATCAGGCATGAGAACAATAACCGATTTAGGAGGAAACACCGTGACTGTGCCGACGGCATCAGAAATACAGCGTGTAGTCATCATATCTCCGCCAACGACATCAGTGCTTTTGGGTGTTCTTTCTAATCCCGATAGGATTGTAGGGGCTAATGCCAGAGCTTTTACGACTTCAAATACTGAAATTGTAAGTACGCTTTTTCCCAACTGGAATGATGTTGAGACCTCATTTGTAAGTGAGGGCTTTGTTTCAAATACAGAGGAGCTTTTAAATCTTAATCCGGATATTGTGTTTTATTATGGAGAAGCTCAGAAATCGGGCATTGAAAATCTGGGGATACCTATTGTCGATATGATGAAAAAAGGAGATAACAATCCGGAAACAGTTACGATTGCATGGGATAACCTGATGCGGAACATATTTGAGGTCAATAATTCTGTTTCCCTTCAAAACGAATGGGAAGCTTCCGACAAAGAGGGAGCAGAGATTCTTGATACATATACAGGAGAAAAAAAGACTGCACTATTTCTTTTCAGCAATACGGGAGGTGTGATTTCCGTATATGGAAGTGGGACTTATGCAGATACGTGGTTTGAAAAAAGCGGCCTTGTCAATGCGGCAGCAGAAATATCAGGACAAGCTGAAGTCAGTATGGAACAGCTGTATGAGTGGAATCCCGATTTCATTTATGTATTTATCGGAAATCCTGCTTCTGCTATGCTGAAAAACAAAATTAGCGGGCAGGATTGGAGTTTGCTTTCCGCTTATAAAAACAACACAATCTTTGATATTCCACAGGGAATCTATTCATGGGGTGCGCCATGCTCTGATGCTCCCCTTACACCCCTTTGGATGATTTCAAAAAGTTATCCGGAGTTGTTGCGTGAGAGTGATTTTAAAATGCTGTTTAAAGATTATTACAGTAGGGTGTACAAAATTACGCTGGAGGAGGAGCTGATTTCTGCCGTGCTTAGTCCACGACAGTTGCAGAAATAATAATTATGAATAAAAAAACCAAAAAAAACCTCGGTAATGTTAAATTACAGTTTAGTTTGCTCGTAGGGCTCCTTGTTCTTGTAATGGTAGCGTCACTTTTTGGAGGTCGTTACCATATGGGATATGAGGATGTCTTACAGCTGATAGAAGCAAAGCTATCTGGAGTTTCCTATCCGGGCTTTGAAGTTGCAGAGCATGTCCTGTTTCAAGTCCGATTGCCCCGTATTCTTATTGCGTTACTCGTTGGAGCAGGATTGTCCATAGCAGGAGCCTCACTGCAGGGACTATTTCAAAATCCTCTTGTCAGTCCTGATATTCTTGGTGTTTGTTCCGGCTCAGGCTTTGGTGCGGCCCTTGGAATACTCCTTACATCTGGCATGGGTGTGATGACATCAGTATTGTCGTTAACGTTCGGACTGATCAGTATGTTCCTAACACTTTTTATGGTTCGAGCCAAGGGGCAAGCTCAAACAATGTCCTATATTTTATCAGGGATTATTGTGACCTCGGTATTTTCTGCGTTAACATCACTGATTAAATATGTTGCTGATGTAAACGATCAACTTCCGACAATTACATTCTGGTTAATGGGGAGCTTTGCAAATAAAGAATTCAATGATCTAAAAATAATTATTTTGCCAATTGTTATGGGTATTGCTGGGCTGCTACTTTTACGGTGGCAGCTTAATATTTTGTCATTAGGAGAAGAAGAGGCATATTCCCTTGGAGTAAATCCCCAGGCGGCACGTATAGCGGTTATTCTGTTCAGTACAATTATTACAGCTGCCTGTGTAATGGTTTCCGGCATTGTTGGCTGGGTAGGTCTGGTTATTCCCCATATATCCAGAAGACTTATGGGGGTGAACCACAAGGGCTTACTTCCTGCATCAATGCTGCTTGGCGGAATTTTTATGGTGATTGTAGATAGCGTTGCCCGTAATCTGACTGCAGCTGAAATACCAATTGGAATATTAACAGCATTAATCGGGGCGCCATTCTTTGCACTCATTTATAATCGAATGAAAGGAGAATCATAATGTTGCTTCGGGTAGAAAAAGGAAGTTTTTACTATACATCAGATACACCTATTTTGCAGGATATTACTTTATCATTGGAAAAAGGCGAAGTAATAGCTGTTATGGGGCCAAATGGCATAGGAAAAACTACGTTCTTAAAATGCTTGATGGGTATTTATAAGTGGAAATCAGGCCATTCACTCATTGATGGAAAAGATACAGGTAACGCAAGAAAACAGATTGGATATGTACCACAGGCACACCGATTTTCATTTCCGTACTCAGTTAGGGATATGGTTGTGTTTGGCAGAGCAAAGTATCTGTCTGCATTTGCATCACCAGGAGAAATGGATTATGAGCTTGCTGACAGAGCCTTGGAAGAGGTAGGCATTTCTGCGATCAGTGATAGATCCTGTAATCAGTTAAGCGGCGGACAGCTTCAAATGGTGTTGCTTGCCCGTGCGTTAGTGGGAGAACCTCAATTGCTGATATTGGATGAGCCGGAATCTCATCTCGATTTTGGAAATCAGATCACAATACTGAAAATAATTAAAAAACTAGCAAAAGAAAAAGGAATTGCCTGTGTAATGAATACACACTATCCAAATCATGCGCTTAATATTGCTGATAAGACCTTACTTTTAAAAGGAAAAAAATTTCTTGTAGGGAAAACGGATCAAATACTTACAAAAGAAAATATACGAGAGTATTTTGGAGTGGATTCAATCATTGTTACGGCACAAAAGGATGATAGAGCGATTAATGCCTTTGTATTAACTGATTTGATTTAAAATTAATTTTCAAAACAACCTAGGGTGTCCAATGAACGGCGGTGGAAGATGATAACCGTTACAAATGCAATGGAAAAAGGCATCTAAACCAGCATCCGTGATTACGATAATAAATCCAATTAATACTACGGAAAATGTAAACCCAATAAAAGAATAGATAAGCCACGACTGTGAAAAATCGGTTTTTATGCCCATTTTTCATAATTTGGCAGTTAAAGAGCCGGGAGTAACAGAAATGTTATTCGTGGCTTTTTTGTAGAAACGAATACCTACGGCAATGAGGCGAAAAAGGAACTCCACTCCCTTCGTTATAATAAAATTTTTAGTCAGCAAACTGCAAGGAATAAAATAACGAAGGGAGTTTTAATATGGGTCTTAACGACATAAATAGTTTATCTAATAAGGCGTGGAACCATTTTTTGTTTACTAAAGCTAAGTAAATATGATATAATTTTTTAAAAAAGTGGAAAAATAAGTTTTTAAAAGTGTCTCTTATAAACTAAAAGTACGAAATTGAAGATGTTATTAAGTCGCTACAATTGGCACAAGCGGGAGGTAAGGCAACTGAAATTTCCTGAAGTTATTATGGTAAATATGTGATGCCATTATATCATAACTTGTGATTAAGGAAATAGTATGGACTGGCAGAGGTTAATTTTTGAAAGAGTCGGAAGAATAATCTAGAAATTGAAAGGGACAATCATTTATTTGCACTTTTGTTTATGGCGTTAGATGAATTTAAAGAAATTATTGATAAAACTGGTCAAAAACTGAAAAATGAGTTTTTAATTATAGTTAGAAAATATTTGTAATACAAAATAAAAAGAAGGACTTAGGTTATTTAAAGACTTGGGTTAAGGGAGGATTCATATGGATGATGAAAAGAAGAGAGCACTATCAAAAAGAAAAGAACTTGCAGATAAACTAAAAAAAGCAGAGAAAGTAGCACGCACGAAAGCAATCAAGAATAGAAAACCCTTCAAGGGGTTGCAAATAAGACCAACAGTGTCACTATTTGATGAAGCGGGTCGTAAAGAACCAGGAGAAAATAATTGGGAAGGATTTGGATTTGACATACATCCCCAAGTAACTATTTTTTCCGTAATACTTTTAGTTATCTTTATTAGTACAACACTTATATTTCCTAAAGGGGCAGAGGAGTTCTTTAACACTATTTTAAGTAGCATTACAAAAAATGCAGGATGGTTTTTAATAGCAGTAGCTAATATTTTTGTTGGTGCAGCACTGTTCTTTGCTTTTGGACGATATGGGAACCTCAAAATAGGTGGTGCAGAAGCTCAACCGGAGTTTACTAAAGCTGCTTGGTATGCGATGCTTTTAAGTGCGGGTATGGGTATTGGACTACTATTCTGGAGTGTAGCTGAACCGATCTCACACTTAAATACACCATCACCTATGTTTGGGGGCTTAGTGGCGGGTTCTCCTGAAGCAGCACAAGCAGCTATGGCAACTACTTTTTTTCACTGGGGGATTCATCCTTGGGCAATTTATTCCATTGTTGGATTAGGGTTGGCATTTTTCGCATTTAATAGAGGTTTACCGTTAACCATACGTTCGGTATTTTATCCAATAATTGGGAATAAAATTTATGGATTTTGGGGCAATGTAATTGATGTACTTTCGGTTTTGGCAACATTAACAGGATTAGCCACATCACTTGGACTTGGTGTTGCTCAGATCAATGCAGGCT
>JABNAD010000416.1_pt1 | contig 26430 bp, 28 predicted proteins | sample 7240381 | NCBI WGS metagenome assembly JABNAD01 (sample SAMN11332834, study PRJNA596920) | anaerobic digester metagenome | biome: digested sludge; isolation source: digested sewage sludge-derived enrichment culture grown on H2/CO2 | place: Germany: Goettingen
TCGTTCAGGTCCCGTACCAGCGAGAGGTACCCGATCGCGGACGTGAGCTGGTTCGAGATGTCGTGGCGGGTCATCGTGTTCAGGACATTCAACTTCGCGTTCGCCCGGCGCAGTGCCTCGGCGTAGAGCCGGCGCTCGGTCACGTCCTCGATCATCGCGACGGCAAACTCGGTCCCCGCACCGGGGTCACGGACGATGGAGATCGAGACCGAGCCCCAGACGAGGGTGCCATCCCGACGTCGGAACGCGAGTTCCCGGCCGGCCCGTCCCTCCCGTGTCTGGAATGCCAGCTCGAGAAGGGCAACCCCTTCTTCCCGACTCGAGGAGTCCAGTCCCCCCTCCACCGATTGCCCGACGAGGGAACCGGCGGTGTCGCCGAACATCCGGGAGAGGGCGGGGTTCATCTCGAGGATCCGGCCGCCCCGTTCGATCAACGCGATACCGACCGCGCCCCCCTCGACGACTGCCTGGAGCCGGCCCGACAGCGTGCTCACCTCCGCCAGGTGCTCCCGCTGCCGATCGTGGTAGCGTTTCAACGTGATCGAGGAGGTGAGGCGAGCCCGGAGAAGGACCGGGTCGACCGGCTTCGGAAGGAAATCGGTCGCCCCCTGCTCGATGGAGCTGATGATGCCCGCCATCGAGTCGACCCCCGAGACGATGATCACCGGCACCAGTTCGAGCCCGGGGGTCTCCTTGATACGCGAAAGAACCTCGAAACCGTCGATCCCGGGAAGCATCAGGTCGAGCAGCACCACGTCCACGTCAGGGTCGGCTCGGAGGCTCTCAAGCGCGGACTCGCCGTCCTCGGCAAATCGCACCCGGTGGCCCAGGCGTTCGACGATCGCGCCAAGCAACCGGCGCTCGATCCGTTCGTCCTCGACGATCAGGACAATGCCCGGGCCGGTCATCGTGCCCTCCAGGCTGAGAGCTCCTCAACGAACGAACGGTACTCATCCCGTCCACGCCTAAGTTCGGCGGGGACGTCCTCGAGCCTCTCATCGAGGGCGAGCGCCTCGATCGTCTTCATGGTCTCCGAGAGGCGCACCCCCCCGAAGAGCGCGGATGTCGACTTGAGGGTGTGGGCGATCCGTCGGGCCATCGGGGCGTCGTTGTCCTCGACCGCCTCTTCAATCGCCAGGAACTGGCCGGGGACCTCTTCCTCCAGGTCGTTCATCAGTTCCTCGAGGAGCTGAGGACCCCCTTCGCCGAGCGACGCGACAAGGTGCTCCAGGACGCTCTGGTCCAGGACGGGAAGATCCGCCGGTTCGGTTCCGCCCATCTCGCCGGAGAGGGTGTCCTCCAGGACGATCGGCGCAACCTGGACCCCGGAGAGGGCACGCACGAGGTCCTCCGAACGAATCGGCTTCGCAATATACTCGTCCATCCCCGCCTCGAGGCAGAGTTCGCGGTCGCCGACAAGCGCATTGGCGGTCAGGGCAACGATGAACGGCTGCCGCTCGGCGGGGAACTCGGCACGGATCCGGCGCGTCGCTTCCAGCCCGTCCATCTCAGGCATCTGGACGTCCATCAGGATTATGTCGTAGGGCTGCCGTTCGAGCGACTGGAGCGCTTCGAGACCGTTGCTCGCGATGTCGGCCCGGAGTCCGAGCCGTTCGAGCATCAGGACGGCGACCCGCTGGTTGACCGGGTTATTCTCGGCGAGGAGGACGCGGGCTCCGAGCACCCCGGGGAGGAGCGATCGAGCGGCTGCCTCCGCCGGTATGGTGGGTGCCGAAGGGCCGGAGTGGCCCGAACAGATCTCGGCGAGTAGGGCGTGGAGCGTCGACGCCCTGACCGGTTTCGTGGCGACTGCTTCAAAGAGCCCGTCCGGCAGATCAGCCGTCGACGCGCCGGAGGAGAGGAGGAGGAGGGGCATCGACGCCTCTCCCAGGAGCGCACGCACCTGGCGGGCGAGCGAGACGCCGTCCATACCGGGCATGAAGAGGTCGAAGAGGCCGACGTCGAACCGCTCCCCCCCTTCGAGGAGCCGGAGAGCCTCGGTTCCACCCGCTGCAAACGTCACCTTCACACCCCACGAGCCGAGCTGCCCAGCGAGGACCTGCCGGTTGGTGTCGTTGTCGTCCACCACGAGGGCCCTGCGGCCGGCACACTGCGGCATGACCCCACCGAGGTGAGGGGGCGCCGGGACAGGGGCCGCCTCGGCCCGGATGATGAACGAAAAGGTCGATCCCACCCCGGGCTCGCTCTCGACCCAGATCCTGCCGCCCATCCGCTCGGCAAGGGCCTTGCTGACGGCAAGGCCGAGCCCCGTCCCGCCGTACTGCCGGGTGGTCGACGCATCCGCCTGTGAGAAGGACTTGAAGAGGCGGTCGAGACGGTCCGGCGAGATGCCGATCCCGGTGTCCCTCACGCGAAAGAGCAGGTCATTGACCGGAGTGTCGTTATCATTGCCGCCAATGGGGATCGCCTCCACGGTAACAACGATCTCGCCCTGCTCGGTGAACTTGACCGCGTTGCCGAGCAGGTTGACCAGGATCTGCCGGAGGCGGGTGGGGTCGGCGCGGACCCCGATCGGTATCTCAGGGTCGATCTGCAGCGCGATCTCGAGCCTCTTTCGCTGGGCATCGGGCGCGATCACGTCGATCGATGACTCGATCACCTCGCGCAGGTCGAAGGGATACTCCTCGAGTTCGAGGCGCCCGGACTCCACCTTGGAGAAGTCCAGGATGTCGTTGATGATGGTGAGCAGATTCTCGCCCGAGACCCGGATGATCTCGACGTAGTTCCGTTGCTCAGGGTTGAGCGTCGTCCCGAGGAGGAGCCCGGTCATACCGATCACGCCGTTCATCGGCGTCCGGATCTCATGGCTCATGTTGGCCAGGAACTCGCTCTTTGCCCGGTTCGCATCTTCAGCCGCCTGTTTTGCCTCGAGCAGGGCGGAGAGCGCTTCCTTCCGCGTGGAGATATCAAGGAGCGAGACCGCGTACTCACCCGGGGCGATCGGGCGGCCCGAGACGAGCGTGAAGATGGGATGACTGCCGCAGGCGCAGACCGGGATCTCGAGATGGTTGACGGGGGTCCCACCCCGCACGGCGACGACCAGCTCCTCGCGCTCCGAGGTCGGGGCGAGGAGCGCGAAGAGGTCATCTCTTTCAGGAGGGGCGGCCCCCCGGAGGACGGCGAACTCCTGGTTCGACCTGATCACCCGGCCGTCCTGGTCAATCAGCGCGATCGCGGACCCGGACGATTCGAAGATCGCCTGGTACCGGGCCTTCTGCTCGCCCAAGCGGCAGGAGAGGAGGCTCACGACCATGCCGACGAGGATGAAGATCAGGGTCCTGATTCCGGCCTGCATCAGCACCGACGGGTCCTTCGAGTAGAGGGCGACGAGGATGAAATAGCATACCGAGAGGAGGACGGAGAAGACCAGGCCGCGGCGGGGGTAGTAGTAGCACCCGATCACGATCGGGAGATAGTAGAGGTTCTGGAAGACGATGGTGACGTCCTGCCGGAGAAAGAAGACCGTCAGCAGGAGCACGGCTCCCGCCGAGAGCCCGAGCACGGCGACGACACCGTGGCGCGGAGGGTCGGCAGGGTCGTCACGGAGGTTGAGTTGCCCCATCGTCCTCGTTCACCACCCAGGACCGCCAGGAGAGGTCATGTTCAATGGGGTCGTCACCGGAGGGCAAGAAGGGATTGGTCATGGCAGCCTCACCGGCGAATCCGGGCGACCGCGGACCGGATCAGGTCCTGGTTGCTCTCCGACTCCGAAGGGTACAGGCGGCGCAGATGCGGGAGGGCTGCCGGGTCACCGATCTCGCCGAGAGCCCAGATCGCCTTCGCCCGGACACGCCAATCGTCGTCGGCAAGAAGCGCGATAAGGGTTGCAACCGCCCCCGGGTCCTTGTGACGCCCGAGGGCCTCCGCGGCCCGCCAGCGGTGCGATGGATCAGGGTCGGTGACCATGGGAGAGTGATCCATCACCGTCGATCAACGCGCGGCCGGCGAGGCGAGACCGGAGCAGGCGGCGGAGTCGCGCCACCGGGCCGCGACCTCGCGCCCCTCCAGGAACGGGATGGCGTGCGCCTCGCCGTAGGCCTCGGCGTCCGCCTTCTCGAGGGCCAGCCCGGTCTCGTTGTCGAGCATCTCGCAGACCACAATCGCGGGGGTGATGCCGGCCATCGCGGCAAGCACGAGCGAGAGCTCGGTCTGGCCGCACCGCCGGGAGAGGAGGCCCTCGGCCCCGCGGAGGAGGGCGACGTGCCCTGGCACCCGGAACTCGTCGAAGAACCGGGTCTCCTCGCCCGCAAGCGCCCGCTGCACCTGGCCGGCGACTGCGTTGATCGTGGTCGCCCGGTCGTTGTCGGTGATCCCCGTGAAGGTCGATGCGTGGTTCACCCAGAGCGAGAACGAGGAGCGGTTCTTTCTGTCGTAGGGGATCACGTGGTCCTTGACGCCGACGCGGGCCGCCTCGAGGACGTCGTGCGCGAAGGGCAGGCCGATATGCTCGGCCGCCTCGTGCGCAACGGCGCAGCAGATCAGGCCGCCGCCGTCCCGGCGCATCTGCCGGATGTGCGCCGGTGTCACCGCGTCGGCGCGGATGGCAAAGTCGGTCTCCCGTTCACGGTTATCGAAGTCGTAGAGCAGGATGAAACGCCCATCCCGCAGCGCGTTGAGCGCCTGGTCAATCATGATCCACCTCATCTCTCTCCGGCACCTCGACTGCGACACGGTCCATATCCGAGAGGGCGAGCCTCTCGCGGAGCGGAACTCCGGCGATCAGCTCGATGATGTCCTCCGGGTAGTGGGTCCGTCCCGGCACCACGATCGCGCACCGGTACCTGTCGATCAGACAGGGGAGGGCCCGTGCGTCGCCAAAGGTGCGGTCCTCTGCCACGAAACCGCGGATCGGGACCCAGTCGAGGGCGTCGAGCCGTTTTCTCACCGGCAGGCTGGCCCCGTCGAGCCGGATGTTCAGCGTCCCGGGGAAGGGGTCCTCGCCGAGGACGGCGGCAAACTGCTCCCGGTAGGGGGGGAGCGCCATGTAATACCGTCCCTCGCCCACGCCGCTCACGACATGGCCAGTCAGAACGAACCCGGCGGACGCGCGGCCGAAGAGGCGGCAGTAATCGGAGTACTCCCGGTGCAGGACCTCTTCACCGGCGCGAGTGATCGCGACATACTGTCCGGCCGGACGGACGGAACGGGTCACGAACAGGGCCGACTCGAGCGACTTGAGCCGGCGTGCGGCGGTCTGGGGGCTCGTCCCGAGGGCAACGGCGAGTGACTGGCTCGAGACGTGTACCGGCCCACGGCATCCGCCCAGGAGCGCGATCGCCTTTAAACACGCCAGGTCTCCCGCCTCGATCGTCACAGATACCAAATTTGAGATGCTTGCTATTTATGGGTTATGACTGGACGGATACACGCCCCTCGAACGGATGAGGTGCGGGACTCCCGGAGGGTAGGGAGCACTTCGTGAACTGTCGAATTCACCTTCGTTAATTATTTAACCACTCCGGCAGACCTTAACAGTATGAAGTCCGGACTGCGTCATCGGTTGGCCGAGAAGATGGCTGGCGAGATTACGCTGTCGGATTCACCCGGCAAGGCCCTGAAGAAGTGGCGGCTCAGTTTCGAGATCCCGCAGAGCGACCTCGCTGAAGCGCTCGACGTCTCCCCTTCGGTCATCTCGGACTACGAGAGCGGCCGGCGAAAGAGCCCAGGGACCGCCGTCGTCGGGAAGATCGTGGATACGATCCTCTCGATGGACGAACGGCATGGGGGACGGCACATCGAGCGGTTCGGCCGGATGCTCTTCGCCGAACTCGACGACGAGGTCATTCACGACATCCACGAGTTCGAGGCGTCGGTCTCGCTCCGGCGTTTTGCCGAGCTGATCGATGCCGAGCCGATGACCGGTTCGATGGACCAGTCACTCTTCGGGTACACGGTCGTCAACAGCCTGAACGCGATCCTGCAGCTCTCGTCCGACGAGTTCAACCGGATCTACGGCTGGTCGACCGAGCGTGCCCTGATCTTCGCCGGGGTCTCGAACGGCAAGTCGCCCATGGTCGCGATCCGGGTGACGCCCTTCAAGCCGCGGTGCGTGGTCCTCCAGGGGATCACGCCCGGGGACGTCCACCCGATCGTGACCCGGCTCGCCGAGCGGGACCGGATCACCCTGCTGACCACACAGACCGCACTCGACCCTCTCGTCGCCACCCTGCGCGCGACCGAGTGGTGAGAGGTGGTACGCATCCGACTCCATGAGAGAGGCAGACGAAGCCCCGGCACGGTCCGGGCACCAGAGGACTGCATGACAGGCATCATCACCTACGGGGCCTACATCCCCCGTTACCGGATCAAGCTCGAGGAGATCGCCCGGGTCTGGGGCGACAACGCACAGGACATCATGGGTGGCCTCGGCGTCCGCGAGAAGTCGCTCCCAGACCTCGATGAAGACACCGCGACGATCGCGGTTGAGGCCGCTCGCTTTGCACTCGCCCGCCGGACCGTAGACCCCGAGAAGATCGGGGCGGTCTACGTCGGTTCCGAGTCGCACCCCTACGCGGTCAAGCCGACGGCCTGCACGGTCGGCGAGGCGATCGGCGCCACACCGGTCATGACTGCCGCCGATTACGAGTTCGCCTGCAAGGCGGGCACCGCCGGCATCCAGGCCTGCATGGGCCTCGTCGGCGCAGGCATGGTCCCCTACGGGCTCGCTATCGGGGCGGACGTCGCCCAGGGCGCGCCCTCGGATGCGCTCGAGTACACGGCGGCGGCGGGGGGCGCAGCATTCCTCATCGGGGCGGACGACCCGATCGCGACGATCCACCGCACGGTCTCGTTCACGACCGACACCCCTGACTTCTGGCGGCGCGAGGGGCAGAACTACCCGCGCCACGGAGGACGTTTCACGGGTGACCCCGGGTACTTCAAACACGTCCAGGGGGCCGCGAAGCTGATGTTCGAACAGACGGGCAAGAGCCCGAAGGACTACGAGTACGCGGTCTTCCACCAGCCGAACGCGAAGTTCCCGCAGCGGGTCGCAAAGACGCTCGGGTTTACACCCGAACAGATCCGGCCCGGGCTCGTCGTCCCGACCCTCGGCAACACCTACTCGGGGGCCTCGATGGTCGGGCTCGCCGCGACGCTCGACATCGCCAAACCCGGCGACCGAATCTTCGTCACCTCGTTCGGCTCGGGGGCCGGCTCGGACTCCTTCGACATCGAAGTGACCGACGCGATCGAGTCGGAGGCGTTCCGGAGAAACGATGCGCCGACGGTCCGCCAGCTCCTGGCGAACCCGATCTACGTCGACTACGCATTGTACGCCAGACACAAGGGAAAGATCGTGATGCAGTGATGAGAGACGTTGCCGTAATCGGAATTGGATGCACGCCCTTCGGGGAGAAATGGGGGACCTCGTTCCGCGAACTCTTCCTCGAGGCGGGAGCGCTCGCGCTCGAGGACGCAAACCTCTCGGGAGAGAAGATCGACGCGCTCTACGTCGGCAACATGTCCGCCGGGCGGTTCGTCGAGCAGGAGCACATCGGCGCACTGATCGCCGACTACTCGGGGATGGCTTCGCGCCACGTACCGTCAACCCGCGTTGAGTCGGCCTGCTGCTCGGGCTCGCTCGCCTTCCGGCAGGGGATGATCGCGGTCGCCTCGGGCCTCGAGGAGATCGTCGTCGCGGCAGGGGTCGAGAAGATGACCGACGTCGAGACCTCGACCTCGGTCGACGCCCTCGCCGCGGCCGCAGACCGCGAGTGGGAGGGGTTCGTCGGTGCCACCTTCCCCGGGCTCTACGCGATGATCGCGACCGATTACATGCACCGCTACGCCCTCTCCCGCGAGCAGCTCGCCCAGGTCGCGGTCAAGAACCACTACAACGGGGCCCGCAACCCGATCGCGCAGTTCAAGAGCGAGATCACGGTCGATACCGTGCTCCGCTCCTCGCTCGTCGCCGATCCGCTCCGGCTCTTCGACTGCTCGCCGATAACGGACGGAGCGGCCGCGGTGATCCTCGCCCCGCTCGAGCGGGCGCGGGAGTTCACCGACGCACCCGTGCGGGTGCTGGCGACCGCCCAGGCCTCCGACACGATCGCCCTGCACGACCGGCGCGACATCTCGACCCTGGACGCGACCGTTGCAGCGGGGCGACGTGCGTTCGAGATGGCCCGCCTTGCCCCGTCCGATATCGACCTGGTCGAGGTGCACGACTGCTTCACGATCGCCGAGATCTGTGCGATCGAGGACCTCGGGTTCTGCCGCAAGGGCGAGGCCGGCCGGCTGACCGAGGAGGGCGAGACCGCGCTCGGCGGTCGGATACCGGTGAACACCTCCGGAGGCCTGAAGGCCTGTGGTCACCCGGTCGGGGCGACCGGGATCAAGCAGGTCTGCGAGGTCGTCCAGCAGCTCCGCGGCGACGCCGGCAAGAGGCAGGTCGAGGGCGCCGAGATCGGGATGACCCACAACGTCGGCGGCACCGGCGCCTCGGTCGCCGTCCATATCCTCGGGAGGGCCTGATCATGTCGGTACCGCGTTTCTGGCGGAAGATTCCGCAGCGTTACAACCTCGAGGGCACCCAGTGCACCTCGTGCAGTCGCACCTTCTACCCGCCCCGGTCGTTCTGCCCGGACTGCCGGCGAGCCGGCGAGACCGTGCCGTTCCGGTTCCAGGGTAGGGGCGAGGTCGTCACCTACACGGTGATCCGGTCAGCATCGGACGCCTTCACACAGCAGACGCCGTTCGTCCTGGCGATCATCCGGCTCGACGAGGGCCCGAGGGTGACCGGCCAGGTGGTCCTGGAGGACGTTGCCGAAGCCTGCATCGGAATGCGCGTCCGGTCGGTCTTCCGGCGGATCGGCACCGAGGGGGAGTCGGGTGTGATCTACTACGGGACGAAGTTCGTCCCGGACGTCCCCTATCCCGATACCTGAGAGTGAGAATTCGATCAAAAAAGACGGTTCTATGGGTCCAATGGGCCCGCTTTTTTTTCCCTGCCCGGGACGCCTTTAATAAGCGTCGGAGCCGGGAATCCTGGAGTCGATCTCCGTGTGGTCGGCAAGATGGGGATGGGGCTCGGAGCGAATGGAAGAGTTCGCCTCGATGAAGGCATGAAGGTCCTCGGGCTTGATCCGCCAGTACTTCCCGATCTTGACGGCCTTCAGCCTCTTCTCCTTGATATGGTTCCGGACAAGTTTCTCCCGGATCTGCAGGGTCGCGGCCACCTGCGCGACGGTGAGCAGCGGTTCGGTGATGATCTCTCCCCAGATGCGCCCGTCCGGCGAGAGGGAGACGAACTCCCGGACCCGCCGGTCCATTCCCTGATCTCGTTCCTTCATCGGATTCACCGGCGTTCACCAGGACACATGCTTACTCATCACACCCCACGCGCGACTCATGTCGCCGGTCCCGGCCCTATCACACCGTTTCGATTAATCCTTGATCGAATAACTATTTAGGGCTTATGGGAATTATGGGGGGGCCGGACCGGACCCTAGATGAGGGAGAAGAGGCCCGTCACATCGGCAAAGTCGGTCCGGCCATTCTCGCTAAAATCGAAATAGGCAGTCCATTCGGGATGCGCTCCGATCTCGCCCAGGTTCTCGAAGAGGATGATCACGTCCTGGAAGTCCAGGCGCTGGTTGCCGTTCAGGTCCTCGTACCGACCATCGAAGTCGTTGTCACGGGGAATGTACCCTCCCGGGAGCATCACGGGACCCGGGATCACCTCGACCGTGACCGAAACGGGTTCAAGCTCCGGCGAGCGCCCGTCGTCGTCGGTGACGAGATCGACGGTGGCATCGAGGGTGGTGATGCCGACCCGTTCTCCCCGTATCTTGAGGTCCCCGAGAATGACCGGACCCTGGCCCGGCCCGAAGAGGTTGTCGAGGTCGGCACCCTTGAACGTCACCGCGGCGTTCCGGCCCAGCTCGCCTTCCGGGTAGAAGGGGAGAAAGCCGCTGGAATTATTGACCCTCCCGGTGAACGTGGCGAGGGCTCCATCCCCAATACTGAGCGTGACTTCGAACCCCGAGAGGCCGAGCGGAGCGGTGTCGAGCATGACTCGGACCGGTGTCTCCCACTGGTTGACCACGCTGATAGGATCGGGGACCAGCATCACCCGCGGTCGAACAACCACGCGGACGAAGCCGGCCTTCGTGGTCTTCTCCCCGCCGTCCCGGTTCAGGGCCTCCAGCGAGACGGCGTACGTGCCCGGGGCCGTGTAGGTGTGGACCGGGTCTTTCTCGCTCGAAGTCGCCCCGTCTCCGAAGTCCCAGTGCCAGCTCGTCGGCCCGTTGGTCGAGGTGTCGGAAAATTGCACCGCGAAGGGCGCGTACCCGACGGTGGCATCAGCAGTGAAGTCGATGGACGACGGGCTGGCTGAGAGCGCACGGATTGTGCGGGTCACGACCGCCGGCATCGCACCGGGCCTGGAGATGACGAGCCGCACGGAGTAGTCCCCGGGCTGGACGAAAAGGTGCGTGACGGCAGGATAGGGGCCCTCGAGCACCTGACCGTCACCGAACTCCCAGCGCCAGTTCGTCGGGTCACCGGCGGAGGTGTCCGTGAACCGGACCGCGAGGGGAGAACGCCCATCCGGGGGCTCCGCCGAGAACGAGGCGACGAGAGGCGGGAGCACCGTGACAAAGGCGGCGGTGCTGGCGGTGTCGACGCCGTCCGGGTTCGAAACGGTCAGGGAGACCGGGTAGGTCCCGGGCTTGCGATAGGTGTGGGAGACGATGGGCACCCCGCCCGCGCTCTCCCCGTCGCCGAAGTCCCACTGCCAGTCGGTCGGGCCTCCCGTGGACTCGTCGAAGAGGGTCACCATGAGCGGCGCCGTCCCGGATCGGGGAGTGCCGTTGAAGGCCGCCCGTGGCCCAGAGGCGGGCCGGACGGCGTCCAGGTATCCCGCGCCGTTCTCGCCTGTGCCGGTGCTTGCCCCGCGGTACTCCCAGCGCAGGACATGGGTGCCTGACGGGACCACCCGGGTCGCCTCGGTCCAGCCCGTCTCCCGTTCGAGCGACTGCTCAGGGAGACCGTCGACGAGGAAGACCAGGCGCTCACCCGGTGCCGGCGAGCACCGCCAGCGGAACGAGAGGCGATAGGGGCCGGTTACCCGGGCCTGGAGCGCCGAGACCTCGTTTGCGCCGACGGACCCGCTCCGGGCTGACGAGCCGCCGACAGCGGTCGGGTCGACGCAGCCGAACCACCCGGTCGAGCCGTCGGTCTCAAAGACGAGGTCGGAGTCGAGTGCGGCGGCGAGCGGTGTCCCGGCCCCCACCGTCACCGTCTCGGAGCGGCTCGCTTCCCCGAACCGGGTGGTCACCGTCAGGTTCACCGGTAGGTACCGTCGGCCATGAAGGTATGCACCGGGTTCCGTCCCGTGCCGGCCGTACCGTCCCCGTAGTCCCAGGTCCAGGTACAGGCCTCGATGATTCCGAGGTTCTCGGACCGGTCATGAAACTGCACCCTGAGGGGTGCCGGCCCGGAGCGAGGTTCCCAGTCGAAGGAAGGCCTCGGCGGCGTCCCGGGGACGTACCGGACCAGAGGGGCTGCGTCGGCGTTGCCGTACGCGAGGAATACCGGCTGGTCGCCGATCCCGTCGTGGTCCTCATCGGGGAGGGTATCGGCGATCCCCTCCCACCAGTTGCCGCCCAGGGTCGGACCGCCGATCGCATTCAGACCCGCCCGTGGGGTGATGTTCCACTCGTTCGGGTGGCAGAGGCCCCCGAAAAGGACGTCGTAGGCATTCGCAAACCGGTTGTTCCAGACCCGGCACCCGGAGGCGGAGGCGAGGTAGAGGCCGCAGGTGTTGCCCGTGAGCGTCGAGTCGACGACCTCGCACCGGTCCGACCCGGTGGAGACGACCAGGCCGGAGAAGGACGTGTTCGAGACCGAGAGCCCGTCGATCCTCCCATCGGGGGCCTCGTCGAAGAAGACGCCGTAGACCCAGTCCCGGACCCGGAGGTTGGACACGGTCACTCGCCGTCCGCCGTTGACCAGGATACCGCATGCCCCCTGCAACCCGCCCAGCCCGGGCCCTTCGAAGAGGTGCCCCTGGCCGTCGATCACGACGTCGTCGGCCAGAACCTCGATCGCAACCGGGAGGTCCGAGACCAGGTCGGCACCCAATCGATAGGTGCCGGGGGCGGTGATCACAACCTTGTTCGGGCCGCCGATCACCCGCGGGGAGGCCGGGAGATGAAGGGGAAACGGATCCCTGATCCCGGTGCCGGGATCGACCAGAGGGATGTCGCAGAACCCGTCGCCGTCGACATCAGGAGTCGTCTCTGAGAAGCCCGTGCCGGCCGGGGAGCTCCAGAAGTTACCGCCGATTGACGGGCCGCCGACGACGTTCGGCCCGGGTTGGGGCGGATCCACCGCCCACGTGCCGGGCGGCGCCCCGCCATCGGTCACGACGTTCACCCCGTTCGAGAACCAGTTGTTCCAGGTGGTCGTCGGACCCCCGCCGGAGAGAGAGAGGCCGGCACGACCATTCGCAACGACGGTGGACCCTTTGATGATGCACCCTGTCGCTTCGTGGAGTGCGATACCGTGCTCCCGGTTCAGGCTCGCGGTGACACCCTCGAGCCGAACCCCCGAACAGGTCACCAGCATGAACCCATCGCGATTGCGGAACGCGGAGACGTCCATGAACGAGGTCGACGTGCCGTCCCCCGAGACGAGAAGGCCGGAGGCAGAGTTGTCGGAGGAAGTCACCCCTTCGACCACGAGCCCCGGAGCGTTTTTCGCGAGCAGCCCCACGTCCCAGCGTTCGATGTGGATGTCACGTATTGTCACCGTCTGGGCGTTCTCCACCCGGATCCCCTGCGTGTTTCCCGTCCCCATCCCCTCGATCCGGTAACCGTTCCCCTCGATCACAACATTCGGGGCCTGCACCTCCAGGCAGGTGCCCGCGCCGGACGCACGGATGTCCCGGTCCAGGGTGTAGGTGCCAGGCGCAGTGATCACGGTGGGTCCCGTGATCACCGTCGCCGCTCCGACGGCCGTGGGGAGGAGAAGGAGCAGAAAGAGGAGGGGGATGCAGGGTGACGGGCCTGGCATACTGTTACTTGAAAAATCGTTTTGATAAAACCATCGTTACACCCCACCGGGCCGTTCAAGGCCGGGCTGGCCATCGGTACTGGAGACCGAAGGGGGACCGTCCTGGGAGCGCCATTCTTATACTTGTCCGGCCTGATCATCCCTGGTCGCTGGGCCACCCCGACTGTTCGATGAATCCACCATGATGTCCCCCGCTGCACCACGCGAAGAGTCCGGCCCCCCGTTGGAGAGCCTTGCCGCGTTGAAGAGAGACCTTGAACACCTCGGGTCGGCCCTCGTCGCCTGCTCCGGCGGCGTCGACTCGGCCCTCCTCGCGGTGGTCGCCCGCGAAGTGCTGGGTGATCGGATGACCTGCGTGTTCCTGGAGGGGCCCCTCGTGCCCCGGGCGGATGCCCGCGCCGCGGAGGCGCTTGCGGCACGCCACCGGATCCCGCTGGCGGTGGTCCCCTTCGACCCGCTCGGGAAACCGGAGATCGCCCGGAACGGCGCCGACCGCTGCTACCACTGTAAGAAGGCCATCGCCCGGTTGCTGCAGCGCGAGGCGACCAGGCGAGATCTTGAGGCCGTCGTCGACGGCGTCAACGCCTCCGACCTCCAGGAGTTCAGGCCCGGGCTTGTCGCCTGCTCCGAGGAGGGGATCCTTCACCCCCTCGCTGCCGCCGGCATCACGAAGCCCATGGTCCGTGCGCTCGCCCGGCACCTCGACCTCGCCATCGCCGAAAAGCCGTCGTCGGCCTGCCTCGCGTCCCGCGTCCCTTACGGCGAGCCCCTCGAGCCGGGGCTGCTGGCGATGGTGGAACAGGGTGAGGAGATGTTGCACGGGCTCGGATTCCATCTGGCCCGGGTCAGGGCCCACGGGCGCCTGGCCCGCATCGAGATCCCGGCAGACGAACTCGACCGGGCGGTCACCGCAGCGGCCCACATCGTCCCGGCGCTGAAGGCGACCGGTTTCGCCTACGTCACCCTGGACCTGGAAGGATACCGGACGGGGGCGATGGACGAGGTCCTGGAACCAGAATAAGACTCCGGTCCTGGGTTTATGGACGGACGGAACCGGGCCCGGAGCAGGCCGGGCACCCGGGACGGGACCGGACGACGATCTCCTCCGCACGTCCGGCGAGGCCGTCCCAGATCAGCAAACGACCGGTGAGCAGATCCCCTTCGCCCGCGAGGAACTTGATCACCTCGGTCGCCTGGATGGAGCCGATCACTCCCGCCGTCGCGCCGACGACGGGCGTGAAGGACTCCTCTATCATACCCGAGAAGAGGCAGGCGAGGCATGGACCTCGTCCGGGCAGGCAGGTCGTCACCTGCCCGAAGAAGCCGCGGATCGCGCCGTGAAAGAACGGGATCCCCCGGTCCAGCGACACCCGGTTCAGCGCGAACCGGGCTGCATAGTTGTCCATCGCGTCCACGATCCCGTCCGCGTCTCCGACAAGCGAAGCGGCGTTCGCGTCTGTGATCTCGGCGCGAATCCCCCGGATATGGATCGATGGGTTCAGGGCCCGCAGGCTTTCTATCGCGGACTCAACCTTGGGCCGTCCCAGGTCGGCATCGGCGTGGAGCACCTGCCGGTTCAGGTTGGTCCGGTCGACCGTGTCCCGGTCGACCAGGGTGAGCCGGCCCACGCCGGCCGCGGCGAGGTAGATCGCGACGGGTGACCCGAGCCCCCCTGCACCAGCGACGATGATGTGCGCTGCTTCAAGCCGCGCCTGGCCCTCCGTTCCGAGACAGGGGAGCTGGCGGTCGTACCGACCGGAGAGGTCTGCCTCCATTCAGACACCCCTGTTGCACGCGGTCGGGATGAGCAGCCCGGACGTCCAGGAGGTTACCCTTGCCATCGTAAGAGACATCGACCGGATGGGCGCATAATACTAGCTTCATCGACGGGGTGTCACGGTCGAATGCCGCCCCGCGGCTCGCGGCCGGAGAAGAGATCTGCCGGGGAGAGAGAAACAGGAGGGAGGGGGGATTAAAGGGCCTTGACCAGGCTCTGCCGCGAGACTGCGCCGAGCACCCGCCCGTTCTCGACGACGGGGACCGCGCTGATGCCGCGGGAGAGCATGGTCTCGACCAGGTCGACGGCCAGGGTCTCAGGGGGGACCGAGATCAGCGGTGTCGACATGATGTCGCTGACGATCAGGTTCCGGATCCGGTGGTCCTGGAACCGGTCGGCCACGTCCTCGCGGAACTCGGCCATCGAGCGGGCGACATCGGTCTCGGTCACCATGCCGAGGAACTCGGCACCGTTTGCGACCACGTAGCGGTTCGCGTCGTCGTCGAGCATCCGCCGCCGGAGGTGGACCACGCGCTCGTCGGGCGAGACGATCGTGACCTTCTCCATCACCTGGTCGACCGACCCCTGGGGCCTGAGCACCTTGAGGAGGTCGCCGCGAGAGACCTGGCCGATCGGCCGGTGGTCTCCGTCCAGCACGACCACGAGTTTGTAGACCTGCAGGAGCGGGACCACGACGTCGATCCCCTCGTCCGCATACGCCGAGGTGAACTCCTCCTCGACCACGTTCGCGACATGGATCTGGTTCGGCGAAACGTTGGCGTTGCGCTTCGAGCCCAACACCTCGGCGATGGAGCGGCGTGAGACGGTCCCGATCACGGCGCCGTTATTCGTGACGACCAGGGGATCAATCCCCTGGTCGAGCATCCGATCGAGCGCCTCGGTGATCACCGCCGACTTCGCGATCGTTACAGGCCTGGACATGATGTCCTTAATAAATAAGGTCTGGGTCATGTGGCTACTCCCTTAATTACATCATCTCGTGTGATAATGCCTTTGATGTCGCCGGCATCGACGACGACAAGGCTGTTTATCCGCAATTCGCGCATCCGGCGGACCGCCTCGGCGATCGGGGCGTCTGGCGGGACGCACTCGACCGGCCGGGACATCAGGTCCTCGGCGACGGCAGAGACGTCGCGCACGTGCCGCCGCGTCTTCGGTCCCCCGGGGGCCTCCCGCCGGAGCATGGTCACCCCGCGATCGGGCTCACCGGGCACGTGGCCCACGTATTCGAAGAAGGCCAGGTTCGACTCCGTGATGATCCCGGCGAGAGTCCCGTCGCTGTTGACCACGACAACGCGGTCGTCCCGCTCGCTCGCCAGGTCGATCACGTGGTCGAGCGAGTGGTACCGCGAGACGGTGACCACGTCACCCATCAGGTCCCCGATCGTTCTTCCGAGTCGTTCGACCGAGACGGAGCCAAGGATGTCCGTCTTGGTCACGATCCCGACCAGGGTGCAGTCGTCGACCACCGGGAGTCCGCTCACCCCGTACTCGAGCATCACTCCGGCGACCGAGCCGATCGGGGCTTCGGAAGCGACGCTGACCGGATCGGGGGTCATGAGCAGGCTGACCGGGATACGGTCGATCGGCCGGCGGCGCCAGGAGGGCTCGGTCTGCCGGAGCCGGTACCCCAGATCCTTCTTCGTGATGATCCCGGCGAGCCGCTCGTCGTCCACGACGAGGAGGCGGGAACATCGGTGGCGGAGCATCTGGTTCCGGGCGTATGCCCCGGAGTCGTCCGGGCCGATCACCTGGACCGGTGAGGACATCACGTCCCTCGCCTGCATCAGCCCTTCCCCTCCGCGTACGCCCGGACCAGGTCGAACTCGGTGACGAGCCCGATCAGGCGCGAGTCCTCGATCACCGGCAGGGCACCGATGCGCCGCTCGTGCATGAGACGGGCGACGGTATCGATCGGGGTCTCGGGCGTGGTCGTGATCAGTTCCCCCTTCATCAGGGTCCGGACAGGGAGCGCCATCAGCTCGTCCATCTCGCCGAGCACGAGCCCCTCGAAGACCTCCCCGGTCCCCAGGTACCGCACGATGTCGGTCGAGGTGATGATCCCGAATAGGACGTCGTCCGAGACCACCGGCAGGCGGCGGAACCGGCAGCGACCCATCTCGCGGGTGGCCGCCCCGACCGTCGCATCGGGCGCGGTGACGCGCAGCTGGGTGGACATCACCTCCTCGACCGTCAGCGGGCTCGGTTGCATCTCGAGGAGGCGGAGCACGTCGCGCTCGGTGACGATCCCGAGCAGGGTCTCGTCCTCGTCGATGACCGGGATCCCCCCGACCTTCCGCCCGAGGATGATCTCCACGGCATCGGCGATCATCCCGGTCGACCGGATCGAGAGATAGTGGCTGCTCATGATCTCGCGGACTGACTCGTTGAAGGCCGCGAGCAGGTTGCCGCCGTGCTTGACCGTGACCAGGTTCTGCTTATCCCCGCCGCCGAGCAGGCTGATGATGTCGGACGCGGTGATGATCCCGCGCATCCGCTGGGTCCCCGGGTCCGTCACCGGGAGGCGGCGGAACCCGCACGTCGTCATGGTCTGGGCCGCCCCTATGATCGACATCGTCGGTGGGACAGCGACGACACGAGTCGTCGCGACCCCCATGATCTCGCCCGCGTGGGGCGCCACCCTCGACTCGAACTCGACCGGTCCGCGATCGCGCTTCCCCGGCATCTTCAGGAGCCGGTCCGAAGCCTTGTGATTGAATCCGTTCCCCTGCATGCGTCACCTCAGTTCTCAGCGAGGGCAAGCCCCCGCAGCACGTCGTGCCGGTCGAGGATCCCGACGACCTTCGTCCCGTCCATGACCGGGGCACGGCTGATGTCGTGCCGGCAGAGCATCGTCGCCGCCTCGCGAACGGGCTCCCCGGGCGAGAGCGTGATGGCAGGGGTGGTCATCACCGCCTCCACCTCAAGCCCGCCGTCGGTCCCGCGACGGGACCGGCCCGAAGAGAGGAGATCCCGCCTCGAGACCATGCCCACCAGTTGCCGCCGTTTCATGACCGGGAACGCCGAGAAGCCGGTCACGTTCACGAGGGAGAGGACGCGAGAGACCGGGTCGTCGGCCTCCACCGAGACGACCCGGGTCGACATCAGGTCGGCCACCAGGCCCCGGGGGTCGTGGCGTGAGACCAGGATCGGGAAGACCCCGGCAAGGAGCACCCCCCCCAGGACCCTGCCGTCGGCGCCGAGAACCGCCACCGTGTCGGTCCTCGCCTCGCGGAGGAGAACCCCGACTCGCTCCAGGCTCGCATCGAGCGAGGCCGACGGCGCCTCGCGAACGAACCCGTCGAGTGTCACATTCGACCGGGTCGCAGCGACCCGGAGGACGTCCGAGATATCGACGTATCCGACGAGCGCCCCGCGGTCGTCCACCACCAGGACCTCGCGATACTGGTCTTCGCGAAGGACGGACCGGGCCCGGGTGACCCGGTCATCGGAGTGGAGCAGCGGGACCTCGCAGAGGAGGTCTGCCGCCGATTTCATCAGAGATGCTCCTCGACGCGGCAATGGGTGCAGAGGAGCTGGCCATCCGACCGAACGAGGTCCGAGGCCATGATACCGCACCGTTCGCAGACTCCGCCCTCGTACCCCTCCTCCCGGTTGATCAGCACGAGGTCGGTCATGATCTCGTTGATCTCGTTGGCGACGGAGAGGAGATCACGCACGGTCACGATCCCGATCACGCGGTAGTTCTCGTCCACCACCGGGAGTCGCCGGACCTTGTGCCGGACCATCATCTGCGCCGCCTCCGAGACGGTGCGCTCGGAGCCGATCGTGATCAGGGGGGTGGACATGATCTCGCTTACCTGGACCTCGCTCGGCCGACGGTCGAACGCGACCACCTTACAGTTGATGTCCTGCTCGGTCGCGATGCCGATCGGGAGTCCGTTCTCCAGGATGATGCAACTTCCCACATCGTCCCGGCACATAGTGCGGGCCGCTTCGGCGACCGTGGCGTTGTAGTCCAGCGTGGTCGGGTTGCTGCTCATCATCTCCTTGAGCGGTACCCTCGTCTCCAGGTGCATGGTGTCGGACGACTTCATTCAGGTGTCCCCCCTGAGATGAACCATAATTAACATTATAGTTCATTAAGGTTTTCCAGATCGGGCAATCCCGGGTTTTTTCGGAATTTCGGGCTAATCCTTGGCCCGACGAGAGGAGATAGGCCCGTCTCGGATAAAAGGATTCCCTCGACGGAGCGACCTGGAGAGGTCGGCTGTCCAAAGGGCTCATTACGCATGAGCCATAACACTTCTAGCATCATCGGCCGGGGTGCTGCATGGATATTCTGACGAAGGCAAAGAAACGGCTCTCACGGTTTTTGCGGGTTTTCTTCAAGAAGAAGCGGGCGCGGATCGGTATATACGGCCCGCCGAACGCGGGAAAGACCACGCTCGCCAACCGTATCGTACGAGACTGGACCGGCGACGCGCTCGGCCCCGTCTCGGAGGTCCCCCACGAGACCCGGCGCGCTCGGCGCAAGGAGGACGTGACCATCTCGAACGGAAACGGTGACTCGATCGTGATCGACATCGTCGATACCCCCGGGGTGACGACCAAGATCGACTACCACGAGTTCACCGAATACGGGATCGAAAAGGAGGAGGCGGTGAAGCGTGCACGCGAAGCGACCGAGGGGGTGGCCGAGGCGATGCACTGGCTCCGCGAGGACATCGACGGGGTCATCTACATGCTCGACTCGACCCTGGACCCGTTCGCACAGGTCAACATCATGATGGTCGGGATCATCGAGTCACGGGACCTCCCGGTGGTCATCGTCGCCAACAAGATCGACCTTCCGGACGCCTCGCCGGCCCGGATCAAGTCCGCTTTCCCGCAGCACCCCGTCATCTCCATCTCGGGGCTCGAAGGGACGAACGTGGATGAGCTCTACGACAAGATGATCGAGTTCTTCGGGTGATCGCGGCATGATTCAGGGCGTACAACTGGACCTTATCTCGGAGGAGCGCCTTGCGCGGCTCACTTCGATGGAGAAGATCCGGCTGATTCTCGACGAGGTCATGGCCGGGAATATCGTGGTGCTCGAAAAGGGCCTCTCTCCCGAGGAGTCGAGCCGGCTGATCGAGATGACCATGATGGAGATCTCGCCCGACGGCTTTGCCGGGATCGAGATGGAGACCTATCCCGCGCGCTCGCAGGGCGGCGGATTGCTCGCGCGGCTGTTCGGGAACAAGGAGTCGCCGTCGCGACTGACCGTGATCGGGCCCGCGAACCAGCTCAAGATGCTCCGGAAGGAACGCGACCTGATCAGCGCCTGGGTCTCGTCACGGTAGTCCATGCCCCACAAGTGCACGACCTGCGGAAGGGAGTTCGAGGACGGGTCGCAGGACGTCCTCCGCGGATGCCCGAGCTGCGGCGGAAAGCGCTTCCTCTACGTCCGTGCCGAGGAACGGCACCGCGACGTGCTCGAAGAGACCCCCCTTGAGGACCTCGTCGAAGAAGCGCCGGACGAGGACGTGCACGAGATCCCGGTCGAGGTCGACGAGGTCCCCGACCGGCCCCTGCACGAGTCGATCGAGACGATCCGCATCCGCGGCCCGGGTTCATACGAGATCAACATCGAGCGCCTGGGCAGGTCGGACGAGATGGTGATCGGGCTCGGAAAGGCCGGGCAGTACGGGGTCGACATCCTCTCCATGGGCAAGAAAAAGGGGCGGCATCGCCGCCCGCCCAAGGACGAACTCTGAACGGAGACTGCAGGAGAGGGAGGTTTCCCCTTCCCCTTTTTTTCAATTCGGCTGGATGTGCAGGTTCCCATCGAGCGGGACCAGGCTCCGGAACTGGCTGTCGGTGAGGGGTTGCAGGTCCTGTTGCCGGAACTGCTCCCGGTGGATATCGTAGTACTGGTAGAAGTTCTGGTCGACGTGGTAGACCTCGTTGGTCTCGGGGTTGTAGACCCGGTCCCGGTTGAAGATGTAGTCGTCGAACTTCTCTAAAAAGACGTCCTCGTTCTCCTGGCGGGCGTACCAGTCCTTCAACTGTTGCTCGCGGGAGTCGCCCCCGGCGGAACTCCCGGAGCCGCTCGACCGGGAGCCGGCTCCCCAGGACGCAGCGAGGAGACGGCGGCATCCCTCGAGGGTCGCCTGGCTGTAGTCGATGGAGAAGAAGGACTCGAGGAGGACCGGCGCGTCGCGCTCCCAGTCGGTCGTCGGGGCGTAGATCCCCCATAGGTACTCGACCGCCGTGAAGTACCCGCCGCCCACCTGGGAGGTCCCGACCATGAATGAACCGGTCGTCGGTGTTCCGCTGTTCACAAAGGTGATCCGCATCGCCTTGACGCTCGCCGTGCCGCTCGAAAGCGCCGAGAGGTCGGTGTCCTCGTATGACAGGATGCGGACGTCGGAGACGGTCGTGAAGTCCCTGGAGAGGTAATCGGTCATGTACTCCTCGGGGGTGACCCCGGGCGGGAGGGTCGTCCCGGGCTCCTTGTGCAGGCTGTTGAGGAAGACGACACCCCGAGTGTTCTGCGGGTCCGCCGCAACAAGGCCTGCGCAGTACGGCATGACCTGGACATTCCACCCGTCGGGGACCTTCATCGAGACACCACCCGACTGCTGCGTCTCGCGCAGCGGGCCGATGCTGCTCTGGCCCGGAGTTGCCGTCGCGCCCCCCGTCCCCTGCGCTGAAAGCTGGGTGAAGGAGGCGGCAACCGCCCGCATGACCGGCTCGTCCCGGGAGAAGGTGGCCCGCGGCGCTTCGTAGGCGGAGTACATGCCATAGGGAGACCGGACGAAGATCGTGTAGACCCCGGTCATCGGCACGCCCGACCGGTCGTACGCGGCGACAAGTTCGAGCATCGAGCCGTCACTGGCCTGGCGGGCGGAGCTGACCGTGAACCCCGTCGTGCGCTTCGCTTCCTGGCCCACCAGGTAGTTCGCGACCGTACCTGCATTCGCCGTTCGGTACGTGCCGCTCAGGAAGAGTGGGCGGAGGACGACGCGGGCTCCGTTCGATGCCGGGTCGCGGACCTCGATCTCGTCCCCCACGGTGACGACCCAGGAGGTGGGCTTCTCGAGCGAGAAGAGATGGACCGGGTCCGAGTAGAGGGCGAGTCCTGCAGTTCCGGACGAGGCGATGCCGCCCTGGCCCGCCGGCGCGGTGCACCCGGCACCGAGGAGGGCGCCGCTGAGGAGGAGCAGGAGGGCGAGCGGTCTGACCATGCGATCAATTGACACATCGGGGGGACGCCGCGGCGGAGTATAATCCTTTTGGAATGGTCGGCAGCCTTATGATGCCACCGGGAGAATGTATAGTCGGCACCGTCGCTGACGTGTGCACGACACACCGGTAAGTCCGACGCGCATCGCTGCGCGGCCCTATGGGGCTTGGGATTACAGAGCGTGCGTCTTTTCGCTGCTCTTCTCGGGACTATCGGAATCGGAGTAGAACTATGGCACGAATGCATGCGCGACGGAGAGGCAAGTCGGGATCCGTACGGCCGCACCGGGCAGATCCGCCCGCGTGGTCGACGACCGACGTGGCCGAGATCGAGAAGCTCGTCGTCGATCTCCACCGCAAGGAGCGGTCGACCGCCGAGATCGGCACGATCCTGCGGGACCAGTACGCCGTCCCTGACGTCAAGCTCGCCACCGGAAAGCGGGTCGGCGAGATACTCGAAGTGAACGGGCTCCAGCCCGAGATCCCGGAGGACCTCCGGAACCTGATCGTGAAGGCCCTGGGGATGCGCAAGCACCTTGCGGAGAACCGGAACGATGTCCACAACAAGCGCCAGCTCCAGCTGACCGAGTCGAAGGTCCGCCGCCTGGTGAAGTACTACGTCGGCTCCAAGCGCCTCCCGAAGGGCTGGGTCTACAAGCCCGAAACGGCAGAGATCCTGCTCTCGAGATAAACCACCATGTCGATCGATGCCGCAGCCGAACGCCTCGCCCGCTTTCTCGAGGAACAGCGATACGTGGAGGTCTACGGCCACCACGATGCGGATGGGGTTGCGGCGGCGTCGATCGTCTGCCACGCGCTCAGGAGACGGGGGATCGGCTTCCGACTCCGGGTGGTTGACCGGGTCCCTGACCTCGATGGCGGGGCGACCACCCTCCTCTGTGACCTCGGGGCCGGCCTTGAAGACCTGCCCGCCGACGTGGCGGTCCTCGACCACCACGCACCGGTCGCCCGCGGGGATGGCGTGGTGCTGAACCCTCACGCCGCCGGGCTCGACGGGGAGCGGGTGCTCTCTGCGGCCGCCCTTGCCTTTAATGCGGCAAACCGGCTCGCGAACTGCCGCGACCTCGCCGGGCTTGCCGTTGCAGGCGTGCTCGGGGACGGGCAGGCCTTCGAGGACGAGAACGCGGAGATCCTGAACGACGGGGTGGCAAACGGTGTCCTCGAGCTGGAACGGGGCATCATGCTCCCCGGCAGCTCGATCGCCGAGCAGCTGGAGCTCGCGATCGACCCGTACCTCCCCGGCATCTCCGGGGACGCGGGAAAGGTACGCGAACTCCTCCGGGCTTCGTCCGGAGAGGGCGGGCCGGCCCTCGACCACCTCCTCTCGCTGGTCGTGCTCGACACGGCCGAGAAGGCCGCACCCGGGTCGATCGAGGCGCTCTGGGGCGACCGGGTCCTCTGCCTGCGCGAGGTCCTCGCCGACGCGAGGACCCTCGCTGCCGTCGTCGAGGCCTGCGGCAAGTCAGGGCGTGGCGGTCTCGCCGCCTCGGTCTGCCTCCGGTCTCCCGGGGCCGTCGAGGAGGCGCGGGAGGTCGCGGCCGCGTACCGGCGCCGGGTGATCCTGGCGATCGCCGGGGCACGGCCGGTCGAGGAGGCCGCGTTCGCCTTCCTGGTCGATGACCCGTCGCTCGTCGGCGATGTCGCGACCGCGCTCGCTGGCCCCGTCGGCGGGCCGGTGCTGGTCGCAGCACAGGACGGCGGCATGGTCCGGATCTCGGCCCGCGCCGACGGCCCGGTCCCGCTCGGACTCCTGGTCCGCCAGCTGGCGGTCGAGGCCGGCGGGTCCGGGGGGGGACATGCCCGTCGGGCCGGCGCGTCCGTCCCGGTGGGCGGCTTTCCAGAGTTCGCGGCGGCGTTCGCGGAGGCGGTGGGCGCATGAGGTGCGAGGGGATCATTATCACCCGGCACCGGCGCCCCGCCTGCGTCGCCGCCGCGCTCGGACCAGACGACCATCTCCTCTGTTCGACCTCGGTCGAGGACGGGGCGGTCGTCGCCCGACTCGCGGGACGCGAGTGTGGCTCGATCATCGCGACGATGGACGACTACCTGATGAACTGCCAGATTGCGGAGGAGCAATGCAGCCACGATTCAGCCTGACAGCGGACCTCGTCTTCTCGAAAGAGATCCCCGACGAGGCCCTGCCCGCCATCGCGCGGGCGGTCGAAGAGGCGAACACGGTCCTCTTCCGAAAGGGGGTCCCGAAGGACGCCCCCGAGGACGAGATCGGCCGGATCACGGGGCACGCGGTCAGCGGTGCGACCCTTTCGCTCACGCTCGAGAGCGGGGGATACACCCGGGTCCACGACGCCCTCTTCCGGTTCAGAAAACAGGTCGCGGGCCAGCTCGGTCGGTACCGGGTCGGCCTGCGCGACCTGGTGGTCTCCGACTACCGGGTCGACCTTCTGGGCAAGTTTCCCGAGGGGCTCCGGCTCCCCGCGCTCTCTTTCATCCGTTCGGCCGAACGTGGACCGGACCGGATCGGCCTCGAACTCGCGGTCACGGCCGCGGACCTGGAGAACAAGGTCCCCGACCGGCTGATCCGCCTGATCGAGGAGAAGGCGGAAGCCGCCGCCTACGGCGGCAAGACCGAGCACTGGGAGCTCGTCTACGAGTCCCCGAAACGGGAGCACCGTTTCCAGGAGGACCCGACCCAGGAGATGATCCAGCGCGGCTGGATCAAGCACGCGCTCTCGCGGGGCCAGTGGATCCACGGCCCACAGTCGACCCGGCTCTTCCGGGTCTTCGAGGAGATCGTCCTTGAGGAGATCATCGGGCCCCTGGGCTTTGTCGAGATGGTCTTCCCGAAGCTCGTCCCCTGGGAGGTCTGGATGAAGTCGGGGCACGCGAAGGGCGTCTACCCCGAGATCTACTACGTCTCGGCCCCCAAGACCCGTGACCCTGCCTACTGGGAGGAGGTCGCGGACCACTTCAAGGTGACCGGCGAGGTCCCGGTCGACCTGATCCGGGAGAAGATTGACGGGCCGATCGGCGGGCTCTGCTATGCGCAGTGCCCCTCGTTCTGGCCGTTCATTGGTGGGACGACCCTGACGAAAGACTGCCTTCCCGCCCGGATCTTCGACCGCTCGGGCACCTCGCACCGGTACGAGTCCGGCGGGATCCACGGGATCGAGCGGGTGGACGAGTTCCACCGGATCGAGATCCTCTGGATCGGTACCCCCGAGCAGACGATCGAGACGGCCGACCTGCTCCACGAGCGGTATCGCCGGCTCTTCGACGACATCCTCGAGCTCGAGTGGCGCTCGGCACGGGTGACGCCCTGGTTCATGGCCCAGGAGGGCTTGATCGGCGCGGAGGGGACGGAGCGGATCGGGACGACCGATTACGAAGCCGTGCTCCCGTACGCCGACTCCTGGCTCGAGTTCCAGAACGTCTCGGTGAACGGCGACAAGTACCCGCGCGGGTTCAACGTCAAGGTCCAGTCCGGAAAGGACCTCTGGTCCGGGTGCTCCGGCATCGGCCTTGAGCGGTGGACGGCCGCGTTCCTCGCACAGAAGGGCTTCGAGCTCGACGACTGGCCTGCCCCGGTACGCCGGCGGTTTGGCGACGCACACGAGATCTTCAGATTTGTATAACCCAAGGTGACTGAATGGCACGAAAGAAGCAGGCCGGACGGCGAGTTGAGGGGTGGAAGGCGAAGACCTGGTACAAGGTCAACGCCCCCGAGGCCTTCAACTCCGCCTACATCGGCGATACGATCTCGGCTGACACCGAGAACATGACCGGGCGCGTCATGAACGCGACGCTCGGCGAGATCAACAACGACTACGGCAAGCAGCACGTCAAGATGAAGTTCCGGATCAACCGGGTCGCCGGCGACACCGCGTACACGGAGTTCATCGGGCACGAGCTGACCAAGGACTATCTCCGCTCGCTCGTCAAGCGGCGTTCGAGCCGGATCGACTCACACGTGATCGGCGTGACGAAGGACGGGTTCCGCATCCACATGACGGTGACCTGCTACACGCTGATGGCGGCCGACTCGTCCCACATCCACGAGATCCGAAAGAGGATCACCGAGCATGTCTCGACCTTCATCGCCGAGAACGAATGGCAGACCGTCATCGAGGCGATGGTCACGGGTACGCTTGCGAAGGAGATGATGACCGACGCCCGGGCAGTCTTCCCGGTCCGGCGGATCGAAGTGATCAAGTCCAAGTACCTGGGCCGCACCCAGGTGGCCTGAGACCCCTTTTTTCGTCCGTCAGGGAAACGAATCCCGCCCGAAGCGGCGCAGGTCCACCTCGTCGTCCTCGATCCTCAGATAGGTCATCGCGTCCCCGTCGTTGACCCAGGAGCCCGGGTTCGCGACGAGCCCGTCGGGGCTCACGGAGGGGCGGTGCGTGTGACCGTAGACG
>JABNAD010000418.1_pt1 | contig 26341 bp, 22 predicted proteins | sample 7240381 | NCBI WGS metagenome assembly JABNAD01 (sample SAMN11332834, study PRJNA596920) | anaerobic digester metagenome | biome: digested sludge; isolation source: digested sewage sludge-derived enrichment culture grown on H2/CO2 | place: Germany: Goettingen
GGGGCGCGGCCGGGCGGCGAGGGGGGACGGGGGGAATGGCGGGGACGGGAGGGGCGGGTATTTCAGGCTGCGGCTGGTACCGGGGGAGATTTGGGTGCTTTTCCAGAAGATCGCGAGGCGTGATATGAAGCGCGACCATGAGCAGCACAAGAGCCAACACCACGAAAATGATGATGGAAGCAATCCTTGAAAACGCCATAACAGCCCCAACGGCAAGCAGTCCGGAAACCGCGCCGCCGGATTGAAGCGCATTGCCGGTGGTCCACAGGGTCTTCAAAAGGCCCTGCGCAACCTCATATCCGTCTTTCAGCAAAATCATGTGCGTCAGAGTTCCGAACAAGAGGGTAATCAGTAGGGCGCAAGTCACCCGCGCGGCCACCGGCCGCCCGCGATGCAGCAACAAAATGAGTCCCGCCAAGACAAGCGAAGGGCCTGCCAGCCAATAGCCATACCCAAACAGGCCCTTCAGCAGCACGGCGAACCAGTCAATAAAAACGGCGTCAACACCGAAATAGTTCACTGTTGCGCACAGCGCCAGCACAAGGCAAACAATGCCTCCCGCTTCCCTGCGCACAGGTCTTTTCACCGGAGGAGCCGCTTTTCTTCGGCCTCCGGTGGTTTTTTTCGTCGTTCCTTTCTTTTTCGTCGCGGTGCTCGCCACAGTGGTACCTCCCTCGTTCTTCTGTAAAAATCCTCAATTAAGCCGTGGTATTTTTGACAAAGGTGACAACCAGCGTCAAAAGGCCCATGGCCCAGCAGTAATACGCAAACCAGCCGAATTTTCCCTTGTCCGCAATCATTTTCAGCAGCCGGATACAGCCGTATCCCACCACTGCAGCCACCAGAACTCCCGCCAGATATACCGGCACATCGCCCCAGTTGATCCCGGCCTCCGCCGCGTCCTTCAGCGTCAGGATGTTGGCTCCCAGCACAGCGGGGATGGACAGCAGGAAGGAAAAGCGCACGGCAAATTTCCGCTCAAAGCCCACAAAACACCCTGCGGTAATGGTGGTTCCGGAGCGGGAAATGCCCGGGCAGGTAGCAATGGCCTGCCCAATGCCGACCAAAATCACATCCAGCATCGTGGCGGAACGCTCGGTCTTGCGGCCTCTGCGCACCCGGTCGCTGGCAAACAGCAGGCAACCGGTCAGAATCAGCGCCACAGCCACAAAGTAGATGTTGCTGGACAATCCCTCAATCTTGTCCTTAAAGGGCAGCACCGCAAACAGCGGCAGCGTCCCCACGATGATGAGAAAGATCATCCGCCGTGCCGGAGGCAGCGGCGTGGGCGTGGAATGATGAACAAGGTCCCCAATCCCGTGGAAAAGCTCAAAAACCATGGCCTTGATGTCCGCCCAATAGGCCGCGAACACGGCCACCAGCGTACCCAAATGCAGCAGCACGTCAAAAAAGTCCGGCGGGGTTCCAAGCCCCGTCTGCCCCAGCACATATTCCGCAATGGCCAGATGGCCGGAGCTGGAAATCGGTAGAAACTCAGAAACGCCCTGAATAAACCCCAGGACGATAGACGTGAGCAATGACAAAAGCTCCACTCTCCTTTTATATGTAAGATCATTCTCCGGTCCCGCGCAAGCGGACAAAATCCGGTTTTCAGCGATACACGCATTCTTCCCACCCAGCGCAGATCGCAATACCATTTGGAATTATATCACAGCAGCCTGTAAAATTCCAGTCATATTTACGACGGCCAGACAGAACCAGTCCCCACACGGCGGTGGATTTTCAGTCGGCCCAGTTCAGCAGACACACAGGCATTGCACTGCCCTCCGTTCGGATTCCGCCCCCTTTTCAGCAGACCGAGGCGGCGGGTTTCCCCGCCGCCTCTTGCGTTCACTTTTGTATGTTTGTCAGCTTTTCCAGAGCTGTTCGGGCGGCGGACTGCTCCGCCTCCTTCTTGCTGTGGCCGCCGCCATCGCCAACGACCGCGCCGTTGAGTAAAACCTCGGCCAAAAAGGTCTTGTCATGATCCGGCCCTTCTTCGCCCGCCATGCGGTAAAGCAGACTCTGATCCGCCTTGCGCTGGACCAGCTCCTGAAGCTCCGTTTTATAGTCCCGCCGCCGCTCTTCCACGGCCTCTTCCTTCTCCGCGTCCAACAGGCACCGGTGGATCAGCGCGGAAGCCGCTTCGATGCCGCCATCCAGATACACGGCGGCAAAGACTGCCTCCGTGGCGTCCGCCAAAATGGACGTCCGCTCCCGGCCGCCTCCGGCTTCTTCGCCCTTACCCAGCTTCAGGTAACGGCCAAGTTCCAGCTTCCGCGCCACCTCATAAAGGCTCTGTTCGCATACCAGCGCCGCCCGGATACGGGTCAAGTCCCCCTCAGGCAGGTCGGGATGCTGCAAAAACAAGAACTCCGCCGTCACAAAGCCCAGCACCGAGTCGCCCAAGAATTCCAGACGCTCGTTGCTGTTCATTTTCCGCCCCCGGTGTTCGTTGGCGTAAGAGCTGTGATTCAGCGCCTCGTCCAGCAAAGCGGTATTTCGGAAAGCATAGTCCAATTTGATTTCCAATTCCCTCATAAAAGAACACTCACACTCCTCAAAAGGAAACCCCGCACTGGGCGGGGCATTCCTTCTCATTTGTTCAGTTTTCCGACAATGTAGTGGACCGCGTCCCCCACCGTCTTCAAATCGCTCAGATCGTCTTCTTGGATTTCACCCACGTCAAATTCTTCCTCCATGGCCATTACCAGTTCCACGAGATCTACCGAATCCGCGCCAAGATCTTCCTCAAAAGACGTGTCCATTGTCACTTCATCCGGCTCCTGAGCAAATTGCTCGGCCACCAGATCGCGCATCGTTTGAAATACCTCTTCGTTCGACATACCAGTCACCCCTCAGGTCTCACGTTGTTGGAGTAATCATACGGCAGAGCCGCATTTCTGTCAATAGGATATCAGATTTTTTCTATCATATCCAATTTCATGGCCTCAATATTGGATTCCACATCCGCGATAAAGCCGCTCTTGGCAAATTCCGCGGCCTGACGCACCGCGTTTTGAATCGCCTTGGCGTCAGACCCGCCATGGGCCTTGATGACCGGCTTGGTGATGCCGAGAAACGGCGTGCCACCCACCTCGCCGGGGTCCATCATCCGTTTGAATCCGGCCATCTGCTCCTTCATCAGCACAGCGGCCAGCTTCGTTTTCGTGCCGGAGAGGAACATGGACTTCAGCTCCTTGGACATGAACTTCGCCGTGCCTTCCAGCGATTTGAGCATCACGTTTCCGGAGAATCCATCCGTCACGATCACGTCCGTCCCGCCAAGCATGGCGTCGGACGCTTCGATATTGCCGATAAAATGGATGCGTCCCGCTTGGCCCGCCCGATCCAGCACGGCATACGTCTCATGGCGCAGCGTATCGCCCTTTTCGCTCTCCGCGCCGATATTCAAAAGACCCACCCGGGGCTTTTCCACGCCCATGACCCGGTGGGCATAGTAACTGCCCAGAAACGCGAATTGCAGCAGGTATTCCGGCGTACATTCCGCATTGGCCCCCGCATCGCACAGCACGGCGCGGCCTCCCAGCACGGGAATTTGGGGGCACAGCGCCGCCCGGCGGATACCCCGGATGCGCTTGACCACGAGCGTTGCCCCGGAGAGAAGTGCGCCGGTGGAGCCGGCGGAGACGAATCCGTCTCCCAGCCCGTCCTTTAGCATGTTCAGCCCCACGGTCAGGGACGAATCCTTCTTCTTTTTAAATGCCGTGGCAGGATCGTCCGCGATCTCCACCACCTCGCTGGCATCTCGGATCTCCACCCCGGCGGACAGCGTTTTCTCGCCGCAGTCCTCCACAGCTTTGAGCACCTGCGCGGCCCGGCCCACCAGCACGATCTCTGTGCCATACGCTTTGTGGGCAGCCAGCGCCCCCTTCACGATCTCAATCGGGGCGTTGTCTCCGCCCATGGCATCTACGATGATTTTCATATAGCCCATCCCTTTCGCTGCGCCCCGAGAGAATGCCCTGCGACACGCAAAAATCTGTTTACCGGAGCGTCTCTTCCCGCATACCGTTCACGATTTCCAGTGACCGGCGGGATAGCTCCGCATTCTTGTCGCGTTTTCCCTTGACCCGATGGTCCAAAGGCGGCATGATGCCGAAATTAATATTCATGGGCTGAAACACCGTGACGGCGGTGTCGCTGATATAAAGTCCCAGTGCTCCGATGGCAGTCTCCCTGGGAAAATCCAGCGGCGGCAGATCCCGCAGCCGCCGGGAAAGCTCCACCGCGGCCAGATATCCGCTGGCGCAGGACTCCACATACCCCTCCACGCCGGTCATCTGTCCGGCAAAGGCAACGCGCGGTTCCTTTTTCATCCGGTAATACCGGTCCAGCAGGCGGGGAGAATCCAAAAATGTATTGCGGTGCATGACCCCGTACCGCAAAAATTCCGCGTTGCGCAGAGCGGGGATCATGGAGAACACCCGCTTTTGCTCCGGGAACTTCAAATGGGTCTGAAAGCCCACCAGATTGTAGACACTGCCGTCGGAATTGTCCCGGCGCAGCTGCACCACCGCATAGGGCCAGCGGCCCGTTCGAGGATCGTCCAAGCCGCGGGGCTTCAGGGGGCCGTACAGCAGCGTGTCGTGGCCCCGGCGGGCCATGACCTCCACCGGCATACAGCCCTCGAACACCTTTTGATCCTCGAACCCGTGAACGGGGGCCTCCTCCGCGGTGGTCAACGCCTGCCAAAACGCGTCATACTCCGCCTGCGTCATAGGGCAGTTGGCGTAATCCGCCGTTCCCTTGTCATACCGGCTGCCCATCCACGCGGAGTTCATATCCACGCTGTCCGCCGCGATCAGCGGGGCGGCGGCATCGTAAAAATGCAGAGCGGTGTCCGCGCCTAAAAGCTCTTGCAGCCGCTGGGCCAGCGCGTCGGAGGTCAGGGGGCCGGAGGCCACCAGCACCTCGCCCTCCGCCAAATCCGTCACCTCGCCGGGGACTATGGTAATATTGGGGCAGCTCCGAATTTTCTTCGTTACCATGGCGGAAAATCCGTTGCGATCCACCGCCAGCGCGCCGCCTGCCTCCACGCGGGTGGCGTCCGCGCAGGTCATGATGAGGGAACCCAGCCGCCGCAGCTCCTCTTTTAATAGCCCCACGGCATTTTCCAGCTGGTCGCTGCGCAGGGAGTTGGAACAGCACAGCTCCGCGAAATCGTTCGTCACATGGGCGGGCGTCCGCTTTTCGGGCTTCATCTCATAGAGCGTTACCTGAATACCCCGCTGGGCCAGCTGCCATGCTGCTTCACTGCCGGCAAGGCCGGCGCCGATGACTGATACTTTCATGAATGTGTCCTTTCGGATGCTCTCCCCTCAGGGTGAACGGGAATTTCACGCCTTGGCGGCGCGAGAGGCAGATTAGTCTTCTTTCTTTTTTGCCGCCGCTTTCTTCGGAGCGGGCTTTTTTGCGGCAGGTTTCGAGGCCGCAGTCTTCGTAGTCGTCTTTTTAGCCGCCGCAGTTCCGTCGGCGGAGTCCGCCGCCTTTGTCGCCTTGGTGGTTTTGGCTGTTTTAACGGTCTTCGTCGCCTTTGCCGCAGCCTTCGCAGCCGGTTTTTTGACCGCCGCAGTTCCATCGGCGGGGTCCGCCGCCTTTGTCGCCTTTGTGGTTTTGGTCGTCTTAGCGGGCTTCGCCGTCTTTGCGGCTGTCCTTTTGGCGGCAGGCTTTTTCGCCGCCGCCTTCTTCGCGGCAGACTCTTCCGCAGACTCCAAAGTCTCCGTGGCCGTTTCGCCGCCCTCGTCGGTTTTCTTCTTGGTGTAACCCCGCTGATCCTCCGGCAGGAAATTGGAGCAGGCGGGATTCACACAGTAGGGCCGCTTATAGCCCCGGCCCGACCGCTTGAACATGGTTTGTCCGCACACCGGGCAGTCGTCCTTTACCGGTACGTCCCAAGTCATAAAGTCGCACTTGGCGGACTCATCCTTGGCACTGCGATGCTCACAACAATAGTAATTATACTGCTTGTTGGTCTTTTTGCTCACGCCGGTGCGCTTCATGATCCGTCCGCCGCACTTTGGGCACCGGCCCGGCATCACCACCACCAGCGGCATGGTAAAGCTACAGTCCGGATAGCCCGGGCAGGCCAAAAAGCGACCGAACCGGCCGGATTTTACCACCAGATTCCGCCCGCACTCCGGGCAGATCTCCTCGCTGACCTCGTCAGGCACCTTGATGCGGGTACCCTCCAGAGCCGTCTCCGCATCCTTGAGACTCTTGTCAAAATCGCCATAGAAATCCCGCAGAACGTTTTTCCAGGGGGTCTTCCCCTCCTCCACAGAGTCCAGCTTCTGCTCCATGTGGGCAGTGAACTGAAGGTCCGCGATGTCGGAGAAACGCTGTTTCATCAGCTCCGTCACCACCCGGCCCAGATTCGTGATCTTGAGGTACTTGCCCTCTTTAATCACGTATTCCCGGTCGATGATGGTGGACACGGTGGGCGCATAGGTAGAGGGACGGCCGATCCCCTGCTCTTCCATGGCGCGGATGAGGGTGGCATCGGTATAGTGGGCGGGAGGCTGGGTAAAGTGCTGGTCGCGCTTAAATTCCTTCAGATCCAGCGGCTGGCCCTCCCGTAAAGCGGGCAGGGGAGATTCCTTTTCCTCTTTGTCCTCGTCTTTGCCCTCTTCGTAAACGGCGGTATAGCCCGCAAATTTCAGGCCCGATGCGGTGGCACGGAAAATATGCACCCCCGCCGCGATGTCCACAGACACGCTGTCGTACACGGCGTTTTCCATCTGACTGGCCAAAAAGCGGCTCCAGATCAGCTTATACAGCCGGTACTGCTCCCCGGTAAGGTCACCCTTCACCTGCTCCGGCGTTAAGGTCACGTTGCTGGGTCGGATGGCTTCATGGGCGTCCTGCGCGTTGGCCTTGGCCTTGTAGTGCCGGGTCTGGGCGGGATAGTAATCCTTGCCGTACCGGCCAAGAATAAAGTTCTTGGCGGAGGCCAGCGCCTCCTCGCTGATACGCAGGGAGTCGGTTCTCATATAGGTAATCAGACCCACCGTTCCCTCGCCCGCAATGTCCACGCCTTCATAGAGCTGCTGGGCGATGGCCATGGTGCGCCGGGGTGTCATGCTCAGTTTCCGGGACGCGTCCTGCTGAAGCGTGGAGGTGGTAAACGGAGGCGACGGGCTGCGCTGCTTGTCGGTCCGTTTCACGGACTTGACGGCGAACGCCTGATTCTTGGACTCCTCTACCACGGCTTCCACCTCTTCGGCGGATTTCAGTTCTGCCTTTTTGCCGTCCCGCCCGTGGTAATGGGCGGTAAATTCCGTCCGCTTCACGTCGTCGCTGCGTAGAATCGCGTCCAGCGTCCAATATTCCTCCGGCGTGAACGCCTCGATCTCCCGCTCGCGGTCATCCACCATGCGGGTGGCAACCGACTGCACCCGTCCCGCGGAAAGGCCCCGGCGGACCTTTTTCCAGAGGAGCGGACTGAGCTGATAGCCCACAATTCGATCTAAAATACGCCGGGCCTGCTGGGCGTCCACCAGATTCTGGTCGATGTCCCGCGGCTCCTGAATGGACTCCTGCACCACCTTTTTTGTGATCTCGTTAAAAGTCACGCGGTGGGTCTTGCTGTCCGGAAGATTTAAAAGCTGCTTTAAGTGCCAAGAAATGGCTTCGCCCTCGCGGTCCGGGTCGGTCGCGAGGTACACGGTATCCGCCGCTTTGGCGGATTTTTTGAGATCGCTGATAATGTCTTCCTTGCCCTTGATGGGCTGGTACACCGGGTCGAAGTCGTTCTCCACGTCCACGCCCAGCGTGCTCTTGGGCAGATCCCGCAGATGGCCCATGGAGGCCTTCACGCGGAAATCCTTTCCCAGATACTTTTCAATGGTCTTGGCCTTCGCGGGAGATTCCACGATGACCAGGCTCTGCTTTGCCATAGTTACCTCCAAAACTTTGCGGGGATCAAAGTAAAAATTTATTCAGAAAGCGTTACAGCGCGCATATAGCGTTTTCCGCTGCACTGCGTCACATATTGGTCGATTTCCAGCATGGTCAGCGCGGAGAGCACTCGTCGGGTGGGCAGCTCCGTCAGCTCAATTAAGTCGTCCGTCAGCATGGGCTGATCCGTCAGGGTGCGCAGAAGAAGAATCTGGTCGTCGGTCAGTCCCGCGCCCTTTAATGAGAGGGACGGCATTGCCGGTTCGGCGGTTTCCACCATTTGACCAGGCTGAGTTTCCAGCGGCCCCGGAGCGGAACGGGTCGTTCCACGCAGTTTGCCCGGGAATTGGGCCTCGTAATCCCGTAAAATGTCCCACGGCTCCGCCGCCACGCCCGCGCCGTCCCGGATCAGACGGTTGCAGCCCTTGCTGTTTTCCGCGTAAATCGGGCCGGGGACGGCAAACACATCCCGCCCCTGATCCAGCGCCATTCCGGCGGTAATGAGCGCCCCGCTGCGCACCGGAGCTTCCACCACCAGCGCGGCAACGCTCAGTCCGGACATGATGCGGTTGCGAATGGGAAAGTGAGCCGGGAGCGGCTCCGTACCCGGCGGATACTCCGAGATCAGGCATCCCGCGGCGGCCACGTCGTCATAGAGCCAGCCGTTTTCCTTGGGGTAGATCACGTCCACGCCGCCACCCAGCACGCCGATCACCGTTCCGCCAGCCCGCAAAGCGCCCTGCGCCGCCATAGAGTCGATGCCCCGGGCAAGACCCGTGACCACCAGTGCCCCCGCGTCTGCCAGCCCAAAGGCTAAGTCCTCCGCGCAGCGGATACCGTAGGGCGACGCCTTGCGCGTCCCCACCACGGCAACGGCGGGCAGCTCGTCCACTTCAGGAAGCCGGCCCCGGAGATACAGCAGGCAGGGCGGATCGTAAATGCTTCTGAGCCGAACGGGATAGGCCGCGTCACGAAGCGTCAGGACTTGAAGTTCCAAGCGCTCACAGTCGGCCAGAATTTTCTCCGCTTCGGTCAGGTCCTTTGCTTTCAGCGCATCCGCCTCCCGCCGAGTCATACCCTCGGTCAGCAGAATTTCACCTTCGTCGGCATAATAGACATCCTCCGGCGTGTTGAAATGCTCCAAAAGCGCAAGCCGGGTCTGATTCCCGAGGCCGGCAAGCTCCGAGAGCCACACCCAGTATTTCAACATGGACATGTACGTCCCTCCTTACCTTCGGCTCCGCGCCATCTCCCACAGCAGCGCGGCGGCCGCCGCCGCCGCATTCAGAGATTCGCAGTGGTCACTCATGGGAATTTTGACCGTTGCGTCGCAAAGGGCCAAAACCTCGTCGGAAAGTCCACGTCCCTCGCTGCCAATGGCAGCGGCAGCCCGAAGATACTCCACGTCCCGAATATCCCGGGTATCCGCCCGCAGCGCCGCGCCGTACAACGGCACGCCGCTCTTTTTCAGCAGCGCGGACAGTTCTCCCGCGCCGCAGGTCCACACCGGGCAGCGGAACACCGCGCCCATGCTGGCCCGCAGCGTCCGGGGATGGTAAAGATCGGCACAGCCGTTCACCAGAAACAGCCCGTCCGCCCAGAAAGCGTCCGCCGTCCGAAGAATCGTACCCACATTGCCGGGGTCCTGCACACCGTCCAGCACCACGTACCGGCTTCCGTCCAGTTTTTCCGGCAGCTGCGTCCCCCGCGTCCGGCACACGGCCAAAACCCCCTGCGGCGTTTTGCTGGGAGCGATGGAGGCCATAACGTCCTCCGGTACCTCCGCCACCCGAACACTGGGCGGCAGATTGGCCACAGCTTGTCCCGGCGTGATCACCACGGCATCCACCGTCTCCGGCGCCCAACGGAGAGCTTCCTCCGTCAGCTTGGGACTGTCGCAGAGGAAACAGCCGCTCTCGCGGCGGTATTTTCCGTCCGCGGCCAGCTTTCGGATCTGAAGACAGAGCGAATTTTTTCGACTGGTGATTTTCTCCATATTCTCCCTTCTCCCCTCTTTTTCAATCAGATCCGATACATTTAAATATACAAATCCAAATTTTAATACGAAAGTGAGTATATCATACGCCACCGCAAGATTCAAGTCAACGCTTTTACATCCACACGCAATCTCTCCAAACGGGGCAGCCCATTGCGGTTTCAGGAAAAATCAGTTGCAAGCGGAGAAGAAAAGGCCGCGCCGCCCGCGAAAAAATTCGTATGCGGCGCACCTTTTCCGTCAAAGCGAATGTCAGTCCACCTTCATCTCGATCTGCGCGGCCCGCAGCACACCCGCCCCGCACAGCGCGGCAAGCAGCTGCTCCCGGCAGCAGCCAACGGGCAGCCGGTCCTCCAGCGCGGGCAGAGTCAACGTCACATCTTTTGGCACTTCCGTTCCATCATACAGCGCCAGAACCACGCCGCCGCGCAATTCGGGCCTTGGGGTAAAGAGCAAAACGCCATCCGCCGCTGCGATCTGTCCGGCGGCAGGACGCAGAATCAGTGACACGCCGAATTCCCGCCGCAGCTGGCGCGCCAGCTCCTCCCCGCCGTCGGGAATATCCAGCAGCACGTACCGATACCGCAGGCACAGCTCCGTCACTGTCCGCACTAACTCCCCCGTAAGCCGATCACCGCACACCGCCACCGTGGCCGCGCCGGAAAGCTCCTTGGCTGCAAGGGCCGCTCGGAGCCATTCCCCCGCAAGACTGCGGTACAGCGGCAGTACCTCCACCGGTAAAATACCCCGTTTTGCAAAGATTGCCCCATAGGGAAAGTCCTCGGGGAACACCGCGCGGGTGACGCCAAGTTTTTGGAGCTTCCCCGCAGCGGTGGCTGCCCGGCGGCGCAAAATAGCCGCAGGTGTATTCTTCCGCCGCGACACGCTCACCGCGCAAAACCGCATCCGCAGGACCGCTATCTCCTCCGTCCGCCGGGGCGCTTTCTCCTCTGTCCATGTCACAAATCCAATCATGCGAACCTCCCTACCATCCCGTGGGAAAATCGGAGCGGACTTCCCCGCGCCGGAGCGGGCCGTGTGACCGGACGCAAAAGCCCTCCCGTCCCATTTCTATGGGACAGGAGGACTTTTTATGTGGCTTAAGCGCTGGACGAAAGGGTATATCCGCTGAGATAACCCATTTTGGGCGCCGCACCGTCGCTCAAGGGGTTTACTCGAACGCCGTTTTCCACCACCTCAAAGTGCAGGTGAGGCCCAGTGGAGTTGCCTGTGGAGCCGGTAATTCCGATCACATCTCCCTGATTGACATACTGCCCCACCTCTACCTTCCGACTGGACATATGCCCATAGAGGGTTGTGTTTCCATTGCCGTGGGAGATGGCAACATAGTTGCCATAGGATCTGGAGTATTGAGAGACAATGACCGTTCCGGCCTTGGACGCATAGATGGGGCTGGTATAGCCCACCCGGCCGATATCGGTGCCCTTGTGATTGGTGGAGCCAACTCCTCCGGGAGAGGCACGGCCACCCACGGTAGAGGTAATGTACCGGCTGTCCACCGGCCAGATATAGCCGCCGGGATTCGAGTGGCTGGATTGGCCGTTGGCTGCCTGTTGTGCAGCCAGCTTTCGGCTCAACTCCTGAATTTCATTTCGGATGCGTTCCTCTTCTTCTTCCATTCCGTCAATCGCGGCTTCTGTCTCCTCCTCGTTGGCAGCCAGCTGGGCAATCATCTGGTTGGCCTGCTTGCGCTGCTGCTCCAGAGCGGACTTCTTGGATACCAGGTCCGCTTTCGCCGCCTCTGCCTCGGACTTGGAGGTTTGCAGGGATGCTTCTTTCTCCGAAATTTCGTCCTGAAGCGCCTTCAACTGGTCAATGACCGCCTGATCGGCATCCATGATTTCATTCACCGCGTCCAACCGGTCTAAAAGATCCGTGAAACTGTCGGACTTGAAGAGCACGGACCAATAGCTGACGGTCCCGTCCTCCTCCATGGCCCGCACCCGGTGGCAAAACAAATCATACTGGGCGGCTTCCCGCTCCTGCGCGTCAACCAGCTCCGCCTGTGTCTGGGTAATCAGATCGGCATAGGTGGAAATCTGGCTCTCCACGTTGCTGATCTCCTTTACCTGCACGGCAATCTGCTGATCCAGCACTTCCTTTTTCTTCAGGACCTGTGCCTTGTCGTCGGACAGAGACGACAGCTTTGCCTCCAGCTCTTTTTTCTGGCTGGTCAGGTCGGAGGCATCGCCTTTCAGCGCGTCAATATCCGCCTGTGTCACGGCGCTTACCGGCTGGGGCAGCAGCGCGGCCGTGCAGATCACCATCAGCGCCAGAATGCCCGCCGCAATGCGTTTCATCGGTTTCATTTGGTTCTCTCCGTCCTTTCCGCAAAAGTGATTTTTCCAATCATACCTGCAAGAACCGCCGAATGGCGGAAAGGCTGCCGCCCACACCAATCACGATGCCCGCAACCAAAAACGTAACTGCAACGGGAATCCACAGATCCCCGAAATTCACCACACTGATCAGCTGAAGCGTATCGCTGCTCTCCACCCCTTTGGTCACCGCCTCATACAGCGTCCACTGCAACAGGAACGCGATCACCGCGCCCGTGAAGCCAAGCATGAACCCTTCGTACACGAAGGGCCAGCGGATAAAGCCGTTGGTGGCGCCCACCATACGCATGATGGCAATCTCCTCCCGCCGGTCAAAGGTGGTGAGTTTAATGGTGTTGGAGATGATGAACACAGACACCACCAGTAAAACGACAATCAACGTCACGCACACCACCGTTGCAATGTTCCGAACGGTGATCAGACCGTCGGAAATCTCTTCGTAAGCGTTGACCTTGACAATCCCCGCTACGTTCTCAATCGCCTTTACCGTGTCCCCGGTTTTCTGGATATCCACGGTTTTGATGGCGTACCGGTCTCGGAAGATCTCCGGGTCCAAATCCTGAAACACCGACTCATTGGCGTATTTCTCCTGAAAATTCTCCGTGGCCTGTTCCCGGCTGATAAAGGTGGCAGAGGACACGTTGGTCTGCGCCTCAATTGTCTTTTGGAGCATTCGGGCCTGCTCCGTGGTATAGCTCTCGTCCACATAGGCCAGAATCTCATTGTCCTTCTCCATGTCCTTGAGCTGCTGGTTGGCGTTCACCGCCACCAAGGTAAAAGTTCCCATAATCAATAGGCAGGCCACCGTAATACCAATGGCTGCAAAGGACATAAATCCATGGCTGAACATGTTGGAAACGCCCTCACGAAAAAAATAGCGGAAATTATGCTTTCCCATGGATATGTCCTCCCACATAGCCGCCGACGGAGTCGTTGACAATCCGGCCTCCGTCGATGGTAACGACGCGCTTTTCAAAACGGTCCACTAAGTCTTTTTCATGGGTGACAACCACTACGGTCGTCCCCAGCGAGTTGATTTTCACCAGCAGCCGCATCAGCTCCAAGGACCGCTCGGGGTCCAAGTTGCCGGTAGGCTCGTCGGCGATGATCGTTGTGGGATTGTTTACCAGCGCCCGGGCAATAGCCACGCGCTGCTGCTCGCCGCCGGACAACTCCGTGGGATAGTGAGTCGCCTTTTTCTCAAGGCCCACCAGCTTCAAAACATAGGGGATGCGCTTGCGCAGCTCCTTTTCTCCGGCCCCCACGGCCCGCATAACGAAGGCCAGATTATCGTACACCGTCTTCTTTTCAATCAGGCGGAAATCCTGAAAAATGATGCCCACCGTCCGCCGCATCAGCGGCAGCTGTTTGTCAGAGATATTGCTGACGGAAAAGCCGTTGATCATGATGCGGCCCCGGCTGGGTTCCACCTCGCCGGTCAGCAGCTTGATAATGGTGGATTTTCCCGCACCGGAAGGACCCACCAAAAAAATAAACTCGCCGTCTTCAATGGCAAGGGTGATGCCCCGGATGGCCTGCGTCCCGTTATCGTACTCCATTTCCACGTCTTTCAGACGGATCATACGCGCACCTCGCTTTATTGCAGCCGGCCTGCCGGAATTTTCCGTATGGTCGACATAAATCTACAATCGAATACATTATATCTGCTTTTTCCCTGTCATGCAAGAGGGAATATAGGATATTTCATTTTAGAAACTTTTTCCGTTTTTTAATTCTACGTGTCTCTCTTCCTGCTTGATTGCCTCTCGGCTCTTCAACCGAGCGAAATAGGACGGCGGTAGAGGAGGAAGACGGAACGCAGCAGGACGACATGCGGCAATCGTGCCAAATGCGCAGCGAGGAAGCGGAAGAGAGACAGGCAGACGTTATGCGCTCGTTTTTCTCTCCAGCACACAAAAAGAGAGCGGACGTATCCGTCCGCTCTCTTTGTCATGCTCGATCAGGCGTCGATGCCCCGGGAGGTCAGGTACTTTTTGACCATCAGCGCCACCTTGAAGGTGATGGCGTCGTCAAACTCCCGAAGGTCCAGCCCCGTGAGTTTTTTGATCTTCTCCAGCCGGTAAACCAGCGTGTTGCGGTGGACGAACAGCTTTCTAGCCGTCTCGGAGACATTCAAATTGTTCTCAAAGAACTTATGAATGGTGAACAGCGTCTCCTTGTCCAGCGCGTCAATGGGGTTCTTCTTGAAAACCTCCTGCAAGAACATTTCGCACAGGGTGGTGGGCAGCTGATAGATCAGACGCCCGATACCCAAGTTCTCATAGTTGATAACATATTTCTCCGTGTCAAAGACCTTGCCCACCTCGATGGCGATCTGGGCCTCCTTATAGGACTTGGCCAAGTCCCGCAGGTGGGTCGCCACGGTGCCGATGCCCACCACAACGGTAGACTCGCCATTGGCCCGAAGAGCCTCTTCAATGGATGCGGCGGTCTTGTTCAACTCCCGAATGCCAGACCCTTCGGGCAGCTGACAGATCAGAACCACATTCCCTTCGCCCACGGAGAGAACAAAATCGTTCTGCCGGTCGGGATAAAGAGTCTGAATGGCGTCCGTGGGAACGGACTCCATCTTTTTCAAAGAGCGAATGACAAACACGCCCCGGGCCACATCGCTGGCAACCCGCAGTTCCTTTGCCCGCATGTAAATATCGCCCAGCATGATGTTGTCGGTAATGATATCCTTAATAAAGGAACCCCGGTCATGCTTTTCCTCATAATAGGATTTAGCGGAATTCAGCGCCACCGTTGCCAAGGCGCAGACCGTCTTGCTGATCTCGTTATCGCCAAACGCAAAAGCCGCATAATCAAACTGATTACCCCAGCCATTCAGCGCTTTGAACGTCTTTCCGGAGGAAGCGATCATGTTCCCCCCGGCAGTGTTGATTGCAGGGACGAACTCCGCCCACCGCTGTCCGATCATGGAAAGTTCGCTGCACGCGATCACGATGCCCTCGCCATCGATCACGCCCACCGTCCGGTCCGTATTCTCCTTAAGCTGCAGGACTACGTTCTGAAAAATTCTTCCCGACATTGCCGGCCCTCCTAGCGCAAATTTGTCAATTTGCTTTGTGCATTTTGTCAATGACTACATTATATCGGCATTTTTGTGAGAATGCAAGACATTTTTTCTTTTTTCAACAAAAAAATCGGCTTCTTTTTGTCAAAAATTAAACATTCGTTAAGTATCTTCCATATTTCCCCGCAGCATATTCAGCTCGTTCTCTGTCAAAAGCCGAAATTCGCCGATACGCAGTTTCTCATCCAGAGTCAATTTGCCCATGGCCACCCGCTTTAAATAGATCACAGGCTTTCCCTGGGCCGCCAGCATTCGTTTTACCTGATGAAATTTTCCCTCCCGCAGCGTCACAAGGCATTCGCTCTGCGCCCCGGCAGTCAGAATTTTCAGTCCGGCGGGACGGCACACCAGACCGTCTCCAATGGTCATACCCATCTCAAACGCCCGGCAGTCCACCTCTTCAAGGCAGCCGTCCACTCTGGCGTAGTAAACCTTATCCACATGGTATTTGGGGGACAAAAGACGATGCGCCGTCTGGCCGTCATCCGTCAAAAGGAGCAGGCCCTCCGTGTCCTTGTCCAGCCGGCCCACGGGAAACAGCTCCAGCTTTTGAAGGTCCGGCGGCAAAAGGTCCAAAACGGTCTTCCCCTTTCCGTCCTCTGTGGCGGAGAGGTACCCGTCGGGCTTATTCAGCATCACCCATGTGTGCTTCCGCCAGAAAACATTTTCTCCGTCCACCGTCAGCATCACAGTCTCCGGATCGTACTTTTCCTCCGACGACGGAGCAGGCGCTCCATCCGCCAGTACCCGGCCCTGTTTCACCAGCAGTTTCACTTCCCGCCGGGACCATTTGCCCGTACCCGCCAACAGTTTGTCCAGCCTTTGCATCTCCACAGCGTCCGTCCTCCCCTCCGTTGTATTTTTCTTGATTCTAGCATATCTGTGCGGCGAATGGAATAAGGAAATGGCGGAAGGGCCATAAAGTTTGTCCAAAAAGTTATGGTTTCGCGCCGCCGGAAATGGCGCCGCGCAGGGAGAAAGGGATGGTTTATCATGTTCATCTGGACAGCGCGCTTACGGAAGAAAAAAACATTTTTCGTGGCAATTTTAGTTGCCGCACTGGTAATTCTACTGGCGTTTCTCAGCGCATTTCTGCACAAGTCCACTGAAAACGGCGTAGGTCGTCTGGACACAGAGGAGTCACGAATCGATTATTTGAAGGATTTGGGTTGGGAAGTCTCCCCCGACCCGGTGGCAACCTTGCAGCTTTTGCTGCCCGATCCTCTGACCGATGATTATGCCGCCTATAATAAACTTCAAAAGCAGCAGGGATTCGATTTGGAAGAGTTGCAGGGGCAGCAGGTCACCCGCTATACATACACCGTTTTGAACTATCCCGACCACCCAGACGGGGTACAGGTGAATCTGTATCTCTGCGAGGGGATTCCGGCGGCGGGAGATATCATCGTCACCGGGGCAGACGGCTTTCAGGCAGGGCTTGCCTTCCCGGAATAACGCTTCTTCCGAAATCCGCGCGGTCTAATGGGTGTCGCTGCGCAATGGCTGTCTGGCAGCTGCCATTCCCCTTCCGAAGTCCGTAAGCAAAGCGCGACAGACCCGGCAAAACGAACCACAGCCCGCTGTACTGCGTACAGCGGGCTGTGGCGCTTTTCAAAGAGAAGAAACTTTTTAGTTCTTGGTGTGGATGGCGCGCTTCTCCACGCTCAACGCCGCCTCACGCATCGTCTCGGTGACGGTGGGATGAGAGTGGATGGTGGAGATCAGCTCATCCACCGTGGCCTCCAGACGGATGGCCAGCGCACCCTCGGCAATCAGGTCCGTGGCGCGGGGCCCGATGATGTGCATGCCCAGCACCTCGCCGTACTTCGCGTCGGCAATGATCTTCACAAGGCCCTCGCCGCCGTTGAGAATCAGAGCCTTGCCGTTGGCGCTCATGGGGAACTTGCCGACCTTGTAGTCCAGACCCTTGGCCTTGCACTGCTCCTCGGTGAGGCCCACGCCAGCAGCTTCCGGCTCCATGTACACGCAGGTGGGATTGGTCTTCTCGTCATAGACGGCGGGAACACCGCAAATGTTCTCAGCAGCCACTTCGCCCATGGCGGAAGCGGTGTGTGCCAGCTGGGCGTGACCCATGACGCAGTCGCCGATGGCATACACGCCGGGGACATTCGTCTCCATCTTGTCGGAGACGATGATGCGGCCCCGGTCGTTGTTCAGTCCGGCAGCCTCCAGATTCAGGGAAGCGGTGTTGGCGCGGCGGCCGATTGCCACCAGAACCTTTTCCGCCTCAAAGCTGACCGTCTCGCCAGCCTTGTTCTTGCAGACGACCTTTGCGCCCACGGGAGAGGTTTCAACGGACTGCACCGGGCACTCCAGATGGAACTCCATGCCCATCTTCTTCATGTGGGCAACGCCGATGGCGGTGAGATCGCCGTCCAGCATGGGCAGCATGTGATCCAGTGCTTCCACCACAGTGATCTTGGTGCCGAACGCGGAGTAAGCGCAGGCCAGCTCCAGACCGATCACGCCGCCGCCGATGACCACCATAGACTTGGGCAGGGTCTCAAGGCTCAGTGCGCCGGTGGAATCAATGCAGTTGGGGTTTTCCTTCAGGCCGGGAATGGGAGGCGCGAAGTTGACGGAGCCGGTGGCCAGAATGATGGCATCGGCAGTCATGGTTTCCGTGGAACCGTCGGACTTCTTCACGCTCAGGGTTTTGGGAGCGGTGAAGGAAGCCTCGCCGTCGATCTTGGTGACCTTGTTGAGTTTCAGCAGGCCGGCCACGCCGGAGGTGAGCTGCTTGGAGATGGCGTTCTTATGGGCAATGACCTGCGAGAAGTCCACTTCCACACCGGTAACCTTCACGCCGATGTCCGCGCCCTGATCCTTAATCTGCTCGATCAGCTCGGCGGAGTGCAGCAGGCACTTGGTGGGGATGCAGCCAATGTTCAGGCAGGTGCCGCCAAGATGCTCTTTTTCAATGACGGTAACCTTCGCGCCCAGCTGCGCTGCCCGGATGGCGGCCACATAGCCGCCGGGGCCGCCGCCAACCACGATGACGGTCTTGGAACCGGCTGCGGCGGGAACCGCTGCGGCAGCGGAAGCTGCGGGAGCAGCCGGTGCGGCAGCGGGGGCCGCCGTGGGAGCAGCAGCGCCGCCGGCGGCGGGAACCGCCTCGCCCGGCTGGCCGATATAGGCCACCACGGTTTTGCAGTCCACAGTCTCGCCCTCGCCGAAGAGGATCTTCAGCAGGGTGCCGTCAGTGTCGCACTCCACATCGTTGGTCAGCTTATCAGTGGCCACGGAATACAGCACGTCGCCGACCTTGACGGCGTCGCCTTCCTTCTTCTTCCATTCCTCAATCGTGCCCTCGGTCATGGTCAGACCCATTTTCGGCATCAATACTTCGGTTGCCATAATGAATATCCTTCTTTCTTAAATGAAGCGGGAGCCCGGCCTCAGCCGGGCCCCCTGTTTTCTCCGCCCTGCGGAGAAATGATTCAAATCATTTTCAACAGAACATGTGCCTGCCGAAAATTTCCCGTCCCGTGCGCCTTGGGCGCACACCCGTCTGTGGATCGGCAGCGGGAAGTTCGAGGGAGAGCAAGCTCTCTCTCGGTCATCAAACGAGCAGCATGTACGGGTTTTCCAGCAGATCGCAGATGCGCTTGAGGAACTTGGAGGCCATCACGCCGTCCACCACGCGGTGATCGGCAGTGAGGCACAGGTTCATCATGGGACGGATCACAATCTCGCCGTTGCGGACCACGGGGGTATCCACCATGTCGCACACACCCAGAATCGCCAGCTCAGGCTGGTTGATGATGGGGGAGAAATTGGTGATCCCATAGGGCCCCAGAGAGGAGATGGTAAAGGTACCGCCGGTCATATCCTCCATGGCGATCTTGCCGTCGCGGGTGGCGGCAATCAGGTCCTCGGTCTCCTTGGCGATCTCCGCCAGAGACTTGGTGTCGGCGCTCTTCACGTTGGGGACGATCAGTCCGTCGCCCTTGGCCACAGCCAGACCCATATTCACATGCGTATGATGGGTCAGCATGTTGTCCGCAAAGCTGGAGTTGATGTCCGGGAACTCGGTCAGAGCCTTGGCAACCACCTTCATCAGGATGTGGTTGTAGGTCAGCTTGATTCCCTGCTCCTTCAGACCGTCCTTCAGCTTGGAGCGCAGCTCCTTCATGGCGGTGACATCCACGGGATGCGTATAAGTCACCCGGGGAGAGGTGTGCCAGGAGTTGGACATGTTGGCGGCAATGCTGCGGCGCAGCGGATTGACCTTCTTGGGCTTTTCATCGTTGCTGCCCAGAACAGGTGCGGCGGCGACAGCGGCTTCGGCGGCGGGTGCAGCGACGGTCTTACCGGCAGCGGCCAGCACGTCGGCCTTCATCACGCGGCCGTTGATGTCCAGACTGCCCAGATCCACGCCCAGCTCTGTGGCCAGTTTCGCGGCCATGGGGCTGGTCTTGGGTCCCGCCACAAAGGACTCCACGTCCTTGGCGACGACCGTACCCTTGGGGCCGGTGCCGGGGATCAAAGTCAGATCATAGCCCTTGTCCTTTGCCAGCTTGCGGGCAAGGGGCGTTGCCAGAACGAACTCGCCCGGCGCGCGGTTTGCGGTGGCGCTTGCCGCGATGGCGGCAGCGGCGGGTGCGGCGGCCGCAGCAGGAGCGGCAGAAGCCGCCGCAGGTGCGGACGCGGGAGCTGCGGCAGCGCCGGGAACGGCTTCCCCCGCAGCGCCGATCCAAGCGATGACCGTCTTGCAGGCCACAGTCTCGCCCTCGCCGAAGAGAATCTTCAGCAGAGTTCCGTCCGTGTCGCACTCCACATCGTTGGTCAGCTTATCAGTGGCCACGGAGAACAGTACGTCGCCAACCTTGACGGCGTCGCCCTCCTTCTTTTTCCACTCTTCAATGGTGCCTTCGGTCATGGTCAGACCCATCTTCGGCATCAATACTTCAGTTGCCATATTTGAAAATCTCCTTTTCAACAGGCATTAAAACATGCCCTTGATGCCCTTGTACAGATCCTCCGGGAACACGCGCACCATCTTCTCCAGAGTGGGGGCGAAGGGAATGGGGCAGAACGGAGCGCCGTACCGCAGGATGGGGGCGTCCAAATACTCCATGGCCTCCTCGGCGACGGTGGCGGCGATCTCCGCGCAGAAACCGCCCTGCTTGACGGCCTCCTGAACCAGGCACAGCCGATGGGTCTTCTTCACAGAGTTGAGCACCGTCTCCTTGTCCCAAGGGGACAGGGTGATGAGGTCGATGACCTCAGCCTTGATGCCGTCCTTCGCCAGCAGGTCCGCAGCGCCGCGGGCGTTCTTCATGCCGATGGAATAGGACACGATGGTCACGTCGGTGCCCTCCCGCTCCACGCGGGCCTTGCCGATGGTGTAAGGAGTCTCGTCGGCCAGCTCGGGCATCTCGCCTTTTTCCTTATAGAGGATCTTGTTCTCGAAGTAGATCACGGGATCGTCGGACTCGATAGCGGCCTTGAGGACCATCTTCGCGTCATAGGGATTGGAGGGGGCAACCACCTGCACGCCGGGGATGTGGGTGAACCAAGCCTCCACGCACTGGGAATGCTGGGCGGCGCCCTGGAAGGTCATGCCGTCGGGAGCGCGGAGCACCAGAGGCACCTTGGCCTGACCGCCGAACATGTAGCGGGCCTTTGCCATCTGGTTGAACACCTCGTCCATCGGCACGCCGATGAAGTCGGCAAAGTGCATATCCACAACGGGACGTGCGCCGGCCAGAGCCGCGCCCACGCCGCCGCCGATGATGAAGGTTTCAGAAATGGGGGTGTCCATGATCCGGCCGGGGAACTGCTCGGGCAGACCCTTGAACTGGCCGAAGATGCCGCCCTGACGGGCCAGATCCTCGCCCATTACAAAGATTTTATCGTCTTTTTCCATGGTCTCGGCCATTGCTTCGCAAGTGGCCTGAGCAAACGTTAATTTACGCATTGTTGTTATCCTCCTTATTCCTTAGTCGACATAGACGTACTTCATGTACTCGCTGGAATCGGGATACTCGGACTCCATGGCGAACTTCTTGGCCGCCTTGATCTTTTCCGCGCACTTCTCGTCGATTTCATCGCATTCCTTCGCGGTCATGACCTTCAGCTTGGCAGCCTTGATACGGAACATCTTCAGAGGATCGGTGTCGTGGAAGATCTTCTGGGTTTCTTCCTTTTCGCGATACAGCTCGGGGTCGCCCACATAGTGGCCCTCGATCCGGTAAGTCTTGGCCTCGATAAAGGTGGGGCCTTCACCATTGCGGGCGCGTTCAACGGCTTCCACAGCCGCATCATAGACGGCAAAAACGTCCTGTCCGTCCACGATCACGCCGGGCACATGATAGCCCACTGCACGGTCGGAGATATTCTCGGTGTTGCAGGTGGTGCGATAGGGGGTGGTGGAGGCCCAGCAGTTCATCTCGTTGACGAAGATGACGGGCAGCTTCCATGCGGAAGCCACGTTCATGGCCTCGTGGAAGGTGCCGCGGTTGGAGGCACCGTCGCCGAAGAAGACCACGGAAACCTTGTCGTTCTTCAGAACCTTCTTATTCGCCAGAGCCGCGCCGGTAGCCAGATTATAGCCGCCGCCCACGACGCCGTTGGCGCCCAACATGCCGATGGAGAAGTCCGCGATGTGCATGGAGCCGCCGCGGCCCTGGCACATGCCGGTCTTCTTGCCGAAGATCTCAGCCATCATGCGGTTCACGTCTGCGCCCTTTGCGATGCAGTGGCCGTGGCCGCGGTGAGTGGATTCGATCATGTCGTCCTGCCGCAGAGCGGCGCAGACACCTGTGGCGATGGCCTCCTCGCCGATGTACAGATGTACGAAACCGGGGATCTCGCCGGCCAGAGAGTCATGCTTGATGCTCTCCTCAAAATGGCGGATCGTAGACATGGTCTCGTAAAATTTCCTGGCCTGTTCCTGGGTGTACGTTGCTTTTGCAGCCTTTGTAGTTGCCATAGGAAAAACTCCCTTCTGCCGACTTTTTATCGGTATTTTATAAAAAATGTGAATTTACAGGGTCGGTTTTTATCTAATTGTCAAAATTTTCACTCGTGCGGCTCTGAAAAAGCGTGGCGACAGTCGCCTGCGGCCACGCTTTTCCAGTTAACGCAACTTACAACTTTTCGTAACCTTGTGCCGTAGACCGAAAGCTTAGGCCTCGGTGAAGGCAGCGATCAACTCGGGAGTCAGCTTGGCAGAGAAGTCATCATAGCAGGAGGCGGAAGCATCCTTGAACTCCTGAATCGCCTCGGGAGTCAGTTCGGTAACCGTGACGCCCGCATCGGTCCACTTCTGCAGAACAACCTGATCCTGCTCGCGCTCCAGCTGACGCTGATTCTGAGCAGCCTTCTGGCCGCACTCGTCAACGATTGCCTGCAGCTCGGGAGACAGAGAGTTGTACAGATCGCCATTCATGGTGAAGAAAATGCAGTCATACACGCCAGTCCAGTAGGTAACATACTTCTGAACCTCGGAGATGGAAGCGCCGTCGGCGGTGGGAAGGGGGTTCTCCTGACCGTCATAAGTACCGGTCTGCAGGCCGGTGTAAACCTCGGACCAGTTGGCGTTCGCCCAGTTGGCGCCCCACTTGGTGTACTCGGCGTTCAGCAGCTCAGAACCGGCAACACGGAGCTTCAGGCCCTTCATAGCAGCCAGAGAATCGATAGGACGGACGCTGTTGGTGGGATGACGGAAGCCATTCTCACCAACGCCCAGCAGGTGCAGGCCCATGCTCTCGACAACTTCGCCCAGAGCCTGGCCGCCAGCGCCATCCAGCTTTGCATCGACATCCTCGAAGGAATCGAACAGGAAGGGCAGGGAGACCACGTTCAGACGCTGGTCGAACGCAGAATAGATCAGGTTGGAGTGAGCGGAGAGTTCAGTGGTGCCGTCGATGGCGGCCTGAATGCCCTCGGACTGGTTGCCGGCAGTCAGCTGGTCAGCAGCATAAACCTCAACCGTGACAGCGCCGCCGGTGGCGTCGGAGACCATCTGACCAAAGTCGCGGCCCATGTCTGCCCAGCAGGTATTCTCGGTAGCGGAGCAGGCAAACTTCCAAGTCTGCTTCTCAAAAGTGGTGCCGGAAGCAGCAGCGCTGGAAGAGGAGCCGCTGGACGCAGCAGGAGTGGAGGCAGCGGAGTTGCCGCCGCCGCAGCCGGCCAGCAGCGTGGCAGTCATGGACAGAGCCATGGCCAGTGCAAGAAACTTTTTCATGGTTTTTCCTCCTTAAAATTTTGGTTGCGTAATCAAGTTGCGTTATCTGAAATCACTTGCGTGATGGCAGATCCTTAGGATCAGGTAGCAGCGCCCAGGAACACGGTGGAGAAGAAGGGAACATAAGTGACGATCAGCAGCGTGATGACGCAGGCGAGGATCATGGGCCACACAGCCTTGGAGATCGTCTCGATGGTCACTCTCGTCTTGTCCTTGATGTCCTTCAGCTTATCGCTGACGCCGATGGCCACAAACAGGTTCACGCCCACGGGAGGAGTCACCTGACCGATTGCCAGGTTCACAGTGGACAGCACACCGAAGTGGATGGGGTCGATGCCCAGCTGCTGCGCCACAGGGAACATGATGGGGATGAAGATGTACATGGCGGAGTTTGCGTCCACGAAGCAGCCTGCGATCAAGAAAATCACGTTGACAATCAGCAGGAAGATGTACTTGTTGCCGGAGATATTCAGCAGCAGAGTCTGCGCTGCGCCGGAAATACCGTGGACGGTGCAGATGTAGGAGAACAGGGTTGCGCCGCCGATGATGAGCATGATGCCACCGGTGGTTTTGCCGGAGTCGACCAGCAGCTCATACAAATCCCGGAGCTTGACCTCGCGGTAGATAAACACGCCGACGATCAGGCCATACACCACGGAAACGGCAGCGGCCTCGGTCGGAGTAAAGATGCCGCCATAGATACCGCCAAGAATGATTACGGGCATCAAGAAGCCCCAGAACGCGGTGCGGAAGGACTTCCAGCGAGCATTCCAAGATGCCTTCTCACGGGATGCCTTCAGTCCCTTGCGGCGAACCTCGATCATGATAACGATCACCAGAGCAAGGCCCATCATGATGCCGGGGAGGATGCCGCCCATGAACATGTCGCCCACGGATACGCCGGTAATGGAGGCATACACCACGAACGCGATAGAGGGCGGAATGACGATTGCAATGGAAGATGCAGTTGCCATCATGGCGGAGGAGAACGGCGCGGAGAAGCCGCCGCGGTTGATCATGGCGGGAATCAGAATGATGCCCAGCGCCGCCACGGTAGCCGGGCCGGAACCGGAGATCGCGCCGAAGAAGCAGGCCACAACGACGCACACGATGGCGATACCGCCGCGGCGGTGGCCGATGCAGTCGTCAATGAACTGAACCAGACGGGTGGAAATACCGGCCTTCGCCATGATGTTGCCAGAGAGGACGAAGAACGGGATTGCCAGCAGCAGGAACTTTGCCATGCCGTTGTAAACGTTGGTGGGAACCACGGAGAGCTTGTCCCCGGAGTAAATCATAGCCAAAACGGACGACAGGCCCAAACTGGCGCAAATGGGAATATTCAGAAACAGCATGATAAAGAAGGAACCAAACAGGATCAGGTTAATCATCAGTTGCTTCCTCCTTCTTCGTTTGTTTCGGGCTTGACGCAGGCCGCGTTGTTCGTCATCACGTCAATGCAGAACTCAATGGTATGCAGAATCAGGAACACACAGCCAATGGGCAGGAAAATGGTGAAGATCCACTCAGGCAAGCCCAGAGAAAAGGTGCGCTTTCCGTTTGCCAACTGAGCCAAGACCTTGTCGATACCGGTCTTCATCAGCAGCACCCAGAACGCCGTGTTCGCGACGGTGATAATGAGGACGAAGATCTTCTTTCCGCCGGCCTTCAGCCGGTCAAAAACCAAGGACAAGCTAATCAAGCTGCCCTCTCGTGCGCACAGTGCGCATCCGAGCATAATCAACAAAATAAACAAGTTGATGACCAGCTCCTCGGTCCAAGCAAACTGACTGTCGCTCAGTTTCCGGACCACGACGTTTGCGAAGGTGATCACAGTGACAAAAACCAGAACCGCGCTGAGAATGACTTTCTCAATTCCGGCGATGACATCCATGATCTTTTTGTAGACTCTCATTCGATCAATCCCTCCTGTTGATGCTGCGGTCTTCGCGGTAGAATATTCATGCGTTTTTTTCGGATAATCAATCGTGTGCCCCGAGCATAGCGCAAAATTTTCATCCGTGCAGATCCGCTCCACAGAAAATTATGAATTTTCTGTTAATGTGGACAAGTATATCACTGTTGCATAGAAATATCAATTCTTTGCCCTGAATTTCGCTGCGTTTCAGCGCTTTACATATGATTCAAAGCAAAAAAGAGCATTTTGCACAAATTGTCGTTTTTTTAATTTCGTAAGGGTCTTTAAATTTTTCTGGCTTTTTTTATGAGCCGTGGTATACTGACAATAGCCCGTGCGAATTTCACAAAAGTGGAAATTTATTCAAACCATCGTCCAAAGGAGTGCCAGCAATATGTCTTCATGCCAGATCACCCTCAGCGCCAACGCGGGCGCAGCTCTTCACCTTGGCAGCGTCCGCCTGTGGGCAGACGCTTTGCACGACAAAACCGTCTCAGGCTTTTCCACGCTTACCTCGGAGCTTCAAGCCGCCGTGGCGGCTCATCCGGATTTTGCGGACCCAAACCTAATTTTTTACACCCACTGCCACCCGGACCACTTTTCTCAAGTCCTGACGCAGCAGGCGCTGACGCGCTGGCCCTTTGCCGAAGTGATTCTGCCGGAGCGGCAGTTTGAAGATCAATTGCTGCTTTCCCGTCCCCGGGAGCAGTTGTTCCTGCCGGAACTTTCCATTCAGTTTGTCCGCCTGCCTCACGAGGGGGAGCAATACGCGGATGTCGCTCACTACGGCTGCCTTCTGGACCAAAACGGGTTCCGGGTTCTCATCCCTGGGGAC
>JABNAD010000125.1_pt2 | contig 26339 bp, 28 predicted proteins | sample 7240381 | NCBI WGS metagenome assembly JABNAD01 (sample SAMN11332834, study PRJNA596920) | anaerobic digester metagenome | biome: digested sludge; isolation source: digested sewage sludge-derived enrichment culture grown on H2/CO2 | place: Germany: Goettingen
TCTGCTTCTGCTTTGGCTTTTGCCTCTGCTTCTGCTTTGGCTTCTGTCTTTAATTCTTTTTCGACTTCTACCTGTACCTCAGTTTTTGATGCTTCCGATTTCTTGGGATTGCTATCACTCGAATCCTCGGCATTATCCTCTTTGCCCGTGATCACTCTGCCAACCTTTTTTATAAAATCGTCCAATTTTCCCACTTCTTCATTCCCCACTTCACTTGAATTCGATAGATCCGAACCACTTTGAATAGCTGTGTCCTTTGTTAATTGTGATTTAGGTTTACTTTTACGAGCCATGACGATCTCCTTTTTAATGACGTAATTTTCCTTCTATTTTTTATAAATGGCCTTGGTGCACTTATAAAAAACAGAATTTTGATGTATAAAAAACAAATGACCGAAGCCATTTGTTTTTTATACATTTTAATTTTTAATCTTCAGTTAAAATAGAATTTTTGCAATATCCTTATGTGGAGATGATATTACCGAATAACTCGTAATGAGATTCGATTCTGCCATTTCCGTCTGGGCCGTTTGAATGGCCATTTTAACAGAAGAAATTTCGCCAGTGATTAATACAAAGCCTTTACCACCCAAGCCTCTAGCAATTCGAATTTCCAGGAGTTCTACGTTTGATGCTTTCGCACAAATATCTCCGATTAAAATTGAAGAAATTGCATTAATCGTTTCAACAATACCCAGCGATTTCACATCACCGATTTCCCCAGCGCCTAGCATTGCTGGCAGAACATCAGGGTGAATATTCGGTATAACGTGAGATTCTAACATATGGATACCACCCACATGCGCCCCATTCTTTATTGACGCCTCAACAGCACCGACATCTCCAGCAATAATACTGACGTATTTTCCAGGACATAAGGGTGATGCCATCAGCAGCTCAACATTAGCGGATTTCAGCATTTCATCAGTGGATTCTATACCAACTGGAATGCTCTTAAATTCCATAAAACCAACTGCTTTTTTCAAAATACCACTTCTTTCTATACTGTGAATGTTTTTATTTTACCAGATTGCGTTAATGCGTTTTAAACGAAAATGAATCCGCCTAAAATTGTAAAGTTAATGAACTGTGTAATAAAGATTGTTACAGCAGGAGGGTCGATATGGGTATCGCAATGGCTATTTAAAGTTTTTGCAGCCCATTCACCAACAAATGCTGTGAACATACCTGTAATTGCTGCGCCAATAATGGCAGCAAACGGATTAAGTGTAGCTGAGAATACGATTACTGCGGTTGAACCAGAAGGTAAAACAATATGATGCCATCCTTCAAAATAATGTCCGCACATAATCAGGATCAGTGAGATAGCAGCAACAGAGAACCCAATTACTGGTGTCATTGAGAATAAGTATGCAGCTTCTTCACTTCCGCCAACTAAACCTAATGTACCTAATGTAGCAGCAACGCCACCAATTAAGATACCAATACCTGCGCCGTAAGTAAGAACAAATCCTAAACGGCTTCCAGTAGTAATCCATTCGCGTTTTTCACCAGCTGGTGTTTTTCCTGTGATACCAGTTTTACCAAATACTAAACGTACAATAATACCAGACAGCATTACGGTGAAAGCAACAGTGTCGGTCCAGCCGGCAGCGCCTTCTCCCAAAATACCATTAAAGAGAATTGGTCCAACCAGTGGTCCAACAATGTATTGGATCAGGAAACCAACCATACCGAAGATACCACCAACGATCAATACCATTGGATCACCAAATTTTACCAGTGGTGTTACGATGTCTTGACCATTTTCAATATGATTTCTTGTCATTGCAAACGCAGCACCAGCTACAGCACCAGCGAAGGCAACATGTGGACCAAACCAAGAACCAAAACTAATAATACCAATTGCAGGTGCCCCAAAATCTCCACCCATGATTGCCGCCAAAACGGTTAAACCGGTGAAAACAAAGGCTGTGATCCCGCCCATAAATGTGGCTAAGACGCCACCGCCAAATGCGGCGATTAACATTGTAAAGTCCATAATTATCCCCCTTAAAATATGATTTAGGACTCGATAGTGATTTTTTCACTATCCGCGGCTGAAATCCTACCGCTAATACTAGCAAAAACTTTTGAGCTCAGTTTACCTTCAGGAATATCCCCGATAAGTTGTCCTCGTTCCACATGATCCCCAACGTTTACAACTGCTACTGCAGGAGCACCTATATGTTGTGACAATAATAGGTTGACTTTAGTAAACGTCTTATCCGTTTCAACCATCGGAGCCGGAAGATCATACTTCGTCAGTCCCAATCGTGATACCAAACGGTAAACGTTAAACTGTTTGCCTTCTCTGAAGGGCACAGCTGATGTTGGTGCATTGTGGTGAGGATTTTTGATCCCCTTACTTCCCAGTTCTCGCTTTAGCATGGTATTGAACTTCCAAGGTTGTAAGTCCATTACACATGCATATTGACATAAGCCACATTCACAGCATAGAAAAGCGTTTGTAGCTTGAGTGGACGTATCGCAGGTTGAACCATAGGCAGCAATCCGCATTAACTTATGAGGTTCCAGGTTATGGCCCAAAGCGTATCGCGGACACAGCTCGGTGCAATAGTTACATTGCATACAAGCCATCCCTGCCATTTTCATGGTTTCCTTGATGGACTTTGTCTTAGAAATTATCAATGGATGATCTTTTGCTAAAACAATCAGTCCTTTCGTTGTTTTTGTAATCGTTGACTCTAAATCGACGATTTTACCCATCATCGGTCCGCCGTTGATCACGACAAAATCCGTGATGGTTGTTCCGCCGGCTAATTCCAAAGCTTCGCGAACAGTAATACCAAGTGGTACCTTTGTTGTGAGCTTATTCTTAACCTCACCTGTTAATGTCAAATATGTATCTGTAACCGGTTTATTGTCTACCATTATATCATAAATGTTCAAAAGTGTCTCCACATTTATAACTAATGTATTAACATTTAACGGAATTCCGGCTTCAGGCACAATCCGTCCCGTTGTTTCATAAACAAGGACCTGTTCATCTCCCGCTGGATAGAAATTCTTTAACAAGTGCATTCTAATCTTGGGAAATGCCCCTAATTCTTTGTTTAATGCTTCAATAGCAGGTGTATATTTCTTCTTGAGGCCAATAATGCCTTCCTTTGCTTGTGTGTGATCCATAACAGCCTGGAGTGCCGTTAACATTTTAACAGCCTCCAGTGCCATCAGTTGTTGATCGACGCGCAATAGTGGTTCGCATTCTGCTCCGTTGACAACGACGGTATCAACTTTGCAATTTAATTTGACCTGGGTTGGAAACCCTGCCCCGCCTGCACCTACAATGCCGGCGTTTTGTACCAATTCTACTAAATTTGCGCTCATGAACAACACCTCTATTATTTAATCGTAAATCCTCCTACTAATACACATCTTCGTTTACGAGTAAATGTCTTAGCAGATGTTAGACCTTCACCGGTCGGACCAGCAATGGTAAAGGTTGTATAGCCTTCCCCACCAACTCCGATACCAGCATATGAAGGGCCATTTTTAACAAAAATAGTGGTTTGCACTCTTTTTGCCATTTCAGTTAAGTTATTGATATTTGTTGAATGCATAATCGCAGTATGTCGATTACCATGTTCCAGCGCAACAGCCACATCAATTCCTTCTTTAATATCTTTTACACGAACAATGGGAAGGATTGGCATCATTAATTCTTCAACAGCGAAGATATGATCTTTACTGGTTTCCATAATGATTACCCGGATGGAGTCGTCAACGTCAATTCCAATACCTTTAAGAATTACTTTGGCGCTTCGTCCCACATAGTCACGACTCAGGCGACCACCGGGAATAACCAGCTCTTCCAATTCGGCAATTTTCTTGGCGTCTTTCAGTTCATAAGCACCATTTTTCTTCATGTTAAAGATCAGGTAGTCGGCAACTTGTTCGACGACAACAACTTCTTTTTCCGCAATACAGGGAAGATTATTATCAAAGCAACAACCATCAATAATATCTTTCCCGGCTTTTTCGATATCAGCGGTTTCATCAACCAGCGCTGGAGGATTTCCGGCACCAGCTCCAATCGCTTTTTTGCCACTCTGTAATACAGTCTTGACTACACCTGGTCCACCGGTAGCACAAAGCATGGTGATTTTGGGGCTGGCAAACATGGTATTGGCACTGTCAATTGTTGGTTCTGCAGTTGTAACAATCAGGTTTTCCGGACCACCAACCTCTAAAATCGCCTTGTTTAACAATTTAACTGTTAAAGCACTGGTTTTTTTTGCGCTGGGATGGGGTGCAAATACGACTGTATTTCCTGCCGCTAACATGCCAATTGAATTACAGATAACTGTTTCACTGGGATTAGTCGAAGGTGAAACTGAGCCAATCACGCCAAATGGAGACTGTTCAATTAAGGTTAACCCGTCATCACCAGTGAAGGCATCGGCAACAAGATCTTCCACACCGGGTGTTTTTACTGTTGCCAATTCATGTTTTAAAAGTTTATGTTCATAATTTCCCATGCCAGTTTCTTCAACTGCCAACTGGCAAATCATTTCCATATTTTCTTTTTTGAGCATTTCTGCCCGCATCGCTGCTATCAATTTGCTTCGAAAGGCTATTGGCTGTCTCATGAAGGTTTTCTGCGCTTCATAAGCTGCATCAATGGCGTTCTCCATATCATTAAAGATCCCAAGCTCACCATCTTTAAGTGGCTTTCCGCCTTCAACTGCACAATCGATTTCTGCCATTACTTTTTTTACAATATATTCTATACCTGTAGTATCTATATTCATACGAGGTACCTCCTGGATCGTGTTAATTTTTTGTCTTATTTTATAGCGTCTAGTCCAGCTTGAGCAACAGTCATGTCTTCTGCAACACTGCCGCCGCTTACTCCGATACCGCCGATGATTTTACCCGCTTCAAAAATCGGGAAGCCACCGCCAAACACAACCATTCTTCCTTTATCGCAGCTCGCAATTCCAAAAAGTTGTCCTGACTCTTTTGCAAGGTCAGCTGCCTGATCGGTGCCCATTTTAAGAGCAACTGCAGTATAAGCCTTATTGGTTGCGATATCCATACTGGCCAATAAAGAATCTTCCATCCGGTTAAATAATACGGTGTTACCACTGGCATCACAAATTACGATAACCATTGGTACATCGATTTCGATTGCTTTTGCAGCCGCCGCTTCTGCCATTTTCTTTGCCATATCTAATAATTTTCCAGTAGTCGTCATTTTTCTTCCTCCTGATTAATTAGTATTTTTATAACACAGCTAACGCACTCTTTGCAATAATCATATCTTCATCGACACTTCCACCACTTACGCCAATTCCGCCAATGACTTCGCCATTGACTTTTAAAGGATATCCCCCGCCAAAGACGACCATCCGACCATTATTGGTCCATTGGAGGCCATAGAGAGAGCCATCTTCTTTAACGACGCTGGCAACTTTATCCGTGGACATTTTCAATGCATTGGCAGTATAGGCCTTATTCACTGAAATATCAATGCTGACCATTAAAGCATCTTCCATCCGTTCAAAGTAGGCTAAATTTCCACCGGAATCGACCACTGAAAAGACAATGGGGACATTGATTTCTTCAGCCTTTACTCTGGCAGCAGCAGCCATTTTCTTGGCCAGTGTCAGTAGACTATATTCTTTATCACACGTGTCTTCATTGATACTTTCTGCTTGCTCAGTTTCTAACAGATTCAATTTTTCTTTGACCCGGTCGACTATTTGTTTTACAACACCATTAAACTCAACTGTCCGCGCCAGCACAAAAAGGGTATCCGAGAGTCGATTGACGAATTTTACCAATTCTGGACGACTTTCTTCATTTTCGCGATTATATTTTACAATCAATCGCTCACCGCGTCTGACAACGGTGCGGGCAACATGTAAAGCTGCTGATGCTGGACTGGCACCAGGAATAATGAACGCCTTTTGAGGACCAATAATTGCTAAATAGTGTTCCATCGTGCATTCCATGTAATCCACATCTGCCTGAGTAATTTTGTCCGCCAGCATGGTCTTGCCTTTTTCATCGCTGGCAAGTTCTGCTCCGAGAACAAAAATGCGCTTCTGCAGATAGTGCAGTATTTCTCTGATTTCCTGATCATCACAAAGTGAATATGCTAAACCAATGGCCGAATTTGCTTCGTCCATGGTTCCATATGCATCGACACGGATATTATCCTTCGGGGTACGACTGGATCCAAAAAGACCCGTTTCCCCTTTGTCCCCTCCTCGGGTATATACATTTGGCATCACATCACCCCGTTAAACAATCTGAATTTCGTCAACAATGCCAACAATAGTCATATCCAGCGGAGCCATTTTGTCACCGTAAACATAACGGGCATTGCTCCCCGACGTTACGATCACCGTTTCTCCGATACCTGCACCTACTGAATCAACGGCTATTGCTGTCGACGAACTTGAATATTTTTCAAATTCACCATACTCATCAATTTTTTTAATGATTAATAATTTACATCCCACAAGATTCGGATCTTTCTGGGTTGATACGACGTTTCCAACTACTTTTGCTAACTGCATATATTCACCACCCTTATTAAACCCTGATAATCTGAAGCCCAAATTCCTTGGCGGCTTCCGCTGCATACCCTGTCAAAATTGATGCTGAAGGTATCTTAATCACATTTGATCCCCGGGCTTTTAAAATATCAACCCGCGAGATAACGTTTTTATCAATCAGACACTCACCAGTATTATGAGCTGAGACCTGATTTACCACCGCTTCGCTTTTAGCTGGGGCAGCTGTCTTTGTAACGATTAAATCATTTGTTTCTGTGGGAGTTCCACCAACACAAGTAGCATATAAGTCTTTGCCACATACTAACTTCATCCCAAAATCACGCAGTGTTTCAATGTTATTATTTAACATTTCCCGATATTTAGGCGATGATTTGCCCATCCCCAGTGATGCTCTTTGAGGATCATCCGGATTACAGGCATTAACTGCTGCAACTACTGGCGTTCCAGCCATAAATCCATGATTAATGAGCGATAACAGCACTGTATCAGTTATTCCCACCGCCAGTTTAGCAGCCGTATTCACGCTCATGGTAGCGATCACAAACATATCTGCCGATCCATATAGCTCTTTTTGGCTTTTTATGTTGCCACTGTGGTAAATTACATCAAGATTTAATTCTTTTTGAATCGCAACAGGATCTAACACCTTCATGCCATCATCAGAAAGAACAACTTTTAATTGCCAACCATCTTTTTGTAATTTCAACAGTGAATCCATCGAATCCTTAAAACCAATCGTCGCTCCCGTAAAGAAAACAACTGCTTTTTTAGGTTGATTTTTTATTCGCCTGACAACCTCGTCAACGATTTTTTGAATAAGTACATCCAATAATCCGTTTTCGAGCATTTTCTCCATGTCCAAATTCTATCACCACATTTCTTACCTTTGACAATTAAAGGCGATCCCTAAGGGTGTTACCAATAATGGTTCTACCGGTTTAATGGTCTTGATGCCTGTTTCATCTTCAAAAATCTTTTCAAAATCATTAAAGACACACGCTCCACCGACCACATAAATAACGTCAACATCATACCCGATCACAAAGCGGTTGACGATGGAAGCCATCTTCTGTACCACGGGCTTAATAATCGGGAAGACTTTTTTCTGTGACTCGTTCTTTTTAAGTTCTTCTGCTTCTTCAAAGCTAATGTGATGAAAACCTGCCAGTACCAGACTCATATGTGTCCCTCCGGTCGCTTCATCGGCTGTGAAAATAACTTCACCATCTTTGAGAATACTAATTCCAGTGGTTCCACCCCCAACATCAACGACCGCACCATTTTGGATGCCAAGCACCGTTGCAGCTGCAGTCGGTTCATCAACCACATTTGTTACCACAAAGTCGGCTGAGTCAACCACATTGGAAATAATCTTTGTATTCCCCGCCAGGATACCAGGAGGAATGGCTGTGGCGGCCTTGGCATATGTCAAGTCAACACCGAGGATACCTTCAACCTCACCTTTAAGTTTTCGTACAATTTGACTCGCACCGAGATAGTCAACGACAATTCCGTCGCGAACAACTGACGCGCCTTGACTCGCTCCAGCAATGGGACGATCATTTTCATCAACCACTGCGATGACAATATTTGCAGTCCCGAGATCAACACCCACTTTTAGCTCACCTGTGTAAGCATTGGCTTTTTTTTCCCGGATTAATTCTGCGAATTCCAATATTGCGTCATTACCAGATTTCCAATCCATTATTTCACCTATTTGGGATTATTTTTAGATAATCGTCGTTGTTAAGTCCTGCCGCATTCGCTTCATCAGTATCCAAATGCATTTCATAGTCGAATTTATCGGATACACGCGCGAGTACATTGCAGAAAATTGTTTTTCTAACACCACATGTTTCGACACTGACCCAATCTTTATCTTTAATGCCTAACTTCTCTGCAATATCTGGAGGCATATGAATATGCCGCAGGGCAACAATCACACCATGCGTGAGGGTAACTGTTCCGCATGGACCCTCGAGGATAATCCCCGGGGTTCCTTCCAGCTGTCCCGACTCACAAACCGGCGCTTTGATTCCCAGCGTTCTGGCATCTGTCAGTGAAATTTCAATCTGACTTTCCGGACGGGCTGGTCCTAAAATTCGAACCTTGTCAAAACATCCCTTTGGCCCAATCACTTTAACCGTTTCTTTCGCTGCATATTGTCCAGGTTGCTTTAAGTCTTTCATATTGGTCAGTTCATAACCTTCTCCGAAAAGTGTTTCAATGTCCTTTTTCGAAAGATGAATGTGTTTATTGGAGATTCCCAATACCACACGATTCGGACTATCTTTTTCAGCAATCAGTTTTTTTACTGTATTAATTACGATTTGCTCAATTACTTGTTTTTCATTTTCGTTCATGCTAGCACCTTTTCTTCAAAAGATCATTTCTGTCTGAATCCATCAGCCGACTCAGTAATTATTCCTCTGAGTTTATTTCTGCTGTTTCTTCATTTTCTTCTATAGTGACAACTTCAGCTTTTGGTTCTACTGGTGGGTTATAACCCACTGTTTCACTGTTGTAAATTAGTTTTTCAATTCCTTCACTGGGTCTAGCAATCACTTTGGTTGCCCAAACACCACGACCTTTAGCACAAGCCGCTGTAGCCGCATCAACTGCTGCCTTAACAGCTCCAATATCACCAGCCACCTTAATGGTTGACATCCCGTCTCCCTTACATGCTTCGTAGCCAATCAGTCTTACATTTGCTGACTTGACTGCCGCATCGGCAGCTTCAACCGCTGTGGCCAACCCAATAGCTTCTATTAGGCCAATGGCCTCTCCTCTATTCAAATCAACCCCTCCTTACGACAGTTCCGTATTATCCAGATTTTTAAAAGGCATTTTTTTTACCAGTCGAGCAGCATTGCTTCCAATTGCCCGTAATGTTGCTTCGTTACTGTAAGCTGGAATTCTGAAAATCGGCTGATCCTCTTTTAATTTGATAAAATGAAGTACCACTTCATTTTCAGTAATCCCAATTCCTACACCAAGATGCGATAGTTCTGCACCGCGAAAAGCAAGCTCAACCGGATTGGCATCTTCCAATTCTTCGATGGAAAATGGCACCCCTTCTTCTTCAATTCCGTGTAATACTTCGTCAACAACTTTTTGAAACATTATATTTTTTCCATGGACAATTTTTATTTCTGGTTTTGGAGCATCAAAATCCATCCGCATCTTATTCACCTTCTTCGTAAGCAAGTACCAAACCGGTGGCGACTGCGTTACGCGGACCCTCAACCCCTCTGATATTCGCCCGTCCGGAAACAATACTGTACTTGGATAAGGCGTCTGTTACTAATTGGGGAATCTCAAAATCGAGAGCCGATCCACCAACCAGAGTAACAAATTCAATATCCCGAACATTTCCAGTCGGACTCACTCGTTCTAATGAACGAATGGCATTTACAACAAATACTTTTGTCTTTGCTTCGCGTCGGACAGCTCGGATTCGCTCCAAGGAGTAATTCCCCGGCATTGGCACCATTCCATTGGGTGTTAAAATAACCACCCGGGCAAAGGTTCTGGGATCCAATGGCTTATCAAAAAATTGAACAGTTCCATCTTCATGACGAATATGGAATAAACTTTCAACCTTAGCCAGGGGATACTTTTTAATATCTTCTGCCAGCGCCATGTTGTCATATCCTAATTCCGAAGCGATTAGCAGCGTGACCATGTTACCGGCACCTGCTAAATGAATGGATTTGATTTCACCTGCCCTGTTAATAATTGCTGCATCCGTCGATCCAGCACCCATATCGATAATTGCTAAAGGTTTATTGCTACCTGGTGTGGTAAGTGCACCACGGATGGCCATATCGGCTTCAACTCCGCCCACTTCAACTTTTACACCCAGTTCAGCTTCCAATTCATGGGCAATCATGTTCATCTGTAATTTATCTGCCTTAACCATGGCGGCAATACCGACGGCATTTTCCATTGAAAACTCTTCCGCCACCCCGCCTTTGACCGTTTGCGGCACAAATGTATCAACGGCTAATAAATCCTGAATCTTAATTGCACTTGGTAGTTGATCTGTCAGATTAGACATTACCTGTCTGACCTTTTCAAGCATTCCACCAGCATTCGTGCCAGCTTCCCCTCTAATATCTTCTACAGGAGCTACGGAACGTATTGCATCCATGATTTTTTCAGCGCCGTCATCGACATTAACCTGGGCCTTTTTGTTCGTACCCTGAATAATAATTTGACCAGCCGGGATTTTTCTTTCTTTGACATCCCCTGCCGGCGTTTTGATAACAACAGCTGAACGATTCCCGATAAGCGCACGTGAAACAGGCACAACCTGCTTGGTCTCATCGGACGTTAAATCAAATACGGTTGCAATTCCGTATGGGTTAGATAGTTGTTCGACTACCGAACCTGCTGCGGCGACCTCTATGGCAGCTCGCATGTTTCTCGGCACCTTATCAATCAGCGAAACTTCATCAACAATCGGAATTTTTTTTGTAAGACGGTTATTAATTAAAACGCCATCATCACGTTGGACAATGGCACCATTAATAAATATGCCGTTATTAACAGCATGGTTAATAATCCGAGAGGAATCTTCAAAATCCACTTCTCTGGGGATAACAACGATCACTGACTCGCCCTTATCGCAATTATTAACTTCTCTTATGTCTACAGTCACACCCACGCCGATCCCCAATCCCCCTGGTGTAGAGGGATTGTGACCGATCATGGTTGATTCCGTAATAATTGTTTCCGTAATTGTTTCCATTGCTACATCACCAATTACGGGTGCAGCTTCATTGATCCGGATTAAATCAACATCTTCTACGGTTAAATCAGCTTTTTCAAGGGCTTGTTTGAGAGAGGCGAAAACTCCATGAATATTCTGACGGGTTCCTTTCATTCCAGTGGTATCAACAATACCACTACTGAGAAATTCAGGCTTTCCGTCGACATATCGGGCCAGTGCGGTTTCCGTGCTGGCGTTACCAATATCTATTCCTGCAATAATCATCTTATGTCCTCCCAACACTTCCTAAAATACTTGCTTAGATAAATTCTTTAGATCGCTTTCTTGCATAGTAAACTTCTGCTGCTTCAGCAACTAAAGATGCAGAGATAGGAGCATTGTATTGATTTTTAAGTTCTGCAGCAATCGCCATTAATTCTTCTTTAGTTGATTTATATGGACGAAGGGCATTGTAGATTTCTAATAAACGGGCATCTGGAACAGCAATCAGTTCAGCTGCTCTTCTTAAATTTCTGGCAAATGCATCACGATTTACAGATTCAGCAACCTGCGCTTGCAGTTCAAGCGTTTCTGGTCTGATTCGTAAATCTTCTGGTGTCAACTCGCCAGCTAATAATTTATCTAATGTTAATTCTTTATAAGCTTTTCCCGTAGCAGATAAGATCAGTTCTGGTCTTTTATCTCCGATTGGATAATCAGCTTTCGAAACAGTTCCGCAAGCTGCTGGTGATGGAGCTGCAGCAGCACTCATAGAACTCATAACTTGTTTAACGATTTGTTCCAACATTTGTTCTTGTGTCATTCTGGTCACCTCCACTTATACAAACGAAACTTGTTGTTCGACGGCTTTTTTACCGGCTTCAACATGTTCAGTTTCTTTGATATGTAATAAGGCTGCTTTTGCCTGGTAAGCTGGACGAGCCATCTGGTCGTTTCTTACTGGAACAGGTGCCGGGCTTTCGCCTTTGGCATATTTTGCAGCATTTTTCCCAATCATTCGATATGTTTCCAAGTCGATCAATGGTGCTTGAGAAAATAATTCCAAGTTACTTAACTGTGGTAAATCTTTTTGGTGAATCAAGGAAGTGCCTTTTGACTGTAAGCCAATGCCGATTCCAGATCCAGACAGTTTAGCAGCCGTGTGGCCGCAAACAGCAACGTCAGAACTTCGGTAAACTTTAATAATTCGGGCTTTTAAACCTTCTTCTTCAATACCAGCGATGATTTCTTTAAGAACTTTATCATGCGGAATTCCGGTGATGGTTACGGTTTGAGAATCTGCAAAAGCAGGAGCCAAACCAATCACTACTTCATCACTTGCCATTCCCTGTTTTGCTTCTCCGACTGGAGAAAGTTTCACAGCGCCGGCAGCAGATGCAGCTGGTGCGGAAGCTGGCGCAGCGCCTGTCATTTCTTTTAAAACATCTTCAATAATGCTTTTTAACATTTGTTCGTTTATAGCCATTTTATTACACCCCTTCCTATATGCTTGCTGGGTCAACAGCCCATGGAATATCTTGGATTTGTGCCCATCTTTCATCACTGATTACATAACCAGTTTTTACTCCATGATAGGTATTTGGATAGTTTACTGCTGAAATACATTCCCATGTAGAGCTTAATTTAGAAGCAGTGTGTAAGTAGTCACCAGCACATTTCTGTAACTGGATGTTAAAGATCGATTCAGCGACATCTCTCATGCCACCTCGGTCTAGAGCTTTAATGAAGTCAACCGCAGTTGCACCGCGATTCATTAAATCTTCAACAGCTTTTAAGTCAGCTACAACATCACGGTCCGGCATGTCTTGAGATCCACGAGCATAAGTTGCAGCTTCAACTTCAGCATCAGTGATTTCGGTCAAGCCTAATTCTCTGAATAGGATCTGCATTGCGCGAGCGCCTTTAGCACGTGCAGCAACAACTGTATCTTCATCAACAGGTTGTAAACCGGCATCGATTTTTAAGTCACGTTGGATGACATTCCAATCATCATAATCATCTGCATCCCAGTTAGAGCCTGCAAACATATTATCATAGTTAGGTGTAGCAGAGTAACCAGAACAGATGTAGTCAGTTCCTGGTACCATTTGCATTAATGAACGAGCAACTCGTCGTAAGTCAGAGTGAGTAAAGGTCTGGTCATTAGAAGAAGCACACTCTAAATCGAGGCATGCTGCCAATAAGTTTTCAGCCAATACTTCTCGGATACCGCCTGGTACACCAGCTGGAACACCGATACAAGAAACTGAACCATTCTGGCTTCCTTGTACGCCGGCACCCTTAGTGATGTATAAGCATCGCGCTTCAAGATAAAGCATAGATTTGCCTTCTGCATAACCCATTTGTACTTCTGATCCGGAACCAGATGTAAAACGCATTTTCAAACCACGGGAAGCGTAGCTTGATGCCAAGAAAGCTTTAGAATATGGTGTATCATCACCGTCCATGAAAACTGGTTCTGTACCATATACAGAAATCGTTTCAGCGTAAGCAGTGTAACCTTTCATACCGAGGTCAAGTTCGGTCGCTTCTTCAACAGCACATTGTGTTAAGATACCAGGACGACCAACATTTGCACCAACCATGATGGCAAGCGCATTAAATGGCGCATAACGACCGATGCCTACTGTTGTTTCCATTTCGTCAAATCCACGGATAGCAGCTTCTGCAGCATCAGCAGCGATTTGAACCATGTTATCTTTTACGTTAGTAACGTGGCATTGGTTAGAAGGCATTAAACGAGCTCGCATTTTACTTTGAGCCATCATCATTTCTAACACTGTCATATGACCAAGTACTTCTACAATTTTTGCAGGAGTGATTGATGTTGTAATATCAACAACAACGTCTCTTGGTACATTAATATCAACAAGCATATTGGCAATTTTTAAAGAATCCATTGCCATATATTCCTGGGCTTTTTCTAAACGAATTGCGTAGTTAGCGATGAAAGTATCAAGCATATCAAATTCAGCTCGTTTTTTTCCATCTAATTCTACAACCACACCATTTTCAACAACCAGGCTTGGTGTTGGATCCTGAGGGCTGTTCATTGCAATTAGACCGACTTCTGGCCATTCTTTAACGAAACCATCCTTTTTGACTGGACGAGCTGCTAAAGCTTCAAATCTTTTTGACTTCATAGTCATTATTCCTCCTTCTTTCTTAGAAAACTAACAACAGCTACTTAAATATAAGGAGTTGTTACAGGTGGGCAAGGACCGCCAAGAGCTTCTAAAGCTTGTTTACCAACTTCTCTAGCAGCATATACGGCTTGTCGAACTGCCCCAGCGTCTCCAGAAATGAAGATCATTGATTCATTCGAGTATTTTGTTCCGCCATTGTCAGGTGAAGCATAACCACAAAGTTCTACGTTAGCAGCTTTTAAAGCAGCATCTGACATTAATACGCCGATACCAGCTGGAGCACCAACAATAATTGCGAAGGCTTTTCCGATTGGAGCGCCTAAAGTCATGTTACAAGCGAAGCTTGCACGGGCTGTGTACTGGAATTCCAGATGTCCGGCAGCATTTGCGTATACATCTCCGAAGGTTCTGTTTAAGTCATTAAGAGCAACTTCAACAGCACGTTTTGCATCAGATACATCTTCAGCACCAAAGATAATTAAAGAACCATGACCTGCACCACCTTCAGTATCTCTTGCTAATTCACAAGAAACAACTTCGCAATTAGTCGCTTTTACAGCTTCGTCAGCAGCGAAAATCTGAGGGCCAGCACCAGTTCTGGCGGAAAGAATACCAATTGATCTGTATTTAGGATCAATTTTCATTGCTTCATGTAAAGTTCTGTCCACGTTTGCAATAACGAAACCAATCGTGTTTCCTACTGCAGTACCAACAAACTCAGTTAATCCGCAAACACCAGTTGCAGCGGCTACTGTGCCTGTTTCTTCAACTTCACTCATTTTCTTCATAACTTCTTCCATCAATTTGTTCATTAAATCATCTTTCATTAATTTACACCTCCGTAATTATAAAATATTATAGACTTGGTAAAATTTTCTCCACATCACCGTGTGGTCTTGGGATTACGTGTACTGAAACAACTTGTCCAACTTTGTCAGCTGCCGCAGCACCTGCATCAACTGCAGCTTTAACAGCTCCAACATCACCACGAACCATAACAGTTACTAACCCAGAACCGATTTTTTCGTAGCCTACTAATGATACGTTAGCTGATTTAACCATTGCATCAGCAGCTTCAATTACTGCCACCAGACCTTTGGTTTCGATCATGCCTAAAGCTTCGTTTGTCATAAGCTCTATCCTCCTTAATTACAAGATTTTGTTACTGAACTACCTATATTCTAATGCAAAGTCGATGATAATTACTTGTGCTGTTCTTATAAAAATATTCTGGATTTCTGCGATACATCTTGAAAACCTTTTACTGTCGCTGTTTTTTGTATCTGTTCATAAAAATACAGTGGAATATTTTGTCAAACACCTGCACTTTAATGTAATCCGTTCTGTTTTTTTGACATAAAAAGAACAGGTTCACCCTCAGGTTTTCCTGTTCAATATTTTTTACTTATTCTGTTGCTTTTTTTATCAGGATACTTCCCGATGTTTTTCGGCGAATTTTTCATCTTTGGGATGGTTATTCCCTAACTGTTCATCTTCCTCAAGCGCCGTTCCACGTCGCTCTTTCCGATACTCGGTGGGAGTCATCCCGGTGCTCTTTTTAAATACCTTGCTAAAATAATTCGGTTCGTGGTAAGAAAGATCCAGTGCTATATTGATAATTGGAACATCCGTATTTGCCAGCATATCCTTTGCGATTTCAATTTTACGTTCTGTTAAATAGGTTACAAAATTAACCCCAGTTTCCTTTTTAAAGATCTTACTTAAATAGTAGGAACTCATATTGGCATACTCCCCAACCTGATCAAGGGAAATATCCTTGTAACAGTTCCGGTCAATATAGTTAAGAATATCTTCGATATTGTTTTTACGGGTTTCTTTATTATCAAGCATCCGATCAAAAACCTTGTCAATAGTTTTCATGATTTCGATTTTCAGATCATAACGATTTTTATACCCATTGACAAATTGCATATTATTGCTTGAACAAAGAGGACTATTCAGCTCGTAACCGCACATATCCTGGGTCACAATATTAAGTTCCTCCATAAAATGTTTGATTTCTGCCTGTACCGACATAATATCATAGGTATGGTAATCATAAATCATGTCCAGATAACTGATCAGGGCTGTTCTGGCATCACTGTATTTTTTCTGGATAATAGCAAAAATAACTTCATTCATTTTTTCATCAAAACGTTCTTTGGCGTTATTCTTTAATGAAGCAATGCTCTGATTTATGGAATCCATCAGTTGTTGGGGGCGAATCGGCTTTAACAGAAAATCATCGACCCGAGCCTTGATGGCCTGATGCGCAAAATCAAATTCATTAAATGCCGTTATCAAAATGACCTTCTTTTCATGGTCTTCCTTTTTTATCGTTTTTAATACATCAATACCATTAATTTCCGGAATGTTAATATCCAACAGGATAATATCCGGATTTAAACGACGGATTTCTTCAATTGCCACCAATCCTGAAGATGCTTCGCCAATAACTTCAATATTTTCGCCGTGTTGACTAAGAATGAGTTTAATCGCTTCAATTTCTAAATGCTCGTCCTCAACAATAAACAGTTTATACATGATTATAATCCCCTCCCCGTTAGAGATTTACGAGGTATCTTAATAGTGATCTCCGTGCCCTTTTCCAGTTCACTTTTTATTTCAACCCCATAATCAACGCCATAGTAATACATCAGTCGTTTATTTGCATTATTAATCCCGATTCCGGTGTTCTTTTCCCGTCCATCCGCTTCATAGGTTCCGTCCAAAATTTTATGGATGCGATCATCCGGAATCCCTTTACCATCATCCACAATCTTTAAAATGGCGATTTCTTTAAGGATATCCGCTGTTATTCGAACTTCGCCACCCTTGGCATTGGGTTCAATCGCATGAATAATCGCATTTTCTACAAATGGTTGGACGGTCATGAACGGACATAAAATATCTTCCGCCATTTCATCCACTTTCACTAAGTAATTCAGGCGATTACCCAGACGCATTTTTTGAATCGACAGATAGTTTTGTACATGTTCCATCTCTTCTTTCAGCGTGACGACATTATTTTTTTCCTTTTTTAGAGTGTATCTCATCATGTCGGAAAACGCATAAATCATTTCCTGCGTTTTATCTGCCCCTTCCAGCAAGGCCAAACGACCAATGGTATTTAAAACATTAAACAGAAAATGCGGATTAATCTGAGCCTGCAGCGCTTTTAAATCGGCTTCTTTTAATGAAGCCTCGACCTCGCTGCGTAATTTAACCTCTTCCATCAATTCCAGGTTTTTATTATGCAGTTCTTCCTGGATAATGTGAATCATCTGTTTCTCAACCAAATAATTGGCAATGGTGTATAGCAAATCTGCCGCTGCCCTTACCTGAGTTAATGTCGTTTTTAAGGTTTTGTCATACAAATCTAAAATTTCAGGGTTTTTTGAAAAATCAGTTAATTCATGGCTGGTACCAAAAGGCAGACGCTTCATTTCTTCTTCATCAATTTTTACCTGGCCAGCCATAATCGCACCCAGATAATTTCCCTTTACCATGATGGGCACGGCAAGATCTACCAATCCACCATGACAAATGTAAATCGATGGTTTTCCCGATCGTGCCGATTCAATACCACCATGGGCATCTGACTGAAAACAGCACTCCCGGTTACTACTTTCTTTTCTGACACAGGTACAGTATTCTGAAAAATTACTGTATTCCGTAATCGGATTGCCCTTGTAATCAACTGTAACGGCAGCAAGTCCGGTGGCATCTGAAAAAGAATCCTGAATTCTTTGCAGCACCTCTACGTCAATAATGTCAGTAATCTTTAGTAAGACTCTCATAAAACAACCCCTTTAGACAATAATCCCATAATTTTCATTTTACATCGATTTCCACTGAGTAATATTATAACACAAACAGGAAATATTTGGCATTTTTTTTACTGTTTTAGATTATTTTGCTTTGTATCAGCATTATCTTGCTTCGTATTTTATTATTTATTGTAGTTTTAGGTAAATCAGGTATTTTCTTGACTCCAGCCATTTCAACTACTCCGAATTTTATCGGTTGTACTCGAAAACTAAATTTTTCTTCGATTAATATCATATAATCAGTACTTTTCCACCAACTTTATCCACAGATAAAATAAATGCGAGATTTTATCATATTCTTTTAAAAAATACTTGCATTTCGCTGTCAACTCCAGTATACTATACAAGTGTCCAAAAGTTATAAAGTTTTGGGGGTGTGGCGCAGCTGGGAGCGCGTCTGACTGGCAGTCAGAAGGCCAGGGGTTCGAGTCCCCTCATCTCCACCAATAAGAATTGCATAAGAGAGCCGTTGAGGTTCTCTTTTTTTTATGCCTGAGGGTTGGGAGAGGTCAAAAAACCCCGACCTTGGGGACAATTTGGGGACACTTCTTAAAAAAACTAAAGCCCAATAACAAAAGTTACTGAGCTTTACGGGATTTTGTAACGAGAATATGATCAAGGGCATCGCTGGCCTTTGCATCAGCTGAATTAATCACATGGGCATATATATTACCGGTTGTAGATAAATTGGAATGTCCCAGCCGCGAAGAGACTGTTTTGAGATCTACGCCGCTGGCAATGAGTATCAAGGCGTTTGTGTGCCGGAGTGAATGCAGGTGTACCGGCTTTAGCCCATGCTTGTCTGTGAATTTCTTCAAATAACCGCCGATGGTGTCCAGGCTCATAGGTTCCCCATTCCACCGGGTAAAGATAAAATCATGATCTTGCACCGATCCCCCACCTTAAGGCGCTCTTCCAGTTGCCACACCTTATAGGCCTTGAACAAATCAAAGACGAAATCAGGCAGCTTAATGCTTCTTCTGGATTTAAAGGTTTTGGTTGCCCCTTCAAACAGACCCACACCGGCAATGTATTTTAAAGCCCTCTTCACAGTGATGATCTTATCATCGAAATCAATGTCCGACCATTTCAGGCCGCCGATCTCCCCACGCCGTAAACCACTGAATATTAGAAGATTAAGGGCCAGCTTATATTTGATGGGTTCCTCTTCCAGCAGCTCCAAAAATGCCAGGGCTTCCTTGTCATCCATATAGGCCGGTTCTTTGCGGTCTGATTTTGGCAATTCTACCCGTTTTTCTATGGGATTAAAGGGTATCACACCCCATTTAACAGCGGTATTCATGATGTTATTGAGTAGCTTGTGGTAATGCAATACCGTTTCATTTGACACTTCCCTTTGTGGATTGGTCGATATGAAGAGGGTATCAAAATCTTTTCCAATGGCATCAGCCACCTTACAGGCTATTTCGTGGGTAGTGTTACCGCCTTTTTTTAGTCGTCGCAGAGCATCGTCATTAATTCCGGCCTTATCCGAAATATCCTTTTGTTTCATACTGGCCACGGTTGCCAGATATTCCGGCGTTACCGTGAATTTTTCCCCACCCCTTACACCGGTACTACCTTTAATCTTTGCATAAAAGTCTTGGATGTGTTTAGGCGTAATCTGGCCCATTTTAATATGTCCTAGCTCTTCAATTATTTTAATCGATTCATTTTGATAGCCCCTGACCGTTACCGGGGAGAGGTTCTTATTGCCTACATAGTTCTTAAACCAGATCTCAATAAAATCAATGAGCTTAATATTGCTGTCCATGACATAGCCCAGATTGCATTTTTCTTCAAATTCATGAGCGACTTTCTCCAGCTCTTTTTTTAATTTGGCCGGGCTTAAATCCTCTGAAGGCTTATAGGTCATGGTCTGTTTTATTCTTTTCCCATTTACATCAAAACCGCCCGAAACAACGATCCGATAAGTATTGCCTCTTTTTTCTATGTTGGCCATGGGGGTACCTCCATTAAAAAATTTTAAAATAATTATTGATTCTCGGGTTTACCATATTTTTCGAGATATATTTTTTTTAGATTCTTCAAACCTATTTGAATTTCTGATAGAAACGCATATTCAATATAATCATCTTGTTTAATAGTTTTAATTGTTTCGTTACCTAAATCAGTAAAATTTGAAAATTCCTCTTCCTTTTTTATTTCATTTCTGGTCAAAAATAGGGTTTTTTCACTTTTCATTACTTTAAAAAAATCTGCAATAATTTCTAAAATATTAGTATTGCTTTTGTGCATTTCAAAAATAGCATCTTGTATTTTTTTGTATTTATTGCCGTGCTCTATACCTTCTTCTGTAAAATTATCGCCATCAATATATAAACCACAAAATGGCTCTTCTATAAATTGATTAAATTCCAACCATGGTTTCTCAAGTTCGATTAGAAAATTTATGATATTTACAATATCTTTTTTTTCAGTGCTAAAATTTGCAAGTATTTGAACCGCATCATCACTTAATCCTGTTTTTTCACTAATCGCCTTTATATCCAAGTCAAAACTTTTTACATTGCTCAACCCCAATAAATAGTCAGTGGAAACATTAAAATATTCAGCAATTTTATAAAGGTTATTTATTCCTGGTTCCGCTGCATCGTTTTGATATTTGCTCAAAGAACCAGATGGGATGCCCAATTCTAATGATAATTGCTTTATAGATTTACCACTTAGTGAAATCAAATCACGTAATTTCTCGGAAAAACCTTTTGTTACACTATTCTCCATTTTAAACTCCTTGCTCAATTTAGCATCGTTCATTTTAAGATAATTATTTTGTTTTCGTTCATTTTGGGAAATATTTTTCTTGACTTATTGATTGCGCATTGTGTAATCATATTAAGAATCGTTGGTGTTGTTGTATTCATTAAAATGATTATATCAAGATAAGTACAAAGAAGCAACAACAATTAATAAATATATAAATATAAGGAGGAACGTTTGTGAGCAACGTCGATATTAGAAACCAGTTAAAAAAGACCAAGGTCAAGCAGTGGCAAGTGGCAGAGGCTTTAAATTATGACGAAAGTGTATTTTCGCGGAAAATGCGTAAAGAATTGCCAGACGCAGAAAAGCAGCGGATTTTTGAAGCAATCGAAAAATTAAGCAAGGAGGCCTAGCCATGTACATACCCAGAATGCGTACTATCCCCGAATCTGCGGCGCTGTTAAAAGAAATGGATGAGCACACAGCATTAAAGCAGTGCGCCATTAGGCGGCTGGTCCTTGACGGTAAAATTAAGAGCGTGAAGGCTGGCAGAAAAATTCTGATTAATTACGATGACCTATTGGCATATTTGCTTGACCCCTTCCAGGAAGAAACGCCAGAAGAGGTAGCCCCGGCCGCCGTTGCCCATATCAGCACCGACCGGATGGAAAGTTATAAGCGCAATATTGGCCTAGTAAAATGAGTGACCCTTATGAACATATCAGGCAGAATTTGGACATCGAAGAGGTCGCCAGGCGCTATGGGCTTGAGGTCAACCGGCATCACAAGGCACTTTGCTTGTGGCATGCAGATAGCCACCCTTCCCTGTCGTTTAAGAAGGGCCGATACCGATGTTTTGCGTGTGGTGCTGGTGGATCGTCAATTGATCTGGTGGCCAAACTATTTGACCTGGAGCCTTTAGAGGCGGTGAAAAAGCTTAATGCTGATTTTGGGCTTGGTCTTGATTTCAAAGGCGAATACCGGCCCGATACCACTAAAATACAGGAAATGGAAAGACAACGGCAATTAAAACAGGCTTTTGATGATTGGTGTGATAAAACATATTCAGATTATGGGAAAAGCCGAACAGCAGGCAACCTGGTTGAGTGGATCTTGGGCAAAGATCAAACAAACAAGGTAATGACAGGGTCTTATAATGAGACTTTGTCAACGATGTTTTCCAAAAATGTCAGAAACTCCATTCAGGAAGTGAAAGCCGATCCTGATAAGCCGGTGTTTACCGACGTATTCCCAGGTATTGCTATCAAGCAGGGTGATGGAGCCATGAACCTGTGGAGCCTTGTGGGGGGCTATAACAACTATCTGGCGACCAGCCCGACTGGTACGGCTACCGGGTTTGGGTGTAATGTCATGATCATTGACGATTTGATTAAATCAGCCATGGAGGCCAATAATGCTGCAGTCCTTGAAAAACACTGGGAATGGTTCACAAACACCATGCTATCCCGGCTAGAAGAGGGCGGAAAGATTATTGTCATCATGACCCGATGGCATAGCGAAGATCTGGCCGGCAGAATACTGGACTGGTGCGCTTACACCGGTAAGAAATACCGGCATATCTGCATGAAAGCGCTTTTGGATAAAGAAGCACAATTAATGCTCTGCCCGGAAATCTTAAGTTTTGAGTCATACATGGATAAGACCTCAGCCATGGGCCCGGACATTGCCAGCGCCAATTACCAACAGGAACCGATTGATCTTAAAGGCAGATTGTACAACCAATTCAAGACCTATTCCGGAAAGCTGCCAGAGTTTTACGATCTAAAAAACTACACCGATACCGCCGATGAGGGTAGCGATTACCTTTGCTCGATCAATTATGGGGTGACAGAAGCCAGGGAAGCCTATATATTGGATGTCCTGTACACGCAGGAACCTATGGAGGTAACGGAGTCTAAAGTAGCCCAAATGATTAATAAAGACAATATTCAAGTTGCAGATATTGAGTCGAATAATGGGGGTCGTGGTTTTGCAAGGAATATCCAAAACCTTTGTCCGAGACCAGCAATTAAATGGTTTCATCAATCGAATAACAAAAAAGCAAGGATCCTGACCAATGCAATCTGGGTAATGGAACATGTTTATTTCCCGGAAGATTGGCGAAACCGATGGCCAGAGTTTTATGATTCAATGATCAAATATCAGAGGGATGGCAAAAACCGGCACGATGACGCTCAAGATGCCATTACGGGCGTTGCTGAAATGATTTCAGTCAGAAAAGAGATTAGAGTTACACGGATTGGAAGATAATTAAAGAGAGGTTAATCAATGGAAAAAATAAAAGAAGAAGACGGATTTATTGCGGCACTGGGGTTAAACCCTGATGATTTCATTGTTGAATTGCCAGATGGCACGCTGGAGCACGATTTCATTGCAGCATTAAAGGTAAATGCAAAAGATACCTGGGCAGAAGAGGAATGACAAAAACGACATTCGGACACCTAAAAAGGGTAATTTGTCCAGTTGTAAAGAGGCTGGCCAACCATCCGGAAAATCTGACAGTTGGACTTTATCGGGAAAAACGGAAAAAGACTTTTGCTCAAAAATGTTCAAAAGTACCAGGACGGTACCGCAGGCGATTGGTGCCCGAAAAAACGGGAGCAATACTTTATTCCAATTGTGGAAGAAACATCGGCTGAGAATTGGGCCGATCTGGTCAGTCCTCAAAATTGAGGGTGGATTTGAACCAGTGAAAATTAGAGGGTTAATCTGGTGGCTGATAATTAAGCTGATCTCATGGTCGAATTTTCAGCCGCCAAATAGAGCGGATTTTTCCGCTGGACCGGGTGTACGCAAAATTGCGCAGCCCCCAAATCTGGGTTTTGATAGGTGCCCTCAAAATTGAGGAGGTCTCATAGCTCAAATCTGAGCCGTGACCAGGACACGGATATTTTACCGACTCCACGGCATACCGCTATTTGTTATCATCCAAAACGGATGGCATCAGGGCCGATAATCCGGCTATGATGTGAGGATAACCACCGTCGATAAATCGACACTGTTATTGCCACAAAATAACCATCTGACAGCCTCACAGAGCCGTTTTTATTGGGTGGCACTTGTGTTTGTACCTGTGGAAATATTGCCGGTGGGTGGTGAAACGCCACATACCCCAGATCAGGGCGTGCCATCAGTAAGGGCCAGTGGGTAGCAAAACACGACACACCCCGGATTGGGGCACACCATGAGTCCGGGGCCGGTGGTCTGGTATGAATTATACCGTACCTGAAGATGACTGCAATTTTGCGGAGAGGTATCCGTAAGTTGGGGATACCCTCTTCAAGGTATTACCAAGTTGGGAATACCCTCATGGCCGGGGATCTGGTACCGACACGAATGACGGTAGCAAGTTACCAGCAAGTTAAATTAATCCTTCATATCTCGTTCCTCAATTTTGAGGAGCGAAACCGGCTGTCGGTAAAGCTGACATCTGAAGTCTGATGTCCTTTAATCGGACACCTGAATAGTCGGGATCACCGACTTTAGAAACCGGATGTCAAAATCATTGATATCTGTATTGTCAAGATTATTGACTTTACAGGCTTAAGCCGGATGTGCAGATCATGCACATCTGAAAACTGCATAGAGTGCATTTTAGGCCGGATGTCTAGGGGCCAGTTGCTGGAAATATAAAAGCCTGAGCGATGGCCCAAGCTTAATTAACGATGAAAAGTGCATGAAATTAGGTGCTTTTAAATGATCTTATAATTTCTATTAGTTCAAAAACTGTTGTACCTGGATTTGATTTTGCTGGTGGAGTGCAAATTAGTTGATGATCAATAAAGTTTTTTCTTGCAATTTTGATCGCAGTTTCCTCATTGCCGTGTTTAATAAGGAAATCATATATTTTTTCATCATTTTTATTATACTCTCTATTTAATTTGCTATTATAAAATGATCCAAATGCCTTTACGCATGTTACTGAGCCAGTAAAACCTTTAAATCCCCCTATATAAGCTAAAAACCATATTTCAAGGCAGGGGTTTGACCAACCTATTCTCATTTTGTTACTTCTTGCTGAATCTATTGTATTATTAAATAAATTATCGGTAACTAGATCTTTATCGAATACTAACCAAATTTCCGCATAGATACTTTTTGCTTGTTCTTCTTTTGCTTTAGGTATTAGTTCTTCAAATTTCACTTTGGGAAGTACTTTTACTCTTATCTTTTTCTGAATATCATCGGGGAGTGAAGCTACTAAACCATCAAAATAATTCTTTTCAGTCTCTTTTGTGTCAGTAAGTACGAGAATATTATATGGTTCAAAAATTTTTTTTGAACCTCTTTGTTTTCGATTACCCCTTCTTGTATCCTTATTGGTCTTCGTACTCTTCGTCATCATCTTCCCCATTAATCTGCAATTCATTAAAATCAGGAATTCCACCATATTTTCCTAAGAGGTAATTTCGCATATAATTTTCATCGCTTCTTATTTTGTTGCCGTTAATATCTTCAAAATCAGACAATGAATATAACTCTGTTTCTTCGTCCGAATTTTTTTCAGAAAACCAAATTTCATCACGTCTAAAAATATTATCTTCTAAAAGCCATGCATCATGTGAAGTCATTATTAACTGTGCATTTTTCGGATTTTTTTTCTGATCAGCAAAAACTTGGATAATTGAACGAATTAATAGTGGATGTAACCGTGCGTTCATTTCGTCAACCAATAATAAACTACCATTTTTCAAAGCATCTTTTATTGGTTGATATAGAGCAAACATTTTTTGTGTTCCACTCGATTCATCAGAAAATGCGAGTTTTGCTTCATACCCAGTACTTTTGTTGAAGTGAATAGACTCTAGTGAATATTTGTTTTCATTTTCATCGTCTATTTCTTCTGTTAGTTCTAAATCTTTTATCATTGATTTTGTAAATGAATTAAGATATTTTACTACATTATTTCGCTTAGTTTTATCATGGTATATCGAATCAGGCAGCGATCTTCCTCTCATGGCATTTTCATAAATATCACCAAAATCAATTATTTCATTATTGATAAACCAATTTCTAATATTGGAAAATTCTTTGATTCTTAATTTGGCGCCTAAGGAAAGCAATAATGTATTTCGGCTTAATGAGATTGAGAGGTTTGAATGATATTTAAGTAATGATTTCTGTTCGATTTCAAATTTTTGATTTTCTCTATAAAATACAGTTTTAAATTCTTTTGCACTTTTTGCTTTAGTAAACAGCCATTCATTAATAATTCCGCTTTTATTAATTTCAAATCCATATTGGATGGTTTTTTCTTTTTTGTCATTTTGATTAATAACTCAACTTTCCCAGCTTAATTGACCGAATAAAGCCTTTATAAAAAAGGCCTGAG
>JABNAD010000420.1_pt1 | contig 26097 bp, 22 predicted proteins | sample 7240381 | NCBI WGS metagenome assembly JABNAD01 (sample SAMN11332834, study PRJNA596920) | anaerobic digester metagenome | biome: digested sludge; isolation source: digested sewage sludge-derived enrichment culture grown on H2/CO2 | place: Germany: Goettingen
ACAAACCTGCTACCGATAAGGATGATATGAGTTTCCTGTCCCGCAGTTTTGAAAAACACTTCAACGAACGTCCGTTCTTGAATCACTCGTGTTTCCTGTTCCTGACTAAAACGACCAAAGAACGTATGAGGACGCAAAGCAACTTCTCATCACTCTGTCGTGGGAACATTATTCCCAAAGAAGTCAATAAGGATACGAGTGTAAAGTTTTTGGAAGCTGTCGGGCAGTTCGAGCGGATAATCAACGATAGCGGATTCATCAGTCTTACCCATATCTCATCGGATGAGATTACGGGAACGGGCGAAACGCCGGGACTGATTGAAAAGTATTTCTCCCTTTCGTTGGATGATACTACCTGCTTGGAAGATTTGGAACTGGGAGCCGACGGGCTTCGGGTAGGAAACAAACACGTCTGCCTGCATACGCTGTCGGATGCCGAAGACCTGCCCGGACGTATCGGAACGGATATGCGGCATGAAAAACTATCTACCGACCGGAGCGACTGCCGTTTGTCTTTCGCTTCTCCTGTCGGATTAATGCTTTCCTGCGACCATATCTATAACCAATACCTGTTTATTGAGGATAGTGCAGAAAACCTGCGAAAGTTTGAAAAGAGTGCCCGTAATATGCAATCGTTATCACGGTATAGTCGTGGAAACCAAATTAATAAAGAATGGATCGACCAATACCTGAACGAAGCACACAGCTTCGGGCTGACTTCAATCCGTGCACATTTCAACGTCATGGCGTGGAGCGAAGATCCGGAAGAACTGAAACATATCCGTAACGATGTAGGCTCACAGCTTGCATTAATGGAGTGTAAACCCCGACACAATACAGTAGATGCCGCCACTTTGTACTGGACAGCTATGCCGGGTAACAGTGGGGATTTTCCGTCGGAAGAATCGTTCTTCACGTTCATCGAACCTGCACTTTGTTTCTTCACGGAAGAAACGAATTACCGCAGTTCGGTCAGTCCGTTCGGTATCAAAATGGCGGACAGGGTTTCGGGAAAACCGCTCCATGTGGATATTTCCGACTTGCCGATGAAAAAAGGAATTATCACGAACCGCAACAAGTTTATCTTGGGGCCTTCGGGTTCGGGAAAATCCTTTTTTACCAACCATATGTGCCGCCAGTATTATGAACAGGGGACACACATTGTCTTAGTGGACACGGGTAACAGCTATCAGGGCTTATGTAACCTGATTAATAAACGCACAAACGGTCAGGACGGGGTGTATTTTACCTATACCGAACAGAATCCGATTGCTTTTAATCCCTTTTACACCGACGATAACGTCTTCGATATTGAAAAGCGTGAGAGTATCAAAACGCTGATCCTTACCCTGTGGAAAAGGGATAATGAACCGCCTACACGGGCGGAAGAAGTTGCCCTGTCCAATGCCGTAAGCCAGTATATTGACAAATTGAAAACGGACAAAAAACTGGAACCGTCTTTCAATACTTTCTATGAGTTTGTCCGTGATGACTACCGGAAAACACTGGAAGAAAAGAAAGTCAGGGAAAAGGATTTCGATATTGACAACTTCCTGAACGTGCTTGAACCGTACTATCGGGGCGGCGAATATGACTTTCTGTTGAACTCCGACAAACAACTGGATTTATTGTCTAAACGCTTCATTGTCTTTGAAATTGATGCGATAAAAGACCACAAAATCCTATTTCCGGTGGTTACAATCATTATCATGGAAGTTTTCATAAACAAGATGCGCCGTTTGCAGGGTATCCGTAAGATGATATTGATTGAGGAAGCATGGAAAGCGATTGCCAAAGAGGGTATGGCAGAGTATATTAAGTACCTCTTTAAGACCGTTCGTAAGTTCTTCGGGGAAGCGATTGTCGTTACACAGGAAGTCGATGATATTATCGCTTCGCCGATTGTAAAGGAGAGTATTATTAATAACAGTGATTGTAAAATCCTGTTAGACCAACGCAAGTATATGAATAAATTCGACAGTATTCAGGCGTTGCTTGGACTAACCGAAAAGGAAAAGTCACAGGTACTCTCTATCAATATGTCCAATGTTCCCAGTCGTAAATACAAAGAAGTCTGGTTCGGTTTGGGTGGTGTGCAGTCGGCTGTTTATGCAACAGAAGTTAGTTTGGAGGAATATTACACGTACACGACGGAAGAATCCGAGAAACTGGAAGTGATGCAGCTTGCCGAAAAACTGGACGGCAATATGGAATTGGCAATAAAACAGATTGCCGAGAGCAAACGACAGTAGTCGCTATGAAAAGAAAAAGATATATGCCGGCTACGGTATCGCAATTTCAGACCTCTTTTCCGCTTAGAAATATCTGCGGAATATGGGAAAGCCTTTGTGGTTCCCCAAGCATTAAAATATACCACGACGGTAGTCGATTTCGGTTGCAGTTTATTTACAAACAAGATACGGCGTTTACCGTCCCACTCAAACAATGTTGGGGATATACCTTTTTCAATTTCTACGGTATGATACACATTGCCTACGATAGTGAGCGGGATATGCTCCTGCTCACTACCGAAGGCGAATACAAAAGAGTGTACGATTAAGGTACACACAATCAATAATCAAATAAAAGTAAAACGTATGAAACGAATAATTCTATGCCTGACGGTGGCTTTGTCCATGTTCTCGTTTCAGGCAAAAGCACAATGGGTTGTTGCCGATCCCACCAATCTGGTGCAGAATATCATCAGTGCGGTGCAGGGAACTTCGACTGCGTCCAATATGATAAACAATCTGAATGAGAGTATCAAAATCTACAAACAAGGTAAGGAGTATTACGATGCCCTGAAGTCTGTTCATGATTTGGTCAAGGATGCCCGAAAAGTAAAAAAAACTATAGAAATGGTCAGCGAAATTACCGATATGTATGTGACCGGATTTAATAAAATGGTGGGTGATCCCAATTTTACTGTAAATGAACTGGCGGCAATCTCAACCGGCTATGCTAAACTGCTGGAGGAAGGCGGAGCATTGGTCTCAGATTTGAAAAACGTCGTTACCGGAAGCAATGGACTTTCTTTATCCGACAAAGAGCGCATGGATGCGATAGACCAGATTTATAACAAGATGTTAGACTATCGTAACCTGACGAAGTATTATACCCAAAAGAGTATATCTGTATCGTTTATCCGTGCAAAAGATAAAGGCGATACGGACAGAGTATTATCTCTTTATGGTAGTCCTGCCGAAAGATATTGGTAATCAAAATTAAAAACTATCAGTTATGAATTTTGATAATCTACATCAGATTCTTGCGAATCTGTACCAAGATATGATACCTCTTTGCGGCAATATGATTGGGGTTGCAAAGGGGTTGGCCGGACTGGGGGCTTTGTTCTATGTGGCGTACAGAGTGTGGCAAGCATTGAGCCGTGCGGAACCTATCGACGTGTTCCCCTTACTAAGACCTTTTGCCATTGGCTTGTGTATTATGTTTTTCCCGACTATAGTATTAGGAACTATCAATGCGGTGATGAGTCCGATAGTGAAGGGTACTCATACTATTTTGGAGTCGCAAACAATGGATATGCAAGCCTATCAGCAGCAAAAAGACCAGTTGGAATATGAAGCACGTGTACGTGAGGGTAAAGCATGGCTCGTTGATGACGAAGTGTATGACCAGAAAATGAAAGACCTCGGTATTACTGATACGCCCGAAATAGTTTGTATGTGGGGCGAACGACTTTGGTATGATATCAAAGCTTGGTTTCGGGAAGTTGTCAGAGATTTTTTTGAACTACTGTTCAATGCTTCCGCATTAGTCATAGATACAATACGAACATTTTTCCTTGTCGTGTTGGCCATACTGGGGCCTATTGCGTTTGCCTTTTCCATTTATGATGGGTTTCAGGCAACGCTGACCCAGTGGCTTGCACGCTACATAAGTGTCTATCTATGGCTGCCTATTTCTGATATTTTTTCTTCCGTACTGGCTCGCATACAGACTTTGATGCTTGAACAGGATGTCGCTCTACTGCAAGATCCGAATTATATACCCGACGGTTCAAACGGAGTGTATATCGTGTTTCTGATAATCGGAATCATCGGATATTTCACGATTCCGACAGTAGCGGGTTGGGTAATACAAGCCGGAGGAATGGGCGGATATACCGGAGCGGTGAATAAAACAGCAAGTAAAGCTGGCGGAATTGCCGGAGGTGTTGCCGGATCGGTAGCAGGTAATGTCGGTGGTCGCTTGCTTGGTAAGTAAGCGGCGAGCCACCGCAAGCAATTAACAATTAAACAAAAAAGTAATGGAGTTCAAAAGTTTAAAGAATATTGAAACAAGTTTCAAGCAAATAAGGATTATCGCCATTGTGTTTGTCGTATTGTGTGCCGGGATTACCGGATATGCAGTCTGGAACTCATTCAGCTTTGCTGAAGCACAACGGCAGAAAATCTATGTATTGGATGAAGGAAAGTCACTAATGTTGGCTCTTTCGCAGGACTTATCACAAAACCGTCCTGTGGAAGCCCGTGAACATATAAAACGGTTTCACGAACTGTTTTTTACGTTGTCTCCCGACAAAAGCGCCATTGAATCAAACATCAACAGGGCACTCTTTCTGGTGGACAAAAGTGCTTTCCGCTATTATCAGGATATGCAGGAGAAAGGTTATTACAACCGCATTGTGTCGGGGAATATCAATCAGATTATTCAGATTGATTCCGTTGCCTGCAATTTCGATGCGTATCCTTATAAAACTACTGTGTATGCAAAGCAGATGATAATCAGGGCAAGCAACGTAACCGAACGAAGTTTGGTTACACGATGCGACCTTAGAAACTCTGTCCGGAGCGATAACAATCCGCACGGCTTTATCATGGAACGCTTTGAAATAATTGAAAACCGGGATTTACGAACCTTAGAGCGATAAGCCATGATAAGAAAAATCATCAATCGTGTGAGTGAATGGCTGGAAGACAGACTATGCAGCATTATCGGGCCGCTAAGTCCTGATGCACGGGTAATCGTAATCCTTGTAATGCTCTTTGTCTTTGGTGCAGGTTCAATCTATATGACGGTTTCTTCCATTTATAATATGGGTAAAAGGAGTGGTCAGGGAATGCAAATAGAACATATCAAACGCTTGGAACTGGAGCAAACGCAAAAAGCGGATAGTATAAACCAAATAAACAGATTTGATTATGAGTAATACCAATGAGGGTAACGAACCGAAAACGGACGTTGCCGAAAAAAAGAAAGAGAGGAAGCCGAAAAAAGAGCTTACCCCACAGGAGATTCAAAAGCGGAAAAAGATGCTTGTCTATCCCTTGTTTGTTCTGCTGTTCATTGGAGCAATGTGGTTAATCTTTGCTCCTTCGGGAGATAAAGACGAACAGCAACCCGATGGCTTCAATTCTGAACTGCCCATACCTAAAGATGAAGATATTGTAGGGGATAAACGGACGGCTTATGAACAGGAAGCTATGCGGAACAAACAAAACGAAAAGATGCGTAGTTTGCAGGATTTTGCTTTTATGCTTGGAGAGGAAGAGGATAGAAAAGTACAGGAGGTAAACACCTCTATTCCGTCCGACAATCAGGAAGTGCCGACTAATAATCGCAGTTCACAGGCTGAAATCCAATCGTCGGCACAAGCCTATCAGGATGTAAACCGTCAGTTGAATGACTGGTACGAACAACCGGCACCCAAAGCGGAAGACCAGGCACAGACAGAAATGGAATCCCGCATTATGGAATTGGAAAAGCAACTGGCAGATAAATCGGAAACGGATAAGCAACTGGAACTGATCGAAAAGTCTTATGCCATTGCTGCCAAGTATATGCCCAACACGCAGGAACAGCCGCAAAAAGCACCCGTAGTCGATGTTCGTGAGAAAGTTATCCCGAAGCCTGTTTCGCAGGTGCATCAAAGTGTGGTTTCTCTGTTAGCTGCTCCGATGGAGAATGATGAGTTTATGGAGCAATACGGTAAACCTCGCAATATGGGATTTATCACGGTTGCCGGGAATGAAGCGGTTACGGATAAAAACAGTATCAGGGCTTCGGTGTATCAGACGGTAACGATTTCCAACGGGAAGGAGCTACAACTGCGATTGTCAGAATCTATGCGAGCCGGAAATATATTGATTCCTGCCAATACCATTCTTACCGGAAGTGCCAAGATTGGCGGGGAACGCCTGCATATAACCATTACCTCTATTCAGTATGCGGACAATGTGATTCCTGTTGAAATGGAAGTGTACGATATGGACGGTATGCAGGGGATTTCTGTTCCGAACTCGGATGAAATAACGGCTATGAAAGAGATTGCCGCCAATATGGGTACGTCGATGGGCAGCAGCATTACCATTACGGACGATGCCGGTTCGCAACTTGCCGCCGATTTAGGACGAAGCCTGATTCAAGGAACATCGCAATTCTTCAGTAAGAAGATGCGTGAGGTAAAAGTTACCCTGAAAGCTGGTTATAAGGTCTTATTGTTACCAAAGGCATAAATAACAATAACAAAAGGGTCTGCGACCCCCACTAAAAATCCAATAGTAATTAACAATTAAAACAATTTTCGTATGAAACGATTTCTTTTAATGATTGCGGTATCTGTATGTGTTTTTACCGCCAACGCACAGGAAGTAGTTGAAGAAAAGACTACAGTAACACAAACCAATCCCTCTACGGGCGATTATTTTGAAGGTCTGACCAGACCACTGACCTTTAACCGGATGATACCGCCGTATGCACTGGAAGTTACTTTCAGTAAAACGGTACATATCATTTTCCCGTCTGCAATTCGTTATGTGGACTTAGGTTCTGCTGACCTATTGGCGGCTAAAGCGGACGGAGCAGAGAATGTATTGCGTGTAAAAGCTGCTCTGCGGGACTTCTCTCGTGAAAGCAATCTGGCGGTTATTACCGAAGACGGTGCATATTATACGTTTAATGCCAAGTATGCCGATGAGCCTGTAAAACTATCTGTCGAGATGACCGACTTCATCCACGATGGGGAAGCGGTAAACCGTCCCAATAACGCAATGGAGATTTATATGAGGGAGCTGGGCAGCGAATCGCCGTTATTAGTTAATCTGATAATGAAATCCATATACAAAAACGATAAACGGGAAATAAAGCATATCGGCTCTAAACGCTTTGGGATTCAGTACACGCTCAAAGGGATTTACACGCACAATGGCTTGCTTTATTTCCATATACAACTTAAAAACTCCTCCAATGTGCCGTTCGATGTGGACTACATCACTTTCAAAATAGTTGATAAGAAAGTAGCGAAGCGTACTGCCATTCAAGAACAGGTAATTATGCCGCTTCGGGCACACAACAACCTGACATTGACAGGAGGTAAGAGAACGGAGCGTGTCGTATTTACCTTACCTAAATTCACGATTCCTGACGATAAGCAACTCATTATTGAGTTGAACGAAAAAGAGGGCGGACGGCACCAGTCGTTTGTGGTTGAAAATGCCGACCTCGTGAGAGCCAAAGTAATCAATGAACTCAAAGTGAAGTAAGATGGGGCGGTTATCTATTATCGTAACGTTTGTTTTGTGCTTAGTCTTTGCCGACCAAGCATACGCACAGCGTTGTTTGCCGGGTATGCAAGGCATACAGGTTACAGGCGGAATGGTGGACGGTTTTCATTCGTCGGATAAAAAGAACGAATTGGGGTATTACTTCGGGCTGCAAATGGCTACCTATACCAAAAACGCTAATAAATGGGTGTTCGGAGCGGAGTTCCTGAATAAATACTACCCCTATAAAGAGGACAGAATACCTGTCAGCCAATTCACGGCAGAGGGCGGTTATTACCTGAAATTCCTCTCCGACCGAAATAAAGTAGTCCTTTTCTCTCTGGGCGGATCGGCACTCGCCGGATACGAAACAAGCAACTGGGGAGAGAAAACACTCTTTGACGGCTCCACGCTTCGGAATAAAGACAGCTTTATTTATGGAGGTGCGATTACCTTGGAAATGGAAACCTACCTGAGCGACCGTGTAGTCTTTCTTCTGACTGCCCGTGAACGGGTACTGTGGGGAACATCAACGGGGCATTTCCATACCCAGTTCGGAGTGGGACTAAAGTTTATAATCAACTAAATATGAAATCACAATGAAAAAGACATTAGCATACTTTTTATACACGCTATTGCTATCGGCAATAGTCTGTGCCTGTAGTGACGATTTGGATGTTCAGCAGGTTTATTCATTTGATCTTGTTACTATGCCCGTCCAGAAAAAGATCGTTCAGGGCGAGAGTGCGGAAATCCGATGCCAACTGATAAAAGAGGGCGACTACCAACAGGCAAAGTTCTTCATCAGGTATTTTCAGCCGGATGGCGTTGGCGAGCTGCGAATGGATGACGGTACGGTGTTCCTACCCAATGATTTATACCCGTTGGATAAAAGCACGTTCCGACTTTACTATACTTCGCACTCAACCGACCAGCAGGTAATCGACCTATATATTGAAGATAACTTCGGGCAGGTGGTTCAAAAGACATTCAGTTGGCAGAATGACAAGGGCGATGAAGAAGAAATTGAAGACGAGGAATAAGGTAAGTTGAATAGCTAAAGTACCCGGAGCAATTCGGGTACTTGCTGTATTTCCATATTGATTATGAAATATATAATAACGCTTCTCATTGCCTTATTTCATATAACTGCTTGGGGACAACCAAACCGAAAATCAGATATAGAAAAATGTATGGAACCGGCTTATTCGGTAAAAGAGTTCTGGCGGATAGTCGATTCCATGCAAATGACTATCGAAGAACTGACTGACTATCCTGTGATTTTTCCAATTAAGAACCCACAGCGAATTTCATCAGGCTTCGGTATGCGTTATCATCCTGTTTATAAGAAGCGGAGATTCCATACGGGAATTGATATTCCGGGAACGAAAGGTACTCCAGTTTATGCCACCGGAAATGGAGTAGTAGTTCGAAAAGGCTATTATTCGGGCTATGGAAACTACATCGAGATCAAACACGCTGGCGGTTTCCGCTCATTCTACGCACACCTAAGCAAGACGTTAGTCAATAAAGGAGATACGGTAAATATAGCAACACAAATTGCTTGTGTAGGTAATACGGGAATAACAACGGGTAGCCACCTGCATTATGAAGTAAGAAAAGGAAAACGCTATCTGAATCCGATTGAGTGGTGTGGTTATCTGATTGAAATATGGAGCAAACAAACAGGTTGTCTTGCTTCTAATATAAACAAGCAACTTTATACAACCTGTTGGAAAACACCAGTCAAGCAATTTTGTCAAGAGATTTTTTATGAGTATTTTTGCAGGAAAATATAGTAGAAATAGAATAAAAGGTAGATATGGTTTACAGAACAATGACATACATAGCTGCAGATTGGAGTGGAGATAGTGATGCTGTTCAGCAATTACACAAATGGAATGATAGCAATTATTTCAATTTATCTTTTACTGATGCTCATGATTTAAAACAGGCACGAGACGGTAGTCTTAATTGTAGTATTAAACGTTCTCTCGCAGGAAGGCTTGATGCATCTAAAACATTTGTTCTAATTGTAGGAAGTAATACTAAAGGTGTTCGTAGTGGTAGTTGCCAATACTGTGGCAGTAAAAATAGTTGGACAGGAAGTTGTGTACGTGGGTATCACATAGATAATCGTAGCTATATTGAATATGAGTGTGAAAAAGCTGTGCGTGATGGATTAAATATTGTTGTCTTATATAATGCAGCTACAATAGATAAGTCAAAATGTCCAGACGCCGTAAAATATATTGGCTATCACAAGGCAATGTGCTATTATCAAAATGGGCAATATTATTGGGATTATCAAGCTGTAAAATCGGCGTTAGGTCAATAAAATATTAAGAAGGATAATCCTTTATTTATTAAACAAAATACTAAGGGGTATAAAAATGGCAATTATTCTGCATTTTATGTTAGTGAACCTTTTAGTGAATCATCTTTAGGAGCTCACGCTGCGAAAGATTTTCAGTATTATAATTTAATAAGAGCATGGAAAGGAAAGAATAGTTCATTCCCTTTCAATGATTCTCATGATAAAACATATAATGTTCGTGATGGTAGTGATTGGGAGAAAACACTAAAACCAAGATTAAGAGAAAGATTAAATTGTTCAAAAAACATCATTCTTTTTTTGAGTTCTGTAACGAAAAGCTCAAAAGTATTAAGAGAGGAGATTGATTATGGAATTAATACACTTGGGCTCCCTATTATTGTAATATATCCGGAATTTAAGGATAAATCATCTCTATTGACATCTACTGGAGAATCGTTAAATAGCTCTGTTAAAGCTCTTTGGGATAAAATACCTGTTTTTCGGGATTCAAAATCAAAAGTCCCTGTTTTACATATCCCTCTAAGCAAATTGTCTATTGAGCAGGCTCTAAATGATCCGGATTTAATGATAAATAGTAAATGTGATCCAAGTGATTATTTTTTCAAAGTAAACTAAATATGAAAAAAGTAACTCTTTTTGACAAAAGAATACTGACCAAGTTTTGGGGATATTTTTCTATAATTTCAGGTATAATATCTTTTGTTTATTTGTTTGACTTTCTCCCTGATTCATATGAAAAATGTAATATATGGATAGGCCTTTCTTGTCTAATTATTCTTATCCTCATTTATCTTTCAATATGGCTTCGCGTCAATAGGTTGAAATCCATAAAGATACGCATTGATGGAAGTAGTGTGATTATTAAGGAAGGAGACATATTTAAAGAAGATGGATACAAAGCTATTAGTTTCAATGAATACTTTGACACGAGAGTTGATAATAAGATAATTTCAGAACATTCCTTAAATGGGATTTTTGTAAAGACTATATGCGCCAACAATACTGAAGAACTTGATAGGTATATCTCTGAACAATGTGATGATGATATTATAGAGCAAGGAGTTAATAGAAAATATGGAGGAAAGACCACAAAATATAAGCTAAGTTCTATTGTGGTTTGGGAGGAATATCTATTGACAGCATTTTCTAAATTTGATGATAATAATAGGGCTTATCTGACAATGCCTGAATATATTGAATTTCTTATTAATTTTTGGGATAGAGTTAATAGGATTTATGCTCAAAGAAGTGTTTCTGTGCCTATTTTCGGGTCTGGTATTACCAGAATAAAAGAGCATAAAAATATTACGGATGAAGATTTATTGAAAATAATGCTTTGGACATTTAAGTTGAGTGAATATCGATTCAAATATCCCGCCAAATTAACTATTATCGTACACAAAGATAAGATAGACGAAATTAATTTATTAGATATTGAATCAATGGAAAAAGGCTTATGAGTCATTTATAAGACTTTTCACAAACGGCTTTTTGTTACTTTTTCTCCCCGTTCGTTTAGTAAGTCATGGAAAAAGTAATGGGCGAAAAAATCGCCCGTTACTCTTGTTTTTTTGAAAGCCATTCGTCTCGCTCTTTTAGGCATTGTTCCAAAGACTTGGCAACCGTTGAGAAAAGCTCTCCGTCCGTGTGTCGGTAGTCGTACTGGTAGTATTCCATTCCTCTAAACGCTCCTGCAATAAAGATAGTGTAGTTCTCTTTGCCTTGCTCACAAACGGAGCAACCGTTGTTGTTGATTGAATTTGTTTTCATATATATTTGAATTTTGTGGGCGGATTACTCCGTCCGATTATTTATGCAGCTAATCGTTCTTCTATAAGTGGGATGTTGCTCTCTACAAGATTGATAATTCGGCTGTGATGTTCGGTGTTCTTGTTGCAAATGCCCCTGCTTTGAATGACTTTTAGTTGAGAGAGCGATACCTCTATGGTTTCAATCCGTTGTCCGTCGATGCAAGCGGATAGAATAAGGCTGTCGGTCTTAGAATGGTAACTACCTACGCAATGGTGCATCAGTTTTCCCTCCAAAACAATGTCGGCAACACTTTCGAGTACCCGAACGCTGATAAGTCCATCCGAAAACACCAGTCCGAAGAATTTGGCTTTGGCTTCCCTGTATTCGGCTTCTTTCTCCAACTGCTTTTCCAATTCTGCCTGTGCATCGGCTTTCGCTTTCTTCCGCATATAGCGGTCGTGTTCTGCGTGTAAGTTTGTCGGACAAACATACTTGGCGTTGTATAGGTCTTTCCCGAAGAAATGAAGATTGTCGATATAGTCGCACCAAAGGGTTGCATCTTTGATTTTGTAGCCGTTGCGGATACAAATGCGGATGGATTGCCAATAGTTGTCTATCTTCTTCCAACCCATATCCATAATGCGCTCCAATAGGTTAGTGTACCCTGTTTTAAGCAATGTTTCGGCTCGGCTATCCGTCAATAGGGTGCGGAACATACCCAACGGCTTTTGTCCGTAAAAAGAGTCCTTAAAGCCTGTCCGTTTGATTTCGGGTATTAGCTTTAGTCTTGGATATATTTCTCCAGTAAAAATAAGGTTGTACACATCGTTTTCCTGACGTAGCTCCATATCGGTATGGAATATCCACGAGTCGTAATACATTGTCCCCATTGTTTGGCGAAGTTTGGCAAAGGTGCAGTGTTTACCACTGGGAGCAATCCAACGTTGCATCACTTCCGAATGTGTGTATTTGCACGGATTACCGACTTTACCAACACTTTTAATCATCACGGTACGCAATACTTGGTACCCCTTGTGAGTAGTTACAACGGTCATATAATAGCTTCCGTTGAATACTCGTTGCTTGGTGGTCTTTACCGTTAATTTAGCTTTGCAGTTCGGGCAAATGCAATCCGTTAGGGTATCGACCAAATAGCCTGTTCCCTGCCACGAATGACCGCACTTGGTGCAAGTGATAGTACCTTTGTCGGTTCTTCGTCCAATATGTTCGATGGCGTTATCGTATCCCCATTGCGCCTGTGTTTTGGTAATGGCAGGCAGGGTCTTGCTCGCTTCTACTATTTGCTGTTGGAATTTGTTCTTCGCTTTCATGGGAGTAATGTTTTAGAAATCAAATAAACTGGGTTGGGGGTTTAATACCACCTTCTTGGCTTTCTTGACTGGCTGTGTCATCTTCCTGTACGCATCTTCCTGTACCTTTTGTATGGCATCTTTACGAGCCTGTTCCTTTTCTTCTTCGGTCAGTTCTACAACGTGATTTACCACTACATGGGCGTTCATCGGCTTGCCCACCTCGATATTGTCTTCATCGTAATAATGCACCGCCATTGAGTAGATTTCATCATCAGCAAAGCCGTTGCAACCGCTTTTCTTAACTTCATTGAGAATGTAAGTAACACAATCGTCAATGTTCTTTTCGGGTTTGGAATACTGGAATGAGAATAACACATCCGTTTCTGCCCGTTGCTCTAAATATGCCTTAATGGTGTTTTTGAAATGATTTGATGCTTTCATATCATTGGGTGTTATGGGGCAAATTACTCTGCCCCGTGTGAATATTTAATCTAATCCGAAATAATAGGTTAAACGTTGCTCCTGCGACTTTGGGAATATCCAACCTGCTAACTTCTGACCGTTGAATGTTAATCGGCTGTTGAAGCGTCCGCCCATTGCTTTAAGTTCGTCTTTGATGGCTCTTGTTTCTCCGAATACCGCTATCGCTTTGGCTGAATACTCGACCAATGTGCAACCGCTATTGTTTTCTGTTGTGCGATTACTATTCTTTTGTGTCGTGCCGGACTTACTGATATGTATATTGTCTTCGTTCCCTGCAGTATAGGCAAAATCCTCAATCGTGCGTTCACGGTTATATACAGGCACCTTTTCGATTATCCAACCGCTGTACTTGCTTTCGCCTAAGTAGTAGCCGTCACCCATCGAATACTTCTCACGGTGCTCGTAATCCTCATTAAGCTCGGCTAAATAGGCGGTTTCTTCAAAGTTGGATGCGTGTTTACGCATTTCAGAAAACAAGTCCCGTTTGTGTTTGGAAAAGCCTAAAATAACGGTACGTTGCGTATTATATGAGTAGTAGTCAGTATAGCTGTCGCTCTCATTTTCTCTTAAACGTGCCACGATAACCGCCTGTGCATCTTCGGGAAATATATCGGTAAAACGTATCCGCCCGATTTCCTTAACTTGCTCAACTCTGATTTTCTCTTGTTCGGCTTTTTCTTCCTCTGCCTTTTTCTGCTCTTGTGCTTGCTGAAGAAGTATTGCCACCTCGAAACTGTCCATAAATTGAGGGTTCTCGCTGTCATAATAGTAACCGATACCGAATTTTTCTTTCAATGGTCTGATTATGTCGGCAGTATAAAACTCCTTTGTCCGTAGGTTAATCAGATTGTAAGCCATTCCCCAATCGTTTTTGCGAATGTCATACACTACATACCTGTCGTAGCTGTAACCCTCCATTTGGATAATCTGATTTACCTCTACCACTTGTTTGGCTCTGTCTATCTCCTTGTTTGCTCCTAATAAGAATACTTTACTCATAACTCTAAATTTTAAGGGATTATAAAAACGAGAAAAGAATGAGAATAAACAGGATGATAGCACCTAAACCCACGAAGAAGGAGAGGATACCCCGAATGACAGGAAGAAAGAGATACAAGCCCACTAAAGCCCAAATAAACCCTGTTCCCCACAGGGAGCAACCCAAAACCACCGCAACGATTTTTACCACCAATTTGATGCTAATTGGAAGGTTACTACCTTGTTTCCTATTTTTTACTATACTTCTCATAATTTCTGACTTTTTTTTGATGCCGTATCGGAGCCGGTGTACTGACCTTATGTTTCGGGATACTTAAAAGGTCGGCTAAATACGCCGAAGACAAATTTTGGTGGAATAAATACGCTCGCCCGCAGGGAAAGAGGAAGATTTTTCCGACAAACCAATTTGGCGACAGGATTTGCCGAAATACCTTTGTATCCTGAACGCAAGGTCCAGAAGTACCCGCTTTAGATACTCGCTAATGAGGAAGAAATTATATCGTAGAGAAGTGTAGTGAAAAGAAAATGGATATACTATATCATGCACGTTTATAATGTATAATGTGCAATTATTTTCCGCATAGAAAGGAAAACCTTACTTTTGTAAGAAAGAATAACAGACAAATTCAACACGATGAAACAGTTTTCACTCTTTTTCTTTTCGTTGCTGACAGCAATTTCTTTATTTGGTTGCCGCAAGGAGGCACCAGAAGAGATATCTGAAGCGGTAGAATCCCCAATCGTTGTGCGGAATGGCAACTTGACACCAGTAAGTAATATAAGAAAAGAGTTTTTTGTACTCAATATGCACATCTATAATTACTATTGCTTATATTTGCATGTAGATTCAAACGTTTGAAGTATGGAGAAAAGAAAATATAATCGAATCAAAGTCGTTTTGGTTCAAAAGGACAAAACGGGCATTTGGTTAAGCAAGAAGATAGGCAAGAGCAATACCACTGTGTCGAAATATCTCAATCAGCGAGTTCAGCCAGATCTCATTACACTAAATGCAATTGCTGATGCACTAGAAGTCGACGTTAAAGATTTATTAGTAAGCAACATTGAATAATTAAACATAAGCATTTTTCTGTTTTCATAAATAGTTATAACGATGGATTATAATAAAGGAGATAATATAAAAGTACAAATCGGAAATATTACAGATATTGGTGCATTTGTAAAACTGAAAGGAAGGGCTTCTGGTATGATACATTATTCAGAAGTACCATGTGGGTTTGGTCAAATTGGTAATTATCTATATGTTGGGGAAGAAATTAATGTCATAGTACTCGGCCTTGGTAAACCTGATAGATTTGGAAATCTACGATACAATCTAAGTAAGAAAAAAGTCGACGAGCAGGTAATAAAGGAACAGGTCGCTTTGGATATTGACAATCTTGCTGGAGAAGAAAAATCAATTCGAGAAATATGGAAGATATTTACTCATATAAACAAGTGTCTTCTTCAATATATGAAGCAGCCAATACTGCTTGATGTTAACTCAGCGAAGCTTCATCGTGCAGATGGCAAATTGGTTATAATGGCTAATACAGAGTCTAAATTCGAACTGTTTCAAAAATCATTCAAACAAAGATTCAATACGGAGCTAATACCAGTTGGTAAAGATTCATGGAACTTCTATGCAAATATAGATACAATTTCTCCAGAATTACTTAAAGATTTTGAGGAAGAATGTGAGTGTCTATACATGAATTTCTTTCCTCAGCCATATATTGAAGGAAGAATATGGAATTATAAGAAAGAGAAAAGAGAAAATATTGAAAATCAGTTGGGAGACTGTTTCCCTAACATTGTTATTGCCGCTAATAAACAGGGAGAACTATCATTTCGACAAGCATATAGTTCTCATTCTCAAGCAAGAGACTTCTTTATTGCGCTTCGTGACATTTTGAATGAAATCAAGGATGGATGTACAGTTGAAGATGAAGATACTGGAGAAGCTAAAGAATACGAGCCAATACCTTTTGACTTTGAAATATTCCCTTTGGGGGAACAAGATAAGTTTTTTATCGAACGAAATGTGTTTGGCCAGCAAGAGCATGAGGCTGTCGTTATAGGCACACTTCGTGGAGAGATTTTTAGTTGTGATGGGATTGAAGTTGGTAAATTAAAAAATGTCAACTATCCTATGCTTACATTTATGATTGAGAAAGAAAAACTGGATGCTGTAGAGAAATTAGTTATCGAAAAAAGACTAACTAAGGTGTCTACAGATCTGACTGGTGATTCAGAAAAAGTAAATCGCTTACAAGAATCCTTTGATTTTATCACCGAGAATTTTGAACAACTTAGAAATCCTATGCTTGCAAGCTATCTGTTTGATGCTAGCAAAGCTACTCCTGCTGACGAGAAAAAGGTAAAGGAAAGAATTGGGCATATTGAAGCCAATCAGCTGAATACGCATCTTAATGAGTGGCAGATAGAAGCTATTGCTAAAGCCGTAGAGGCAAGAGATCTTGCAGTTATACAAGGTCCTCCAGGAACAGGTAAATCTACCGCTATCGCCGAGCTGATATGGCAATTAGCATTGGCTAATCCAAAAGATCGTACTCTACTCACCTCGGAAGCAAATTTAGCAGTAGATAACGCATTAGACCGTTTGAAATACTCTGATCATAACATTGTTAAACCAATTAGAATTGGAGCTGGTAATAAATTTTCATCAGAAGGTTTGCCGTATGCTATTACGGAGATGATGAAGTGGGCTGAAATTGATTTTTCAAAGAACTATATACTTGCAGAAGATAATAGAGCAATTGAAGAGTCTGATGAATATAAACTTTTCAATAAGGACAATATTGTCTTGGTTAGATGGATCAAGAATATTATCAATCGCTCTCAAATTCAAGATGAAGCGATAGAAAGAGCATGGTTCCATTTTATGCTGAATCTTCCTACAGAGTATCGTAAGAAAGTTTTTAATTTATATCGCAATAATTGTAACGTTATAGGTGCGACTTGTAGTTCAATCACCGAAAAGAACTATGCTGCAATAGAGTCTCAAAAAGAAGATGTTAAGAGTCGTTTCATGAAACGATACAAGAACGTTTTTAAGGACGATGAACATCTAGCATTTGACGTAGTGGTTCAGGATGAAGCTTCAAAGGCAACCCCTTCAGAATTGTCTATGCCTTTAGTTTATGGAACAAAGTCAATAATCATTGGAGACCATCGCCAATTACCTCCAAATATTGATAGAGAAGATATACTATATAAGCTTCATTATCAAGCTCTACAAACTGTTGATGTTGAAGAGAAAGAGCAGATAATTGAGTTGGAAAAGTTTGTCAGATACAATTTTGACCAACTTGAAAAATCTCATTTTGAACGTCTCTTTACCCAGGCAGACAATTCTATCAAGGGTACTTTTAGAAAGCAGTATAGAATGCATCCTGACATCAATAAAGTTATCGAACAGTTCTATACCAAGGATGGTGGTTTGGAATGCGGTTTTATAAATGAGGACTATGAGTCAGAAGGTACACCATTCTCACGCTACCACGGAATTAATATCGACGGACTTGTATCACCTGAGAATCATGTGATATGGATTGATACTAATTCTCCAGAAATTGCAGAAGGTACATCTAGAACCAACCGTGGTGAGGTTGATGCTATTGAATGGGTACTGTCACAGTTGGCTTCTTCGGATTCGTTTGCGTCATATAATGATAAGTTTTCAAGCGAAGAAGACAAGGAAATCGGATTGATCACTTTCTATGGAGCTCAACTGAGACAATTTAGACAATTACAGGACAAGTATTCAGATAAACTGACATTAAAGCCTAGTTCTGTTGACAGATTCCAAGGAATGGAGAGAAATATTGTAATAGTTTCTCTTGTTAGAAGCAATTGTATTGCAGAAAACGAGAAGCAGGCTCCAGACTATCGTGTTTACAAGGAGTTGGGATTCAGAAAGCAGACCGATTACGGCTTTGCTAAATCACCAAATCGACTGAATGTGGCTTTGTCACGTGCCAAGCGTCTTTTGATAATAGTGGGTAATAGCGCCCATTATTCATCATATAGAAGCAAAGAAGGAGAATCTATTTATAAGAATGTTTTTGAAAGTATCAAAACGAATCCTAATGGAAAAATTATCCATTGGGAACATAAATTAATGAAAAAACGCCCACGTCCAATATCAAAGAATCGCTCTGCAAATCTTAATACTCGCGATATTAATCCTGAAACAGATGGACATCTTAGAGTAATTGAGACATGGTTGCGTCCAAATGCAAATAGGACCAATCCTAAAATAGCTGTACTTGAACTTTCAACAAAGGCAGTAAAGTGTCTAATTGGTAAAGATCAGGAGTTAATAAGAAAAAAAACGAACGTAGATGAGTTCAACTTCCAGGATTTCATTAGAGAAACTAACAAAACAGAAACTGGCAAGGGATTAGATTCTCAGAATGATATGAATATGCGTTATTTTGAGGAGAATGTACTACCTACGATTCACAAATGGAAACAACTTATGATGCAGGAGAACGTTGATGTCGTCTACACTGTAGCTACTGCGGCATATCGTACAGCTAAAAATCGCAATGACATTTTAGCATTTATAAAAGAAAAAGCCGGCATTAACGTTCGTATTCTCTCTAAGAAGGAAGAATCGGTTTCTACTATGTTCGCATACTTATTTAGCTCTAGGTATAAGCAACAAATGCTTTCTTCTCAGCATGTTATTATGATTGACCAAGGCGGTGGTTCTACTGAAGTTTCTGTATTCCAACATAGTGATCTCGTAAGTTCATATAGTATCAACCTTGGTACCACTGCTTTACGAAATATATTATTTTTGGACTCAGATAAAGACACTCCTGTTTCTGAAGCCTTAAAACGTAGTGATCAAAAAATCAAGGAACGTTTGGTCGTATTCTACAAAAACATGGGAGATGCCATGACATCAGAAACTGAGAGTTTCTGTATTAGTGTAGGAACAGCGATCACTCGTGCTACAGGTGGAAAAAATAATGCTGCTCAACATGATAGAGTTATGACTCGTGACAGAATCGAAACTTGTATCGAGGCTTGTACGCAAGCTATTCTTAACCAGTTTGATACAGTTGAACAGTTGAATGAGTATGATTTCAAATCATTAAGAGGCAATAAACGACTTGATTACCAGATAACAATGCGTCTAGGCCTACCTATGTTTCTATCACTTATGGATCGATTCAATATAAAAGAAATCCATGTTAGTGGTACAGGTCTTTGGTACGGCATTTATTTGCAAAATTTACATAACATAGCAGACAACTAATTATGCAATATAGTGATATAATAAATAATGGAACACTGGTTTATAGGTCTTTACGTAAAGATAGTAAACTTCGAGAATGGCCTGTAAAGGAAACTTTATGTGCTGTACGATTCTTTAGGACAGAAGCTCTATCTGAGTTGGAGCTAGTATTACTTCGCTTAATTAGTTCGCTAGAGAATAATAAAATAACAAAAGAAGATATTGCTTTAACTCTCGGTTTTGATGTTGCTAAAAAAACATTCGGCATCAAACGTTTCTATAGAGATCAAGCAGAAATCTCTCTGTTTAACAGCATGATAGATTCTATCTTCAAATGGCATCTTGCTGTTGAAGAGGCAGAGACCGTGAATGAATACGCTGATGAAAATCAGGATTCTGAAGAGACGGAAGAAGCGACCAAAGAGACTTCAGTAAAGAAGGCAATTACAAAGTATATCCGACTTACCAGACTTGGTAATAAGGCTTTGGAAATGAATTGCAAATTCTCTTTCTTTGAAGGTAAAAAACGTTTGCTTAAAAATGTCAATAAGTCTGAACTCCCTGAAGACACCGTTGATTTCCCATTTTACTCCGGATTAGGTTTTTTCTCAGAAATCACAAACATAGAGTCTGTTGGGGACTTTGACCCAGACCAAATCAATATAGATTATACTGATGAATTAATTAATCGCATAAATCTTCAGTCTAATAAACCTACAAATGTTTTTGGAGCTAAGATGCTTCCAGGATGGAAATATTTTTCCAAGGATGTTGATATTTGTCTCTATCAGTATAATGAGGAGTTTTATCCTATTATCTTGTTGGATGACAAAGTATCTACTCCAGCAACAGATATTTTTTATCGTGAGCAGAACGCATATCTTCTTAATAAGAAGATCAAAAAGGCATTATATTCTAAGCTGATCAACAATGCTGATTCAACTATTAACTACAATGAAATCCGTTATTTTGAAGACGAGATAGAACAAGATGAATTTGATTTCATCGTTAGAGATATTCGTACTGATTGGCGAGATTCCGAAACATATAATTATATTGTTTCAAATGCGTTTTGTAATGATAATAATTGGGAGTACATTACAAAATGTTGTCCTGAAGATATAATTATTCTACATCTATCCGAATCTAATTCTAGATTTGATATGATTACTCTTTCACGTAGATTGCCTGTTGATTTTATTATAGAGTCATGTGCAAACTTTAAGTGGGAGATGAGCGTTGTTCTTTCGCGAAATGACATTACCAAGGAACAAGCTCAGGAATTAATGCTTTGTGATGAAAATACAAGTATAGAGTGGGATTGGGAAATAGTAAAATCATTTCTTGATGTTGATTTTGTTGTTAACAACATTGATCACTTAAACATTGATTTTTATAATCTTACTAGTTGGCTGCCATCTACTCACCAGGATCTTATAGTAAAATGTTGTTATAAGAGATGGAATTGGTCTTATTTTTCCAAAGATGCTGATATTAATCTTGTAACAAATAATATTAATGTGTTACAAGATTACATTGCTGTATATATCGAGACTGTTCTTGATAGAATATTTACAAACAAAGAGTTTGTTAAATCTATCATTACTAACAGCTCCTTTGCACAAGTAATAAAGTCAATTAAGTCTAAGGGACAGCTCATCTCCTATAATCTTGGAGTAAAGGCTGATTATATTTGGTCGGATGAACTTATTAAGTATTTGGAAGAGTGTGACCTATTATGCTGGAATACTATCGGTTCGGTAAAAGGATTCGCACAGTACTCTTATGTTGAATGGACTCCTGATTTCTTCAAAAAATACTATAAAAAAATTAATTCCGTCAGTGACTATTCCTACATTTCTGAAAATATCAATGATATTGCACTCATTACTGAATACCCTGATTTTATATGGGATTGGAGTGCTCTATCTAGAAATATAAAATTCTCGCAATCAGAAGATATTCTCATTCTGGGTCAGGACAAAATACTGTATAGTGAATGGATGCGACTATCATCAACAAAGTTCACATCCGAATTCTTTGCCTCTCACAATCAATGGATGAAAAGTGCTGAAAATGCATCGTATGTATCATCAATTGTTGGCGATTATGATACAGTGATGAATTATGGTTCTTTTCCATGGAATTGGATCAATCTTGCAGGTAATAAATTTATTGCTACAGATGAGAGATTTTGTTCATTGCTGAATACACACCAAGAAGCTATTTCAAATTGGTTGAGTACAACATCTTCTGAACTGATTGAGCATTACTTTGATGAATTAGACCTTTCTATATATATTAATAAAATTGCGGAAACGACTTCCTCTGCTGGCAGTTGGTTCATCAATAATAACATATGGAATAGATTATCATCAAGTCTTAGCATAAATTTCATTTATCAGCATTTAAATGAGAAGTGGGATAAACAAATCATATCCAAAAGATTGATTCCATTATTGGAAAAAATGCCGGAAGCTTTAGAAAACTGTAAGTTGAAGCTTGACTGGTCTGTACTTTCTAATAATTTTGATGTTAATTTCATTCAAGAGCGTATCGATAATTATGTTGACTGCTGGGATTGGTTTGTCTTGACTAATAGGGTAGATTCAATTTTCTTGCATCATCATTTCAAAAGCTATTTGTCTTTATGGGATCAAGAAATTGCTATCAGCAGAATTACTCCGCTGCTTGTAGATGAAGACATTAATGACCCAGAACTGGATAGCGTATGGAATTGGGATCTGTTATCCGAATCTGTAGCGGATACAGTATTATTAAATAATTTAGTCAAGAAAGCAGATTATCTTGATTGGGACATCGTATCTTCTCGTATATGTAACATGCAGGATGTTGATTTCGGTTCATTGCTTGAAAACGATCATACCGTAGTAGAACATCTTAATTGGAATTATTTAAATAAAAACATGGCATTATCTGAGATTCTTAAGTATAAGGATCTTCAAAATGCCGTATGGGATTGGTCTATCATTACCAAACGTTTTGATACGGAATTTATCATTGATAATCTGGCAAAATATGCTTCGAGCTGGGATTGGAATATTATATTAAATGAAAAAATCCAACGTTCATATGTCAAGGATAATCTGGAGCATATAAAAGATTCTGTATCAAATCTTGAATCTGATACAAAGAAAAATTGCTGGGCAACTATTACGCCTTTGTACACACCTACAGAATTATTGGAGTTATCAGAAACTTATAATCCGACAAACGGATACGAATGGGATTATAGATATATCTATAAAGCAATTGCTGATCTTGATGACTTTGTCAATAAAAAACATAACTATATTGACAATATAGCATTATCAGCATGTCAAGCTGCTGATAATATGTTTGTGTATGATTCCGAAACATATGTATTTAGGACATGGAAAGTTATCATTAAATCAAAACTTAATGATGAAAAATACAACTGGGATTTCTCTGAGCTAACAAAACTTGATTCAATTCAGAAGAAAAATGATGTCTTCTATGAGATCAACCCAGAACGCTGGGATTGGGATTATATTAGTCAATTTGGCATATGTCTTCTTCCTGCTCATAAAGGGAAGTATCTGCGTAAGTATCGAGATCGTTTGAATTTCAAGCTTATATCAACAAGAGAAGATATAAACATTGATGATGACATGGTTGATAGTTTCATCGAAGAGGATTGGAACTGGCAATCCCTATCATCAAATCATTGTACAAATATCACTTTCGGCTTTATCTTTAAAAATAGAGAGAAAGATTGGGATTGGAGTGAACTGTCTAAAAATTCAACGATCAAATGGAATGACACAAAACTGCGTGAACTCCTTAAAGATTCAGCAATTAAGGCTTCCATATCCTGGGATGATGTAGTATCAAAGAGAGAACTGCATTTTGATGATTCACTTATTGAATTGATGGAAGATATAGACATCAATTGGTTTGAATTATCAAGTAATCCATCTTTTATCCCTTCAATAAAGAGTTTGAAACGAGCATCTAAAGAGGATGCTAAGATAAACTGGAACGCACTTTCAAAGAACCTGCATATTGATCTCTCATTTGTGAGAGAATATATAGACTTATTGGACTGGAAGATACTTACATCCAATAAGAAGGTGATTGATATTCAAGAAGAGAAAATTCTTGATGAGTTTACAGATCTTCTCGATTGGTCATATATATCAGATCATGTTCAGCCTACAAGTCAAGTTCTCGTAAAGTATAAGGACTCTTTGGTATGGAAAGCCATAAACAATAGATTCGATTATAATGAGTTCGACCTGTCTGTCATTGAGGTTATCAAAGACAACATTGATTGGACAAAGCTTTCATCTGCATCAATTGTTTTCACAGAAGAGTTCTTATATCAATATAGAAACAGAATTGATTGGGTTGCCTTTAGTAAAAATGAATCTGTGGACTTTAGCGCAGACTTATATAAAGACTTTGCAAAGGAATTGAATCGAGTCAAATTTGTCGATATATTGTCTAAGTCTGAGTGTAAAACAAATGGCTATAGCAGACTAAAGGTATACCATTTCTCACACATGTTCAATGCAATTGAAATTATCAAGAACAGAAAGATAATGAGCAGAAACAAGGCAGAGGAACGCAAGGTTTTAAAGTATGATGCTGCAGGTGCTGTTGTACATCGTTCCAACAAAGCTCATCCGTATGCAAGATTCTATTATCGCCCTAAGTCTCCTACACAATTCTATAATGAATGTTTAGGATGGGATGACACATTGCTCACAGATTGGAATAAATCATATTACTCTAAAGCTTGCGAGCTCCACCTACCAAAATGTCCTATGCCTGTTTTCTTTGAGTTTGACATCCGTGAGATAATTGCGAAGATGCCAGATAAATGCTATTATAGTAGCGGAAACCTTCAAACAAATTTTGCGTCAATATATAAGGTTAACGACGATCCTACCAGAATAAGAATAGATTATCTGTATAATGATATTTCTGATGCATTTGATATGGCTAAAGAAAATGGTGGCTATGATCCTTCCCGTCATCATATGTACATGGGAAGAATAAAAGAACAGTCCCAACAGGAATTCTTGGTAACCGATGAGTTGGATTTTACCAACTTGGATTCCTTTAAGATTTACTGTTATGATGATTTCCAAAGAGATTTACTAATTCAGTATCTGGGGAATGACGAAATCGTAGAAAAAATTGAAGTAGGCTATTCTATGTATTTTCATGATAAGAGATCTCTTGTTATGTCTGAAGATGAAGAAAAAATTACTATAACTTCTGACTATGACTTGAATGGTTGTGCTTATATTCTTGTCAAAGGTGGAGCTATTGTCAACAAGAAATACATAAAGAATGTCGTACCTTCTGGAGCAATAATATATCCATCTGTAACTTTCGATAAGAAAAATCCACCTTCAGAGATCTATTTGATAGATCCAAATCCAAGAGCAGATACTAAGCAGTGGCTTATTTATAAATCATAATTATATGAGTAATATCACATTTGTAAAAGGCAATATATTTAACACTAAAGCACAAACTGTAGTAAATACGGTTAATTGTGTTGGAGTTATGGGAAAAGGGATAGCGCTAGTTTACAAACTACGCTATCCTAAGATGTTTGATATTTATAAGGACTATTGTCACCAGCATCTGATTAATATTGGTAATTTATGGATATACAAAGGAGACGAAAAAGATCCCTGGGTTCTCAATTTTCCAACAAAGTTTCATTGGAAATATCCTAGTAAGTATGAGTATATTGAAAAGGGATTGGCAAAATTTGTTGAGACCTATGAAAGTCATGGAGTCAAATCCGTAGCCTTTCCATTATTAGGTACTAATAATGGTGGACTAGACAAACAGGTTGTAAAAGATATGATGATCCGTTATCTTTCAGAATGTAATATTCCTGTTGAAATCTACGATTACGATCCTGCTGCTTCGGACGATTTGTACGAGACATTCAAGATCCGATGGCTTTCTATTCCTAACAATAAGAAAAAAACTGTAACAAAGATACGTACTCAAAAGCAGATTGACACAATAGATTCAGCAATTAAGTCTGATAACCTACGTTCAATGATTTCTTTAATTAACTATCCAGGAATTGGTATCAAAACCATGGAATGTTGTTTTAAAGTCGTAATGAACTTTAAAACTGAACCAACACTATTTAATTAAGCAGAACGATAATCATATTTTCGCAAAGAAAGACGATATTTACATATTTTACATTTTCCCCCTCAGGGTGTTTTAAAGGAAATCACAAAGGGTAAGGGACTAAATCCCTTTCTTGCCGTAGCATTTGCTACCATCTGGAGACAGGTAAAAATCAAATGTTTCTTCAACGGTATTTCCAGTAACTTGAACAGAATACTTGCATCTTACGTAAGCCCCCGATAAAATACCTATTTTAGCGTAAATGGTTTTTTCCGATCTTTG
>JABNAD010000255.1_pt2 | contig 25962 bp, 27 predicted proteins | sample 7240381 | NCBI WGS metagenome assembly JABNAD01 (sample SAMN11332834, study PRJNA596920) | anaerobic digester metagenome | biome: digested sludge; isolation source: digested sewage sludge-derived enrichment culture grown on H2/CO2 | place: Germany: Goettingen
TCTAGGGTCGTTCAGGCATTTCTGCCGGGAACCTGAAAATAATCCGGAAGACAATTCGGAAGAAAATCCAAAGGACATCTGAAAATACAGCGTGGGGATTCTGTAGGGACCAAATAGAACATCCATAGGTATCAACAACCCATGGTGAAGATGTTTCAAATGGATTCTGAAAAAGCAAGATAACCTGCCGGCATGGCAGGTTATCTTGCTTTTTGCTGTCTAGTTTTTAACTGACCGGTTTTTAACTGACCGGTTTGAACGGTCTAGTTTATTGCTGTCTGATTTGCATTATCTAGTTTTCAATAAATTTCATTTACATCAATATCGGGTCTTCACTGGACGGCCTGTGAGGATTGGCTTATTCACCAGCTGAATCCGAACAAGGATGACTGTCACAAACAGCGTTCCCAGCAGGGTCGCGGTTTCCCATTGGTACTGTACCCCGAAATAATTGACCAGACCCAAAAACGGGAGAATGATCGTATTGGACAGCCAGTCAAAGACGGCGGGCAGTTCAATCACTCCTTCGATTTTGATCTTGATTCGAAGCAGCACCAGCATGGTCATGATGAACCAGCTCAGCAAATAAAAATCAAGGACGCGGCGGGTTCGAACCAGGAGGATGAACAGTAGCCACAGCACAGCCAGGGCAGTGCCGGTAGCCATCACGATCTCGGGTTGGGATGCGTTGGCGCTATTATAAAAAAAAGCTGTTAAAGTCAGTAACAGCGGCAATAGAGCATTGATCAGCTTCATAGTGGTTGCCTCATCTTACGTTGAATTGAAATCGTTCTACAATCTATAAAGATAGCTTATCAAATGGGGTAGCAAGTGGCAATCTATTTTTCGTTACCAAATTGTTACTTTTTCTCGGCGGCGGAAAGAAAGCCCTGGGGCGGAATGGATTTTATGCTGCGGTTATTTTCATTCTCAGGTGTGCTTCAACCGACAGTGACCAGCCAAACTGAAATTAAGCTGGTTTTAACAAATCAGGGAGAGAATTGAGCTATAATTGAGTTAATAAAGTGGTGAACTATTTCCAGGTATTTGATCGGAAGAGCCTGGGATGCCACCGGTGACTGTCGGCGGCACGGCATGATGACCGCCGCCTAGAAGGAGACGTATGACAGAATATTTTAAGAAAATTGGGATCGGGAAATTCATTCTGATGTTCCTACTGAGTATCGGCCTGAGCGTAGCCCTGTTAATTCCCTATACCATGACTCAGATGGCAGAAGGGGAATTCCTCATGACCGGATCCTGGGAAATCTTCCTGTCCTCGCTGGGACTTTATCTTGGCATTATGATCTTTATCTGGGGATTGAGCCTGACCAGGGAAGACCGTCAGCGCATTCTGACACCAGCGCCCGCCCACAGCCCCAAGCGGTTTGGCTTTTATCTGGCACCGTTTCTGCTGGCTCTGCCGGTGAATGTGATCTATGTTCTGTTTCTGGAACGGTTTTTTCCCAGCTTTCTGGAACGGATGATGGAGGCCGGCAATCTGCCGGAAAATTTCATGAGTTCCCCGGATCCGGTCTCCCTGTTGCTGTTGTTTTTATCTGTAGTTGTCATGGCACCGATCGTGGAGGAAATCGCCTTTCGCGGCGTCCTTTACAATCTATTAAATAAAACCCTGCCCTTGTGGGTATCAGCCCTGATCAGTTCCGTTATTTTCGGTATCCTTCATGGAACGACCTTTCTGCAGACTGCAATCATCGGACTGGTGCTGGCCTTCATTTATCAAATCACCGGTGATCTGAAAGTTGCCATCATCGGACATGCGGTGAACAATGCAGTTGCCTTCGGTCAGGCGATCCTGCTGTCCACCGGAGTTCTGGTGGAAGGAGAGCCCAGTGAAATGATTCTGGGCGGTGTCCTTCTGGTACTCGGTGTGGTCATGGTAATCGCGTCAATCCGTTACCTCAGACATCATTCGCTTCGGTCCATTTTCAATGACCGTGCTCCGGTTTACAAGCATGAGATCTGGGCCAGCCGGCAATATCAGGAGCTGGAGGGTTATCAGGAATAAAGCGGCATCAGTTCATGTTCCGGCTGCCGGAACCGCTGTCTGGTCATCCAGGAGGTGTTGGATCCATTCTTTCGCAAAGCCCCCATTCAGGTGATTCCAAAGCGGAACTGCTGGAGACAGCGGTTGCCCGACCAAAACTGAAACGAGGTGATCACAGTGGTAATCGCATGCGGAGTATTCCGACTGAAGCTGCATACGGCTTATTCGCTCAAGGACAAACGGATGGTGACAAAGTCTATCATTGATCGGGTCCGGAACAAATTCAATGCCTCCTGTTCCGAAACCGGACTGAACGATTCCATCCGGGACATCGAGATATCCATCTCGGTGATCAACTCCTCCAAGGTGGTAGCTGAGAATGAAGCTGCCCGGATCAGTGATTACATCTATAACCACGCCGAAGCCGAACTGATCGGCGAGAACATCGAGATTATCTATATCTGAAAGACATCCGGGGGTCTGTCCTTTACGATGGGCAGGCGCGCCTCGTTCCGGATCCAGCCACCCCGACCCATCCGGAAAGTGAAGTGGCGCAAGGTGTGATGAACCAAGCCTTATTATGATAGGAACCTTCGAGCGGCCGGTGATCTGCGGATCACCAGCCGCTTTGCCATTGGCGGTGATCCGGTTTGAGGATGTCAGGTGACTGTTTTTTGACAGAGAGGAATTTGGTTTCGGGTATTTTTTGATTGCTGTTTGGCCGCCACGGAAAGGCTGATTATTTCACTGCTGCCGGCGGCCGGAATAGACACTTCGACGCTTCAGGGGAGAGTGTTTTTTGAGAATCGCAGGATTTCCCTGTGTTAATGGAGCAGTGCAGTATGGAAATCGGTGTATAATGGATAAAGAAATTTGAGCAAAATTGGAGTTATTATGTTTATTTGTGATATCAGTGTGTTTAATCGATATGGAAAAATAAAGCTGGATCAGATGCTGGCTCCGGTCAGCCTGGACTGGCGGCAGCTGGTGGTATTGTTCGTTCTGGAGCAGCGGCCCGGAATTTCCCAAGCGAAGCTGAATCCCTTTCTGCAGACCGACAAGGCCAATGTAACCAAGCTGCTTCAAGCCATGGAGCATGAGAAACTGATCCATCGGACACCGGATGAAAAGGACCAGCGCAACAAGCTGTGCTTCCTGACGGAAGCGGGGGAAGAACAGCTGCCGGCTCTTCACCGGATCCTGGCTGAGTGGGAATCGGCCTGCTTTGCCGGTCTGACCGCTGCGGAGCGGGAGGAACTGGAACGGCTCAATGCCATCATTATCAAAAACCTGGTGGGGGAGTGGAGTCAGGACAACTAGAGGATTCCAAAGACCGGCCGGGAAGTACTTGCGGACAAGGTATGCACTGGGACTTTATTTCATACAGCCTGACAACCAGGTGTTTGGATATGGTTAGAAAAAGGCATTGGGACACAAGGATATTTACTGAGAGTTGGGGAGCTGCGGTGGAACCGGATCTTTTTAAATGTAAATAGTTTATTAATAAATATTCTTTACAGGTTTTTTTGAACAAACCATGGTGCGCAGCGCTTAGAACGGGTGTTTTGGTTTTGAAATGCTGGCACGGAATCACCTTTTTGGTGATAACACGAAAAAACATTGGGAATAAAAAGAAATACAAGAATTTGAAAAACTGCCGCCGGCAGTTTTTTTGTTTATTTTCTTAGAAATATTCTGTTATAATCCCGTGCCGGAAGTGGCCAGGCAGGGGATTTCGTTTGTTGAATTATTGATGAATATTCTATACAATGAACCTAAAGTGGTAAAAAGTGGAGAAAAGTGGTGAAGATCATGCTGATTGGTGAGCACTGGCATACCATCGACCCGAAAAATCGAATCATGATCCCGACCAAGCTTCGCAATGAGCTGGGTTCTCCCTTCATGCTGACCAAGGGGCTGGACCACTGCCTCTATGCTTTCCCCATGGCGGCCTGGGAACAGTTTCAGGAGACTTTGGCTCAACTGCCGGGGAATCGCAATGAAGCCCGCCGCTACAAGCGGTTTTTCCTGGCCGGTGCCACCCAGGTGGAAATGGACAAACAGGGCCGAGCCCTGATTCCGATTCATCTGGTGGAGTTTGGCAATCTGGTCAATGAAGTCGTCACCATCGGCATGCAGGACAAGCTGGAAATCTGGTCCAGGGAAAGCTGGGATCAGTACCAGAATGAAGAACTGGATATGGATGAACTGGCGGAAAGGATGGCTGATTTAGGGCTATGACAATGGAATTCAAGCACAAAAGCGTATTATTGTCCGAGGCGATCCGAGGGTTGAACATCAAACCGGATGGCATTTATGCGGACTGTACTTTAGGGGGCGGGGGACATTCCTCTGAAATTCTCCGACATTTGCCGCAAGGCCGGCTCATCGCCATCGACCAGGATCTGGAAGCCCTGAGGCACGCCAGAGAACGGCTCAGTGACCATGACAATGTCACCTACGTCCATGACAACTTTGAGAATCTGGCAGCCATCATCGATGAGCACGCACCCGACGGCGTCGACGGGATCCTGATGGATCTGGGCGTTTCCTCCTATCAGCTGGATAATCCGGACCGGGGGTTCTCCTATATGAACGATGCCCCGCTGGACATGCGCATGGATCAGGAAGCCGAAATGACCGCCTATGATGTGGTCAACGCCTATACCGAGAACGATCTCTACCGCATTATTAAAGAATACGGCGAAGAGCGGTTTGCCTCCCGCATTGCCCGCTACATCGTTCGGGCTCGTGAAGAAGGTCCGATTACCTCAACCTTCGCCCTCAATGAAATCATCAAACGCGCCATACCGGCCAAGGACCGCAGAGTGGGCCCGCACCCCTCCAAGCGAACGTTCCAGGCCATCCGCATTGAAGTCAACCGGGAACTGACCATATTAAAGAAAACCATCGAGGCGGGCATTGCCCGGCTCAAACCCGGCGGACGATACGCCATCATCACATTCCATTCCCTGGAGGATCGGATCGTGAAGAATGTCTTCAGAGAACAGGCCGATCCCTGTACCTGTCCCAGACACCTCCCATGTGTCTGCGGCAAAGTACCCGTCGTTTCACTGGTTTCCCGCAAAGCCATTGAACCGGGCCATGATGAATTGGGGGAAAACCCGCGCTCGCGCAGTGCCAAACTGAGGCTCTGCGAAAAACTTCCAGCGGCACCGCCAGCCAGCGACAACACATAGAAAAACCGAGGTGCCTGGCCGCAGTTTCACTTCACTCTGAGTAAAATGGGGAATATCAATGGCAGAAATCAAACGAATGAATTCAAGTCTGGCCGGAGGCAGCTATGCTGCTTCCACCATGGACCTTGTGATCGAACAGGAACGGTCGCGGCGACGCGCCCTTCGACTGGAAGCTGCCCTGCGCAAATACTGGGTGGCATTGGCTGCCCTGGCAGTTGTATTTGTGATCCTGATGCAGTCCATTGCCATTTACGCCATGCAGCGCAATCTGGCATCCGTCAACGGGGAAATCACTCAGCTGAAGCGGACCAATGAAACGCTGCGGGTTACCGTCCTCAAGGCACAGGACCTGGATCAGACCAAGCAGGTAGCCCTGGCGGGCGAATATGTGTCACGATCAGCCCAGACGGCTCTGAGTGTGGATCTTGATTACAACAACTTCACCGGAACTGCGCAGACAGCAGATCAGGTATCATGGTGGGGAAAGCTTTTCGCCTTCTTTCAATAAACAGGCAAAGAAAACTGAAACCGCATGATTTCAGTTTTCTTTTTTTCTAAATGACCGTCCATCGGCCGGGAAGACCCGCAAGGAGCGACTGAATATGAAAATAGACTTGAAAAAAAATAACCGGATCCCGATTCTGATCTTCTCGCTGATGTTTGGAGCTCTGGCAATCAAATTGAGCCTGGTCATGCTGCACGATGCCGGTTCGATCCGGACGCTGGCGTTTGCCCAGCTGCGCAATGAGACGGTTCTGCCAGCCCGGCGGGGGGATATCGTGGACCGCAATGGCAGTCTTCTGGCCAGCAGCGTTTCGGCTTTTACGGTGGAGGCGGATCTGGTGGCTATGAGACGCGCCGCCCTGGGGCGTAAAAATGTGGATACTCTGACCGAAGCGGATCAGGCTGCTGTCCGGGCGTATGCCCAGGACTGGTCAGCCCGTCTGGATGAATATCTGAGCAAGACCCAGGAAGGACTCTACAAGATTCTGACTGCCACAGGCTCAAAGGGCAACTTTTTGTCCTACGGGCTGCTGGGCAGCAAGGAAGATCTGACCAATCTGGAGAAATTCAGACAGTTTCGCCGGGACAATGAACTGACCTGGCTCAGGATCCTGGATGATACTCAGCGGTATTACCCCAATCAGGACATGCTCGCGCAGGCGCTGGGCATCGTCGGGCAAGACAACAAAGGCCGGTTCGGCCTGGAATCGGTCTATGAAGATGATCTGGCCGGCATTGACGGCCTGAAGATCTCGGAAGTCGACAAGCTTAGTGAGGACATTCTCCTGACCGAACCCATCGTTACACTGCCGGTGGATGGCCATACCCTGGTCACCACCATTGATGAGAAGATTCAGCAGATCGCGGAGGAAGCGGCGCAGGAGGGTCTGACCGCCAATCAGGCCAAAGGAGTTCACATCATCGTCATGGCTCCTCGGACGGGGGAGATTCTGGCCATGGTCACCAGCCCCGGATTCGACCTGAACCAGCCCTATGCAGTCAGTGAAGGTCAGACGGTACAGGAAACCTGGAAGAACCGGGCCATTTCCGATGCCTATGAGCCGGGTTCCACCTTCAAGATTGTGACCATGGCCGCGGCACTGTCCGAAGGCGTGGTCGATGAAGATGACGTATTCCATTGTCCCGGCTACACCATCGTCAATGGCATCCGCATCAACTGCCACAACAAGGAAGGGCACGGCGATCAGAATTATTTCGACATCCTGGCCAATTCCTGCAATCCCGGCTTCATTGAGCTGGGCCGCCGCCTGGGTGTGGAGCGGTTGGGCGAATGGGCTGAAAAGTTCGGCCTGGGAACCAGACTGGGTGTTGATCTGACCGGAGAAGCCGCCGGCAAGATGGATTTCAAGGCCGGCACCAGTGACTATGCTCTGGCCAATAAATCCATGGGGCAGGCTACCATGACCACATCCCTCCAGCTGCTGAATGATCTCAACACCGTGGTGAACAAAGGCAAGCGGACCACGCCGCATCTGATGAAGGAAATCCGCGCGATCAAGGTCGACGGAACCACTGAAGTGGTACGCACCTATGAGGAACAGCGCACCGATGATATTCTGGAGGATTCGGCCGCCGAGACCCTCTTGGCCATGCTGGAAAACTCGGTCGCCAACGGCGGCAGCCGGGCAGCCCGGATTGACGGACTGCGGGTTCTGGGCAAGACCGGAACCGCACAGAAAGTTAACCCAGCGACCGGAAAATATGAGTTCTACGTTTCCTCCTTTGTCGGCGCCGCGCCGGCGGAGAATCCCAAAATATCCGTCTTCGTCGCAGTGGATGAGCCCGGTACGGACCGGACGTTCGGCAGCCAGGTGGCAGCACCGCTGGCCAAGCGGATCATCCAGGAGTCCATCAGCTACCTGAACGGACCTGGCAACTAATTGATCATTCCGTGATATAATATTCAAGTTAACTAAAAATATGAGGATGGATGATCGTGGAAAAACTTACACTGATAGAAATAGCCCAGGCCACAGGTGGCAAGATCCTGTTCGGCAATGACGATGTAACTTGCGAATCCGTCGTAATGGATTCCCGCAAAGTGACGGAAAACGCCCTGTTCATAGGTATTAAAGGCGAACAGGTCGATGGCAATGACTACTTTTTAACCGCCTTCGAGCAGGGGGCGACGATTGCGCTGATTGAAAAAGACGTGGACGTGATCCCGACCGGACAGAAAGGTCTGGTTTGGGTGCCTTCCACCCGGGATGCCCTGGCCGCCCTGGCTAAATATTACAAGAACCGCTCGCTGACCAATACCCGTTTCATCGCCATCACCGGCTCGGTGGGCAAAACGACGGCCAAGGACATGCTCTGCGGCATGCTGTCCGCCAAATACAAGGTCTTTAAGACCCGCGGCAACTACAACAATGAACTGGGACTGCCGCTGATGATTTTTTCAATGGATTCCAGCCATGATTTCGCCGTGCTGGAAATGGGCATGTCTTCCCTGGGAGAAATCCATTTCCTGGCAGACATTGTCCGGCCGGATCTGGCGTTAATCACCAACATCGGCACCTCCCACATCGAAATTTTGAAGACCCGGGAAAATATCCTGAAAGCCAAGTTGGAAATTACGGACTTTTTCGGGCCGGACCAGGTTCTGTTCCTCAATGCCGATGATCCCTACCTGGCCGGCATCAAGCACCAGACCTACCAGATCGTGACGGCCGGAATCGCCACCGGCATCTATCGAGCCAAAAACATCTCGCTGGAGCCCGGCACCATTGAGTTTGACGCTCTGAGGGGTGAGGAAACCCTGGGTCACATCAAGCTGGAAGTACCCGGCATGCATAATGTGGCCAACGGCATCCTGTGCTTCGCCTGTGCCCATCAGCTGGGCATTTCCGCCGCGGATCTGACCCGTATGACCATCGACCGCACGGTCATGCGGCTGGAAGAGACTCAGTTTGAGCATCTGACGGTTATTAACGACGCGTACAATGCCAGCCCGGAATCCGCCAGAGCCGGACTGGATACCCTTGCTCTGCGCGGCGGACGCAAGGTTGCCCTGATGGGTGACATGAAGGAACTGGGCGACTACAGCGCCAAGGCTCATGTCGAAGTAGGGGCCTATGCCCGCTCCCGGGTTGATGTCCTCATCGCCGTGGGCGACTTCGCCAAGGAATACGGCGAGGGCTTTGGCAGCCAGGATTTCCATGGCTATCCGACCTATGAGGATGCCGTCATTGCTTTGCCCAATCTTCTGGATGAAGGGGACCTGGTCTATCTGAAGGCATCCCGGTCCATGAAATTCGAACGATTCTTAAGTGTATTGGAGAGGATATAACCATGCAGATTGCATTAGCCATAGTGATTGCCCTGATCAGCGGGCTGGCTGCCGGACCGGTCATAATCCGGAAACTCAAGGAATACCGCCAGGGTCAGATGATCCGTCAGGACGGACCGGTGGAGCATTACAAGAAACAGGGGACGCCCACCATGGGCGGGCTGATCTTTATTGTCGGCATTCTGGTTTCCTATCTGATTATGAACCTGATTTATCCCCCATCGGGAGATCTTCTGCGGGTTCTCTGGCCCGTAATCGGCCTGCTGCTGTTTGGTCTGATCGGTTTCGTTGACGACCGCGCCAAAATCCGCAAACATCAGTCGGAAGGACTGACCGCCCGCCAGAAAATCGGCCTGAATGTGCTGTTTGCCGTTGGCATAGCCTATGTGATGAACCAGACTCTGGCTCCCTTCGTTTTGAAGGTGCCGCTGCTGAATCAGACACTCACCCTGGGGACTGTCCTGTACTTCCTGTTTATGATCGTATTTTTCACTTCCGTCACCAATTCCGTGAATCTGGCGGACGGCATCGACGGCCTGTGCGGCTCGGTATCGCTGATTGTCGCCATATTCTACATTCTGTATGGCGTCAGGCGGGGAGATCCTGCCGTCATCCTGTTTGCTTCCGCTCTGGCCGGTGCGCTGGCCGCCTACCTGTTTTTCAACTGGCACCCGGCGCGGGTCTTCATGGGTGATGTCGGTTCCTTCGCTCTGGGCGGCGCTCTGGCGACGCTGGCCGTCATGACTCAGACCGAACTGCTGTTTATTCTGGTCGGCCTGATCTATGTGATAGAATCCGCCTCCGTCATTATCCAGGTCATTTCCTTCCAGACCCGGGGCAAGCGCATTTTCCTCATGTCGCCCATCCATCACCACTTCGAGAAGAAGGGCTGGTCCGAAGTCAAAATCGTCGGCATCTTCTCGCTTATTACCGCAGTCTGCGTTGCCATCGCTTATCTCATCAGCTGATCCGCCCCAAAGGGAATCCGGCTGAAGTATATCGGATTATCCGGGAAAGGAGGGACATAATGGAACAGCATCAGGAAAAACCAGCACCCAGGCCACAGCTGCCGCCCGTCCGTCCCGCCCGGAAACCATCCTTTGGTTCGACGCTCCGAAACCTGCACCGGTCCTTTGACTTCTCTCTGAGTCATATTGACCGGACACTCCTGTTTCTGCTCCTGACGCTGGTGCTCTTTGGACTGGTCATGGTCACCTCCACGGCCTCCTACACCATTATCCGGCGCGGCCAGGAAAGCATCTTTGGTTTTATCGGCAAGCAGATTCTTCTGACGGTTCTTGGGTTTGGCGCCATGTGGTTCATGGCTTCCTTCGACTATCATCGTCTGAACTGGTCTCTGCTGCTGGGGCTCGCACCTGTGGTCATTCTGCTGAATCTTCTGCCGCGACTGGTCGGAACACCGGTCAACGGAGCCTATCGCTGGCTGGATCTTGGGTTTACTACCCTGCAGCCTTCCGAAATCGCCAAGTACTACATTGCCGTCCTTACGGCCTGTCTGATGACATTTCCCAAAACCACCCCCCGGCGAACCATTTTTTATCGCTATCTTCTGGTCTGGAGCTTTGTCGGTGTCTTCATCCTGATCATCGCCAAGCTGCAGAGCAATCTGTCCACCAGCGCCATTCTGGCGATGGCAGCCTTCCTGGTCATCCTGGTTTCCCAGGTGCCGATGTGGTGGAACATATTTCCTTTCGTGGGCGGCGGACTGGCCGGCGTTGTCCTGGTTCGGACCACGGGTTATCGTCTTGACCGGATGATGGGCTTTTTTCATCCGTTCTCCGATCCCACTGGCAATACGCTTCAGTTGGTTCAGTCGCTCTACGCCTTGTCCATGGGCGGCTTGCTGGGCCGGGGGCTCGGCAACTCCCGCTTCAAGGCATTCTGGCTGCCCTATGCCGAAAATGACTTTATCTTCGCCATTATCTGTGAGGAGCTCGGTCTGCTGGGCGGACTGACGGTCCTGAGTATTTTTGCCTTCCTGGTTCTGACCGGACTGAAAATCGGCCGGCAGGCGAAGGATTCTTACGGCAAGCTGCTCAGCGTCGGCATTGTGTCCATTATCGGACTGCAGGCAGCCATCAACATGGCCGTTGTCATGGGAGCGTTCCCGGTCACCGGCGTGCCGCTGCCTTTCATCTCGGCCGGCGGTACCTCCATGATCGTTAACCTGGCCGCCATGGGAATTCTATTGAATATTTCCAAGCAGAAGGTGATGTCATGACAAACACCAGATTCAAAAACAACCGGCAGGAGAGCCCGGAACGGGTATCGGAACTGCTGGTCCGGCGTGATCAGGCCCGGCGGCAGCGACAGAGTCGGCTCTTCCGGATCCTGACCCGAAGCGGCATCGGACTGCTGCTCATCGTCATCTTTTTTTTCTCGCCGCTGTTCAAGATCCGCCAGGTCAGCCTCAAGGGCTTTGCCCATGCCGATCAGGCGAAAATCACTGCCCGGGCCAATGCCGAGATCGGCCGCCATGCGCTGCTGGTCGGCAGAAGTGCTTTGCGCCAGGACGTGCTGGCGGATCCGTACCTGCGCAATGTGCGGATCAAAAGCTCCCTGTTGGGAACCCTGACCATTGAGGCGGAGGAATATCCCCAGGAATATGCCCTGATTCAGGAGGGGCAGGTGGTGGTGCTGGACCGCCAGGGCCGGGTCCTGTCCAGTCAGATCATCATTCCGCCGAATATCGTCGAACTGGTTGATGACACCAAACCCCTGGCGCCCGGTCATACGATGTATGGAGAGGGCATCAAGAAAAATGTGATGGTGGAGTTTATGGCTCTGATGGATCAAAACACCTCGGACATCCGCTTTTCGCGCCTCATCCTGACGGATCCGGCGGACCTGAAACTCGAATCCGGGGGCTGGGTTGTGGAGCTGGGGGATGGCGCCAGCCTGGAACAGAAGGTCAACCGGGCGATCAATATTCTGAAGGCGGTGAAAATCCAGGAAGAACCGGCCATCATCGATCTGAAGTTCAATGCGGATCCCGTCATCCGTCCCAAAGGAGAATCGTAATGGAAATCAAGCATAATCTGGACCAGATCCGGACAACGCTGGCACCGGATGTCCGTCTGATCGCCGTGTCGAAAACCAAGCCGGTCGAAGCCGTCCGGGAAGCGTACGAGGCCGGTCAGCGGGCATTTGGCGAGAACAAGGTGCAGGAGCTGATGCAGAAAATCGATCAGCTGCCCGCCGACATTGAATGGCATTTCATCGGCAATCTCCAGCGCAACAAGGTAAAATACCTGGATGAGCGGATTCATCTGATCCACTCCGTGGACCGGATCAGTCTGGCACAGGAAATCGACCGCCAGGCCCGAAAAAAAGGCTATATCCAGAACATCCTGCTCGAAGTCAACATCGGCCGGGAGGAGAACAAGGGCGGCGCGCTGCCCGAAGATCTGCCCGAGCTGACGGCAGCGGTCCGGGAACTGCCGGGACTGCATGTCAAAGGGCTGATGACCGTCATCCCCGAGACCGAGGATGAAGCGGAACAGCGGGCCTGGTTCCAGGCCATGCAGGAGCTGTTCCGGAAGGAAAAGGCCAAGGAAGGCCCTCGCTATGAGATGGAGATTCTGTCCATGGGCATGAGCGGAGACTATCAGACCGCCATGGCCTGCGGCAGCACCATGGTGCGCATCGGCAGCGCCATCTTCGGAGCCCGCGATTATTCCGCCAATACCTCTCTGTCCGCCGGAGACCCTGCAGAGGTCTGATTCACCCCGCCATTCCGGAACGGGAACTGGCCAGAGCATACCTCTGGCGAGAGACCTGACCCAGGCCATTGGCAGATGGCTTCGGGTGATCTGCAGTCAGCACTGTACGAATCAGTCTGATGCAGTGGAAACAGAATAAGAAACAGAATAAGAAATAACCGAAAAGATAAAAAAAGAACATATCAAATGAGTATCATGGGAATGGAGGAATCAGGATGAGCGTATTAGATAGTTTCAAACGGACGTTTAGCTTGGAAGATGATTATGAAAGCTTTCAGGATGAAGTGGACGCAGCCGAGGTCAGCCCGCAGGAGAATAATGTTATAAAACCTTCCTTCTTCAAGCGTCGGGAAAAGGAAACTGCCGGTCCGGCAGCGATCCGTCCGGCTGTCGAGGAACAGGCCGTGAATATTATCCGTCCGGAAGCATTTGATGATGCCATGGCGATTGTCAATGAAGTTCGGGCCGGAGAAATTATTGTGATCAATACTGCCCGGATGGACCTGAAGAGCGCTCAGCGCCTGCTGGATTTTGTGTCCGGAGCGGCTTTTGCCCTGGACGGGGATATCCAGGAAGTCATGGAAGCGGTCTATGTAGTGACCCCCTGCGGCGTGTCTTTGAAAAACAGCGCCCGCACGGAATCGGTCATGAAGAACCTGTTTGGCATGAAATAATGGATAAATCTCGGTTTATGGCCCTTTTTCCGGGGGAGGATCCGGTTCTGCTGGCCCGGCTGTACGGCTGCATCGAGGCAGCCTGGTCGGGCCGTCCCCTGGTTTCCAATGAATTCTATACGCCGGCCGTCTGGTCCCGGATCGAAGCTCAAAAGGGCTGCCTTCCGCCCGAGGCCGGCTTTTACGGTCCCCTGGAGGCAGATCGGCGACTGTTTGCCTCGCCGCTGGATCAGGCAGACGGCTCGATTGCCGTTCTGGAGGTGAAAAACCTTTATCCGGCCCGCCCGCTGGCGCATCAGGACTACATGGGTGCGCTGATGAGCCTGGGCGTGCGGCGGGAGAAATTCTCAGACCTGATGGTAGTCTCTGACTGCTGCTATATTCCGATGCTGCCGGAAATTATGCCCTACATTCTGGAAAACCTGACCAAGGTCGGTTCCAACGGGGTCAGCTGCCGGGAAGTGGGACTGGAAGAATTATCGGTTCTGCCGCGTCCGGTTCGGGAACGCTCGCTTCAGGTGGCCTCCCTGCGACTGGATGCCCTGGTCGCGGAGATCGCCGGAATATCCCGCTCCCAGGCGGAAGCGCTGATCAAGTCCGGCAAGGTGATGCTGAATTACCGGGAAGTGAAGGACCGCGCTCAGGACGTTCGCACTCAGGATGTTCTGACCATTCGCGGTTCAGGCAAGTTCCGGGTAGGTGAAATCAAGGGGGAGACCCGCAAGGGACGGCTGCGCCTCACGGTAGAGCAATATTTATAAAAAAAACAGGGATCCGGCCGGATCCCGTTTTTTCTTAATTTAGGTGGCAAGCTCCAAGCCGGACGAATCAAGCGATGGATCAGGAACCAGGATGAAACTTTCCGTACCGTCAGACCAGGCAAAGATTATATGGTGCTGCCTGAGGTGCCTGGTTAGGGGTATCAAACGAAAAAAAGGAGCTGCGGCAACAAAGGACGCACTCCTTTCCGGTTAATTCCGGTATTTCTTTAGTAACTTTACGATTTCCTCTGTAATGGCTGAAGCCGACTTTTGCTGCTCGAGATAATACTCATCGGAATTTTCTTTCATTGATGGGTCATAGAATTTTTGGGTTACTCGAATAAAAGCCATGTCATATTTCATGAAATAAGATTTTTCAATGAAGTCCCCATTGCCAAACGAGTCAAAATTATCATAAGTAAATGCATTTAGCTCAGGGTCATTATAATAAAAATAGATGCTGAGCTGGATTTTCTTCTGGGAGCTGTCTTTTTGAGCATACTCTAAGTACATCTTATAGGGTCTGGTTTCATCCTGACTGGCAACGATGCCCCGACCATCAAAAGTGACTTCAGGATCCAAGTATAATCGGTAGGCTGATCCATATTCTTCAGTCAATTCCAAATTGGGCAAAGATAAATTCGACTTGACAAAATTAAATAATTTAGTCATTTTAAGGTAATCATATGCGTTTGATGGGTTTACTGACTCTGGGGTCGTTGTGTTGAGTTGGGCTGTTGTCTTGTCCGATTCCGCAGCAGTTGCATTTGCACAGGTATTTGCTGTGGGTGAGGTTCCGATCGCTGCAGCAGTTCCGGATGTTCCAGGACCAGTGCCAGTTCCGGTACCCAGGATGCTGCAGCCTTGTAGTAGAAGTGTGCCGGATAGTAAGATGGCTGATATGCTGTGTCTCATTTTGAGTTCTCCCAATGTAAATTTGAATTATTAAGCGGTTTCAATTGTAATAATGGTTATTTATATGATGGAGAAATTAATCAATTAAAGATAGAATTGGTTAACATTAATAATAATCATAAAATAGATTACTGTCAATGAATGATTTTAAATTGAAAAAATGGATGGATAAGGGGGTTCGCCAGAATGACCCGGTAGAAGGAAACAGGACAGGCGATGGATGTTCCGGCATCATCGGTCCTGAGGGACGTTTCGGTTCGTAATCAGCTGATCGGAAGCTGCCGCAGGTTGACTCATTCGATCCTTCCTGTTCAAGAAAGGTCAAGAAACGACCTTGCAATCCGTTCTGAATGTTCTGTTGAAGAATGAATGGACCCATCGAGCGTAAAAGATCAAGAGCATGAGTCCTCCTTTTGCGCCCGCCAGTGGCAAACAGGGGCTCACTGTGATAAATTAATAGAGAAACCAGGGCAGATTCCGGGGATGGTTTCCTGATGCTTTCTTCACTTCCGCAGGAATCGAGAGGGTCGTTTAGGACATCCAGTGGACTCTGGTATGTATACCGGAAATAACAGGCGGACCCGAATGGTCCGTACAAGAAAGAGGTAAATTCTATGATTTGGATTATCATTATACTGGGAATCGCCGGTGATTATCTGTCCAAGCGCTGGGCGCTGGCCAACCTGACCGCGGGTCAGGTGATAGATCTGATTCCGGGTTATCTGAATTTCAGCTATGTGGAGAACCGCGGAGCGGCCTTTGGGATTTTCCAGGGGCAGATTCGGGTACTGGGGGTCATTTCCCTGGTCATGGGTACCCTGCTGCTGCTGTATCTGGTGAAGAACCGGTCAGTCCATCCGCTGATAAAGATCTCGCTGAGCCTGATTGTCGCCGGAGCGCTGGGCAATGCCTATGACCGGTTTTTCTATGGCTTTGTGGTGGATTTCATTCATTTTCACCTCAACAGCACCTGGCATTTCCCGACGTTTAATGTGGCGGACTCGTGTGTCGTCGTCGGGTCCGGCCTGATGATTCTTTATGTTCTCTTTATTGAAGGAAGGCAGGGCGACCGTTCATGACCGAGGAATTTTACTACCTGATCGAGGAAGCGGAGGCCGGTTTGCGGGTTGACGTCTATCTGTCCGGCAAATTCCCAGGAATTTCCCGGTCACAGGTACAGCGCCTGATTGAGGATGACCGGCTGCTGGTCAATGCCCGCCGGGTCAAATCCTCCCATAAGCTCAAAGCGGGCGATGAAGTGGAGTTTGAACTGCCGCCGGCCGTGGAGCTGAAGGTTGAGGCCCAGAACATTCCCCTGGAGATTATCTACCAGGATGAGTATCTGGCCGTTATCAACAAGCCGGTGGGGCTGGTGGTTCACCCGGCGCCGGGAAACGAGCACGGCACGCTGGTGAACGCGCTGCTGTATCATCTGACGGACCTGTCTTCGGTCAATGGCGTGATCCGTCCGGGCATTGTCCATCGGATCGATAAGGACACCTCGGGTCTGCTGGTGATCGCAAAAAACGATGAAGCCCATCAGGCCCTGTCCAAACAGCTGGCTGACCATTCCATGACCCGGGAATATGTCGCTCTGTGCGAGGGGCTGGTCAAGACGGATCAGGGAACCATTGACTCGCCCATCGGGCGCGACCCGAGAAATCGACTGCGCATGGGGATTGTTCCAAATGGCCGGCGGGCAGTGACCCATTATACAGTCCAGCAGCGCTATCAGGACATGACCCTGGTCCGGCTGCGGCTGGAAACCGGACGGACGCATCAGATCCGGGTGCATATGGCGTCAATTCATCACCCGGTGGCGGCGGATCCGGTCTACGGGTTCAAAAAACAGCGAGTTAAATACCAGGGCCAGATGCTTCACGCCAGGCTCCTGGGCTTTCTACATCCCCGGGACGGGCAGCCGATGGAATTTTCGGTGCCGGTTCCCGAAGAATTCAGGCTGGTTTTAGAAAAACTGGCTGCAGAAAAGGCAGGTCGACGAGTGTGATTTTAAAATCGAATCTAATGGACGAAATGGCTATGAAACGGGCCCTGAAACGGATCGCCCATGAAATTATAGAAAAAAACAAGGGAATTGAAAACATCAGTCTGGTGGGGATCAAGCGCCGCGGGGTTCCGCTGGCGCACCGCATTGCCCGTCTGATTGAGGATATTGAGGGCGTCCGCCTGCCGGTGGAGGAAGTGGATATCACCCTGTACCGGGATGATCTCACCGAGATGAGCGAATATCCCAAGGTCGTTGATCACGGAACCAGGTTTTCCGTGGCCGGCCGCAAGATTATTCTCGTGGATGACGTACTTTATACCGGCCGGACGGTGCGTGCCGCCATTGACGCGGTCGTCAAGCTGGGGCGTCCGCAGAGCATCCAGCTGGCGGTTCTGGTGGATCGCGGCCATCGCGAGCTTCCGATCCGGGCCGACTATGTTGGCAAGAATGTTCCCACAGCCAAGAATGAACTGGTGGCGGTGGAGATCCGCGAACTTGACGAGCAGGACGCTGTGCTGCTTTATCAGCAGGAGGAAGCTTAAATGAAGATCGCATCCTGGAATATCAACGGCCTGAGGGCCATCATGAAGAAGGATTTCGCCGCTCTGGCGGCTCAGCTGGATGCCGATGTCCTGTTCCTGCAGGAAATCAAGATGCAGGAAGACCAGCGGACACCGGAGATGGATCTGGAGGAGCTGGGCTATCGCCTGATGCTCCACCCGGCGCAGCGCAAGGGCTACTCCGGAGTAGCCGTCTATTCGCGCATTGATCCGGATCAGGTGTTTTTAGGCACCGGCTCCGAGTTTGACGAAGAAGGCCGGGTCATCCGGGTCGATTTTGGCAAGCTGTCGGTATTTGGCATCTATTTTCCCAACGGCGGACGGGGGGAAGAGCGCATGGCCTACAAAATGCGCTTCTATGACCATTACCTGGAACTGTTCCGCACCCTCAAGGAACAAGGCCAACATGTCGTGGTCTGCGGCGACTTCAACGTCGCTCATCAGGAAATCGACCTGGCCAATCCCAAATCCAATGAGAAGACGTCCGGGTTCCTGCCGGAGGAACGCGACTGGTTCAGCCGGTTTTTGGATGCCGGCTTTGTGGATGTATACCGCCGCCTGAATCCGGACCAGGTGATCTATACCTGGTGGGATCAGCGCTTCCGGGCCAGAGACCGCAACGTCGGCTGGCGCATCGATTACTTTGTCGTGGATGAAGCGACTCTGCCGCTGGTATTGGATGCTCAGATTCTCAATGAGTACATGGGCTCGGACCACTGTCCGCTGACCCTCACCCTGGACTGGCCGACGACCGGTCTGTCCACTGTTGGGGCCAGCGAAGACGCCTTCGCCGCAGGAGAGGAATAGTCCATGGATTATCAACTGATCGCAACGGCAACCTTCGGCCTGGAAGCCCTGGTTGCCAAAGAACTGAAAGTGCTGGGCTACGATGACCTGGTGACGGAAAACGGCCGGGTCAAGTTCAGTGGAGACGAAATGGACATTGCCATTGCCAATACGCATTTGCGCTGTGCCGACCGGGTACTCATCAATTTCGGCGAGTTTTCCGCGACCACCTTCGAGGAACTCTATCAGGGCGTGCTGGCGCTGCCCTGGGGCGAACTGATGCCGCCGGATGCCTTCATGCATGTCAACGGAAAATCGGTGAAAAGCCAGCTGCATTCGGTGCCGGACTGTCAGTCCATCACCAAGAAGGCCATTGTGGAAGCGATGCGCCGGACCTATCCCGGCCGGGATTTTCAGGAAGACGGCCCCAGATACAAAATTGAAGTGGCCATTTTGAAAGATCAGGTGACGATGTCGGTGGACACCACCGGCGTGGGCCTGCATAAGCGAGGCTACCGCAAGGACTCCGGAGCGGCTCCGCTGAAGGAAACTCTGGCGGCGGCCCTGGTCATGCTCTCCGGCTGGAAGGGAGAAGTGCCGCTGTTCGATCCGTTCTGCGGATCCGGCACCATTCTGATCGAAGCTGCCATGATCGCCCGAAACATGGCGCCCGGATTGTACCGGACCTTTGCCTGTGAAGCCTGGCCGCAGTTCCTGGAGGAAAATCCCTTCGAAATGGTTCGATCCGGAGCCCGCTCCGCCATCGACCGGGAGAAGAAGCTCTCGCTCACGGGCTATGACATCAACTCCTGGGTGCTCAATACCGCCAAGGCGAACGCCAAAAAAGCCGAAGTGTTCCGTGATATCTTCTTCAAGGAACGGGACGCCCGAAATTTCGTGGAAGAGCAGACTCCGGCCACCATCATCACCAACCCGCCCTACGGCGAACGCCTCGATGAAGAGGAAACGGCCCAGGTTCTGTCCTATGCTCTGGGCAAGATCCGGAAAGCGTATCCGGCCTATGACATCAACGTCTTCACGGCCTTGAAGGACTTTGAGAAATACTTTGGCCAGAAATCCGACAAGAACCGCAAGCTCTATAACGGCCGGCTGCTGTGCTATATGTATCAGTACTTTCGCAAGGCCGAAGCCAAAGCCAATCAGGAAAAATAATTCCCTGCCCGGATTTCAAAGGAAGAATCGGTGAACCGCCAGGGTTCAGAGGCCGCCTTGGAACTTCGCGTCCAACCGGGGAAACAGAATATTCGAAGGAATGCGAGAGCCGGACCCGAAATCAATCAATCAATCAATCAATGTATTAGAAACCTTTTTTAGACAGACGAATTTCCGATATCGAACTTGTATTGCAAAACTTGTATTTTAACAATGAGCTCATGCGACGGGCGCTGAGAGCCGCGGCATGGCCCATGACGGGGGAAGACAAAGATGAAAAAAGTTGCTGTGATTTTTAATGGCGGGACCATTTCCATGAAGGTGGATCCGAAGCTGAAAGCGGCGGTGCCGTCGCTGACCGGCGAAGAGATTATGACGCTGGTAACGGGAATCGAGGATTACGCGAAGGTGGATTCCTTCCAGTTCTCGTCATTCCCGAGTCCGCATATGACACCGGAGATCATGATGGATCTGGCCAAGCTGATTCGCGAACTGACCCTGGGAGACTATGACGGAGTCGTTGTCACTCATGGAACAGATACACTGGAGGAAACGGCCTATCTGGTGGATCTGACCGTAAATACCAGAAAGCCCATTGTCTTTACCGGTTCCATGCGGTCCGGCTCGGAGCTGGGTTATGACGGACCGTCCAATCTGGCGGCTTCGATCTGTACCGCGGCTTCCGACAAGTCCAAGGGCCGCGGTGTGCTGGTCTGTCTCAACGGAGAACTCAATACGGCCAGTGAAGTAACTAAAGCCAATTCCATGGCTCTCAACGCTTTCCGCACGCCGACCTACGGTCCGGTGGGCATTGTGGACAACAATCAGGTCATTTTCTACCGTCAGACGCTGCGTCACGAATCCCATGAGATCGACCATCTCGAGAGCCGGGTCGCCCTGATCAAGACCTGCACGGGCATGGATTCGGCGTTCCTGGATTTCTGTCTGGACAGGGGAGACCGGGGCATTGTGATTGAGGCCATGGGCCGCGGCAACATCCCGCCTCAGATGGTGGCCGGCGTCCGGCGGGCCATTTCCCAGGGAGTGGCCGTGGTCATTGTCTCGCGCTGCTTTGAAGGCCGCGTGTTTGATTCCTACGGCTATCCGGGAGGAGGCCGCAATTTGAGGGAGCTGGGCGTCATTCTGGGGGACAACCTCAATGGCCAGAAGGCCCGAATCAAGCTGATGGTCGCTCTGTCTGCCACCGAGGATCTGACAACGGTCAAGGAATGGTTTGAACGGGATCTGTACAGCGAACTGTAAAACAGGCGGGATCCTTCCGACCATGGTTGGAGGGATCCCGGTCTTTGCCGGGAAAGGCATCTGAACTGGCAAGGATAGCTGACCGGGCCATGCGCTCCCGCGGCGTTGGGGTTCAACAGGATTTTGGTATTAAACCGGAGAATCAGCCGGATCTTGCAGGCCTGGCAGGCGCCTTGCCGCAGCAGGGGTGATCTATCCGCTGTCAGGGCCGGTTTTGATCGATTATCTTTTGTTTTCTCGCTTTTTCTTGAATTTATGGGGTCCTTTCCCTATAATGGATAGATAGATATGAAATGAGGATGGGAACCTATGATCAAAAGCATGACAGGATTTGGCAAAGCCTCCGATGTACTGGATGGCCGGTCGCTGGATCTTGAATTTAAATCCGTCAATTCCAGGTATCTGGACATCAATATCCGGATGCCCAAGGCACTGATGGCTCTGGAGGACCGCATCAAGAAGCAGCTGGGTTCCGGCATTGCCCGGGGCAAAGTGGATGTCTTCCTGACCTACCGCAATCACAATGAAAACGACCTGGAGATCCGGGTCAATGAGGGCGCAGCCCGCAAGTATGTCGAGGCTCTGCGTCAGCTGACCCAGGAACTGGGCATTGTGGACGACATCGCGTCGAGCTTTCTGCTGAAGCTGGACAATGTCATTACGCTGGAGGAAAAAACCGAGGACCTGGACCGGGTCTGGGAACTGATCTCCGGCGTTCTGGGCAAAGCCATGACCAATCATGAAGCGATGCGCCGGGCCGAGGGAGAAAACTTAAAGCGGGATCTGCTGGAAAAACGCGGCGTGATTCTGGAAAAGCTGGGACTCATTGCCCGGCTGGCCGAAGGCATGACGCAGCGCTACCGCGAGAAGCTGCGGGAACGTCTGGCGGAGCTGGATCAGCTCTATGCCGATGATGACCGAATCGCGCAGGAAGTCGCCCTCTACGCCGACCGTGCGTCCATTGACGAGGAGATCACCCGACTGTATTCCCACATGGATCAGTTGAAGGATCTGGTCAACCTGGAAGAACCGGTCGGCCGGAAACTGGATTTTCTGGCTCAGGAAATGAACCGGGAAGCCAACACCATGGCCAGCAAGTCTGTGGACCTGGAAATCACCAGTCTCGTTCTGGATATCAAGAATGAGATTGAGAAAATCCGGGAACAGATCCAGAACATCGAATAGCAGCATTGAACAGACAGGAGTAGATGAATGAACATCAAGTTGATCAATATCGGATTTGGCAATATTGTATCGGCCAACCGCCTGGTGGCCATTGTGTCACCGGAATCGGCGCCCATCAAGCGCATTATTCAGGAAGCCCGGGACCGCGGCATGCTCATTGACGCGACGTACGGCCGCAGAACCCGCGCCGTCATTATCACGGATTCGGATCATGTGATCCTCTCGGCGGTTCAGCCGGAAACAGTAGCTCATCGGATCACTGCCCGCGAGGAAGAAGTGGAGGAGAATCCGAATGACTAGAGGCCTGCTGTTTGTCATTTCCGGACCCTCCGGGGCCGGAAAGGGAACGATCTGCAACGCGTATCTGAAGGAAGCCAAAAACACCTGGCTGTCCGTGTCCGCCACCACCCGCTCACCGCGGGTGGGAGAAACTGAGGGTGTATCCTATTTCTTCCTGGACCGCGCGGAATTTGAAACCAAGCTGGTTCAGGGCGATTTCCTGGAACACGCGGAGGTCTACGGCAATCTGTACGGAACGCCGCGCTCCCGCGTCGAGGAGAAGCTTGCCCAGGGCATCGATGTCATCCTGGAGATCGATATCCAGGGGGCACTCAAGGTTCAGGAAAACACGGAGGAAGGGATCTTCATTTTCGTTCTGCCGCCTTCCATGGAGGAGCTGAAGAACCGGATCATCAAGCGCGGTTCGGAAACGCCGGAATCGCTGATCCGGCGGTTTGAATCCGCCTTTGAGGAAATCAACTACATTTCCAAATACAACTATGCCGTCATCAATACCACGGTGGAAGAGGCGCTGACCAATGTACGGGCGATCGTGCAGGCGGAAAAGTGCCGCGTTGCCAGGGTATTGCCCAATATCAAAGACTTACAGGGAGAAAAACACAATGGAAAAGAAATCATCGGATAAAAAGACTATGATCAATCCGTCCATCAAGGACCTTCTGGAAAAAGTGGACAACCGCTACCGTCTGGTGACCGTGACATCACGCCGGGCCCGTCAGATTGTTGCCAAGCAGGAACCCCTGACGGATGACGGTGATTCGGATAAGCCGCTGTCAACGGCCATCGACGAAGTCAACGAAGGCCTCATTCAGTACGAAACGATCAAGGACATCGCCAAGTAGATAACTAGCCAAACGGACGAAGGACCCGCCTGAAGGCGGGTTTTTTCAAATGACAGGAGGGAACGCCATGGCTTATGCCGATCTAATTATCAATTCGACGAGCCAGACGCTGGATCGAATGTTTCTGTATGCGGTGCCGCAGGATCTGACGGTGGCAGTGGGGGATCTGGTTCAGGTTCCCTTTGGGGGAGGCAACCGCCACCTTCAGGGCTTTGTCATGGGAATCCGGGACAACCTGGATCCCGATGTTCCGGCGGACAAGGTCAAACCGATTCAGCGGGTGCTGGCCTCCGGCCTGTTTGATGTCAGGGGACTGGCACTGGTTGATTTTCTGCGCCGGGAATACCTGTGCACCCATCTGGACGCGCTGCGTCTGCTGATCCCCCGGGGAGAACTGACCGGGGTGGGCCATAAATACCGTAAAATTCTGGTGCCGGGGCAGCCCATTCCGCCCGATCACCCCAAAGCCAAAGCCTATGGAGTGATCTGCGATTTTGTCAGAGAAAGCCTGGCCGAAGGCGGCGTGATCAAGGCGGAAGCAGTCCGGGCCGGATTTTCCGCCAGTTCCCTTCAGACCATGATCAAACACGGCTTTCTCCAGGTCGAAGACCGGGTCGAGGACCGCTATTCCACGGTACGCTATGCCGAGGATGGCGCCCGGGTGCTGAATCAGGAGCAGGCCGCGGGTTTTCGCGCCATTGTGGAGGGGGATCCCGGAACCTACCTGATGCACGGCATCACCGGTTCGGGCAAGACGGAGGTCTTTCTGCACCTGGTCAGCCATATGCTGAAGCAGGGGCATGACTCTGTGATTCTGGTGCCGGAAATCGCCCTGACGCCGCAGATGATTGAACGCGTCAAGAGCCGGTTTGGCCGGGACATCACCGTCTATCACTCCCGGCTCAGCGACGGGGAGCGCTATGATGAATGGATGCGGGTCCGCGAGGGCAAGGTGCGCATTGCCATCGGTGCCCGGTCTGCGCTGTTTCTGCCCTTTCGCGACCTCCGGCTGGTAGTGGTGGACGAGGAACACGAAACCAGCTACAAGTCGGAAACCAGTCCCAAGTACGTCACCCGCGATGTGGCGGCTTTTATGATGGAACAGACCGGAGGCAAAGTGGTGCTCGCTTCGGCGACGCCCTCCATGGAAGCCTTTGACCGGGCGCGCCAGGGTCAGTATCATCTGATTCAGCTGACGCAGCGGGCGGGTCAGGGGGCCATGCCGACGGTAGTCACCGTCGACATGCGCAAGGAACTGCGGCTGGGCAACCGGAGCATTCTGTCGAGCCGTCTGGCAGCGGAAATGGAAAAAAGTCTGGCCAGAGGCCGGCAGATTATTCTGTTTCTCAATCGCCGCGGCATGTCCGGATTTGTATCCTGCCGGGCCTGCGGGTTTGTTTACCGCTGCCCCAATTGTTCGGTCTCCCTGACCAAGCACCAGGGCGGCCGCCTGACCTGCCACCATTGCGGGTACAGCCAGTATCAGAAGGAACTTTGTCCCTCCTGCGGCTCGTCCTTTATCCGGGAATTCGGCATCGGGACGGAAAAAGTCGAACAGGAAGTCAGAAAGCGCTTCCCCGATGCCCGGGTGCTGCGGATGGACCGGGATACCACCAGTCATAAAGAAGCTTACGAAGAGATCTACAATACCTTTCGGGATGGGGCTGCCGATATTCTGATCGGAACACAGATGGTCGCCAAGGGTCTGGATTTCCACGGCGTCGATCTGGTGGGAATTCTGGCAGCGGATCTGTCCATGAATCTGCCGGATTTCCGCGCCTACGAAAAGACTTTCCAGCTTATCACCCAGGTATCGGGCCGCGCCGGCCGGGGCGATGAGGGCGGACTGGTGGTCCTTCAGACCTACCAGCCCGAAGCGTATCCCGTCACCATGGCGGCCCGGGCAGACTATCTCGGCTTCTTTGAGCAGGAAATGATGGTGCGCCAGGCCATGGCCTATCCGCCCCGGGGAGACCTGCTTGCCATCGTCCTGTCCGGGACGCAGGAAGCCGAATTAATAAAAAATATACAGTTTGTTGCACAGCTCTTAAGGGAATTAAGTTCGCGCTATGCTAACATTACTGTAATGGGACCCAGCGCCTGTCTGATTTCCAGAATCAAAGGCTACTTCCGCCAGCAGATCATCATTAAGGGTCAGCTGACACAGGATTTCGCCATGGCCTGCAAAGATCTGGTCTATGAGGCGGTTCGGGGCAAGGACATCCGGGTCTCCCTGGATGCCAACCCGATGAATCTGGTGTAGAGCCCTCAGTTGGATTTCCAGCCAGGGTAAGAGCTCAGCAATGAAGAGCTGAAAAAAGCCAGCAGATGAAATGGAGCAAATCAGAAAAGACTCTCCACTCTTTGCTGGATGATCAACAGTTGAACAGAATAACCAGCTGAACAGAATAACCAGCTGAACAGAATAACCAGCTGAAAAGTAAACCAGCTGAGCAGAAAAGCGGATGAACCGATGAAAAGCTCAATAAAAAACAGTCGGAATGAAGAGAGCTGTCGATGCTTCTGGTTGGGGCAGAGCAGGGAATTTAAACTGGTTTTAAGGTCGATCTGTTACAATATAATGTAAACCAAAAGTAGATGGATCAACCAGACAGAAAGTACAGAAAAGAAAGAACAGAACGAACAGAACGAAACCTAGGCACTAATCATTTTATCGATCCGGATTCCTGATTCATGGGGAGTGCGGACCATACACAACAGGAGAGTAAT
>JABNAD010000422.1_pt1 | contig 25951 bp, 16 predicted proteins | sample 7240381 | NCBI WGS metagenome assembly JABNAD01 (sample SAMN11332834, study PRJNA596920) | anaerobic digester metagenome | biome: digested sludge; isolation source: digested sewage sludge-derived enrichment culture grown on H2/CO2 | place: Germany: Goettingen
GGTTTTTAATGACCTGATAGTAATCCCGATGTGAAAAAACAGCACATCATTTAACGGATAATCCAAAATATCAACATTCATAGTTGTTTATTGTAATCAGGCGAACACATAGTTGTCTGTACTTCAATATGAAGATTGACTGTAATGGACAGGTTGGCCGGTTTGTTGATTTTACGGTGATAACTCCGGGGTCGCATTTGGAATTCAGGCTTGTGAATTGCCTAACTTTGGCATGTCCTGAAGCCGGTGTTTTCAGGAACACTTCCGGGCTTTGGTTGTTTGATATCAGCAACGGCCGGGTATGCGTTGCATGGCCGGTTTATCAGAATATTGCGTCATGGAAATGAAAAAGAAGCATGAAAAGGAGTCCTTTGATTCTGCACTCAAGGTACAGGAAGGGATTCCACAGCCGCCGGTACTGAATGAATCGGCTATTAAAAAGTTTAAACGGACCCGAAGGCAACTCCCTTCTGTGGAAGCGTTTATGGAAGGGATCCTGAACTTTAACCGCACCATTTTCAGCCAGGCGATCACCCTTGTTGAAAGTGCCCTGCCTGAACATCAGGCACTGGCCCAGGAGATTATCGCCCGCTGCCTGCCGCATGCCGGCAATTCGGTGCGCCTGGGTGTTACCGGGGTGCCGGGGGCAGGGAAGAGTACGTTTATCGAAGCACTGGGGACCTTCCTCACCAATAACGGTCACAAGCTGGCGGTATTGGCCATTGATCCCAGCAGTTCCCGTTCCAAAGGCAGTATTTTGGGCGATAAAACCCGTATGGAAGGGCTTTCGACACACCCCAATGCATTTATCCGGCCTTCTCCTTCGGCAGGCTCGCTGGGCGGTGTCGCACGTAAAACCAGGGAAACCATCATTATCTGTGAAGCCGCCGGGTTTGACACCATTATCGTTGAGACAGTGGGAGTCGGCCAGTCAGAAATAGCCGTGCACTCTATGGTTGATTTCTTCCTGTTGCTGATGATTTCCGGTGCCGGCGACGAGTTGCAGGGCATCAAGCGCGGGATTATGGAAATGGCCGATGCCATTGCCGTTAATAAAGCCGATGGCGACAACAAAAGCAAGGCGCAGATAGCCTGTATGCAGGTTAAGAATGCCCTTCACCTGTTCCCCCTGCCCGAATCCGGCTGGTCGCCTCCGGCAATCACCTGCTCTTCACTTACGGGCGATGGCATACCGGGGGTATGGGATACCATCACGGAATACAACCGCTTTACCCGGGACAACGGCTATTTCCGCCTAAAGCGCCAGCAGCAGTCAAAGCAGATCATGATCGACAGTATAGACCAACGGCTGCATGATCATTTCTATCTTAATCCGGAAATAAAAACCGCCCTCCGGCAGGTTGAACATAAAATGCTGACAGATCAGGTGACGCCCTATCAGGCGGCTGCGCAACTGCTCGAACTGTATTTCAGGGCTATGGTAAAGTAAACAAAGGAAACAATAATGAAAAAGCCTGCAGCTTGTGGAAACAAAGTTGCAGGCCTTTTCCTTTTACGCAAAATTTAAAGGTTTTCGTTATAGTAGGTGGCCAGTTTCCTGAACAGGTGTGCCCGGTCGATGCCTCTTACATTGTGTTCGTGGGTGGGATAGACAAAATAATCCACCTGTTTCTGCTTTTCAACGGCTGTTTTCAGAAACTGCAGGCTTTGCTGCCACACCACGGTATTGTCCAGCGCGCCGTGAATGATCATCAGTTTGCCTTCCAGCTTGCCGATGTGGTTCATCAGGCATGCTTCGCTGTAACCGTCAGGGTTTTGTTCGGGGGTGTCCATGTATCTTTCTCCGTACATTACTTCGTAGTATTTCCAGTCGGTAACGGGTCCGCCGGCGGTGGCAACCCTGAATACCCCCGGGTTTTTCAGCTTCAGGGTGATGGCCATAAAGCCGCCGTAACTCCATCCGTCGACGCCGATGCGCGTAGAATCTACGAAAGGCAGTGATTTCAGGTATTCAACCCCTTTCATCTGGTCAGCCATTTCAAGAACTCCCAGACGGCGGTGGATGGCACTTTCAAATTCAAATCCCCGGTTGGCCGAGCCGCGGTTGTCGAGTGTAAATACCACATACCCCTGCTGCGCCATATAGTTGAGGAAGTGCCCGGCGCCACCCAGCCAGCTTTCGGTAACCAGCTGGGCATGCGGCCCTCCGTAAACATAGATAAAGACCGGGTATTTCTTTGCCGGATCAAAGCCGGCGGGCTTGATCATCCTGCACCAGAGGTCGGTGCCGTCGTCCGCTTTCAGCGTAAAAAGGCTGGTTTCGCCCAGCAGGTAATCTTTCAGCGGATCGGGAGAGGTGAACAGGCTTTTCACTTCTTTGCCTTTCAGGTCGCCGGCAAAGATGCGGGCAGGCGTTTCCAGGTTGCTGTAACGGCTGATGAAAAACCTGCCATCGGGCCGGATGTTGACGTTGTGTGTTCCCTTTTGCCCTGTGAGCAGGGTGGTTTTTCCGGAAGAGATGTCCAGATAATAAAGCCGGTTTTCGAGCGGACTGGCAGCCGTTGAGGTGTAGAAAAACCCCTTGCCGGAAGCGTCGAAACCCTCCAGACCGGTGACCACCCAGGGGCCTTTGGTCAGTTGTCTGACCAGTTTCCCATCCGTATTGTACAGATAAAGATGGTTGTAACCGTCGCGCTGGCTTTGCCAGATAAACTGCGCGGGGTTGCCCGGGAGGAAGGTCATGGGGTTGAGCGGCTCGACATAGCGGTCGTTTTGCTCTTCAAACAGCGTCCTGATGAAATCGCCGGTGCCGGCATCGTACTGGTTCAGCCACATGTGGTTCTGGTCGCGGTTCAGCACGGCGATGTAAATGGTTTTTTCGTCGGGGCTCCACGCGATATTGGTAAGGTACTGTTCTTCAGGGGTGCCGGTTTTTACAAAAATGGTTTTTCCGGTTGCGGTATTGAAAATACCCAGGGTTACATGATGGCTTTTCATGCCTGCCATAGGGTAGGGGATAATGTCAGTTTCGGCCACCCTTGCGGTGATATCCACAAGGGGATATCCGGTTACCATGGTTTCATCCATTCTGTAAAATGCCAGCAACCTGCCGCGCGGCGACCAGAAGGTGCCTTTGCTGATACCGAACTCGTTGCGGTGCACCGATTGCCCGTTCACAATGCCTTTATCAGTATCATCAGTTACAGCAAGCTGAGCTGTGCCTGTGGCTATATATAGGTTATTTCCGATGGTATAGGCGATATATCGGGTTTCGGGGGCGGGATCGGTATTTTCGGCCAGGGTATCCACGGTATTAACTACCTGTAACTGTTTACCGGTGGTCTGAAATTCAACCCACTGATTGCCATGGGTGAAACTGAGGGTGTTTTCATCTTTCCATGAGAATAAGGGTAATCTTTTTACTGCTTTTAATCCGGCTTTTTCGAGTACTTCGTTGAAATCACTTGTCTTCAGAAGAGTGTCGGTTGTTTCGTTTCTCAGGTTTCCCTGCAGAAGGTTATTTCCGTCCTGCCAGGTATAAAATCCTGAATTTCCTTTCCACTGCAGGTTAGAGAGGCCTGCCGGATAAAGATTTCGGTTCGACATAATCTCTTCGGGGACAAGCATTTTATCCTGGGCAAAGAGAAGTGAACTAAAGAGCAGAAGTGAGATGAGGGGTAGTTTTTTAAAAAGCATGGAATTGAAAAATTTGAGTGACGGATTTTTTATTTACCAATGGCGCTGCACATTTCGGCAATAAGTGATGGATTGTGTTCGGTGGCATTACCGATGATCAGGAGGTCGGCGCCGGCATTGGCGCTGGCAGCCGCTTTTTCGGGTGTGCGGATGCCGCCTCCGACAAGCAGGGGGATAGAGAGGCTTTGTTTTACCTGGCTGATCATACTTTCCGAAACGGCATTCAGGGCCCCGCTGCCGGCATCCATAAAGATCAGTTTCAGCCCCAGCATTTCGCCGGCCATGGCAGTGCAGATGGCGATGTCGTTTTTGTCGGAAGGTATGGGGTCGGAATTGCTCATATAAGAAACCGCGGTGGGGCGGCCGCTTTCAATCAGCATATAGCCCGTAGGAATGACTTCAAGATTGCTTAGTTTCAGATAAGGTGCAGCTATGACATGCCTGCCGATCAGCATCTCGGCGTTACGCCCTGAAATCAGGGATAAAAACAAAATGGCATCTGCCTTGTTACTCATCTGAAGGGTATTTCCCGGAAACAGGATTACCGGAATATTTCCGGCCTGTTTCAGGATTTTAATACACTCGTCCATTCTGTTATTGATGAGTAAACTGCCGCCGACAAAGAAGTAGTCAACACCTCCTTCTGATGATCTGGCCGCGATTTCTCCGAGTGTTTTGTTGTCGGATTTATCAGGATCAATCAGCACGGCAAGTTGTTTCCTGCCCTGCTGCATCTTCTGGTTTATCTGTTCGTAGACTGTCATAGCAATAAGGTAATAACGGCCTACAATGATACATAAATATCACGGATGATGGTGGAGGCTTTGTGTTATTTCGTTGTGGATTGGTATTTATCTTGTTCATCTTGAATAAAAAGAATGTTTAACTTTGCACCCCCGAATAAATTTAAAATTGAATCTATGAAAGAAATGATTGCCGGGATACTTCCTTATAAAGTTAAAGATATATCCCTTGCAGTGTTTGGTCGCAAGGAAATTGAGATTGCCGAGAAGGAAATGCCGGGTTTGATGTCGATCCGGAGGAAATATGCCGTTGAGAAACCTTTAAAGGGTGCCCGCATCACCGGCTCCCTGCACATGACCATACAAACGGCTGTCCTGATTGAAACATTGGTTGACCTGGGCGCTGATGTGCGCTGGGCAAGTTGCAATATTTTCTCTACCCAGGATCATGCGGCGGCAGCCATTGCAAGCCGGGGCATTCCTGTTTTTGCATGGAAGGGAGAGACCCTGGAAGAATATTGGTGGTGTACATTACAGGCCTTGTCATTTCCAGATGGCAAGGGGCCGAATCTTATCGTGGATGACGGCGGCGATGCCACCTTGCTGGTTCATAAAGGTTTTGCTGCAGAGAAAAATCCTTCGTTACTTGAAGCAGAAACCTCAAATGCAGAAGAAGCTGCTATTCTCAAGATTTTAAGGGAAGCATATGTGGAAGACAACCGCCGCTGGCACAGGATCGTTCCTGAATTAAAAGGGGTATCGGAAGAAACAACTACCGGCGTCCACCGGCTTTATCAAATGATGGAAGCTGGCGAACTGCTTTTCCCGGCCATTAATGTAAATGATTCAGTAACCAAGTCTAAATTCGACAATCTTTATGGCTGTCACGAGTCCCTGGCCGATGGTATCAAGCGGGCTACTGACGTGATGATTGCCGGAAAGGTGGTGGTAGTTCTGGGCTTTGGCGATGTAGGTAAAGGTTGTGCCCGTTCTATGCGTTCATATGGTGCCAGGGTGATCGTTACCGAGATCGATCCTATCTGTGCGTTGCAGGCAGCCATGGAAGGATTTGAGGTCTCCACCCTTGAAGATGCACTGAAGGAAGGCAATATTTATGTAACTGCCACCGGTAACCGCGATGTGATCACCTTTGATCATATGCAGCAGATGAAGGATCAGAGTATTGTTTGCAATATCGGGCATTTCGACAACGAAATACAGGTTGACAGGCTGAGTACCACTACCGGGGTTAAGCATACCAATATTAAACCCCAGGTGGATAAATATACTTTCGCTGCAGGCAACGCCATCTTTTTGCTGGCCGAAGGCCGCCTGGTGAACCTGGGCTGCGCCACAGGGCATCCCTCGTTTGTAATGAGCAATTCATTCTCAAACCAAACCCTGGCTCAGCTCGATCTGTGGAAAAACAATTATGAAACAGGCGTTTACCGCCTGCCGAAAAAACTGGATGAGGAAGTTGCCAGGTTGCACCTGGAGCAGCTGGGTGTTAAACTGACCAGATTGACACCGGAACAGTCGGCGTATATCGGTGTGCCTGTGGAAGGCCCGTTCAAACCGGAGCACTACCGCTACTAAGAATAACAGATTAGCATCAGAAGTTCAGGGCTGTCTCAAAAGGGCAGCCCTTTTTTTCATACGATAATGCCGGCTGAATGCTGTCCGGAATATACCAGGCTGATCGGGACCTAATTCATCACCTGCAGGGAGAACCCGTCGTATCGCGTCCGGTATTGTTTCAACCCGATGGTTGCCGGACCTTCAATGGGCGACCCGTCGGTGAGCAGGAACCTGGAACCGCAAACACTGTCAGTAGCTATAATGCCGGATGTTTCAACATATACCCTTGCATTTTCAACGAGGGGATCATGGGGACAGGCCCTCTCATAAACTTTAAAATCGTCGCTGAGCTGACGGTAGATAATTATCCCCTTATATCCGCCGCTGAAATATGCATAACCCCCAACGGGGATAAAGTCCAGCGTGTTGGGATAAACCACGAAATTTACGTAAACATAGGGAATTTCATCCCTGTCATTCTCTTTGCCGCACGAGCCCAACAGTAAAGTTGTCATTAGTACAGCGGAGATCATCAGCATTTTTTTCACTTCAGCGAGATTAGGATCTAATAATAACGGAACTGTAAAATTAATATTTTACATAACCCGGGATCGGAATGAAGACAAATAGTTGCCATTCTCGGGCAGGTATAAGATTTTTGAACCTAATTTATTCTGATTCGGAAAACGTATGATTTTTTAACTAATTTTACAGGTTATAAAGCGTTAAACCGGTTTGCGATGGATGATTTTCTTTATATTATAATAGGTATACTCTGGGTAGTTTACTCTCTTTATACCAATAAACAAAAGCAGCAGAAGAAGCGTATGATGGAGGAGCAGCGCAGGCAGGGCGGGAGCCCTGAGGCCGTTCCGCGTAGGTCATTGCTCGAGGAGCTGCTTGATGCAGAGGTGAAACTGCCGGAGCCTGTGGCTGAGGCGGCAGAGGAGCAGTATATACCTGAGTACACCAGTACTGTTGAAGACCGGAGTGCCGAGAGTATAGTGCCCGAAAATGAATCGCTCGAAAAAATTGAAGAAGAGGTCTCCACTTCTTATTTTGAACAACAATACAATCTCAGGGCCAGGGTTGATACTGTAAAGCCTGACCGCGTGCATCCTGCATTTGAAGAAGAGGATGAAGCGATCGCAGATATTGATGAGGATTTTGACCTGCGAAAAGCGGTGATCTACGCAGAAGTCCTGAATCCACGATACATTTAAGCGAAATCAAATTTTGTTCAACCGTGCTCTAAAAAGTTTTGGAGCATAAAATATTTTATTATTACCTTTACCCGCTTTTAACGGCACACGCAACACACACAGAAAATCTAACATAAAAATTCAATGGTATGATCAGAAATCTACTGTTAACTATTGGGTTAGTGCTCGCGACATCCGCGCTTGTATTCTCCCAGTCGGGAACCCTCAGGGGGAAAGTGATCGATAAAACAACAAAGGAACCCATCCCCTTTGTGAATATTGTCGTGGAACTTGGAGGAACACAGGCTGGCGGCACGACCTCTGACTTCGATGGGAACTACACGATCAAGCCAATTACTCCGGGCAGGTATAACCTGAAAGCAACATTTGTTGGTTTTAAACCCGTGATGATTCAGGGGCTTATCATCAAATCGGACCAGATTACTTTCCAGAATGTGGAGATGGAATCGACCATGATTGAAATCCAGACCTTTGAGGTTGTGGATTACAAAGTTCCCCTGATTGATAAGGACAAGACTTCAGTTGGAGCAACAGTTACATCCGAGGAAATTGCCAAGATGCCCAACAGGTCAGCCAATGCCATCGCAACAACAGTAGGCGGTGTGTTTTCGGCCGACGGTGAGCGCGGCAGTGTGCGTGGTCAGCGTTCCGAAGGTACCGTTATGTATATTGACGGTATCAGGGTGCGCGGTTCGTCATCTCTTCCTGAATCAGCCATTGAACAGGTATCAGTGATCCTCTCCGGGGTTCCCGCCCAGTACGGGGATGCTACCGGAGGTATTATCAACGTTACCACAAAGGGCCCCAGCCGTGAATTCGGTGCTGGTATCGAATTGCAGACATCCCAGTATCTGGATGCATTCGGTTATAACAGGGCCGGTCTGAATTTGCAGGGCCCCCTGCTCTGGAATAAAGATAAAACCAGTTCTCTGCTGGGTTATTTTATCGCCGGTGAAATGGTTTATAACCAGGATAGCAGGCCTACCGCTACCGGCATCTATAAGGTAAAGGATGATGTTTTACGTCAGCTCGAAGCCACCCCGCTCCGTCTTTCAGGTACCGGATTCGGTACTTATTACAATACCAATTTTGTCCGCAAGAGCGACCTTGAATTTGTAAAGGCTACCCCGAACACGGCAAACATTGATATCAATGCTTCCGGAAAAATAGATGTGAAAACCGGCCCGAATATCAACCTTTCACTCGGAGGTTCGATCAATTTCAGCGATGGAAGAAACTTCAACTATGCCCAGTCGATGTTCAATTATGACAAAAACATTCAGGTAATTGACAATACCTGGAGGGTTTTTGCCCGTTTTACCCAGCGCTTCCCTGCCGATAAAGAAAGCAAATCGCTGATCAAGAATGTATTTTACACCATTCAGGCCGACTATACCAAATATGATCAGACGGTGCAGGATGCTGATCATAAAGACCAGCTCTTTAATTATGGATATCTTGGAAAGTATGAAACCAGCAAGATCCGGTCCTATGAATTTGGTTTTGATACCATCACCCAGAAGACTGCATATATCCATAACGGCTTTCAGGATATCGCGGTGGATTTTACTCCAGGTAATGCCAACCCGATTATTTCAAATTATACCAGGCAGTATTACGAACTATATCCGGAAGATTTTTATCACAACAACCTGAACAATATCATTTCAGGTGGCGGATTGCTCAACGGGATGACTGCTCCGGCCGTTTATGGACTCTGGGGATCTCCCGGTGCTAACCAAACCGGTTACCAGCGGGTTGATAATGAACAATATGCCATCAATGCCAATGCATCTGCCGACATCGGTAACCACGCACTCCAGTTCGGATTTATTTACGAGCAGCGGGTTGACAGATTTTATTCCTATGGTCCTACAGGATTGTGGAGCCTGATGCGCGGACTTACCAATGCACACATCGAGCAGCTTGACGTGATGAACCCTAAAATGGTTTATCTCGATGGCGTTTTCATGGATACCATTTATTACGACCGCCGATACGATGCCTTGTCGCAGCGTTATTTCGACAAGAGTCTCCGCAGCCGCATCGGTTTGCCAATGGATGGTACCGACTGGATTGACATCGATTCCTATGATGTGAACGCATTGACCATCAATTATTACGATGCCAATGGTAAGAGGCATACTGCCAGTCTGGCCAATGCCTTGTCCATCGATATGTTCTCACCCGATGAGTTGTTCAACAATGGCGAAAATCTTGCCAATTACAGTGGTTACACCTATACCGGGGAGCGGGTGAAAATGAAAGACAGCCCCAGTTTCGATGATTTCTTCAATAAGAGGGATGCCAACGGCAATTATACAAGAGAGATTGCTCCGTTCTCACCCATTTATATGGCCGGTTATGTTCAGGATAAATTCGCTTTTGATGACCTTATCTTCAATATAGGGGTCAGGGTTGACCGTTTTGATGCCAACCAGCAGGTACTTACCGACCCTTATACCATTTATCCTGCCCTTACGGTAAAAGAAGTCAGTGACCTCGGCCAGCATCCCCAGAATATGGGCAGCGATTATGTAGTCTATGTTGATAACCTGCGTAACCCTACCAGCATTATGGGATACCGCAACGGCGATACATGGTATAATGCCGATGGTCTTGTGGTTACCGACCCGTCCATTTCTCTGGATGCCGGAAACGGGGTAACGCCTTATCTGGTTGACCGGAACAATGTTACCGTTTCATCAAAGGCATTCAGCGATTATGAGCCTCAGATTTCCGTGATGCCGCGTATTTCGTTCTCTTTCCCGATTTCGGATGAAGCGCTTTTCTTTGCCCATTACGATGTGCTTACGCAGCGTCCTACTTACGCCCTGCGCATGAATCCCCTCGATTACTTCTTCCTGCCGGTTCTGGGTAGCCCGACCATCAACAATCCCAACCTGAAACCTGAGAAGACCATCGACTATGAACTCGGATTCCAGCAGCGTCTGACCAATAGTTCTTCTCTGACCTTATCGGCTTACTATCGTGAAATCAGGGACCAGATCCAGGCTTTCCGGTATACCGCTGCTTATCCCAAGACTTATTATTCATACAACAACATTGACTTTTCAACCGTAAAGGGACTTACCGTGACTTATGACCTGCGCCGTACTGCCAATGCCAGGGTCAGGGCGAGTTATACCCTGCAGTTCGCCAACGGAACCGGTTCGGATCCCGAATTTGCAAAGGGTCTTATCCAGACGGGTCAGCCTAACCTGCGTACATTGTTCCCGTTGAGTTTCGACCGCCGCCACGCCCTTAACCTCATGCTTGATTATCGTTTTGCTGAAGGTAAGGAGTACAACGGTCCGGTAATCCGCCGTAAGAAAACCGATGCAACGGGCGCTGAAGTGGTTAAAACTACCCAGCTATTGAAAAACACCGGGGTAAACTTTACCATCTTTGGAGGCTCAGGTACTCCTTTCACCAAGTCGAGCAAGATCGTTCAGCTTGGACAAAGTGGAATCATTGACGGTTCTGTGAACGGATCCAGGTTACCCTGGCAGTTCAGGATTGACGGACGCGTTGACAAGGATATTAATCTTAGCTGGGGAGAAGGCAAACGTCAGTCGTATCTGAATGTTTACCTGCAGGTACTCAATATTCTGGACTCCAAGAATATCATGAGTGTATATGCTGCTACCGGCAATCCCGATGATGACGGTTATCTTGCTGCTGCAGAATACCAGACCCAGATAAATTCTCAACTGGATCCTGATGCCTACCGTGAACTTTACAGCCTCCGGATCAACAGCCCCGGAAACTACAGTTCACCGCGCCAGATCCGCCTGGGATTGATCTTCAACTTCTAAGCCACACTGAAAAATCCCTAATACGAAAAGAAACGCACATACTATAAAATTTCCGATTATGAAAAATATTGTCCGTTTGTCTCTTGTAACTTTAATCTGTGCACTCCTGGCCATGCCGGGTTACGCAGATTACAACAAGCAAGCCAGGAAGTCCGGGAGGGCTGATGTGAAGGCCACCGCGGCAGGCTGTCTCCCGGGAGCAGGGTTTAAATACCTTGAGATTAATAATGTCCGTACCCGTATCAATACCGGGGGCGATATGTGGTGGGACTTTGAAGTTGCCCAGTATGAGATTCCCAAAGGCTCCAGGAAGACTTCCATGTTTTCCGCTGCTTTGTGGATCGGGGGTATTGACGTGAACGACCAGCTGAAACTGGCTGCTTTGCGTTTCCGCCAGGGCCCCAGTTCAGGAAGTCCCGGTACAGGTAATGATTTCTGGCCTGGTCCGCTCACCATTGATGGTACTGCTGCGATCAGTGAAGAAACCTGTGCACAATATGATAAATTATTCCCGATCACCCGTGCCGAAATTGATGAATACCTGGCATGGTGGGATAACCGTGCTGCTTTCCCGGGTTACCAGATTCCCCAGTCGATTCTTGACTGGCCTGCGCATGGTGATGTTTCCAAGAAACAAAGTTATTACCTGGCTCCATTCTTCGACCGGTCGGGTGATGGAACTTACGACCCCGAAGACGGCGACTATCCTTATTATGACCTTTCAAACGAGCTTTGCCATTCAACAGTTCAGACCAAAGAAGGTGAAGAAGGCATTGTACGCGGCGGGCTGCTGGCTGACCAGGTGATCAAGGGGGATGCTACCCTCTGGTGGGTATTCAACGATAAAGGAAATATCCATACCGAAACGGAAGGAACGCCCATTGGATTGGAAATCAGGGCACAGGCCTTTGGTTTTGCCACCAACGACGAAATCAATAACATGACTTTTTACAGTTATGAAATCATTAACCGTTCAACCTACCGCCTTACCGGAACTTATTTCAGTCAGTGGGTAGATACGGATCTTGGTTTTGCAACGGACGACTATGTTGGTTGTGATGTAGACCGCGGACTTGGATACTCTTACAATGGCAAGCCTAAAGATGGTGACGGTCAGTTCTGGGCATACGGTGATCAGCCGCCTGCAATCGGTGTGGACTTTTTCCAGGGCCCGTATATGGATCCCGACGGTTCTGATAATCCTTCATTCAAAGGTGATGGCAAACTTGGCCCGACATTTAACGGCGACTGTAGCATTGTCAGCCTGAATGGTTCTTATCTCGACATGAATTACGGAGAGGAAGGCAACATTCAGTCGGGAAGTTTTCTTGTACGTTCCGAGGCCATTAACGGTGTGAACTTTGGTAACGGAATTGTTGATGATGAGCGTTTCGGAATGCGCCGTTTTGTTTATCATAACAACAGCGGTGTGCCTGATTATATGACTGACCCGGATTATGCGCCTGAGTATTATAACCTTCTCCGTGGTATCTGGAAGGATAATACCAAGATGATGTATGGCGGTAACGCGCATTCTTCATCCGGCGCTTATGGACCTGCCTGCGATTTTATGTTCCCCGGCGATACAGATGTGTGTGACTGGGGTACCGGTGGAATCCCCCCTTCAGGGCCAAAGAACTGGACAGAGGAAATTGCACAAAATCAGCCTCACGACCGTCGTTTTATGCAGTCGGCCGGTCCTTTCGTACTGGAGCCGGGTGCAGTCAATTATATTACCGTAGGTATTCCCTGGGCGCGTGCAGCTTCAGGAGGCCCCTGGGCATCTGTAAAACTGCTTCAGGTAGTAGACGACAAATGCCAGCTGCTGTTTGATAACTGCTTTGCTGTTGTCAGCGGCCCGAATGCCCCTGATCTTACCATCCGCGAACTGGATAAGGAATTTGTATTCTATATTACCAACCGTAAAACCAACGACGCCGGAAATAACTTTAACGAATCCTATACCGAGCTGGATCCCGCAATTCTTGCAGTGGCCAACAGCACCGGATATGACTTCGATCCTTACTATCGTTTTGAAGGATATCAGGTCTTTCAGTTGAAGGATGCCAATGTTTCCGTTGCCGATATTCATGATCAGTCACTTGCCCGACTGGTGTATCAGTGTGATGTTAAAAACGGCATTGCCCAGCTGGTAAATCATAACTTCGATCAATCGGTTAATGCCAATGTACCTGTTGAAGAGGTATATGGTGCAGATCTGGGAATATCGCATACATTCAGGCTGCGCGAAGATGCTTTCAGCGGTCAGCGTCTGGTGAACCATAAGCAGTACTATTATCTCGCACTGGCATACGGTCATAATGAATATATGAAGTACAGTGCAGATCCGGGCTCCCAGGAAGAGGGAATCATCGGACTCACAGGTCAGAAGAAGACTTATCTTGCCGGACGTAAAAATATCAAGGTTTATACCGGAATACCCCATATTCCCGTAGGACTCAATCAGGCAAACGCTCAATATGGTGCCGGGGTGGAGGTTACCCGCCTTCAGGGACAGGGTAACGGAGGCAATATTCTGGATTTTAAGAAAGAAACCATTGAAGAAATCCTGTCAAAGAAACCAGCCGATTCTACGAATGTACCCGGCAGTCCTGATTTTCCGATTGCCTATCAGGCCAAATACGAGGCTGGGCGTGGTCCTATTGATATTAAAGTAATTGATCCATTGAATGTTAAAAATGCTGAATATCTTCTGACATTTGACTCGCTGAGGCCCTATTATATTATTACCGGAGCTGACAGTGCAGCGAGTTTCAGGGCAGCATGGCAGTTGACAGATCTGAGCACCAACCGGACATACAGATCTGATACCACCATCGCATTCAAAAACGAGCAATTGTTCCCTGAATTAGGATTTTCGATTACCATCGGTCAGATTCTTGACCCGGGACCATACCGGATTGGAACTAATGCCGACAATGAAGCCATCTGGGGTATTATTTCTGAGAATAACGGATTGCTCGAGTCCACATTCACGTTTGCCGACAGTTCAAAGATATGGATCACCGGCTTACCTGATATTGATGGTATCCCTGCCTTTAACTGGATCAGGTCGGGCGTAGTGAATGACGCTACCACACCTGGCAACAATGACTATTACATGCCATCAAAGCCTTACGATCCGAATGCGAATTACGAAAAAGTGGTGAATGCAACCTGGGCTCCTTATATTATGACGGCCTCCAGTGAGCAGGATGCAACCTTTGCCCCTGCATTCCGCAATCTCTCCAAGACCGGCGCTAATTTTTCAGATGTGGCAAGCATTGATTTTGTTTACACAGCTGATAAAAGTAAGTGGACCCGTTGTCCGGTGATAGAGATGTGTGCTGACAAGACACTTTCGGAAGGCAATGTGGAAAGATTTAAGATCAGGGCAGGTCAGTCTGTTGATAAGGATGGTAATCCTGCTCCTATAGGCAGTGGCGCCAGCGATAATCCGGATGATCCTAACTATATTGCCGAAACTGGTATGGGTTGGTTCCCCGGCTATGCGATTAATGTTGAAACAGGTGAACGTCTGAATATCGTATTCGGCGAGAATTCCTGGCTGGTTGGCGAAAACGGAAGGGATATGCTGTTTAATCCCAGTTCAAATCTTCAGGCTGGCAGTGAATTTGTTTTTGGTGGTATGCACTACGTTTATGTCTTTTCTCATACAACCGGTAAACTTATTGCAGGTGCTGATATCCCTGCTTACGATGCCGGCCGTAAATTGAGGAACAGCATTCAGAATCTAAACAATCAGTTTCTCGCGTATGTATATTCCAGCGCGATGTGGGTGAATATTCCCATTGCCGTGCCTGGTCAGGAGTGGCTCTCAAATGAGGCAAAAGTGCGTATCCGCATTGCCAAGCCTTACCGCCGTTATTACAGTTCCGCCGAATTGGACAGCGCTTACCTGGCTGATCACTCTGATAACCGGAACTTCCCGAAATATAAATTTTCGACGGAGAGTGTAGCAACCACAACAAATAACATTGCCAAGGCCCAGTCTGAACTGGATCTGATTGCCGTGGTGCCCAATCCTTACTATGCTTACTCAACGTATGAGACTAACCAGCTTGATAACAGGGTAAAGATTGTTAATCTGCCCAGGAAATGCACGGTTACAATCTATACCACCAGCGGCATGCTTATCAGACAGTTTACAAAGGATGAAGAAGGTACTTCGATTCAGTGGGATCTGAAAAACTTTGCCGGTATTCCGATTTCCGGCGGCGTTTATCTGGTGCATGTGAAAGCTGATGGAATCGGAGAGAAGATCGTTAAGTGGTTCGGCGCTCTGCGGCCGGTTGACCTTAATGCCTTCTGATATTCCTGGAAGTAAGAATCTGAAATAACGAAAAACACTCAAAATATTGATTATGAACAAGATCTATAAATACTTCGCTGCCATTTTGCTGACAGGAGCATTGCTGACTCCTTTTGCACAATTGTCTGCCGGTAATAAGGACAGGTCAGGTCAGGCTGGTGCATCCGAACTTCTCATCAATCCATGGGCGCGCAGCTCAGGTTGGGGAGGGGCAAATGTTGCCAGCGTTAAAGGGCTTGAAGGTCTTTTTGGGAATGTGGCCGGTACTGCACACACCAAGGGAACTGAGCTGATCTTCTCAAATACCCAATGGCTCAAAGGCAGTGAAGTAAATATCAATGCTTTTGGATTAACCCAGAAAATCGGACAATCCGGGGTCATCGGGCTGGGAATTATGTCGATGAATTTCGGCGACATTCCCATCAGGACTGAAGATCTTCCTGAAGGTGGAATCGGTAATTATTCACCAAGCTATATGAATATTAATATCTCCTATGCTAAGGCTTTCTCAAGCAGTATTTACGGAGGTATTAACATTAAAATTATTTCAGAGGTGATCTCTGACGTAAGCGCACAGGGAATTGGTATTGATGCCGGTATTCAGTATGTAACCGGACCCCGTGAAAACGTGCGGTTTGGAATCACACTGCGTAATGTCGGGCCTACCATGAGTTTCAGCGGTGATGGCTTGTCAATCCGGAGTCTGCTGCCCGGCCAGGAAAGTTATTTCACCCTGGAACAGCGTTCTGCCGATTTTGAATTGCCTACACAACTTGCAATCGGCGCATCCTACGATTTTTATATTGCCGAAATGCACCGCCTGAGCCTGGCTGGTAACTTTGTTTCCAACTCCTTCAACAAAGACCAGTTCATCGTTGGAGCTGAGTATGAGTTGAAATCCTATTTAATGCTTCGTGGCGGATATACCTACGAAGAAGGAATTACTGAAAAAAGTGAGCGCACTACTGCCTTTACAGGGCCAAGTGCAGGCTTTACCGTTGCAGTGCCGCTTGACAAGGAGAAAGGTTCCTCAATTGCGATTGACTATTCGTACAGGGCTACTGATCCCTTTAGCGGAACCCATAGCATAGGCGCACGGATTAACCTCTGATTTTCAGGCCCGGTTTAATCCGGCCTGATTCCAAAAACTGAAAGGACCCTTGTATAAGGGTCTTTTCTTCTTATTATCCCGGATTAAAACTTAAGATTTTCGTTATGTATTACACTTTAGAAGGACTGAATAAATTGAAGGCCGAGCTCGATCAGTTGGTTTCCGTCGAGCGTCCGGCCATATCACAGCAGATTGCGGAGGCCCGTGATAAGGGTGACCTTTCTGAGAATGCAGAATACGATGCAGCCAAGAATGCCCAGGGAATGCTTGAACTGAAAATAGCCAAACTGCAGGAAGTTATCCGGAATGCCAAAATTATTGACGAAAGTAAACTGGATAATTCCAAGGTACTGATTCTTTCTACCGTAAGGATTAAGAATACGAAGAACAATGCATCCATGACCTATACCCTTGTTCCTGAGAACGAAGCCGATCTCAAGGCAGGAAAGATTTCTGTCAACTCTCCGATCGCCAAAGGCCTGCTGGGCAAATCCGTCGGCGAAACTGTTGAGATACAGGTGCCGGCAGGTAAGATGAATTTTGAAATTGTTGAAATCGTCAGGTAAAAAAATATTAAAACTATGGCAAGTATATTTTCCCGTATTGTGAATGGTGAAATTCCGGCCTGGAAAGTAGCCGAAAATGACAGATTGCTGGCCTTTCTTGACATCAATCCTTTGGCTGAAGGGCACACCCTTGTTATACCGAAGAAGGAAGTGGATTATATCTTTGACATTGAAGACCCTCTCTATGCTGAGTATTTTACTTTTGCGAAGAAAGTGGCCAAGGGCATCAGGGCGGTTATCCCCTGCACCAAGGTTGGTATTGCGGTGATCGGTCTCGAGGTTGCCCATGCCCATATCCACCTGATCCCGATCAATTCAATCTATGATATCGATTTCAGCAGGCCCAAACTTAAATTTTCACCGGAGCAGTTTAAGCACACTGCCGATGCAATCGCCGCGCAGATTGAGATTTAATTATTAATGAAAATTTACAAAACGGGCGTTCTAATGCGGAATGCCCGTTTTTTATTGTATCAACAGGGCGTCATATTTATAACAATTATGCACAAAACGGCCTTATGAATTGGTAGTATCCCTTTTTGTGTGTAATGAGTTCTTCTTCTAAATTCAAAGGTATTCATTTTTTTTGTTTCAATTGAGAATGAATGGCAGCGGAACGAAGGCGTAGCCGAAGTGGAGCTGCCATTCATTCTTCCCAGTGAAATTTGTTTTGTTCATAATCAATCTTAGGGATCTTCCTTTGGTATGCTGATCTGGTCATAGCCACATATCCTAAAAGAAGAATAGTGGCATCTGGCCCTGGTAAAGCGCCGCGCATTCTTGTTGTTCGTTTATAGTCTCTGTTGAGCCGTTCTATCCAGTTGGTAGAATAAAGCATATTATGGGTTCTATAATCATATCCGAGGTAGGTGAAATTTAATTTATAGCGGTTATTTTCTCCCATCCTTTTTATCGACGGATAGTATTTCCCCCATTTACTGCAGAATTCTAGCCATCGTTGATATCCTTTCTCAACGGTATCATTGCGATCTCCAGTTCTCAGCACTTCTTTTAAATCTTCTGCAACCAGCGCTTTGTCTTTAGGCTTAATGTGTTTGTTTACATTGCGTTGCAGATGAATTGCACAAAGTTGAATCTCAGTTTCCGGGAACTGTCTCCATATGGAATCCTCAATAGCAGTAAGGCTGTCACATACAATTAACCCAATCTCTTTTAATCCTCTTTCTTTAAGTGACTGTAGCACGACCTCCCAAGCATTGGCACTTTCAGTCGGGAAATTAATTACTGCAAGCACCTCCCGGGTTCGATCGGCCCTGACTCCCAAAATCGTGTAATATCCTTCTTTGCTAACATGGTCAATTCGTCGGGTATAGATAAAGGTAGCATCTATCATTATTATGGGATAATACGGCTCCAAAGGGCGTTGCAACCATGTCTGTACATCATTGCGGGCATAGTCGAACATGCGGCTTATCTGACTTGTGCTGTATTCTTTTCCGTAGATATCGCCAAATATCTGGCCTACTTGCTCTGTGGTTAATCCAGCACCATATAAATTAAAGGCAAGTTTGCGGCATTCTTCTTCCTGATCACGTAAAAGGCTTAATAGTATCGGGTAAAACTGCCCGTTTCGGCTTCGTGGCACTCTAAGCTCAATAATTTTTCCCCGACCAAATGTCCTTCGAGGTCTATACCCATTACTCATATCGCCATTTGTGGCGTTATGTTCTTCTCGTTCTGCTCGCATCATTGCTTCCAGGCTGAGCTTCTGTAATTCCTGTAAACCATTCTCTTTTATGGCGATTTCTTCCAAAATCTTTGTAACTTGCTCTTGTGTAAAGTGTAGGTTTTTCATCTTCTAAATTTTTAAGTTTCGCAACCTTAAATTTAGAAAAATCTCACTTTACACACTTTTTGGGATAGTATCTATGAATTGTAATAAAGCCTGAGATTTCACTATCTTTATCTTTTAACAGAGAATTTCTGTTTTTTACTGATCAAAACCCTGTGTTATGATAACATTTAATGCAAATCAGTCACGTTACGATACCATGTGTTATAACCGCTGCGGGAAGAGCGGTCTGAAGTTGCCGGCTGTATCGCTGGGCCTGTGGCATAATTTCGGTGGAGTGGACATCCTGCAGGTAAGCCGGAGTATGCTGTTGCATGCTTTCGACAGGGGCATCACCCACTTTGATCTGGCCAACAACTACGGTCCGCCGGCAGGCTCAGCCGAAGAAACCCTGGGACAGGTACTAAGGACCGATCTTGGAAGGTACCGCGACGAACTGATTATTTCGACCAAAGCCGGATACTACATGTGGCCCGGCCCTTACGGTGACCTTGGTTCAAAGAAATACCTGATCGCCAGCCTCGATCAAAGTCTGAAGCGGATGGGCCTTGAGTACGTGGATATTTTCTATTCCCACCGCCCCGACCCTGACACTCCCATGGAGGAAACCATGGGCGCGCTGGAACAGGTTGTGAGGCAGGGAAAGGCTTTGTATGTCGGGCTTTCAAACTACTCAGCCCGGCAGACCCGCGAAGCTGTTGAAATTCTTAAAAGCCTGGGAATCCGGTGTCTTATTCATCAGCCCAGTTATTCCATGTTTGACCGATGGGTGGAAGATGGCCTGCTCAATGTACTTGAGGAGGAAGGGATGGGTTGTATCGCTTTTTCACCATTGGCCCAGGGCCTGCTTACCGATAAATACCTGGAAGGCATACCGGCCGGCTCCAGGGCAGCGAAAGCGCATGGGTTTCTTAAGGTAAGCCAGATTACGCCTGAAAAAGTTGAAAAAGTCAGACGCCTTAACGAGCTAGCCTTATCCAGGGGCCAAAAGCTGGCACAGATGGCACTGGCCTGGGTGCTCCGTGATGCCCGGGTTACTTCTGTCCTGATTGGCGCCAGCAGTGTGGAGCAGATGGACGATAACATCAGTAGCCTCGAAAATCGCTTATTCTCAGAGGATGAACTGCGGACGATAGAGGATATCCTCAGGTAAAAGGTTTTTCGCCGGAGGAGAGCAGCGGGCTCCTGTTTTATTTCTGAAGTTGAGAAATCAGAAAACCCTGACCACCTGAAGGTGAGGGCTTGCATTCATCCGTCCTGCCTTTGCGGATGCATAACTACTGTTTTACTATCTTTGGAGAAGTTTTTAGCCCCGTACATGTTTATCAGCAATAAGCCAGTTTCTTATTTTTTTGCTATTGCCCGGAAGCTTATGCTGCTGGCTGTTCCGTTTATTTTATTTTTCTCATCACAGCGCACCATTTACGAAAGGAATAAAGTATGGTATGGCGGGGGATATGACCCGGAGTATGCCTATCTCTTTAATTCTATGAATATGGCAAACCTCCGGCTGGTGGGCCATTTCGACCATCCTGGAACCCCCATGCAGGTTTTCGGGGCCCTCGTGCTCAGGGCAACCTGGCTTATTGAACCCGTCAACGGGAATGAGGAAGCAGTTTTGCTTAATCCGGAACACTACCTCCGGATACTCAACATCTCGACTGCGGTGCTGGCGGCACTGATGGTTTTAGTTTTTGGATTCATTGTTTTACGAAGGACCGGAAACCCAGGGTATGCGCTGATCGTGCAATTAGCCCCATTCGTCTCAGGCTTCGTGCTTTTCAACGGCTTTACCAGGTTCACGCAGGAAGCGATGCTGATGATTGCCTCACTCGGTTTTGCCGTGGCCCTGATCACCCGCATAGCCGACGGAGCAGCCACAGATGATGCGCGTGACTTCAGGTTGCTGGGCTGGATCGCCGGTTTTGGGCTGGCTTCGAAAATCCTGTTCGCCCCCCTGATGATCATCCCGCTGATGATCGCTACGGATAACCGGCTCAGAAAGCGGTTTCTCATTTTTTCTGGAGTCTCTTTCCTGCTTTTTACGCTTCCCGTAGTTCTGCTTTATCCACGTATGGCCTATTGGATGGTTAAATTACTGATATTTTCGGGCCAATACGGTACCGGGCCTGCAGGGATCATTGATGCCGCGACCTACCCTCAGAATCTTATCTGGATCATTCAATCCAATCCGGTTCTGGCTGGCTTACTGGTTTTGGGTCTGATTTACGTGATATCCTGTGCATATCTCCACTTCGTGAAGAAGCAGGATTTTCCCAAATCTGAATTCCGGTTGATGCTGGCTGTGATTGCCACTATAGTGGCCGGCTATCTTGTTGTTGCCAAGTCGCCGAAGGAATCCTATCTGCTTCCCTATGAAATGCAGACACCTGTGATAGCAGTCATTTTTTTGAAGCAGATCACAACGATAAGAATATTCCGCGGAAAGGCCAAAGCGCTAGCCTTCGCAGTGGCAGCCGGCTTATCGCTAATCCTTATTCCAAACGGGATAGCCAGGAAAACAGCGCTTTATTCTTCCGACAAGAATCCCCTCTGGGAAACTTTCTCGCAGGCTGCTTCAAGTATGGAAGGCGGGCTGGTTTATGTACATCCGGCCTCTTCGCCGGTGGCAGCCCTGTATTTCGGAAATGCATACAGCCGCTGGAATTACACCGCAAAGTTGCGCGAATTGTATCCGGACACCTATGTCTATAATCTTGCATCAAACTGCATTACCCAAATGGACAGCGTTACTATTCCTGTTCAGGAGCTCCTGAAGAGGCACAGAAAACTATATATTTCGGGCCCGCTCGAATCAGCGCAGCAGATCAGGGAAACACTGACTGCACAGGGTGTTGCTGTTCAGGACGCCTTTTACTTTCAGGACGAAAAGCAGGTGATCTTGCTGGCAGGGCACCCGGATGTTATAAATGAAGCAGCGCGTACCATGATTTTCAGCTCGGCCGAAACCCATCAGGGAGTGGCAGGTGATGAACCTGTGGCAGAGGGGATCAGCCGGCACGGCAAGCCCGATCAGGCTAAATCTATGATTGGCTATGGTAGTATCCAGGCAGATACGGCCTCGCCGTTTGCCTTTACGACTGTTCCGCTTATCCTGAATTCCGGGGATAGTTTATCTGTCAGGATTTTTGCTACAGGTATGCTGAACGATGCCAGGCTGGTGATTGCCGACGCCGATTCCGGCGATGTATTGGCGATGAAGTCTCCTCCGGTAGAGACCTCGTGGAGTGAGCACATGATTGAGATTCAAATGGGTTTTGGCAACAGGGAAACGAAGCAGAAAAAGGTGATTGTTTATGGCTGGAACAGTGGAGCAGGTGAAGTATGGTTCGATTTATTTTCGGTGGAGATTACGCGGAGAAACAATTATTAGTTGCTGAGATGGGAGAGTATTCAGAGAATAAGACAAAAGTGCTGGAGGCGATGGACCACATCGCTGCAAAGCGCGATTCTTATATCAGGCGAAACCGGTATTATTACCGGAACCTTATCAATTATTTCAGGTTTGCAATTCCGGTCAACGCCAGGATAGCTGAGATCGGCTGCGGAACCGGTTACCTGCTGAACGCCCTCAGGCCTTCCGAAGGGCTGGGGATTGATATATCGCCTGAAATGATTGCCATAGCCCGGAATAAATATCCCCACCTGCGGTTTGAGGTTATGGACGCCGAGCAGATCAGCCTTCATGAGAAATTTGATTTCGTCATTGTTTCCGATACCCTTGGCTATCTTGAAGATATACAGAAAGCCTTCCGTGAAATAAAGAAGATAGTCCATCCCGGAACCCGGGTGATGATCACCTATCACAGTTTTCTCTGGGAACCTTTGTTATGGCTGGTACAGAAGGCAGGGCTGAAGATGCCTCACCGCAGGCTCAACTGGCTGGGGCGCGGTGACCTGATCAACCTGCTTCAGCTTGAAGGTTATGATGTGGTCAAGTCGGGCCGGAGGTTTCTTTTTCCCGTTTATATCCCTGTATTATCCTGGCTGCTCAACAAATACCTGGCGCATCTGCCGCTATTTAACGCCTTGTGCCTCACCGGAACCATTGTTGCACGTCAACCACAGAACCTGATTGAATCAGGCAGGGAAATGAGCGTGAGTGTGATCATCCCGGCCCGGAACGAACAGGGCAATATTGAAGATGCGGTCAGGCGGGTACCGGATATGGGCAGCCATACGGAGATAATTTTTGTAGAGGGTAATTCAACAGATGATACCCTTGAAGAGATTAAACGGGTGGCCACAGCGTACAAAGATCAGCGGGATATAAAATGGATGGTTCAGGATGGAAAAGGTAAGGGTGATGCCGTGAGAAAAGGTTTTGAGCATGCTTCGGGCGATATCCTGATGATTCTGGATGCTGACCTTACAGTGCCGCCTGAGGACCTGCCCAAGTTCTACGATGCCATTGCCTGCGGAAGGGGAGAGTATATCAACGGAACCCGCCTGGTATATCCGATGGAGCAGGAGGCCATGCGCACCCTCAATATGATGGGAAATAAATTCTTCTCGGTAATGTTTTCCTGGTTGCTGGGTCAGCGCATTAAAGATACCCTCTGCGGTACGAAAGTGCTGACAGCGGAGAATTACAGGAAACTGGCCGCCAACCGTTCATACTTTGGTAATTTCGATCCTTTCGGCGATTTTGACCTTATCTTCGGTTCTGCCAAACTTAACCTGAAACTGGTGGAGGTGCCCATACGCTACCGTGCCCGCAGATACGGCGAAACCAATATTTCACGTTTCAGGCATGGGTGGTTGCTGCTGAAAATGGTGTTTTACGCCATGAACAAGATTAAATTCCTGAATTAGATCCTTTCGGATTATGCTGAACCGCTCCTTTGGCCTTGCAGGAGAAACTGAATCATTATGTATTTTATTTCGGTTCAAACACATCAGCCCTGATGTTGTCGATCAGGGCAGCCTGATTGCCTCGGTGCCACACGTAAATTTTGAAGAAATCGCTGGTGCTCCTGACGTGCGGGCTCATCAGATCGACACTGATCCTGCCCCAGCTGCCCGGTTTATAAGTGTTTGTATCCACCGCATAGGAATGGTAAAAATACCCTCCGCCTTTGCGGTCAAAGGATAGCACCAGCAAGGGGAGCTCATCGCGGTAATCTGCGGGGATAAACACATCGGCACTGGCCCTTACCCAGAAATGATCTTTGGTTGTCAGCCCCCTGTAGGTATTCCGGATCTCGGGCGAAAACCGCAGGGTGCTGTCCATCTTCAGCATGGTATTACCGGTGGAATCTGTATGGTAGTGATCCAGGTAGTTGACATCCTTCACCTCAAAGTCATACAACCCGAAGTTTCTCCGGTGGTAGGCCTCCTCATCAGTCAGTTTGGCTCCCTGATTAAACGTAAGATCAGGGGCCAGCAGCTTCCGTTCTTCATCTGTAACCTTTGTTTTACCGAAAATGGCAAAATAGTATTTTCTCGTCATGCGGTAAGGCTCGATGATGTAATTATTCATCTGCCAGGTCTGAAACAGGTTCAGCAGCACGAAGAATATCACAAGTATGGATATCCCGGCACGGGCCGGCCATTTTTTTGTGCTGACGACCGCAAGAAAACTGCCCAGGGTAATGGCAAGCAGCGGATAGAGGGTGATCATGGGGCGGATGCTGAAGGATGCGCCGTACCACCATTCGGTCCAGCTGGCCAGCAAGTAGAATGCAACAAGGCAATAGATCAGTACCGGGGCGAAAACCGCCTTATCCCTACGGTACAGCTGCACAAAGCCGATTACCGAGAAAATCATTACCGGGGTATAAATAAACCAGCCTTTTTTAAAGCTGAAGAGGACATTCAGGATATGGGGAGAAGCGAGGTCAAGTCCGACCCCCGGGTTTTTGTAACTGTCGAACAGAATATGGCCTGTCTCGGAATACCAGTAAATCATCTGCGGAAGCGCGACCACAAGCCCGACGGCTATGGCTGCAAGCACCTGGCTTCGCTTGTTCCAGAATAGCTGCAGTTTTGCCAGCAGGGTTTCACGGTTGTATACTCCCCAGAAGAACGGGATCAATGCGACCAGCACCTCGCTGGGCTTGGCAAGGGCGGTCAGAACAGTGAATGCGCCGACAGCCGCCAGGTTGATCATTTTATAATGCTTGTGCCACTGTATGGTGTTCCAGGTAATCAGGGTTACCATCATAAACAGGATATTGGCCGTTTCAAGGTTCTTCACGGTCATAAAGTGCAGGTAGTTGGTGCCCAGCACCACGATCAGCATCACAATGGTGGAAATTTTATCGCTGAAAAAGTTCAGCAGTATTTTCCGCAGGTAAATCAGTCCGATGATGGTGTAGGTAATTACTCCGACAGCCATGGTATACTGATAGGGCAGGCTGAACCCGTCGGCAGGGTATCCTGAAAATGAAGCGAGCAGGTGTGCCAGCAGAAACCAGGGAAGGTAAAAAAACGACATCCCCATCAGGAAAAAGAAAATGGGATTTCCTTCAGGCCCTGTGCTGATCTGGTAAAGAGAGCCTGTAAGCGGATAAAGCTCGAGCAGCCGGTGAATCCAGCCGAGGTCGCTTAAGCCGTAATCCTTGTAGATGAACATGGCCGGTAAATGGATATAATATCCAAGGACATCCCAGCTTAATTCGTTGTCGATCAGGGTTATCAGCCTGATCGCGATAATGATTACGGTCAGCACCAGCACACTAAAAAATGATATCCTGTTGCTTTTCGGAAGGATGCTAAAGCCCATTTCTCTTTTTTCTTACAAAATAACACATAAATGGCTGTATTTCGCAATATAATTCGCAATAAAGGCCGGAAACGGATGGTTTTCCGGATTTAGTCAATCAACGGATTCAGGGTTAAACGGTAAGCACAGAGCCTTGTTCTCCGGTTGCGCTCATTATCCGGATCAAAACATGATCAGAAATTCTTCCGGTTGATCAGGTAGTTGGGCCTTCTTTTATTCTCAATAAACAATTTGCCAAGATAAATGCCGATGATTCCCAGCATAATAAGCTGAATACCACCGATAAACAGAACACTTGCTGTGATTGATGTCCATCCCGGCAAGGCGCTTTCCGTGAAAAAGTGAATATAAACAGCATACA